>ODAI011156244.1_pt1 | contig 12042 bp, 5 predicted proteins | sample 1539321 | NCBI WGS metagenome assembly ODAI01 (sample SAMN02144231, study PRJEB22623) | gut metagenome | biome: sheep rumen | host: Ovis aries | place: New Zealand
CGGCAGCCTGATGTCCTTCATGGATCGGGCATTCTTTGCCGGGCCGAGGCATCCGGACGGTAATCCCTTTGCCTTCAAGCCCGCGGCGGCGGTGGTGTCCGCGCGTCGGGCGGGCACGACCTCGGCCATCGACCAGATCAATAAATACTTCCTGCACGGGCAACTGCCGATCATCTCCTCCCGATACTGGAACATGGTACATGGTAATACCCCGGAAGAGGTCCTGCAGGACGCAGAGGGCCTGCAGATCATGCGTCAGCTGGGCCGCAACATGGTCTGGTTCCTCAAGCTGAAGGAGGCGGGCAAGGCTGCGGGCATTCCGCTGCCGGAGCAGGAAGAGACGCGCATTGCGACCAACTTTATTCGATGATTTCAGGAGGATGAAACCCATGAAAAAGCTGATTTCGCTGCTGCTGGGTATGCTCTCTGCACTGCTGGCAATTTCCATGCTGCTCGCATGTATGACGGCCCTGGCCGAGGCGGGGGAGGCCGGCACCGGTGAATTCTATCAGGAGCTTGGCCTGACCCTGAACATACAGTCCATACTCGACAACTGCGAGAACTACTTTTCGATTGAGTCGGAAGGCGTCACGGACCACGATCCCTACATCGCCTCGGCGCGGCTGACCTTCTACGCCATCCCCACGGCAAACATCGTAGCGCTGTACGAGAACGCGTCCAATGAAGAGGAGGCGGAAATCGTCACGGAGTACCTCAACTCGATCTGCACGCCCATCGGTCGCCTGTATGTCACCGATGCGCTGAGCCTGGACGCAAAGGAGCTGGAGTGGGCGCCCGGCATGAAGGCACAGGAGATTGGCGTCTACGACAACTGGCGGTATATCTATGTGACGGCATCCGTGGATAACTTCCTGGCGGAATACGACAATCTCGAGGCGTTCGGTACGGTGAGGACCGAGGCGGAAGCCAAAGCGGCAAAGGAGCTTGCCGCGGCGGAAATCGAGAAGGTCAATTCCATAATTGTGGATATGGTCAAGGCGAGCGCCCATGTGACGCCGGAGGACCCCGACGGCGTATTGATCGGCCAAACCCTTCAGTTTGAGACCACCGACCTGGATGGCAACGCGGTCAGGAGCGAGGATCTCTTCAAGGACAACAAAATCACCCTGGTCAACCTCTGGGGCAGCTGGTGCCCCTCCTGCGTGGCTGAATTGCCCGACCTGGTAGCACTTCATAAGCGCCTGCAGCAGAAGGGCTGCGGCGTCGTGGGCGTGGAGTATGAATATGAGGCTCCCGAGGAATACAGGTCGAGGGCTGATCAAATCATTGCCGAGGCCGGCATCAACTATCCCAATGTGCTGCGTCCCGACGGGAACCCCATCTTCTCGAAGGTTTACGGCTATCCCACCAGCTATCTCGTTGACAGCGAAGGCAAGATCCTGACCTATCCCATCGGCATCTGGAGTGACGGGAACGAGGAAATCGTGGATAAGCTGATGGCCGGCGAGAGCGTGGACATGGGTCCCGACAACGGCGCGACGCCGGACGACGGTGAAAAGTATTGCGTCTACGTGTTCGACACCGACGGCAAGCCCGTGGAGGGTGTCATCATCCAGCTGTGCGACGAAAAGAGCTGTACCTTCCAGCGCACCGACGCCAATGGCCTGGCCACCTTTGAGGGCATGGAGCAGAAGGTCTACGACATCCATGTGCTGAAGGTGCCCGAGGGCTTCCGGCAGGACGAGAAGTCCTACCAGACGCTGGAAACCTATTCCGATGTAAGCATCTTCCTTGACAGGGCGGAATAAACGGGAATAGAAAGAGACTGTCTCAAATCGAATTATCTGCCGAAGCACGGCGCGATTTGAGACAGTCTCTTTTATTTCAATGTTCCCCTGACCATGAAGCAGCGTGTGTTCTCCTCTGTAAAGCCGCAGAAGGAGAACGCGCTGCCCTCCAGTGCCGTCTCCGTCCGAATGCGTTCTTCCGGCAGCACTTCCCGGTCGTATTCAATGTCGAAAGCGGCGACCTGACGGCCCCGCAGGCCATCCCTCCCCAGCGCATTCCAGCACCAGTCGAGGTATTTGGCGTTGTTGACGTGGCCGTTCAGGTCCAAGTCGGTGTATTGCGGCGTCAGGTGCCGCACCGTGACGGTTTCGCTGACCGGCCGGATGGCGCCGCCGACCCTGACGCTGACGCCCCTGTCCTCAAAGGGCAGGCGCTCCCGAATAAAAGGGTTGGGAACGGCCTTGCGATCCTTCAGGTCCATCAGCAGCCAGAGCCCGCAGGCCTCGCCGATGGGGTTGCCGTCCGCATCGGTAAACACATGCGCCCTGGGAAAGAAGAGGTGCCGCATGGGCATGGCCCAGGTTTCCACGGCGCAGGCTTCGCCGATGCGCGGGTGGCGGTATATCTCCACGCGGCACCGTGACAGTATCCAGGCAATGCCCAGCGAATCCGTTACCGAGCGCCCCAGCGCGATGGAATCGCAATGGGCGATGGCGGCCTCCTGCATGGTTTCGAGGATCGAAGAGGGCTTCCAGCGGCCGGCCATATCGCAGTCACGTGTTCGGATGGTGATGTTTTCGGTGTATGACATGTCTGTGCCCCCTGTCATTCAGTGTGAAGGTTCCGGTGACGGGCGGCCTTACGCCCGTGGGCGCAGGCCGCCGGCCGGGCATCACTGTGTGATCCTTGCGACGATGGCCTCGTAGGGCCTGAGCGCTTCCGACCTGTCGCCGGATTTGGCGATGTCGTCATAGCTGCTCAGCAGGATCTTCATGTCATCAAAGGAATCCATCCCGGCGCCGGAGAGGTCTACCGACACCTCGTTGCCGGTAAAATTCACCGCTATGAACAGCCGGTCATTCCCGTTTTCCCGGGTGAACGCGTAGACCTGCTCGCTGGAAGGGTCGACCTCGCGGTAATCGCCGTCGAGGAGGACCGGGTTGGCCTGCCTGAAATCCACAAGCGCGTGATACCATTCCAGTACCGACGTGGGGTCGGAAGCTTCCGCCTCGGCGTTTTCCGCGGCGTAATCGTCATGCACGGGCAGCCAGGGCGTGCCGGTGGTAAACCCGGCGTTGGCCTCGGCGTCCCACTGCATCGGCGTGCGCGCATTGTCCCGGCTGAACCTGTGCACGAAGGACATGGCTTCCTCCTTGGAGAAGCCTTCGTCCTGGGCGATGTAATACTGGTTTATCGTGTTCAGGTCGTTGTAATCGTCAATGCTCGGCCAGGCCACGTTTGTGTAGCCCAGCTCCTCACCTTCGTAGATGAACGGCGTTCCGCGAAGCGTGAGCAGCACCGTCGCCATTGCGCGGCCGGCAAGGGTCGGGTCGGCGCCCTCGGGGAAGTAGTTGTTGATGGAGCGCGGCTGATCGTGGTTTTCAAAGAAGATGGGGTACCAGCCGTTCCGGGTGGTGACCTCCTGGCTGTCCGTCAGGGCCTTCTTGATGTCGGTCAGCTTCCACGGCTTGCCCCCGTAACGGATCGTGTTGTCGATCAGATGGTCGAATGAGAAGATCATGTCGAACACGCCGTTGCTGCCCACCCAATCCGGCAGGTCGCCGGTGCGGACGCCGTTGGCTTCCCCGACGGTGAAGATGTCCGTGCCCTCCTGAACCTTCTGCTTGAATTCGTGCAGGAAATCCAGTATGCCGTCGGTATTGACCGTCATGCCGTGGATGTCCACCATGCCGTCCGCGCCGTCCGGCGTGCCGTCGGAAAATACGGCCGGCTTCTTGATATAGGGGATGGCGTCCATGCGGAAGCCGCCCACGCCCTTGTCCACCCAGTAATTGGCGATGTCGCACAGGGCCTGCCGCACCTCGGGGTTTTCCCAGTTCAGGTCCGGCTGGGAAGCAGCGAAGGTGTGTAGGTAATACTGCTGGCGGGCCTCACACCACGTCCAGGCCGAGCCGCCGAAAATGCCGCGCCAGTTGGTCGGCGCGCTTCCGTCGGGCCTTGCGTCCCGCCAGATATACCAGTCGCTGTAGGCGTTGTCCCTGCTCTTCATGGATTCCTGGAACCATTGGTGCTGGTCCGAGGTGTGATTGAAGACCAGGTCCATCACGATTTTGATGCCCCTCTGTCCGGCCTCTTCGATGAGCGCGTCCATGTCCGCGTTGGTGCCGTACAGCGGATTGATCGTGGTGTAGTCCGCCACGTCATACCCGTTGTCCTCCATCGGGGAGACGAACACGGGGGTAAGCCAGATGGCACCCACTCCAAGGTCCTTCAGATAATCCAGGTGCCGGGTGATCCCCGGGATATCCCCATAGCCATTCCCGTCCGTGTCCTGAAAGCTGTTGACATAGATCTCGTAGACATTGGTCTTCTGCCACCACGCAAGCGCATCCTCGCCGGATTCGGCGTGGACATTCACGCACAAGAGCGATGCCAGAATCAACGCGCAAACCAGCGCCATTGCCGCGATTCGTCGGTTTTTCATAAGCTGCCTTCCTTTCCAAGCTGTGCTGTACGGGGGTTCCCAAAACCATGGAGGCCCCTTGAATTACGCCTTTATTGTACCATAATCAAAACCCGCTGTCCATTCTCCGGAAACTGATATTCGCAAAAACCGGGGCGTGCCATTGTGAAATTTCATTTATCGCCCGCGATAGCTCCATACGCTGTGGTTGGAGTTACACCCAATCACGTTTGACTTTTTGTGGTGTGGGACATATAATATTCAGTGTAGAAAGGCGGTATATGTCCATGAAACCGACGAAGACCAAGGCTGTGGTAATCTATGTGGTGCTGGTTGTCCTCCTCTGCCTGTCAGCCTTCCTGCTTTTCCGGCTGGATTATGACCAGTGGAAGGCGAAGGAGCTGTCGCTGTGCCAGATCAAGCTTGATTCCACCGCGGAGGCGATGAGAATCATGAAGGATCTGCAGGTCGACTCAAAGGCCTCTTATATTCGCCACAAGCAGGGCAATCTCAGCTTCATGACCGATACGCTTTCTGAATACTGCATGGAAAACGGGTATATCGGCCCGCGCATGTTTGACGACGGGGCCGTGGTCGAGCTGCGGGCCGACCAGGTCCTCTGGCCGGAGGAGCTTTCCGGCGGTATCCCCGACCTCACAGCCGAGGACGTGCGCCAGGGCAGGCAGGTTGAAGTGAACGTCCCGTTTGAAAAGGATCCGGATTCCGACGCGCCTGATGAGGGCCAGAACAACATACTGGTCATGTCCGGTCGGATCGGCGGGAATTACTACTATGTGGATTGGACCCAGGTGGATGACGCTCCGGACAATTCATATGCCGGCTTCAGCGACGGGGCCTTCCTGAAAAATATATCGGAATCCTTTGACGGCGCCCTGCTCATGGTTTCGACCAGGGACGATATGATACTCCTCATCCATGGCTCCGAGGAATACCCCCGGACAGACGATGCCGCGAACCTCGGCCTGACCCGGGAGATGGTCGAGCGGCGGAGCGCGTTTACAGACGTGGGCGGCGTATCCAGCATGTGCGTCTACTCTGACCTGGGAGAGGACGGGGCGACGCTGGTTTATGTGAAGCCCCTTCGCGCGCTGTTTATGCGCTGCATGCCCCATGTGGTCATGGTGGAATTGTCGGCGCTGATCATCATCGTGACCCTTTGCCACTACCTGCTGACGGTTTTTCACTATATCGCCAGCCACGCCCTTACGAAGAAGCAGGCCCAGCGCTACCACCCGAAGCAGCTGCGCCGCACGGTGATCGCGGCGGGGCTTACCGGAGCGCTGATCATATTTGTCAGCACGGCGGTCTTTCAGACCCTGGATGCGCTGCATGAAGAGAGCATCATCGGGGCAAGGGCGTTTAACGGCCTGTTTGAACAGCTTCAGAGCGCCACGATGAATCGCCTTGCCTATGAAAAACAGCGTCAGGCCGAATGGTATGTCTCCTATGGCCAGCAAATCGCCGAGCTGATCGCGCAAAACCCGGCAGCCGGCAGCCGGGAAAGCCTGCAGGAATACTGTGACCGGCTGGGCATCGATTATATCATGCTCTTCGATTCGGACGGCAGGGAGACCGTGTGCAACGCGGATTATTCCGGGTTTACCATGGACAAGGGCCTTGGCGATAATTCCGGGGATTTCCGACGGCTGCTGGTGGGCGTGCCCAGCGTCGTCCATGACGCATCCACCGACTCGATCACGGGGCTCACCCGGCAATTCATTGGCGTCAAGGTGCCTTCCCCGTCCAGCGGGGGCAACGCGCCCCATGGCGCGCTGATCATGGCGATACGCCCGTCCCAATCCCGCATGAGCGACGACGAGATCGCGCGGCGGCTGCACCTGGTCAATTCCCAGGACATACTGATCTGCTACGCGGAACCCGGGACAGGAAGCATACTGTACGCCAATGACGCGTCGCTGCCCGGCAAGACGGTCATGGAATACGGGCTGCCCGAAAAGAGCCTGGAGGACGGCTATACGGACTTTGCCAACCTCAGGGGCGTCCAGAGCTATGTGACCACGGTCAGAAGGTCGGATGTCGTATTCATCTACACCATCAAAAACAGCATGCTTTTCAGCAACACGCTGCCGGCGAGCCTTGCCGCCACGATCGCCTATCTGCTGGTGCTGTGCATCGTGCTCGTCATATGCCTGGGGAAATACGACGAGCGCGCTTTCAGCGAATGTGTGGGTGACGCCGCAGACCAGTCGGCCGACGAGGGCGCGGCGGGCGGGCAGGCCGCGGCCGAGCCCGTTGAAGCGGAGCCCCATGGGCTTTCGGAGCTGGTGGTCAACCGGAACAGGAAAAAGGTTCCGAAGGAGGACAGGACCCCGGAGGCCCGGGTCAAGAGCGTGATCAAGTTCGACATCATACTGCTCGTGCTGTTGCCGGCACTGTTCAGCCTGAGGGACGGCGGCACAAGCATCGGCAACGGGACGCTGCTCCAGTTCCTGATGAACGGGGATTGGAACCGGGGGCTGAACCTGTTCGCGCTCTGCAGCATCATCATCGTACTGATCACGGGCGTGATACTGGTCATACTGTCCAACGGCCTGCTGTCCCTGATCGCGGGCTTTACGGGAAAGGGCGGGGAAACCTTCTGCCGGCTGCTCTACAGCCTGGTTAATTACATCGTGGTTTTGGGGGCGCTGTACTATCTGTTTGATTACATCGGCCTGCCCATAAGCACCTACATCGCTTCGCTGAGCGTCGTGTCCCTGGCGCTGTCCCTTGGCGCGAAGGACATGGTTTCGGACATATTGGCGGGCCTGTTGATCGTCTTTGAGGGGCAGTTCCAGGTGGGGGACATCGTTGAAATCGACGGCGTACAGGGTGAAGTGCTGGAAATCGGCGTGCGTTCCACCCGGCTGTTGAACGACATGAACGACATCAATTATTTTACCAACAGCACGATCCGGAGCATCGTCAACAAATCCAAGCGGGATTCCGCTTATACAATGAGCCTGACCCTGCTGGCGCAGGAGTCCATGGAGCAGATTGAGGCGATGTTTGAACGTGGGCTTCTCGAAATCGGCCTGAAAAACAAGGCCATTACCCCCGGCCCCAGGCTTGATGAAATCAGTATATTATCCAGCATTGGCAACTCCAACGATGAGAAGCTGTACAGGATCAAGATTTCGGTGGTATGCAAGACGGAGGACCTCTCCGATGTGGGGGCTTTTGTCAAGCGCGAGGTCTATCTGCTCTGCGAGCGTGAAAACCTCAAGCTGTGGGAAGCCGTGTGACCGGCTGCTCAAATTCAAAAAAAAGCGGAGGAGGATATCATAATGTCGAATTTTGTTTCTGCGCTGATCAAGCAGCGCAAGGACGCCAAAAAGGCCCAGCCGGATACCAACGGCAGGCTCAGGGAAATACTTGCCATCATCAAAAAGCAAAACTATGACGACGGCATCACCCCAGAGGTTTTGATCAACATCCTGCAGGACATGGGGCCGACCTATGTGAAGATCGGGCAGATCGCCTCGCAGCAGTCGGACTACATTCCGCATGATTACTGCGAAGCGCTCGCGAAGCTGCGCTCGAAGGTGGCCCCGATGGATTTTGAAACCGTCAACGCGCAGGTTGAAAAGTACCTGGGCAAGCCGACGGACGAGCTCTTCGCGTCCTTTGAGGAAAAGCCCCTGGGCTCGGCCTCCATCGACCAGGTGCACAGGGCGGTGCTGTTCGACGGCACCGTCGTGGCCGTCAAGGTTCGCCGCCCCGGCATCGTCGATGTCGTCGCGCGCGATTTCGCGCTGATCGAGAAGATACTCGACACGTTTTTCAAGACGGACAACGGCGGCTTTGACATCAAGGGCTTCATCGTTGAGCTGGAAAAGACCTCGAAGCGGGAGCTCGACCTCAACAACGAGGCGGACAACCTGGACCGCTTCTGGGCCAACAACAACGCGCGCGCAAAGGTGGAGAGCCCCAGGTGCTATCGCGAGCTGACCTGCGAAGCCGTGCTCACCGAGAGCTTCGTTACGGGCAAGGAGGTCAGCAATACGGACTTCCTCGCTACCCTCAGCGCGGACGAGCGCGAGCGCATTGCCGCCCTCGTGGCGGATAACTTCGCCTCGCAGGTCCTTACGGACGGCTTCTATCACGCGGACCCCCACTCCGGCAACGTGCTGATCAAAATGGGGGAGGCCGTACAGGACGGCGGCGCAGCCCCCGAAGAAGGGAAGATACCGCTTCCGGAGCACAGCATCGAATGGATCGACTTCGGCATGATGGGCACGCTGACCGCGAAGCAGCGCCAGCTGCTCATCGACATCGTCACCAACGTGGTGATGAAGGACGCCTATGCCCTCAAGAACACGGTGCTGCAAATCGCCAAGCCGATGGGGGAAATCAACCACGGCGCGATGCTGCAGATGTGCGAGGAGATGTGCGGCCAGTACACCGGAGCGGATTTCGGCGATTTTGACCTCGGCGACCTGCTGGGAAGCATCCTCGGCGGCCTCAGCGAGGAAAACTACAAGGTGGACCCCTTCCTCACCAACCTCGCCCGCGGCATCACCGCTGTGGAGGGCACCGTCAAGACGCTCAGCCCGAAGGTGAACATACTGAACTACTTCACCGACAAGGTGGACATCGGACTGGATTTCAATTTTGACACCGAAAACCTGAAGGAGATGAACCCACAGATCGCCATGAAGCTGCTCCAGCTGGCCAACGGCATCACGGATTCCTCCGTAAAGACCGCCGAGACCCTGGATATGCTGGAGAAGGGCCAGCTCAAGGTGCGCACCGATTTCAGCTTTGAGGAAAAGGCGCTCGCCGCGGTCGACCGGCTTGTTGGCTATGCGATACGGGCGCTGATCATCGTGGCGCTGATCATCGGATCAGCCCTGCTTTGCACGACCTCGGCCTTCAGCGGCGAAGGCGTGGCGGCGGTGACGATCGTCTTCAGGACCGTCGGGTTTGTCGGCCTGGTCGTCAGCCTCTTCTTCGCCCAGCGCCTGATCAGGGAAATGAAGAAGGGCAAATGAAGAAACGATGTAACTGTTCAATCGCAAAGAAATGCTGATTTGTCGCGCTGGCGCGTATGGATTAGGGATTAGGGACCAGGGATTAGGAAAAGCCGCGCACCAAGGGCAGCACGAGGAAGAATCGACCGTTACCGCGAAACAACAGTGGCCCTTTTCATGGATTGGGATTATGGGATGGCATTGTCTACCATCCGTCACCCACTAATCCCTAATCCTTTAATCCCTCTCCTCGCCAAATCAGAAGTTGCCTGACTAAACAGACACGAAACGATCACACATTCAGTCAAGGAGAACAACAGACATGAAAAAGACAATGCTGAAGGCGGCGTGCATGCTTGTCGCCGTGATCCTGGCGCTGAGCGCCTGCATCTGCGGCCTGGCTGAGAGCGCTGAAGCGGCCCCGGCTGACAGGGCGACGCGAACGATACTGCTGTACGATTGCGGCAGCGACCTGGAGGGCGCCTACGCGCTGGCAACCTGGAACCTTTACCAGATCATGGAGGCAGAGATTCCCGACGATGTAAACGTGGTCGTGATGACCGGCGGCGCCCTGAGATGGCAGACCGAGCCCGAGTACCTGGAGGGCGCGGAAGTCGTCAGCCCGAACCGTGAGAACCAGGTATGGCGCTGCTCCGGCAGGAACGCCGCGAACGCGACGGATGGCCACGGCAAGATGACGCTGCTGACCGACATGCCTTCGGACATCGAAAACACCCTTATGTCCGATCCCCAGACCCTGCTGGGCTTTATCAACTACGGCGCGGCGAAGTATCCGGCCGAGATGTATGACCTGATCCTGTGGGATCACGGCGGCGGGCCCGCCATGGGCTTCGGCATGGACAATCGCGTCGAAGAGAGCAACACCATGAGCGTCGGCGCAATCGCCAAGTGCCTGAAGCAGAGCGCCGTGGAGCGCTTCGACATCGTCAACTTCGACGCCTGCCTGATGAGCAGCGTGGAGGTCGCCGCGACACTGTCGGAATGCGCGGATTATCTGGTCCTCTCCCCGGAGACGGAGCCCGGCTACGGCCAGGAATACGTTACCTGGCTGGACGCCCTGGCCAAGGACCCAGGCATGAACGGCTACGCGCTGGGCAGGATCATCGTGGACGCCATGATCGCGTTTTACGAGAGCGAGGAATCCGCGGGCTATCGCCAGGACGGCACGCTGGCCGTGATCGACACGAAAAACTTCAGGGAGCGCATGGTCGCGCCGATCACGGAGCTGGCGAGGACCATGGATCGCGAGCTGACGCAGATCGGCGAAAACAACGCGCTGCTGAATTTCGAGGACGAGCTGCGCAGTCAGGCGGCGTCCTATGAATACAGCTACGATACCCTGCTGGACCTCGGCAATTTCGCGGAGCATCTGGGCATGTGCATCTCCGAGGTGAACAACGCCAGCCAAGACGGGGATTTCGAGGCGCTTCGCAACCGCTACACCGATACGACTGAGGCGATCAAGGGCATACTGTACGACAACGACGGCTCGGAGGACGACGTGATCTACGCGGCGGCGACCGCCACGATGACCCGGCCCGTCAAGACGAAGATCGCCTTTGCCCGCGACGGGCAGGGCAAGCCCCAGCTTGCGGAGACGATGGCGCCCTCCGGGCTGAGCGTCTTCTTCACGCCCGTCAGCCTGGAGGTAATGGACTACACCGTGGCCGTTGACGAGATGTGCGAGGCGGTGGAGGACGAACAGGTCCGCGCCATGCTGTGCGCATTGGAGGTCGCCTCCCTGCGCTACCTGATGGCGGAGCGGTGTGGCCTGTCCGTCGCGGCGCTCCGGGAAGCGGGCGAATCGAACGTCTACTACAAGACGGTCAGGGACAGCTGGAAGGAAGCCAGGGACAGGGATTACGGCGAGATCTACAGGTATCAGGAGCAGTTCGGCATCAAGGCGGACATTACCGGCCTGTCCGCCTCCGATTGGGACATCTATATCAGTACGATCATCGACCTGCTGAATAAGTACTCCGATGTGGATACCGAGACCTGGCTGGCGCTGCTGACGGCTCAGCAGTCCAGCCAGGTGGTCCAGGGCGAAAAGGCCACGGCGATCGGCGTGGACCGGACCGGCGACGGCGTCGAGGACGCCTATCGCGTCACGATCCCCGCGCCGCTGAACCTGGTCAGGGACGTCTATACGCGGCTCAGCTTCGAGCTTGCAGGCGAAGGCGACGAGGAGTGGGAATTCTTCAAGATGTTCCTGGGCCTGCCGGATACCGTCGACATCGCCAAGGTCCACGGCAATCCCGTGCAGGAGGAGATCGTGAACTACATCAGCTGGGGCGCGGATCTCGGCTCCGGCGTGCGCAGCCTCTTCGCAGGGACGGACTGCGCCTATGAATTGCCGCCCACCGTGGATCGCTGGTACGAGATACTGGACAGCGACGGCATCGGCCACGTCATCAGCGTCGACGAGGTGGACCTGAGCAAGGCGCAGGACCTCAGGATCCCGGTCATCGTCCACTTTGCGGAGCCGAGGCCGGACGGGTCCGATTGGCAGGAGGACGGCTATCTGATCTATGGAAACGGCCATTTCAAGGGCTTCCAGTCGGCCGAGCCCTTCAACCCGCTGATCTCCCTGAACAACAGCGCGTTTTACGGCGCGACCATCCAGACCGCCGC
>ODAI013948218.1_pt1 | contig 12042 bp, 9 predicted proteins | sample 1539321 | NCBI WGS metagenome assembly ODAI01 (sample SAMN02144231, study PRJEB22623) | gut metagenome | biome: sheep rumen | host: Ovis aries | place: New Zealand
ACCACAACATTGAGCAACCTCAATGCTTCTACTAAATATTACCTCGTGATGGATACCAAGTCTTACTTCAAGACCATCACATGGACTCCAAACGCTGCTGCTGCCGGCGAGGGCGACACTCCTACGCCTGAAGACCCTGAGGAAGAGGAGGTTACGGCAAAGGTTATATATGACTGGGCAAGCAAGGTAGGTACATCAAGGTATGTCAGCGAAACCATAACTGGAAACGTGAAGGAGACAACTGTAAAAATCAAAGGCACCTCAACAAACTGCGTAAGCTTCGGAAAGACGCTCAGCACAGGCGACACGCTGAAGGTCAAGCCAGACTTCTGCATGGTGATTAAGCCTGCTGAGGGTACTTTCCTCAAGGGTGATACCATACACATCACCGGTTGCTATAACAACAAGAGCACCAAGACTGCAACTGTCGTATTCTATTACGGCACGCAGAAGATCTTCGGAACTGAACAGTTTGCAAATACATACGACGGTGAGACTGTTCCTACAGAGCAGTTACTGGTTCTGGAGCAGGACTGCGACAGCATCTGTCTCGGACGTGAAGGAAATACCAGCACATGTGTAACTGCACTCACTGTAGTAAGACCTGCTTCGGCAACAATCAAGGGTGATGTAAACAATGACGGCTCTGTGACTATGGCGGATGCCAACATGGTAGTGAACTACTTCCTCGCTGAGGACAAGGACAGCATCTCAGGCTTCAACAAGGAGGCTGGCGACGTCAACAAGGACGGAGACATCAGCATGGCTGACGCTAACGCCATAGTAAACATTTTCCTTTCTGGCAACACGCAATAGCAGACGTTGATATTGCATATTAAATATATTAAGGCATCGGAATCATTGGATTCCGATGCCTTTTTGTTTCGCGTTATCAAAGATTCCCCTCCCTACTCCACACAATGCTTATTCATTATGTATTCAGAATCCATATCAGAAACTAACGACGGTAAGCAGGTGCAGACAATAGTTTTCTTTTAACAGGAGTTTCTTCCTCCTTCTTCGTTTCTGGATTATTCTTTTCAACGTCCTAAGGCTTTGTCGTGTCGGCTTCGAGGGGTTCTTCGTTTTTTGAAATGAGAATATAGTGAGTGGTTATGTCCCTACCTCCAATCACGCCAGGTCTCATCCTATGCAGGAGATACAGGTCGCCAGAATCCAAGTCTAAAGATAGGATTTCGGTATAAGACATACCCTTAATTTTACGATTGGACATCACAAGATAACATCCTCTTGTTTCAGTACCAACAAGCGTGCTATCGAATGTTTCAGGAACAATATCTGTCAAATAAAAATCCAATTGTTTATTCAGTGACATCTCTATTTTGGGGAAGTAGGCCTCGTATCGAATTATTGTTGAGTCAAAACTTATCTTACAAGTATGCTTAGGCATATAATTTTCGGGAATATCTTCCATCCATGTAGTCCCCACAAGCTGACTGGATGAGATTCCTTGTGCACTTAGTTTTAGACAAGCGACTAAAGCCAGAAAAAATATACATAGATGTTTCATAGGATATACATTATTGATCATTGTTCATTCGTTTTTTTTTAGTTCTTCATAATCAAGTTGTCCACAAGTATCTGTGGGACAAAGGTACAAATTTTGTTTAATATGGCAATGGAAAATCCTGAAAAAATTTACAGAAGCAATAAAGTCATTTTTTCACTATGATGCCATACGCATATTATTTCACAGCAAATTTCCCTTTTATAGTGCAAAGCACATCGTATTAAAATGGCGATTCCTTGCGATGAAAATCACCAAAGACGATTTTGACGCGGAAATAGCGATTTTCAGCCGTTTTTTATAATGTTATACAAATCAGGTATTTACAATAATATGCATGACAACAAAATCTCATTTTGAGGTAATTTGATAGCTTTTACACCGTAATTTGATAGCTTTTACACTACAAAAGCTATCACTTTACAATGCAAAATGACGCTTTTTAGAAGGTAATTTGATAGCTTTTACGACAAAAAGGGGGGGAATTTGCAAAATCGGCTTTACCATATTACTGACTTGTTGGTGATTTTTTCGAACGGAATTATCTATTTCGCATTTTTGGGCAGTGTCTCATTCGTTCGCAAATTTTGTGCATAGGCGACGTCTGTTCGATGAAATTCCTGATAATTCCCATTCAATGTCAAACAACATTTGTCAATCATGTACCTATGCACCTAAATATTTGTAGGTCAAAAATTTTGCTATTTCATAAAAAGTTAGTAACTTTGCATCCACGAATTAAAAAAACACCCAACCTTTACAACTAACAAAGAAACTGATTATTATGAATAAGATAAGCATGAAAAATGTACTTTCTACATTGACAGCACTGATTATGCTGTGCTCTCCTGCATGCATAACAAACGTCATGGCACAAGACCACAGCAAGATGAACGTAGTGTTGCTGGGTGACTCCAACACCTCCATCGGTGGCGACAGTTGCACGCTCGACCGTGGATGGAGCAAATGGTTCAAGGAAGACTTCGCACCTAAGACCTGCATCAGCTATGCCCGCAGCGGTACCACATGGACCAACAACGCACTGACAAAGAAGAATATAGAGGAGAACGTCCAGAAACTCTCCAACAACAACGTGATATACAACCAGGTAAGCCGATTCATGGAGGCCTACAAGTCTGGAAAGCAGCCAGAGCCATCACTCATCATCATAGCCTGCGGCACAAACGATGCATGGTTTGAGAGCCAGCGTCCGGAGATTTACAACATGAGCGTCAGCAAGGCATTCAAGTCAACACTTCAGGAACTGATGATGAAGAAGGTAAACCAGGTGACGTCACTTGCCGAGTCAGTGCGCTATAACTGCGAGATACTGCGTGAGTCATTCCCTGACGCACGCATAGTATTGCTCACTCCGCTGCAGAGCGTACATGCCGGCGAAGAGAAAATCAAGAAAGTAGGCGACGTGATAGAAGAATGCGGAAAGCGCCTCGATATTACCGTAATAAGACAAGACAAGGTGGGCTGCGTGAAGTTCACTGATGAAAGAATTAAGAAACACTACACAACAGACGGCACCCACACAAGCGTATTAGGTGCAAAGACCAACGGCAAACTCATAGCCGACCTACTGAAGTAAAAAGATGGTATTCTCAGACTTATTCTTTATATTCGCATTCCTTCCCTCATTCCTCGCACTCTACTTCATAGCTTACTGGATAGACCGCAGATTCTTCTCAGAGGGCAAGGGATTGCAGATGAACACTACCGTGCGCAACGTCGTACTGGTGGTGTTCTCGCTTATATTCTATGCATGGGGCGAACCAGTGTATGTATTCCTCATGCTGGCAAGTTCGCTGATGAACTATGTCGCAGGACTTGCCATCGCACGCGGCGATGAACATCGCAAGACGGCACTCGTCATCGGACTGACGCTGAACCTTCTGGTGCTTGCCACCTTCAAGTATGCAGGATTCTTTGCCGATACACTTACTGCCATAGGCCTGCCTGTGGCAAATCCTGGCATATCACTGCCTATAGGCATCAGCTTCTACACATTCCAAAGCATATCATACCTCATCGACGTATATCGCCATGAAGCACCGGTGCAGCGCCGCTACTACGACCTGCTGCTCTACATCTCTATGTTCCCACAGCTCATAGCCGGTCCTATCGTGCGCTACGACGTAGTGGCAATGGAGATAGGCAGCCGCCGCGTCACGCAGTATGACTTCGTATGTGGCTCTTACCGTTTCCTTATTGGTCTGGGCAAGAAGGTGATACTTGCCAACCAGCTGTCTGAGATTTCAACACAATTCCTCGGTGGCAACCTGTCAAACACCTCTACAGCCGGAGCATGGGTAGGCATACTGGCCTTCACCCTACAGATATTCTTCGACTTCTCCGGCTATAGCGATATGGCTATCGGACTGGGCCGATGCCTTGGGTTCCACTTCGCAGAGAACTTCAACCACCCTTACATAAGCAAGACCATAACGGAGTTCTGGCGCAGGTGGCACATGTCGCTCGGCAGTTTCTTCCGCGACTATGTATATATCCCCATGGGTGGCAACCGTCGTCATCAGGCTTGGAACATCATGGTGGTATGGTTCCTCACCGGCATGTGGCATGGTGCAAGCTGGAACTTCATACTATGGGGCGTGTATTTCGGCATCATCGTAATGCTTGAGAAATACACCATACTCAAGGTAACACGCTATATACCTGCTCCCCTACTCCACCTATATACCATATTCCTGTTCGTACTGGGATGGGGAATATTCTATTTTGACGACTTCACGAAGATGCAACGCTTCTTCTCCATAAGTTTCGGCAATACAGCCACGCTGTATGACTTCACCGCAGAGAGTGCCGTGATGAACAACTTCTGGCTGTGGATAGTGGCACTCGTATTCTGCCTGCCGGTATATGACATCGTGACAAATGCCTTCGACCGCGCAATGCCAAAGGAGACAACGCTGAAACACACGATATCACTCATCACACGCATCAGCGTGTCTGTAGCATTGCTGCTTACCAGCGTGGCACTGCTCGTAGGCGCCACCAACAACGCCTTCATATACACACGCTTCTAATCTTCCACACAGACACATGAGACATAACATACAAATCATCATAACAACCTTTATTCTCTGCTCCATGCTCTTCGCCCTGCCTTCAAAGGCAGAGGGATTTCGTCGCGGCAGAGCCGGCATCATAGTAACCGGCGACAGCTGCTGCGTGCGTGCCATGGAGCCTTTCAGCGGAGTGCCTGCCAATGCCGGTCACTACCCTGCTGCCATAAACCAATACAAAGACAGCATGCCCGACGTAAGGATATACAGCATGGTGATACCTACATCCGTACAGTATTACTGTCCGGAGGGAGCACGCTCACTGGTGAGAGACGAAGAACCGGTAATGACTGCCATGTATGACTCCCTGCGCGGGATAACGCCGGTAAACATACTGCCAGTACTGGCACGCCATACCGACGAAACCATATACGCACGCACCGACCACCACTGGCTGCCACTGGGCGCATACTATGCCGCAGAAGAGTTTGCACGCGTGGCTGGCGTGCCATTCCGCGACCTCACCTCATACAACCAACAGGTGGTTCATGACGCGGTGGGCACCATGTATAAGTTTTCTGGCGACATCAGCGTTAAGCGCGCACCGGAAGACTTCATCTACTACACGCCGAAAGACAGTCTCTACACCGTGACATACGTAGGTCATCGCCCTGGCAGGGGCAAAGGCGTATATACGCTTACGGAGCCTTTCGAAGGACCATTCTTCATAAAATACAAGGACGGCTCAAGCAGCGCCTACTGCACCTTCATGGGAGGCGACACACGCACCACGCACGTCAAGGCAATGGGCAACAACGGGCGCAGGCTGATGATAATAAAGGACAGCTACGGCAATGCCTTGCCCGGATATCTGTTCTACAGTTTCGAGGACATATACGTGGTGGACTTCCGCTATTTCCAGAAGAACATAATAAGATATGTGAAGGAGAACGGAATAACCGACATACTCTTTGCCAACAACATGCAGCACGCATACAACCGCGCCACATCAAACGGCATAGCCAAGATGCTGCGTAAATAGAACAGAGGATATACAACAAAACAAGAAAAATGCGCGTCAACAATATATACATAGCAGTAATATCCATAGTGTTCCTTGCGTTCACCGTGGTATTCGACTTCTTCCCGAGATCCACGTACTCTCCGCTGGAGAAACGCGACCTCACTCAGTTCCCTGCCTTCTCATGGGACAAACTCGCAAGCGGAGAGTTCACAAAAAGCATAAACTCTTGGTTCAGCGACAGCGAGCCATACCGCGACATGTTCCTATCCATGAGCATGAAGGAAAAGGATCTCATCAAACTGTCACTGTCAGAGGACGACATCACCTTCCATGCCTCTACCGACAACATAGAGGACGAAGGCCCTTCTGACGAAGAGCTGGAGGCTAAGGAGCGACAGGTAGGCAAATACGACAACAAAGTCACGGCAGAGGAAGTAGCCACCATAGCCAACCGCGGCATCATCATTGTAGGCAAGGGCGAGAAGACACGCGCCCTCATGGCATACGGAGGCGGCTCAAAGGGCGGAGTGGACTATGCACAGTCTGCAAACGAATACAAGAAGGCTTTTCCTAATGTCAACGTATATTGCATGGTGATACCTACCGCCGTTGATTTCTACTGCCCTGCCAAGGCGAAGAAGGCTTCAAACGAGGAGCGTCCTACCATCAACAACATCTATGCGCACCTCGACCCCGACGTACATGCCGTTGACGTTTACACCGAACTGGGCAAGCATGCCGCCGAAGACATATACCTGCGCACCGACCACCACTGGGCTCCGCTGGGTGCTTTCTACGCAGCGCAGGAATTCTGCCGCGTGGCGAAAGTTCCTTTCAAGCCGCTGAAGTTTTATGAGCGGAAGGTGGTGCACGGATACGTAGGCAGCATGTACGGATACTCCAAGGACATATCACTTAAGAAAAACCCCGAGGACTTCGTTTACTACGTACCGAAGGGCGTAAAATACACCACCACCTACATAGACTACAACATAAACAAGAACTATGAGGTGATTGGCGAGAGCAAACCATACAAGAGCATATTCTTCTACAAATACAAGGATGGCTCAGGTGGTGCATACTGCACTTTCATGGGTGGCGACACACGTATAGTGAAGGTAGAGACCGGCAACAAGAACAAGCGTAGGGTGCTCATACTGAAAGACAGTTTCGGCAATGCCCTGCCAGGATACCTTTTCTATTCCTTCGAGGAGATACACGTGGTGGACTATCGCTACTTCACGAAGAACATGAAGGAGTACGTACGCGCCAACAAGATTACCGACATACTCTTTGCCAACAACATCTTCAACGCATATTCCAACAAGATATGCCGCAAGTATGTGAGGTTCCTTAACCAGGCAGGCGGGGTGCATGCCCCTGCTGACAGCAAAGCCAACAAGCAAGGCAACGATACGAAACACAACGCAACGACACCTGCAAGGACGGAAGGCAATGCCACCAACGAACCTGTAAAGGAGAGCGTCGCTGAAGATGTTTCCGCAACCGAACAATAAAGAAGAGGAATCCTTTGATTTGCCAGAGGCTCTTTGGCAAGAAGGATAGTAATTAAGACTATGACAGAAGAAAGGCTTAGCCGCCTGCGTCATGAGATGAACGCAGAAGGCATCGACGCAATAATATTCCCTACGGGTGACCCGCATGGCAGCGAATATGTGGCGCCATACTGGCAGGCGCGGCAATGGATTACCGGCTTCACAGGCAGCGCTGGCACGGCGGTAGTGACACAGGACGAGGCTGCACTATGGACCGACTCACGATATTTCCTGCAAGCAGCCCAACAACTGCAAGGCACGAGGTTCACGCTTATGAAGGACGGACTGGCTGACACTCCGTCAATCACCGAATGGCTGATGCGGAAGATGTCTGCCATCAACGGACGTTGCGTAGCCATTGACGGTATGGTGACTACTCATGCAGAGATAACCGCCATGCAGGAAAGACTTGGAAAGATCGGCGTCACGATACGCACCAACTATGATGCCATGCGCATGCTGTGGCATGACCGTCCTGCCATCCCCTCAGGCGAGATATACTGCGTCAACAAGGAATATATAGGCGAGAGCACCAGTGCGAAACTGGAGCGCATACGCAAGGTAATGCACGTACACCGTGCCGAGGCACTCGTCGTTACCGACCTTATGGAGATAGCATGGACGCTCAACCTGCGTGGCTCTGACATAGCCATGACACCAGTCTTTATGGCTTTCCTCTGCATAACGACGCAAGAGGCTCACCTCTTTTGCAACGGAGCTCTGACCAACGAGGCACAAGACATGATGCAGAAGGCTGGCGTACAGATAAAACGATATGCCGACTTCCCCGCCTTCATCAGTTCGCTTGACGGGCGCACTATGTGTCATGGTGCCACTACGGCATATAGCATATACAAGAACATTGCCCACGTAATAGACGAGCCTTCGCCTATCGTATCTTTCAAGGCAGTGAAGAATCAGAAGGAGATAGACGGTTTTCGTCAAGCCATGCGCAGGGACGGAGTAGCCATGGTGCGCTTCCTTCGTTGGCTGAAGCCTGCCGTAGCGGCTGGCGGTCAGACAGAGATAAGCGTCAGCGACCGTTTGGAAATGATGCGCAGGGATGCAAAGGAGTTTCGCGACCTGTCATTTTCCACCATCTGCGGCTATCAGTCTCATGGTGCAATAGTGCATTACACTGCAACCCAAGAGAGCAACGCACCGCTGAAGCCAGAAGGATTGCTGCTGATTGACAGCGGTGCGCAGTATATTGACGGCACAACCGACATTACACGTACTATAGCCCTTGGTGAGATTACCGACGAGATGCGGCGCGCATATACCTTGGTACTGAAGGCTAATATCGCCCTGGCTACGGCGCCATTCCCTGACGGAACCAACGGCACGCAGCTTGATGCCATAGCTCACTCAGTACTGTGGAGTGGCGGACTGAATTACCTGCACGGCACAGGGCACGGCGTTGGCTGGTGCCTATGCGTACATGAGGGACCTCACGCCATACGCATGGACTGGCGACCAGAGCCATTGCACGAAGGTATGACAGTGACAGACGAACCCGGAGTGTACCTGGAAGGTCGTTTCGGCATACGAACAGAGAACACCATGCTGGTAGTAAAGGATTCTGAAACGGAATTCGGGATGTTCCTTAAACTTGAGCCTCTCACACTTTGTCCGATTGACACTACGCCGATAGACCTTTCACTGATGACCGACAAGGAGATAGATTGGCTCAACAATTACCACCAGCGTGTGCGCAACGAACTGTCACCATTACTTACCGACGAAGCCGACAGACAGTGGTTGTATGAAGCAACGGAGGCTGTCCATAATTCATAATTCATAATGCATAATGCATAATTCATAATTAACTACTCTGCGACACTTCCTCGCAAACGAGGAAGACGAAGTGGGGATCTACAATTACAAATAATGCAACACCCTAAAGGATTATATTTACTTTTTGTCACGGAGATGGCGGAGCGCTTTTCCTATTACGGCATGCGCGCACTCTTTGTGCTGTATCTGGTAGCCGCTTTCTTCAGTAACGATGATGCAAGTGAGATATACGGCTCTTACACGGGGCTCGTTTACCTTACCCCACTGCTCGGTGGCTATATAGCCGACCGCTACTGGGGCAACCGACGCAGTATCATTACCGGTGGATTGATGATGGCTGTCGGACAGTTTCTTATGTTTGCCTCCGCATGCTTCGTCAAGCAGAGCATCTACACAAAAGGCGGAGACATCAATTCTGCCGTAGATAACGACCTTGCACTATGGCTTATGTTTGCCGGACTGGCTGCCTTGATTATAGGCAATGGGTTCTTCAAACCAAACATCTCTACCATGGTGGGTGACCTGTATGAGCCAGACGACCAGCGTAAGGACTCTGCCTTCACCATTTTCTATATGGGTATAAACCTTGGTGCATTCATCGCACCGTTTATATGCGGTTCACTCGGAAAGAGCGATTGGACAGATCCAAGCGGTTTCAAATGGGGATTCTTCGCAGCCGGTTGTGCCATGATATTCTCCATCGCTGTATTCATAGCCCTGAAGAACAAGTTGCTCGTCACGCCTGACGGCAAGCAGATAGGCATAATGACAGAGAAGGCGACAATGCCAACTGAGTGTCAGGCGGCCACTTCTGCAACCGAAACGACACATAAGGGCCATGGTATCATAGGCACTTCACTGTGCCTGCTGCTCGGAGCCATACTGATGTATGTATTTTCATACGACGCAGACGACTACAACGACTATATATCTGCCGCAATATATGCGGTATCAATAGTGCTGCCGATATTTATCATCACCGACGGCGGACTGACCATCGACGAGAAGAAGAAGATCGGCGTGATATACCTCATTGCCTTGTTCGTGATATTCTTCTGGAGTGCTTTTGAACAGGCAGGCTCTTCACTCACGATATTTGCCGACCAGCAGTGCGACCGCCACATCGGTTCATGGGAGATGCCTACAACATGGTTTCAGTCTATCAACCCTATTGTGGTGGTTTTGTTTGCCCCTGTCATGGCTACACTGTGGGAAACACTGCAGAAGCATGGCATACGCGTACACTCTATTACGAAGCAAGCCCTGGGTCTTGCACTGCTCGCACTGGGATACCTTGTGATAGCCTATGGTACACACGGTACTGACACCTCGACGAAGATAAGTATGTGGTGGCTGTTTACACTGTATTTCATCCATACCCTTGGCGAACTGTCTTTGTCACCGATAGGTTTGTCGCTCGTTACGAAACTCTCACCGGCACGCATGGCTTCACTTCTAATGGGAGTATGGTTCATGAGCAATGCCACAAGTAACATCCTGGCAGGAAAACTTGCCACACTGCTGCCTATCGAGGGTGAGCCAAACGACCACATAATGGGTATTGAGATTGCTACACTGTCAGACTTCTTCATGCTGTTTGCTATCATGGCTGGCTTGGCTTCAGTAATACTGTTCTGCATAAAGCCAATACTGAAAAAGATGATGAAGAGTTAGATCGTTGAATAATTGAAAGTTGATAATAGAAGAATGAAGAATATAGTTTTTGCAACTAACAACGCACATAAGTTAGAAGAGGTGCGACAGATACTGGGCGATAGTTTCAACGTGCTTTCACTCAAAGATATTAATTGTCACGAAGAATTGCCTGAGACTCATGAGACACTGGAGGAGAACTCGCTTGAGAAGGCACAGTATGTGAACTCTCACTACGGATATGACTGCATAGCCGACGATACAGGTCTGGAGGTGGATGCACTCAACGGAGAACCTGGGGTATATTCTGCACGCTACGCTTCAATGGATGATGACGAAAAAGCTAATGGTGGGGCAAGCCACGACTCTGAGGCTAACATGCAGAAACTGCTACGCAAGCTTAACGGCAAGGAGGGCTCTGAGCGTTCTGCACAGTTCAAGACTGTCATAACACTTATCCTGAATGGTAACACGCACCAGTTCACAGGCATAGTGAAAGGCATAATAGCCACAAAGAAACATGGCGATGAAGGATTCGGTTACGACCCTATATTCTTTCCTTGTCCTGACGATGTGACACCAAGCAAACGCACCTTTGCAGAGATGTCTGCAGAAGAGAAGAACTCCATGTCACACAGAGGCAGGGCCATAGAGAAGTTGGTGGCGTTCCTCAAGTGCTAAAAAATATTTTCATCGACTTTAATACACTTTTTATCGAAAATATTTGTAGATAAAAGAAAAAAAATGTAACTTTGCCCCAACAAATAGCTGATTATTATGAAAAAAACGATATTAATGTCTATGCTCTGCATAGCTGGCATTATAACAGCGGGGGCAGAAGATAAGACCGCATTCAAAGTCTGGGTGGAATCAGATAATTTCCAGGCATACAATCTTAATGCGTTGCCTGTGATTAAGCACGTTGACGGTAAGTTGGTAGTAAAGGCACATGGCAATGACATGGGCATGTACGACATCAAGGACGGCATGAAGATTACCTTCTCACAAGAGATGGCTCCAGGCAATGCCAATGAAGACGACGGCGTCACTATGGCTGATGCTAACGTCATTGTAAACAAGTTTCTAAACGGAGAGGCGGCAAACATCAACGTGACTGCTGCTGATGCCAACCAAGATGGTATAATAACCATGGCAGATGCCAACGAAACCGTGAACATCTTCTTAAATCACGAATAGACAATTTATTCTCATAACATGCAAAACGACAATTCTGACAGCTTAGCTTTAAAAAGAGGTCTGCATTGTCGTTTTATCCGTTTTCATTCACCCTATAACATTACACATATCATTAAATGTCCTAATAGTTATCACATTTATTCTATTTTTCTTTGATAATTCGCAGAAAATGCGTAACTTTGCACTTGATTAAGTCATTACAGCTTATCTAAAACATTAACAAGGCTATTCGATAATACCATAAAACATTGTGGA
>ODAI013517162.1_pt1 | contig 12041 bp, 14 predicted proteins | sample 1539321 | NCBI WGS metagenome assembly ODAI01 (sample SAMN02144231, study PRJEB22623) | gut metagenome | biome: sheep rumen | host: Ovis aries | place: New Zealand
CATATAAAGAAATAAAATAAAAAGTGTTGGGCGGGGTGGCGGGGTTCGAACCCGCGACCTTTTGCCCCCCAGACAAACGCGCTACCAGGCTGCGCTACACCCCGAAAGAACAAAAACTATTTTATACACCAATAAAAATTACACAAGTGGAAAATTCAAACCGGCATTTGTGCCGTTGATACTCTGGTGCATCTTGTTACCCCTAATAAAATTAAAACCGGCATTTGTGCCGGTTTGAATTTTATGGTCGGGGTAACAAGATTCGAACCTGCGACCTCTACGTCCCGAACGTAGCGCTCTACCAGACTGAGCTATACCCCGAAAAAACAAACCTATTTTACATTTTGTTTTTGATTTTGCAATGCAATTTTTACATCGTTAAACAAACCACGCGATTCATTGTCCATTGGAACAAATCGACCTGTGCTGTTTTGTCCGGTATAAAACCAAATATTCTTACGTGGTGTTTGATATTCAACCAATTTATATAATGAATTCAAAACAGAAAATCCTTCTGGGAAACCATGTGTTGCACCAGATTTTGCAAAACAATAAATTGTTCGTTGGATAAGGTCAATTGGACATTTCCTTTTAATCAATTCACTTATTAAATCGCGCAAGAAATCTTGTTCTTTTTCGATTGATTTGCTGTTACGTGCATAATTCCACATATCTTGAACATGCAACATTGTAAACGGCGTATTATCTATTTTTTGCCCCAACATTGAATCATAATTATATACCGCATTTACTTTGTTATATAATTTATTGCAAGTTTCATTTGATTTATCAAATTTTCTGCAGTTCGGTAAACCGTTAACAAAAACTGTATATTTTGGTTTTGATTTTCCATCATAGAAATAATCAATTGTTGCCAATAAATTTCTGTCTGTTGAATAAAGATAAAAAGTATCTTTATTCGCCAAAGAAATTCTGTAACCAGATTCAATTAATGAATTGATTTCATTTCTTGCATTTGCAAGTAGTTGTTTATCTGACATCGCCCTTTCCTTTTCTTTTTATGAAACGTATTATTTAACGCGTTTCAAGATTAAACTGGCGTTTGTCCCCCCAAAACCAAACGAATTAGATAATACTGCATTAATTTCACGTTTTTGTGCAACATTTGGAACCAGATTGAAATCACCAACTTCATCAATTGGATTTTCCAAATTGATTGTTGGTGGAACAATATTATCGCGAATTGTTAATGCAGAAAATACGGCTTCGATTGCACCGGCAGCGCCCAATAAATGTCCTGTCATAGATTTTGTTGATGACATACATGTATTACCGTTTCCAAACAAATCTTTGACCGCGATTAATTCACCCACATCACCCAGTCCAGTTGATGTTCCATGTGCATTAACATAATCTATATCTTCTGGTTTTAATCCTGCTTTTTCTAACGCAATTATCATCGCACGTTTACCACCGACGCCTTCTGGGGCTGGGGCTGTGATATGATATGCATCCGCAGACATTCCGAATCCGGCAACTTCGGCATATATTTTTGCACCACGTTTAACGGCGTGTTCATATTCTTCCAGAACCAAAATACCTGCACCTTCGCCGATAACGAATCCATCCCTGTCTTTATCCCAAGGACGCGAAGCACGTTCCGGTTCATCATTGCGCGTACTTAATGCGCGCATCGCGGCAAAGCCCGCCATACCCAAACGACAAACCGCAGATTCTGAACCACCGCAAATCATAATATCTGCATCACCACGTCTGATAATTTCTGCACCTTCGCCAATTGAATGTGCACCGGTTGCACACGCTGTGGACATTGCGATATTCGGGCCACCAAAACCATATTTAATTGAAATATATCCCGCCGGCATATTAATAATAGATTTTGGGACAAAGAACGGACTGACAAAACGCGCACCGTTTTTAATCATATCTGTATCTGTATCAGATATGGTAGAAAGTCCACCAACACCACTGCCGACCGAAACACCGATACGTGTTTTATCACCATCGTAATCGTCCAGTTTTGCATCTTTTATTGCTTCATTTGCAGCGACCAGCGCATACATCGATGTCTTTTCCATTTTGCGTTGTTCACGCGCATCAATCACAGAATCCGGATTATAATCCCCAGGATTTGTTCCGCATACTGGGAAACCCGCAATTTGCGATGCAATATCAGAAACATCAAAATCTGTCACCTTGCGAATACCGCTTTTCCCCGCCAGCAAATTTTTCCATGCAAAATCGATACCTGTGCCAACTGGTGAAACAATTCCCATACCTGTGATAACAACTTTTTTCATATTAAAAAATCCTTTTTATTAATTTATCAGCCAAATCATACAATAAAAGATAAATTAAATCAACGGGATAAAAATAATGTCGTCCAATCGGACGACATTAATAATTTTTCATACAACATTATTATTTCATGTGGGCTTCGATGTAATCAACTGCTGCGCCAACTGTTGTCAATTTTGTTGCTTCTTCATCAGGAATTGTGATATTGAATTCTTTTTCAACTTCCATAACGAATTCAACGATATCCAATGAATCTGCACCCAAATCATTTGCAAAAGATGCTTCCTTTGTAACCTTGGCAGCATCAACACCCAATTTATCACTTACAATTTTTTGTACTTTTTCAAAAGTAGACATTTTATATCCTTTGTTTGTGTTAATCTTGTGGCCCGTTTTTACCCAGGCGCCTTTTATAACAAAATATCATTTTATGAAAAGCCTGTCAAGGAATTATAACAAATGATAACAAAGTGTTGACTTTTTATAAAAATGTATTATGCAAACAATTCATCAATTAAATCGTTCATATTATTACGCAGATTATCTTTGTCTGGATTCCACACCAATGCATGCATCATAAATTTATAAACATCATCCATTGTCACATACGGCATATTTGCATTTGTCACAATACGTTTCCACGCAACACGCGGATCTGTCAAATGAAAACGACCGCGTCCCATAAAGACCCATTCACCGTCTTGGGGTAAATCTTGCAATAATAAAACTGCGCGACCAGAAAGCGGCATATCACCCCACATATCATGATTAAAATCCAAATCTTCCCATCGCATTTTGAATATTTTCGTCTTTGGCGCAAATCCATAAATCAACATTAAAAATGCAGAACGCAAATTTACGTCTTTTTCTTTTTTTATCGCAGACAATAATTTTACCAGACCGGATTTATTTAATTTTCTTTCACGTCTTACAACTTGAATTTTTTCTGTATCATCAACCGGATTATCATGACAATATCCCATTGCGATAGCATAGTTAAAAATACTCTGTAATAATTCCTGCATACGCAACGCCATTGCGCGACCTGCAATTTTATCCAGCACGCGCTGCAAATCACATGATTTAATATCTTGGATATTTTTATCCATTAAATTAACAAAGTGTAATTTTATCGCACGCTTTAATTTATTTAATGAATCTTCACCGCGTCGTACTTTGTGTTCCAGGTATAAATCAACAAAATTTTTAAACGAAATTTTTTTACGACGATTCGGAATTTTTTGAACGGCCGCATCTAGAATCTCACTTACTTTTGAACGTGCATCTTCGATATCTGTTTCGGGGTATTTACCAATAATAATGCGTTTATCATGTCCATTAACGCGCTTGCGAACAAAGAAACTTTTTACGCCACGTTGTGTGATATACATACGCAATCTTGGTTCCGACAAATCTTGAACAACATCAAATCCTGTTTCTGGCGATGGCAGACTGTCCAAAATATATGAATTAAAGAAAAATTGATGCGCCATTTATTTTTCCTTTTGTTTATACATGTTATTGCAACATTATTCGCCAACCTTTAATGCGTTAATAAATGCAGACTGTGGGATTTCAACGTTGCCAAATGTGCGCAGACGTTTTTTACCCTCTTTCTGTTTTTCCAGCAATTTTCTTTTACGTGTAATATCACCACCATAACATTTCGCCGTAACGTCTTTGCGATATGCCGCGATTGTTTCACGTGCGATAATTTTACCCCCAATTGCTGCCTGTAACGGAATCTTGAATTGATGACGTGGAATTAAATCTTTTAATTTTTCAACAATTTGACGACCACGTTTTTCGGCTGCAGCGCGATGGCAAAGAAATGATAACGGTTCAACATTTTCATCATTAACCAAAATTGAAACCTTTACCAAATCACTTACACGATAATCATATAAAACATAATCAAAAGATGCGTATCCAGACGACAATGATTTAACCCGATCGTAAAAATCAAATACGATTTCAGACAGTGGCAATTGATATACCAACACGGCACGATTTCCAACATATGAAATATTTTCCTGGACACCACGACGCGATGCACATAATTCCATAATCGCCCCAAGGTATTTATCAGGCATCATAATCGTTGCACGAACCCATGGTTCTTCGATTGATTCGATTCGTGTTATATCTGGCATGTCGGCTGGATTTTCCAAATCCATTGTTGAACCATCACGAAGGTGGATTTTATAAAGCACGCTTGGCACCGTATTAATAAGCGATAAATTAAATTCACGATTTAATCGTTCACTTATAATTTCCATATGTAATAATCCCAAAAATCCACAGCGCAATCCAAAGCCCAAAGCCGAAGATTTTTCAGTTGTAAATACAAATGATGCATCATTTAACGCCAACTTTTCAGCCCCTTCGCGCAGGTCTGGATAATCGTTTGCTTCGACTGGAAAGAACGATGAAAACACAACCGGCACAGACGGCTTGAATCCCGGCAACATTTCAACACTGCTTTTTGCATCACAGATTGTATCGCCAACCTTGCAATCGTGAATCGTTTTCATACCGGTTATAATAAACCCGATTTCACCGGTCGAAAGTGAATCTACATTTTCCATTTTCGGTGTAAAATAACCAACCTTTTCAACAACGTATTCTGCCCCGGTTGCGATAAATTTAATCTTTTGTCCGCGTTGCAGTTTTCCATCAACCACACGAACCAGAACGACAACGCCCAAATATGAATCATACCAAGAATCAACCAACAATGCGCGCGTTGGTGCGTTTTCATCACCATGTGGTGCCGGCAATTTATTAACAATTTCTTCCAATAATTCCGGGACGCCCGCCCCTGTTTTACCAGATACGCACAATGCATCTGATGCATCCATACCAATAACATCTGCGATTTGTTCACGTGTTGCAACAACATCACTGGACGGCAAATCAATCTTGTTCAATACCGGCAACATTTCCAAATCGTTATCCAGCGCAAGATATGCGTTTGCCAGCGTTTGCGCCTGGACACCTTGGGTTGCATCGACCAATATTATTGCACCTTCGCATGCAGCCAATGAACGTGATACTTCGTAAGAAAAGTCTACATGTCCCGGTGTATCCATCAAATTTAATTGATATGTTTCACCATTTTTAGCCCGATAATTCAAACGCACTGTTTGGGCTTTGATTGTAATCCCACGTTCACGTTCAATATCCATTGAATCCAAAACCTGGGCTTTCATTTCGCGCGATTCCAGTCCCCCCGTATATTCAATCAATCGATCTGACAATGTTGATTTACCATGATCAATATGTGCAACAATTGAGAAATTTCGAATATTAGACTGTTTCATTCCCTGCCCCGTTTATAATTCAATATTGTTTAATAATTCTTCGATTCGGTCGGCACGATCCAATGTATCATCGTAAACGAATCGAATTTCAGGCACGTATTTTTGATCTATTTTTTTAGCCAATTCAAAACGCACCATTTTCGTAATTTCATCCAGTCTTTTTTGCGTTTCCGAAACATTTTCACGCGCATAAAAGAATAATTTTACAAATTGCATACCACCATGTGATTCCGCGCCAACAATTGAAACACCACTTATTAATTTATCATCAGAAAAATCATGTTGTAATATTTCGGCAACCAAAGTTTGAACTTTGCTGGCAATTTTTTCACCACGATTTGAATTGATTTGTTTCTTTATCATAATTGGATATCCTTTTGCGGCAATGATACACCGGTATATAAAAAATACAAGTAAATTATTAAAACTGTTGAACATATACTATAAATAATTTATTATATAGCGTATGAAAATCGTAACAAAAATTTTAGATAAATCGTCAAAGCCATGGTATTCATGGGTTGTATTCTTGATGACGGTATTTGAATCAATATTCCTTTTTATCCCACCCGAAGTATTTATGACCCCCGCGATTATATCCGATAAACGACGTGCACGTCCTATTATTTTTGCAGCGACAATGGGTTCTATTATTGGTGGTGCAATTTCGTATATTATTGGGCTTTGGTTATTCGATTCGGTTGGTATTTGGTTGATTGAAAATTTCGCCAGCCTTGAAAAATTCGAAATGACAAAATCATTATTTACTAAATATGGAATTTTAATCATTATCGCAACTGCAATAACACCGATTCCATATAAATTATTAGCATTATGCGCCGGATTTTTACAGTATCCAATTTTGGTATTTTTGGGCGTTTCTGCAATATTCCGTACGGGTCGTTTCGCAATAATCGGATACCTGCTTTGGCGTTTTCAAGAAAAAGCAAACGAAATATTTAAAAAATATTCATGGCAAATAACAATCGCGGCAATAATATTTGCTTTGTTGGGATTGTTGATAATAACAGTTTTGTAAAATACCCTTGCCCGGTTCATTTTTTTTTACTATCATATCAAATATGACAGAAACAACGATATCTTTTGCAAATGTGTCGGCAAATTATGATAATAAACACGACGTGTTGTCTGACGTGTCTTTTAATATCAGTGGTGGCGCATTTTATTTTCTGACTGGGGCCAGTGGCGCAGGTAAAACGACACTTTTGCGATTAATATATCAATTACACAAACCAGCCAGCGGAACAATCAAACTTTTTGGACGCGATTGCGGCGAATTATCACGTGATGATATTTCGGCGTTACGTCAAAAGATGGCTATTGTATTCCAAGAATATTCGTTGATTTCTCATATGACAGTGTTTGATAACATCGCATTACCATTGCGTGTCCGCGGTTTCAGTAATGATAAAATAAAAAAATTGGTAACCAAGACATTAGAATGGGTTGGATTAGGAAAATATGCAAATGCATATCCAATGGAATTAAGTGGCGGACAACAACAGCGTGTATCTGTTGCACGTGCGATTATAATTCAACCATCAATATTACTGGCGGACGAACCAACTGGAAATCTGGACGATGAAAACGCATCGCGTCTTATGGAATTATTTATCCAAATGAACAAGATGTTTGGAACAACGGTTATATTGGCAACACATAATAAAAAATTAATGGAAACATATAAATTTCCTGTGATTATGGTTGATAATCATCACGTTGCATTTTCTGGGATAAATTCTGATTTATCCAATGACAAAACCCGCAAATGGAAAGGTCCACAACCGCAAAACGTTTTTTCTGAAATATCAAAACAATTCGAAGTAATCGGTAAAGCATAATGAAAAAAAATAAATTGGTATTTTCATTGGTTCGCGAACAGTCTATATTTATGACGGTTGTTATATCTGTATTAACTTTTCTGGCAGTGTTGGCGTTTGGAATTGCATTGGCTGTTGGTGGCGGCGTTATTCGTTGGAATAATCAATGGGATAAATATGCAACGGTTCAAATTACAAATCCGGACAATGCTGGATATGTAAAAAAGGTATTCGAAGAAAATTCAGACAAGTTTGATAACATCCAGGAAATTTCCAAGGATCAAATGGAAAAAATGTTGCACAATTGGATTTCTAATGGTGCCAAGGTAAACAACTATTTACCAATTATGTATGAAATAAAATTGAAAAAGCATGATGATATGAAATTAATCCGCGATAAAATATCATCGCGCGCAAAATTATTACCACATACATCTGCATTAAAAACATCTGTATCTGCAGGCTGGAAATTGGTTTCAATTACCACTTTGATTTTATTATTAATGTTAACATCGATTGGTGTATGTGTATCGTATATATCACGTAATATCGCAATGTTGCACAAACACGAATTGGAAATATTGAACCAAGTCGGCGCAACCGATAAATTCATCGCAAAACAAATGCAAATAATCGTTGCACATATAAGCACCATTGCATGCGCAATCGGTTTTATATCTGCCACGCCGATTATTTTAATGATTTTATCTACGGCACATTCTGCACGTGTTGGATTAATGGCAACATTAACATTATCATTATCTGATTGGATTTTGTTAATTTTATTGCCGATAATAATCGTTATGTTTTCGGTATATATAACCAAAAAGACTACATTTAAAATATTATCTGAAAAATAATGATAAAATATATTCCTGCATCTTTGGTATTAATATTTTGTTTTGTATTCGGTGGAATAATGTTTAAATCAATGACACCACCACGTTGTCAATCATTATACCAAGACGATAATATATTCGTATTAACCGGCGACGCACGTCGTATTCCATATGCATTAAAAAAACTGGAATCATTGCAATACGGCAATCTTTATATTATTGGTGCAGGCGCAACAAATATCCCAAACCATATACATATAAATGTTGAATCAAAATCAAAATCAACATACCAAAATGCGATGGCAATAAAAAAAATTGTGAACCGTGAAAAATTAGACCGCATTGTTATTGTCACGACAGAAGATCACATGAATCGCGCAATGTATTTATTACATGGCGTATTACCAAACACTGATATTGTTGCATGCCCTGCTTCATTAACAGGTATGCCAACACCATCGCGCGTAAAACGCTGGACAATTGAATATGTAAAATACATCGCCACATTATTTGGAATAAAGGAAAGTTAAAAATGTTACGTTCTGGAATATTCAAAGTTATCTTATTTTTATGGTTTCTGGCATGGGCACCATTGTTATTAATTGGATTAGTATCTTATAAATTAGAACGCGCGTTTATTTTTGCAGATGCATGGGGCGTTTTGTTCCTGGCACGAATAATTGCTGGAATAAAATACGAAATTCATTATCCATTAAATAATGAAGATGGTATTCCATTTAAACAAAACATCAACAAACGACTGGATGGTCGCACAATCATTGCGGCAAAACATATGTCAATGCTGGAAATCGCGATACTGGTCACCCATGTTCCAAATTACTTTTTTATTATGAAGCGTGAATTATTATGGATTCCAATATATGGTTGGGCATTTTGGCGAATTGGATTAATCGGTGTAAATCGTACACGTGGCGCAACAAATATGAATATATTGGCAGAACGCGTTATGAAGCGTGTTATGGACGGTATGACCCTTATTATATTTCCCGAAGGCACACGTGTTGCACCTGGGCATCGCATACCATTAAAACGCGGCTTATTATTCTTGGCATCGCATTTAAAATTACCAATCACACCTGTTGGGGTTAATACGGGATTATATTGGCCAAAACATGGCAGAATAACCCCGGGAACAACACATATTTATTTTGAACCGGAATTACCATCATCGGCAACATTAGATGAAATCAGTGATGCGATAAATAGACATAGTTGTTAATCACACCATGATTTACGTTTTTCACCGGCATATGGACGGCCAATCTTTTCTTTGACCAGAACTTTCCCGACATCACGATTGGCGCTATCATACACATTTGCATCAATACGACCAACGTATTTATCATTTTTTACATTATTGATTTCAATAGTTGAACCAACAGGTATTAATTCACCCAGACGTTGTTTCGCATATTCGGCACGTTTGATTTCAGATTTACAATTTCCGTGTAATTCCGGTGTATCAACATTACGCAAACGAATCTTTACATTTGATACCGTTGTTTTATCGTTTAATTTTACATCCCCAACAAAAGTATCACCGTCAACGATATATGCAACACGCACAGGTGTTGCACAACACATTTGACACACAGAAAATATATATAATAAGAATAAATATCTTTTCATTATGGCAACTTTGGTGACCATGTTGGTTCAACGCCATTTATTTTATCTGGCAATTCAATATCATAAATATTCTGACCTGTTATATCAACACTGCGAATATGGCTGATACGTTCTTCGCCATCGGCTGCTTGTTCTGTTTCATAATAAACAACGCGACGTGATCCAGGCGCCCAAGACGGGGCTTCCATATACCAACCACCCGCCAAGATTTTTTCGTGTCTTCCTTGCGGATTCATAATACCGATATAGAAAGTATTTTCTGCGATTTTTGTAAACGCAATATAATTACCATCTGGCGACCAGGCTGGCGTTGCATAGCGCCCTGCCCCAAATGTAATACGGTTTTGTTTTCCGGTATTTAAATCCAAGACGTGGATTTGTTGTGATCCAGATGAATCTGAATTAAATGCCATATAACGACCATCTGGCGAATAAGACGGACTGGTATCAATATGCTTTCCAAAGGTTAATTGCTTTAATGTCTTGTCTGCAATATTATATTCATAAATATTTGTTATACCATTTTTCACCAAAGACAGTGCCACACGATTTCCGTCTGGTGAAAAACGTGGTGCAAAACTCATTCCACCAAAATTGCCTAATTTTGTTTGATCGCCTGTTTCTAAATCCAAAACCCAGACCATTGGATCGTCATTACGATATGACAAGAATACCACACTGGACATATTAGGCGAAAAATGTGGCGACATAACAAATGTCTTTTTATCAGACAAATAACGCATACCATACCCGTCTTGATCCATAATTGCCATACGCTTTACACGATTATCAACTGGTCCAGTTTCGGCAATAAAGACAATTTGTGTATCAAAATAACCAATTTCCCCGGTAAGGCGTTCATAAATCGCATCTGCCATAATATGCGCCAAACGTCGAACCGATTTTTTCGAAGCAACCAAACTTTGGGCTTCGATTTGTTCTTTACCATTAACATCCCAAAGATAGAATTCCAGTTTATAATTGTCTTTACCTTCGGCTTTCAAAGTTGCTTGCACCAAAGCCTGGGCTTTAATCGCGTTCCAACTTTTGAAATTTGGCATTTCGTTCATTTTTACAAATTCCGGAAAGGCATCATGATTAACAATTCGGAAAAGACCGGTCCGCTTTAAATCATCTTCGACAACAGTCCGCAACATTTTTGCATCAGATGTGGAAACCTTGCCAATGGTTTCAAATTTTTGAACTGCAATCGATGTTGGATCAACACCACCGGCAACAATATCAACATGTAATTGTGCACACGCATTTGAAACAACCAAAAAGAACGACATAATAATCGTCAATAATTTACGCATAATAAATCCTTTCCTTTTAAAACCAATCGGATTCTAGCACACAAATAAAAATAAATCAAAGCTTTAACCGCAACACATCAATCAACACAAATGCCTACATTTCCGCCATTACAGATGTATACATAAATGTATTGACAAATGTAAATACAATGATATAGTCAATTGTAATCACTTATGTATAGGAGTATGTCTATGCCCAACGTAATGCAGCAATTATTCGTAATGAACATCGAATCTTTGTTAAAAGAATACGCGGCCTTTCGCGCATTTAATAAATCTGATTGCGTAATAAATATGCGAATACCACACCAGATATTGGAAAAAATAAAAGAATTAGCAGACGCACAGCATGTCCCTTATCAATCATTAATATCGTCCGTATTATTTTCATTGGCAAATATTGATGAATCAAAAAAGGATTAAAAATGTCTAAAATCCCATACCCATCAACCACAGAAATAATATGCCAGGCACTGAACGCCAGACGTCAACATCAACAAGATTTATTTTCCACAGACACACAATCACCATATTTTTGGAAATTATCAGATTTGGCAATAATAATGCCAAATTATTTTGATATAAATACCCCTGTTTCAGAAAACACGATTTACAAAATGAACAGCGAAATAATAAAATCCGTTCCAAAATTTCGTGATATATCAAAGGCACCTATTCACGTACTGAACGTCCGTGGAACTTACAATATTTATCACCAAGACAAAAATCAAATACGAACCATACATAACGGGAAAGATCAAAAAATATCTAATGTGGCATGTGAATACCTGC
>ODAI010085710.1_pt1 | contig 12040 bp, 4 predicted proteins | sample 1539321 | NCBI WGS metagenome assembly ODAI01 (sample SAMN02144231, study PRJEB22623) | gut metagenome | biome: sheep rumen | host: Ovis aries | place: New Zealand
GCAAGGCGCACCCTCCACCTTCGGACTTCCGTGCGCCTTCGGGCGGTCCGGAATCCGGTCGCACCCTTCGCCTTCGGCCTTCCGTGCGCGGGTCGTCGATGTCGTCGACGTAGTCGATGTCGTCGACCGGCCGCCTTGCGGGGAAGCCGCCCCGCAAGGCGGCCTCGCGCGTCCGCGCGAGAATCCGATTGAATCCCGCCTTCCCCCGTGGTATACTCCTTTCCCGAACCGCGCGCTTCCCTGCGGCGTTCCGGGACAACCAAGCCATGATCACCGACTACCAGGCCAAGTACTACGCCCACTGCCTCACCCGAGAGGGAGGGGACGGACCGGAGCGTCTGCAGCAATCCCTTCTGAGCGCGTCCGTCGACCTCAACCCGCACCAGATCGAGGCGGCGCTCTTCGCCCTTCACTCCCCGCTTTCCAAGGGATGCATTCTCGCGGACGAGGTCGGTCTCGGCAAGACCATCGAGGCGGGACTCATTCTCTGCCAGCTCTGGGCCGAGCGCAAGCGGCGGCTCCTCGTCGTCTGCCCTGCGGCGCTTCGCCGCCAGTGGCAGTCCGAGCTCTCGGAGAAGTTCAACCTTCCGGCCGAAATCATCGACGCAAAGCGCGCCCGCGAGCTTCGGAGAGAGGGCCGGGACAACCCCTTCGAGCGGCCCGCCGTCGCCATCGTCTCCTATAACTACGCCGCGAAGGAAAACGACAGGCTCCGCGTCGTCCAATGGGACTTCGTCGTGATGGACGAGGCCCACAAGCTCCGCAACTCCCACCAGGCGTCGAACCGCATCGGATCCGCGCTCCGCTTCGCCCTCAAGGACCGCCGCAAGGCCCTGCTCACGGCGACACCGATCCAGAACGCCCTCACGGAGCTCTACGGCGTCTCCACCGTGATCGACGAGGACCTTTTCGGCGACCTCGCCTCCTTCCGCGCCCGCTACGTGAACCAGGGCGGCGATCTGAACGCCCTGCGGGACCGCCTCCGCGACTTCTGCCGCCGCACGCTCCGCAAGGACGTCCAGGTATACGTGAAGTACACCGAGCGTCACGCCATGACGGAGAAATTCGAGGGCAGCAACGCCGAGCAGAAGCTCTACGATGACGTTTCCGCCTACCTCCAGGACGAGACGACCTACGCCTTCCCGAGCCGCCAGCGTGCCATGCTCGTGCAGCTCGTCCGCAAGCTGCTCGCCTCCTCGCCGGCCGCCCTCGCCGGAACATTGCAGACAATCAAGGCCCGCCTCGACGTGCAGCGCCCCGGCGAGCTGCTCCTGCCCGGCAATTCCGTCGACATCGTCGGGGACGACGAAGAAGACCTTGTGGACGCCGCCGAGGAGGATGCGGAGGATACCGGCACGGACGCCGTCGCCGCTTCGGACGCCGCTCCTAACGCGGACGGAAACGCCCCCGCCGTCGTCGTCGATGCGGCGAAGCTCGCCGCCGAAAAGCGGCTCGTCGACGACTTCATCCTCCGCGCCCAGGCGATCGGGACCGACAGCAAGACGCAGAAGCTGCTCTCCGCCCTCGCCGAGGCCTTCCCGGTCCTGGAGAAGGCCGGCGCCGCCCGGAAGGCCGTCGTCTTCACCGAGTCCGTCCGCTCAATGATGTTCCTCAAGCGCTTTCTGGAGGCCAACGGCTACGCCGGAAAGGTCGTCACCTTTTCCGGCGGCGGACGCCGCGACCCCGACACGGAAGCCGTCTACCGCGCCTACAAGGCCGCACATCCCGGCGACACCTCGGCCAAGGACGTCATGGTCCGCCACGCCATCGTCGAGAAGTTCCGCGACGACGCCGAGATCCTCCTCGCCACCGAAGCCGGCGCCGAGGGCATCAACCTGCAGTTCTGCTCCCTCGTCGTCAACTACGACCTCCCGTGGAACCCCCAGCGCGTCGAGCAGCGCATCGGCCGCTGCCACCGCTACGGCCAGAAGTTCGACGTCACCGTCGTCAACTTCATCAACACCCGCAACGCCGCCGACGTCCGCATCTTTGAGCTGCTGAACGAGAAGTTCAACCTCTTTGGCGGTCTCTTCGGCGCGTCAGACGACGTTCTCGGCGTCACCGACTCCAGAGGCGTCCCGTTCGAGAAGCGCGTCAACGAAATCCTGCTGAAGTGCCGCACTCCGGACGAAATCAACGCCGCGTTCGACAAACTCCGCGACGAGCTCGCCGACGAAATCAAGAAGCGCATGGACGCCACGCGCGCCGCCGTCCTCGACAACCTCGACGCCACGGTCGCGGGGCTTCTCCGCGACTCCCAGGCGAAGACGCGGCTCGTCCTCGACGAGGCCTCCCGCCAATTCTGGGCGCTCACGAAGCACATGCTCCGCGACCATGCCCGCAACTTCGACGACGAGACCTTCTCCTTCACGTTGCCGCTTGCGCCGGACCCGGCCATTCCGACGGGCCTTTACACCTTCTCCAAGTCGCCCGACGCAAAGGGCATGCCGTACCGCCCCAACGCCCCGCTCGGCGAATGGGTGATCGCCGCCGCCAAGGCGCTCCCCACGCCGGATGCGGAGGTCTCCTTCGATGTTTCGTCGTATCGGATGCGGCTCTTCGACGTGGAACGCCTCAAGGGCAAGGGAGGTGTCCTCCGTCTCGACAAACTCCGTGTCGAAGGCCTCGGAAACCGGGACTACCTTCTCTTTTCAGCTCTTGACGACGCCGGAAAGCCCGTCTCGGCCGAGACCATGGCTTCGATGTTCATGATCGGCGCCACCGCCGAGGACGCCCCGGCGATTCCGCAGACCGTCCTTGACGCCCTGTCCGCCAACGCGGCACAGTTCTCGAAGGCGACGATCGAAAAGGCCGCCGAGGCGGACAACGTCCATTTCCAGGAGGAAACGAACCGCATCGAACAGTGGAGCAGGGACCGAATCGCGGTCGCCGAACACAAGATCGAGCAGGTCCGCGCCCGAAAACTGGAACTGGAAAACGCCATCCGCAAGGCCAGCACCGTCCAGGAGCAGCTTCCTCTCCAAAAGGAGCTCGACGCCGCCATCGCCGCCCTCCGCCGGGCCCGGAGCCAGCTCTTCGACGTGCAGGACGAAACGGACGACCGCCGGAAGGAGCTTCTGGACGCCCTCCAGGCGCAGCTCGCCGCCAAAACGATCTCTGACCATCTCTTCGCCATTCGCTGGAAGGTGGTGTAGAATCAATACGCGACGCATGAACGACGAAACGGGCAACCGCGAATACAAGCGCCAGCTCGACCGCGACGACCGGTTCGAGCGGGCCGTCGTCGCCTTCCTCAACAGCCGCGACGGCGGGACGATCTACCTCGGCGTCGAGGACGACGGCACCGTCTGCGGCGTCGCCGACCCCGACCTCGTCCAGCGCCAGGCCGCAGACCGCATCCGCAACAACGTCCGCCCCGCGACGATGGGCCTCTTTGACGTCGGCCTCGAGGAGCGGGACGGCAGACCCGTCGTCCGCATCGTCGTTTCGAGCGGCCCCGACCGCCCCTACTACCGCAAGAAGGACGGCATGACACCGCAGGGCTGCTTCGTCCGCGTCGGCAGCCAGACGCAGCAGATTCCCGAGGCCGAAATCGAGACGATGTTCGCCCGTCGCGCCCGCACGTCCCTGCGCACGATTCCTGCACCGAACCAGAATCTCCGCTTCGAAATGCTACGCATCCGCTACGAGGAGCACGGCAAGTCGCTCAACGAGCGGTTCAAGGAGACGCTTGAACTTCTGACGCCCGACGGCCAATACAACCTCGTCGCCTACCTCCTCGCCGACGACAACACCGTCTCGATCAAGGTCGCCAAATACGCCGGGACGGACAAGATCGACCTCGTCGAGAACGAGGAATACGGCTTCTGCTCCATCCTCCGCGCCTGCGACCGCGTTCTCGAAAAGCTCACCGTAGAGAACATCACCTCGGCCCGCATCGGGCGCATCTACCGCGAGGAGCGCAAGCGCTACGACCCGGCCGCCGTCCGCGAGGCCGTCGTCAACGCCTTCGTCCACAACGACTGGACAAACCTCGACACGCCGGTCTTCGAGCTCTTCTCCGACCGCCTGGAAGTCACCTCCCACGGCAGCCTTCTGCCCGGCATGACGCGCGAGGACCTCCTTTCCGGCTGTTCCCGCGTCCGCAACCGCGAGCTGATGCGCGTCTTCCGCGACGTTGACCTCGTCGAACAGCTCGGCTCCGGCATGCGCCGGATGCTCGGCGCCTACCCGCCCGACATCTTCCGCTACACGGAGACGTTCTTCCACGTGGACTTCCGCTTCGCCGAAAAATCCTTTTCCGCCACTTTGCCGGATAAAGGTGTACTCAATCCTAAAGGTGGTCCAAAACCTAAAGGTGGTCCAAAACTCAGAAGTGGTCCAAAAGCGCGGGCGTCTTCATCCGCGTCAGTGGAATTGCGCATCCAGATCTTCGAATATCTCTCGGCACATCCAGACACGACGACGCGCGATATCGCATCGCATTTCAATATCGCAAGAAGTGCGATTTTGAAGCATTTTGCGCATTTGAGGACGGCTGGCGTCGTCCGGTACGTCGGTTCCTCCCGCAATGGCCACTGGGAAGTCTCCAGCACCGAATCGCCAACCTCCTCCCAGCCTTCAAACGACGCCGGGACCGTGGTGAAAACTACCACGAAAACTACCACGAAAACCACCACGAAAACTACTATGATCATTCTTGGACTACTACGAACCCGACCCGAATCATCGGCGGCGGAACTGGCGCGGGAAACGGGTTTGTCACGCGACGGAATCGTCTGGAATCTCCGCAAACTGCAGGCCGAGGGTCGGCTGCGCCGCGTCGGCCCCGCCCGCGGCGGCCACTGGGATGTCCTCTCGTAGAAACGACCGGCCGTTCAACTTTTCCACCCCTTCACACACTGCATACCACGCCCCCCCCATGACCACCGACAAATACCCCGACCTCGTCCGCAAGCTCAAGGAAATTTTCCAGATCGACCGTCCCGAACTCGACTTCGGCGTCTATCGCATCCTCAACGCCCGACGCCACGAAATCGAGGAATTCCTCGACAACCGCCTCAAGGCGCGCGTCGAGGCCGCCCTCGGCGCGTCCGCGTCGGCCGAGCGCGACGCCGTCGAGGCGGAACTCCGCAAGGCGGAGGAAGGCGCCCGCGCGCTCGGCGTCGATCCCGCCTCCGTGCCGAAGGTGAAGGCGCTTGGGGATCGGCTCGCGGCCCTTTCCGGAGCCGCCACCGACGCCGAGTCGGTTGTCTACGCCAACCTCCTCGCCTTCTTCTCCCGCTACTACGAGGACGGCGACTTCATCTCCCAGCGCCGCTACAAGGACGGGGTTTACGCCATTCCCTACTCGGGCGAGGAGGTGAAGCTCCACTGGGCCAACGCCGACCAGTACTACACGAAGACCGGCGAAGCCTTCACCAACTACGACTTCCCGCTCGACGGCGGCCTCCGCGTCCGCTTCCGTCTCGTCTCCGCCGACACGGCGAAGGACAACGCCAAGGACAACGACGCGGTCCGCCGCTTCAAGCTCTGGGCCCCCGCCGACACGCCGGCGTTCGACCCCGACGACGAGGAGGCGGCGGAGCGCATCAAGGCGCAGTATCCCGCCGATTTCATCGAGGAAAGGGACGGCGAGCTCTGGATCTACTTCCAGTACCTCAAGTTTCCGAAGAGCCAAAAGCAACCGCCTCTGCTCGATGACGCGGCGCGGAAGATCGTCGAGGCCGTCTCGACGCGGCCTGCGCTTCGCGAGAGGTGGGGCGGCGTCCTCGCTCCGGCGCCGACCGCTTCCGAACGCTCGCGGACGCTCCTGCGGAAGCACCTGGAGGACTACGCCGCCAAGAACTCCAGCGACTACTTCATCCACAAGGACCTCCGCGCTTTCCTCCGGCGCGAGCTCGACTTCTACGTGAAGAACGAGATGCTGCGCCTCGACGAGGTCGAGGCGGCGGACTTTGACCGTGACCTCGCCCCGCGCCTGCGGACGATCCGCGCCTTCCGCGCCGTCGCCAAGGACCTCATCGACTTCATGGCCCAGCTCGAGGACTTCCAGAAGAAGCTCTGGCTCAAGAAGAAGTTCGTCGTCCAGTGCGACTGGTGCATGACGCTATCCATGCTGGAGGAAATTGCCGGCGGGTTCAGAAATGAGGCGGAGAGGTTGCGCGCGACAGGAAATACAAGCGACATGGCCGATGCCGACAATTGTGAAAAATCAGCAGGCAGAATCGAGCGATTGATTGACGAGGCAAAGAAGAATCCGAAACAAATCGCCGAATGGAAGCGCCTCGGCGTCGATGCCGACCCGAAGGCGGACAACCTGACGGCGACGGACGCCCGCATGGTCGATACGAAGTTCTTCGACGAATCCTTCAAATCAAAGCTCCTCGCCTCTATCCCCGACCTTAATGCCCGCACCGACGGCGTCCTCGTCCACTCCGAGAACTTTCAGGCCCTCCGCCTCATGCAGGAGCGCTACAAGGGCCAGATCAAGTGCATCTACATCGACCCGCCATATAATGCTCAATCGAGCGAAATCCTCTATAAGAACACATACAAGAATTCTTCATGGCTTTCACTTTTGGCGAATCGTATCGAGACTTCAAGATATTTGCGATCATATGATTCTGTGTGTTTTGTTGCAATAGATGAGATTGAACAAGAAGTTCTCGGCCAGTTACTGTCTCTTGAATTCCCAGAACAAAGAAAGGTTTGTGTTTCTGTTGTTCACAATCCACGGGGGCAGCAAGGCAAGAATGTTTCATACAAACACGAATTTCTTTACATCTTATATCCTTCTGACGACAAGAAGTTTCTTGCAGATGTCAAACGCGATGAGATTGACTCGCGAACTCTGCGTGATAGTGGTACAGAGTCTAATAGATCCGATGCGGCTTCTTGTTTTTATCCGTTCTACGTGAAGGACGGGCATATAATTGGAAAAGGTGCGGTGCCTGATGACACATTCCACCCATCTTCTTGCAATATAAGAAAAGATGATGGTGTAATTGAAGTATGGCCAATTGACGATTCTGGAAATGAAAAGAAATGGCGTTACGGATGGGCAACGGTCGATACAATAATGGCAAAACTCTCTGCCGAGAAGAAAAGAGGGAAGATCCAAATTATTTTCAATCAGGATATGAGTGTCATGCCATCAGTTTGGACTGGCGCAAAATTTGACGCAAGCGAATACGGGACGAAAGTTTTGCAACGATTATTTACAGTTGAGTATATCGCTAACAAGGCGAAAAACTTATATCCGAAATCTATCTTTAATGTGTTAGAAGCAATGCAAATTGCTACAACACAATGCAAATCAGCCACTATCCTCGACTACTTCGCTGGCTCCGGCACGACGGGCCATGCGGTGATTGACCTGAACCGCCAGGACAACGGCCATCGCAAATACATCCTCGTGGAGATGGGCGAGCATTTCGACACGGTGCTGAAGCCGCGCATCGAGAAGGTCGTCTATTCGCCGGACTGGAAGGACGGCAAGCCGGAAAACACCGACAAGGGAATTTCGCACTGCTTCAAGTACCTGACGCTCGAAAGCTACGAGGACACGCTGAACAACCTGGAGCTGAAGAAGCCGGAAGGGGCCGCGCCGGACCTTCTCGGCGAGGATGAATACCTGCTGCGCTACATGCTCGACGTGGAGGCGCGCGGCTCGCTGCTCTCGACGGACGACTTCCGCCACCCCTTCGACTACGGGATGAAGATCGCGGCGGACTCCTCCGGGGCGTGGACGCGGCGGAGAATCGACCTCGTGGAAACGTTCAACTGGCTCGTCGGCCTTCGTGTGGGGCACGAAGAGCGACACATCGACAGGCAGGGCGTCGTCCTCGTCGAGGGAACCCTTCCCTCGGGCGAAACGGCGCTCGTCGTCTGGCGCGACTGCGACAAGGCGGACAACGCCGCGCTGGCCGAAATCCTCAAGGCGCAGGGATACCTCTCCAAGGCGGACGAAAAGCCGCTGAAGGACGTCGGGACGATTTTCGTGAACGGCGACCATGCGCTTCCGCCCGTCCTCTCCGGCGAAACCGGCGAGACGAAGGTCCGGCAGATCGAGGAGGTCTTCCTCTCCAAGATGTGGGAGGAGCGCTAGCCATGCCGCGAGGAAGAAGACCCGCCGCGGCTCCCGCGCTGCCCGGCGAGGCGGCAGCCCCCGCGGCCGCCCCCTCGGACGCGAAGACGAACATCAGGCAGTTCCACGACGCGCTCTGCCTCTCCCATTGGGCGCTGGGCATGTTCAGGGGGCGTTCCGCGGACCCGCTCCGCGCGGCGCTGGACCGCCCCTCGCTGGAAGGGTGGGACGAGGAGAGCGGCGGCAAGCAGAGCAAGTTCTTCCGCGCCCTGTGCGAGCAGTCCCTCTTCGACTTCGGCGAGGCGGGGCTTGTCTCGAAGGATGTCGCGGCGGACTACGACCGGCGCGTCGTCGAGTTCTGGAAGCAGATCGCCGCGAAGCGCTCCGCCGAGGCGGGGCGGCCGCTTCTGCCGAAGTATTTCCAGTGGCTCTCGCTCATGGCGACGGAGCTCTACCTCGACTGGTATTTCAACCGGCGGGCGGAGCTTCTGGCCGCGGTGAACGCCGAGCGAGACGCGGTGAACGAGAATCTGCCGCGCGGGCTTCGCCTCGAGAACCCGATCCTGGAGGAGCACCTTTCCAAGATCTCCTTCTGGGAGGCGACCGGCGGCGGAAAGACGCTTCTGCTGAACGTCAACATCCTCCAGTACCGCCACTGGGCGAAGAAGGCCGGGGCCACGATCGACAAGGTCATCCTGCTCACGCCGAACGAGGGTCTGACGCGGCAGCACCTGGACGAGCTGGAGAAGTCCGGAATCGCCGCGTCGGAGCTGCGGGACGGCGACCTCTTCCAGAACGACGCGGGCGTCGTGGGCGTGGTGGACGCCGGCAAGCTCATCAGCGACGAGAGCCAGCGCAAGAAGGGCGACAAGTCGATGCTCGCCGCGTGGTTCGAGGGGAGGAACCTCGTCCTCGTGGACGAGGGCCACAACGGGAGCAGCAAGGAGGACGGCGAGCGGCGCAAGGTCCGGGACCAGCTCTGCCGCGACGGCTTCTCCTTCGAATACTCCGCCACGTTCGGCCAGGCCGTCGCGCGCGGCGGACGCGTCAGGGCGGCGGACGGCGGGCGCTCCCTGTGGGAGATCTACGCGACGAACATCCTCTTCGACTACTCCTACAAGTATTTCTTCGAGGACGGCTTCGGCAAGGAGGCCTTCATCCTGAACCTGGAGAGCGGGAGCGACGAGGACCAGGTCTTCGCCTACCTGTGCGGGAGCCTGCTCAAGTTCACGCAGCAGTGCATCCTCTTCAAGAGGAATCCCGCCGTCATGCGGGAGTGCGGCATCGCGCGTCCGCTCTGCCTCTTCGTGGGCAACACGGTGAACGCATCGGGCAAGGCCGACGCCGCCGGCGCGAGCGACGTTCGCAAGGTCGTGGAATTCCTCGCCCGCGTCCTCCGGGACCGGGCGGCCGTGGAGTCCCTCTTCGGGCGCTTCGTCCGGGACGAGGATGTCGTCACGGCCGGAGGGCGCAACGTCTTCCGGGGACAGTTCCTGCCGCTTTCCGGAAAGTCGGGCGCGGACCTCTACGGGGCGATGATGCGGCTCGTCTTCCACGCGCCGACCGGCGTGCTTCTCCACGCCTGCCACCGCAAGGCGCCTGGGGAGATCGTGCTGTCGTGCGGCACGGCAGCGCCCTTCGCCCTCCTCAACATCGGAGACTCGGCGACCTTCGTCAAATCCCTTGAAGAGGCGCGGAGCACCGACTTCGCCGTCGATGCGGCCGACGACTTCTCTCCGTCCCTTTTCCCGGAAATCGATCGCGACGACTCGCCGCTCTCGATACTCGTCGGCTCGCGGAAGTTCACGGAAGGCTGGAGCTCGTGGCGCGTTTCGTCGATCGGTCTCCTCAACATGGGCGTGAACGAGGGCACGCAGATCATCCAGCTCTTCGGCCGGGGCGTCCGGCTGCGCGGGCGCGACTTCTCGCTGCGCCGGACGAAGCGCGGCGATCCCGCCCGAAGCGCCTTCGTGGACAAGCTCGAGACGCTCGAGATCTTCGGGCTTCGCGCCAACTACATGGCGAAGTTCCGCGAATATCTCGACGAGGAGGGCGTCGGCACGCGCGACGCCATGCTGGAGCTGGACTTTCCGTCCCGCCGTCGGCCGATCCCCTCGTCCATCCGCGTCCCGCGCCTCGCCGCCGGATTCGAGCTCGACGGCCCGAACGGCTTCCGGAAGAAGGCCGTGACGCTCTTCGACATTCCGCCGGAGGACGCCCGGCGTATCCGGGACATCCGCTTCTCGTATCGCGACTTCGCCTCCGTCCAGGCGCTGGAACACCGGACGGAGGGGACGGGGCGGGCAGACCGGGCCGCGAGCGTTCCCGCCGTGACGCTCGACCACCGCGCCTATCCCTTCTTCGACTGGGACGTCATCTACCGGAGGCTTCTGGCGCACAAGGCGGAGAAGGGATACCGCAACCTCGCGATCTCCAAGGAGAGGCTGCGGTCCTTCGCGGATTCCGGCGACGACTGGTACGAGCTCCTCGCCGACCCGGTGCGCATGCGATTCGACTCCTTCGAAAAGCTGAAGCACATCCAGGACGTGTTCGAGACGCTGGTCTGCGGGTATGCCGACCGCTTCTACGACCGGCTGCGCCGTCTCCACGAAGACGGACACATGGAGCTGGCTCCCCTGACCGAGGACCTGATGCCCGAATCGTGGCATTTCGAAATCGACAACACGCCGGACGGGGAAGTTTGGAAAAAGAGGATTTCCGAACTCATGCGCATCATCGCGGCGGGGGCCGTCCCCGCCGAAGTCCGCAAATGGCAGCTGTCGGGAAGCGGAGACTTCGTCGCCATCGTCTTCGATCCTCTTCTCTACGAGCCGCTGCTTTGGACGAATTCCGGGGCGAGACCGAAACTTCCCTTCACGTTCCGCCCCGTCTCGCTCCAGGCACCGAGCGAAAAGCAGTTCGTCGAAGACTTCAAGCGATACTACGAGACGTATCCGGTCGTTTTCGCCGGAACCGACGTCTTCCTCATGCGCAATGCGTCGGACAAGCTGCACGGCATCGGCTTCGCGCAGGGCGGTGGATTCTACCCGGACTTCCTGCTCTGGCTGGTGGACAAGGCGGATGGTCGGCAGTTCCTTTGCTTCATCGACCCGAAGGGATTGCGGAACGTCCCCTTCGACAGCCCGAAAATGGATTTCTCGCAAGAGGTGAAGAACCTGGAGAAGGCGATGAACGCGACGGCAAGCCCTCCCATCGTTCTGAACAGCGTCATTCTGAGCGACACGAAATGCGCCGATCTGCTGAACCTCTTCGGCCACGATGCCGCTGACTACGCTAGGAAAAATGTATTCTTCCTCGATTCCGGCGCGGATGCCTACATTCCGCAGCTCCTCGCCGCCGCGAGGAGGGACGCTTCCGCGGCGATGCCGAAACCTCCGGTTCCGGAGGAATTTGCCGGCGGATTCCTCGAAGCCGCCGAACCTCCCGCTCTGTACGACGGCCGCCTCGTCGGCCGCTAACCCGAAGGAATCCATCCCATGACCCCCGGAACGCTCATGCCTTTCGAGAAAGGCAAATCCTACAAACCGTTCGTCCTGTTCGTCTCCAAAAGCGACCCCTTGTATCTTAATGTCCGGATGGAGGACGGCTCGTGCTTCAAGGTCGAAGTGTCCGGCACGCCTGCGATCGATGTCCGGAAGTTGAAGGACAAGGCCGTCGATCTGGTCTGCACCGAGGTGACCGACAAGGGTCCCGAATTCGCGCTGGCGCCGAGATACTACGCGCCGCCCGCCCCGGTGGCCCCGATGGCCTCCGCCCCTGCGCCCAGAGCGGCCACGCCCGCGCGGCCCCGTCCGACACGAGGCGGGCAGACCGGACTGAAGGAGAGCCTGACCCTGGAGCTGAAGTCGTCGCTCGTCTTCAGCCCGACGACGCACCAGCCCGATTCCGACCAGCCGTTCGAAATCGCCAAGGAGATCGCCGCGCTGATGAACACCGCCGGCGGCGACCTCTACCTGGGCGTGGACGACA
>ODAI012225301.1_pt1 | contig 12040 bp, 9 predicted proteins | sample 1539321 | NCBI WGS metagenome assembly ODAI01 (sample SAMN02144231, study PRJEB22623) | gut metagenome | biome: sheep rumen | host: Ovis aries | place: New Zealand
CGTTATTTTTCAAGGTAAATGCAATTTTAAATGCATTTACTCTGACAGGTATCAGGTGTTGCATTTAGTCTGAAGAATATGGATATAAAAATAGCTCAACCAAATCGTATGATCTGGTTGAACCATAATACTATGATACTGATATATCAAGTTCTGCTTCGAAAGACTTCCTCTTGTCTTCACACTCCTGAATTGCTTTTTGTATATTTTTTTTAGCAACTAAGAGTTCAGACATGAATTTTTCTGTATCTTTAAGGTTTTTCCGAATTTCCACAACAATCTTCTTTCGATGTTCCTCCGCTCCTTCATATATATCATTCCCATATATCTTAAGTGGAGTCATGTCATAAGTCTTTGTTGGTTCATAAACGTCCTTGACAATACTCTCGTAATCTAATTTTATTACTTTATAGGTTTCTTCAAGCATAACAAGGTCATCTTCATATTCTTTAAGCTGTTCATCTAGTTTCTTTATTTCTAGGCGTTTTTCACTTCGATTCAATGTCATACCTCCGACAAACTATTGATAAAAGGAACAAACCAGCATAACATCACTCGTTTAGTTGATTGCAAATAATTAAAGCTTTATTATACTGTTCCTTGAGATTGTCAACAGTTACAAATTTCATAACCCATGTATATGCATCCAATGATTTTTGCCTATCATCTATCTTATTTGGGTCTATAACCAATGTCTCTTTATCAAAGTCTGAATTACTTATAAAATCTGCTCCACTAAACATTAATTCTTCTGTTCCATCTTCTGAAAGTAGAATTCTTGAATCATCATAATCCACATCGACATTTCCGTTGCCTAAATCTTTAATAGTTAGCATAACTGTACCTTCTTTGACGGTTACATTTTCCTCTTCAACAGCAAATGTACAGCGGTCAAAGCAGATTCCAGAAACATCTATGCGAAAACTATATTTAACTTGTGCTTCTTCCATACTAAATGTGTCCTCGTCAGTAAATTCGATGGAATAGCCGTATTTTTTTGCATTATTTATAGCTTTTTCTTTTATGCTCGATTTTATGACAGATGCTTCCTGAATTTTTTGTTCTGCTATTGCCTTTTCTTTTTTCATCCACTGATAGTGGAAAATGCATGACAAAACGATGGCTAATAACAAAAGGATTCCGATTGAGACAAACAATATTTTTTTTCTTTGATTCTTTTTCATAATCATACTTTATTCCAATGCTACTCCACTTTCTTTGGATACATAACTAAGAAATTCTTTTTTTCTTAAAGCAATGTTTTCTGGATTTCCGTTTAACCTCTTGGTTCCTTTGGTTTCTGTATCCAAGTCTATCTTCAATGTATCCATCCCCAGATTGGGATCTCCATCACCAAAATGCGCCAAGAATTCCTTGGAACCATTTATTGAATTATCAGAAACTCCTTCGTTATAGATATTCATAGCTTCCCAGATATTTCCATTTTTACAGCTACTCATTCGGTAGTAGATATTATATGCAGCAATATCAGATTTTATATCATCTATCCCCATATCTCCAGAATAAATATCTCCTTTGTATCCGATAAGTGCATCTATATCTTCACCACCAGCTACTACTGAACCAAGGTCTTTACATCCTTTATGCTCCGCCATTAATGCAAATATCGCACACTCATGTACAAAATCTCTTTTCCTGTTATCTAAGCAAGACGAATGCTGTCTTTCAATCGCCTCTTTAAGTTCGTTGCCATCAACTCCCAGAGCATTAAAAAACGCGATAGCTTCTTGATGATTAGGCGTAACTCCAGTCACATTAAAAGGCTTCAAATTTCTCTTTATATTTCCAATGATATTGTATTTAAAATTTTCTTTTATATCTTGTATTATGTCTCCTGATTTTTGATTTTTAAAATCCACCTCATATTTTGCAGCATATCCTTCATGTAATGCTGCAAGATTTGAATAAAACTGTTTAATCTTTGCATCATTGTACTCTTTACCTAACTCGCTAGGATATTTTTCAACATATCTAGTATATGCCGTATAAAGTAAAGTGGCTTCTTCCTCGGTAAACCCAAACTCCTTCTGCATTGTTTCAAGATATTTCGGGTCAGTAATAACGACTGGATTCTTCTTTTTACTCGCAGATAATAATTCTTTAAAAAGAGTAAAAGGATTATTTTTTACCGCACCCATAGCGCTAAGCGAAACAACCCCAACAGAATGCTTAGCAACATCCGGCTGATAAACAGTCATGCTATCAAGAACACCGGCTGTATGTTTTATTTTTCTCTGCAGGTCATTAGCATATCCGGTAAGATCCTTACGGTCTATTAGAGCACATGCTTCCCGGTCGAAAGTTTCAAGCTTTTGTATGTCCTTGTCCAGCATTTTCCCGTGTCCGCAAAATCCATCTAACGACTCTACCAATCTGCGGCAATAAGGTACTGTAGATACTCCCCATTTCCCCAATATATCGACTACTTGCTTGCCATGACATTCAAGTTCATAGCCCTTGGTATCAGCAGCGTTATAGACTCTATTATAATCGTTCTTTATCTTTGATAAAATTCCTACGCTCACCCTTGCCTTGGGTGACGGATCGACTTCTTCCTTAAACTTATTCTCTATACTTAAGCACAGATTCAGGAACTCTCTTTTAAGCTCAAGATTTTTCATATGAAGTTCATCGCCTTGAACATCATAGATAAATCTCTTGGAATCATCAGCCATCTCACCGACAAAAGTATCGTTGTTATGATATCTTACGTATTCTTTTTCAAGAGCCCTTGCACGTTCTCTGTATCTATCCAGGTCACTGCAGAGGGCATCTGTAAAACTATTCATAACTTCAGCATCATATTTTATATCAGAACCATCATCGGATGCGAATATTTCTTCATCTTCGTAATACCACAACATATCCATTTCCCCTTACATAGCGCAATTATGCGATTCAGCCTCTATCTCTGCCAGTAGCTGATCTATCCTTCTTCTGCATTTTTCTATATACTCACGAATCCTATCTCTGGCCCTTACCATCTCAGACAAAAGCTCAGATGTATGCTCCTGTAATAAGCGAGTCTCAGTATAAATCTGGTTCTGCATTTCTTCAGCAGATGTTTCAAGTGAACCTCTAAATTCATCCGAGACAGTCATATCATATCTTTTAACGGGTTCTTCAACCTCATTTGTTATTTCATCCTGTAATCTTCGTATTATTTTTTCTTCCTGATCAAGTATACCGAGCTCTTCTTCACATCTTGCGATATCGCGCTCCAAATCATGTATCTCAGAATGTCTACCCATTATTTTTTCAAGCCTCCAACGCTCACTTTTTCTACTGTAAGACTTTCAGCACAAGCTTTATCTATCGCAATCATGCTGTCACGTATGGTAAGGAACCCATGTGGAAGTGACTCCGACGATTCGCGCCTGTACACTTCATCTGTTTTATGTATCTCTGCCAACAATTCATGTATCTTTTTACCCGCATTAAATGTATCTAAGCGGTTTGCTTGCTTTAATGCGTTGTCGGAAAATACGCATTCAGAAGCGGTGCCACGTATTCCATCAACGATATTTGAAAACACATTTGTGTCCATGAAAACACTATTTTCTGCCATTATGTACCTCTATTATTTCTATTTTTGAAACATTATTTAATAAAACATTAACATTTTATCATAGCGTACATACTATATCAATGATCAAAACACAAACGCGCTTGGGATATCATATATTCTTTGTTTGCTGTTTTTTAGCAAATTCATTTATCTTAATGAAATATTCTAAAAGCCTGTCATTCCGCTTATACTTATCATTATCAGGATTTTCTATAAGCAAGCGTATGTCCTTAAGCTGTATATCTATGAGCATCCTGTTTTTATAGAGTATGTATGCCGCTTTTAAGACTTCACGTTTATCTCTGTTAACCGGATCGAGCATGTAGTCGTTAAAAACTTCATCATCTTTGTCCGTTTTCCGATGTTTAGGAGCTTTAACAATTTTTCTGTACATCTCACTTGGCAGTTCATCCATTGAAAAGAATTCCTCCATAGGATAATCATACTTATCGCTTATCTCTTTAAGCTTAAGAACCGGGATATCTATCTTCCCGCGTTCGTATTTACTAAGCGCAGGCTGTGTAATATTGAGCTCTTTTGCCATCTGTTCCTGCTTGATATTTTTCCCGATCCTTAGCCTTGCAATCGTACAACCTACACGCTTTAAGAATGAATCATTAGATATATGTGCATTTTTCATAGCCGATATTCCTCTCAGTTATATTTTTTATCAAAGTCGCCTATTTATCAGCATTTCCGCGCACTTTATACTTAACATAAAAAACTGCATACAAAAAGCACCGGGCTCCAAAAGTTTGACCGCTTTTGCCCGATGCCTTCACCTTATGGTGCAACGCACCATCAGTATCTTTACTTGACATATATAACCTTACCACGCAGAGCGTACAAAAATCAAGAAGGAATTGATGGTCTTATTAAGTGCACCCATATGGCATTCATAGTGGGTGCTTTTTCTGTGCAGGGAAAGGACAGGATGAACAGACCACCAGTAAAGAAGCACCTAACAGAAGATGACCGCACAAGGATTGAAACTCTATTAAATGAGCAGATGTCAATCCGTTATATAGCAGAGCGCCTTGATAAGTCACCTTCAACCATCTCAAGGGAGATAAAGCTCCATACTGCAGATAGTAAGACCTGCTCTTGTGATTGCATATATTTTTATGAGTGCAAGAACATGAATGTATGCGGAAGCAAGAGTTGCAAGAAGCAATGCCGTAATTGCAGAAAAGCCAAGAAATACTGTACCGATTATTCCAAGTCCTACTGCGACAGACTTGAAGACAGCAAGTTAAAGCTGTGCAATGGTTGCACAAGACCCTACAACTGTCATTTTAGCAAGCGTTATTACAAAGCATCAAAAGCACAGCGTGAATACAAGGATACTCTTGTGAACAGCCGCAATGGATATGACCTTACTGCAGAAGAGCTAATAGCGATTGACGAAACGGTATCACCGCTCATAAAGAACGGACAGTCAGTTTATCATATAGCGCAGACCAATGACCTTAAGGTGAGCGAATCAACCTTAAGACGTATGATAAACAGCTGCGAGCTTGAAGCAAGAAATATTGACCTTAGAAATGCGGTAAAACGTCGTAAGAGACAGAAAAGGCCTAAGGACTACAAAACAATGAAAGTCATAAAGGACGGGCACAAGTATGAGGATTATCTCAAGTTCATAGAAAGTAATCCCATAGAAATTCCACAGATGGATTGTGTCGAGGGTTCGAAGGATTCTAAAGCTGTTCTTTTGACATTATTCTTTCCGGTCACAAGGCTACAGCTTGCTTTTATTCTTGAAGAGCAGACCTCGGAAAACGTAGTTGCTTGTCTTGATATGCTCGAAGAGATTTTGGGGCCAGAGCTGTTTAAAGAAATGATCCCGTACATTATTACCGATAACGGTCATGAGTTTGCAGATATAGATGGTATGCAGCGATCTATAAATGGCGGAGATCGTTGCTTTATCTATTTTTGTGAACCTAATCATCCCGAGCAGAAAGGTGGCTGCGAGAAAAACCATGAATTTATCCGCTATGTGATAAAGAAGGGAACTTCCATTGAGCCGTATTCTCAGGCTGATATAAACCTTATGATGGATCACATCAACAGCTATAAACGCAAAGAACTGCATGGAAAGTCTCCGCATGAGCTGGCTAAGCTCATGTACCCGGAGGACTTTGTAAATCTCTTAGGTCTTGAAGAGATTGCTCCAAACGATATAATCCTTACTCCAAAGCTCCTTAAAAAGTCCGATTCTTCAGACTAAATGCAACACTAAAATATGTACGATTTACTCTGACAGGTCCAGAAATGGGCCTGTTAAGCATGTGCAAAACAGCGCAAAACACCCTCAAAATCTATATTTTTGTATATAAAATCGGAGCATATTTAAGCACAAAACTGTGCAAAAATACGCTCCGTTATCATTATTTGCTATGTGTTGCATTTACCTTGAGAATTTACCCTTCGAATGATTCGTGTTGTATCATTCGATATGAATTTATTTGCAAAAAAAGTATTGTTTAAGGAAACTTTGTTTCCAAAAGGAGAGTTTAGTTCTATGTTCAAAAAAAGATTACTGCCTTTACTTTTCAACTTGGTATTCATCTCAGGTTGTACTCCGCTTCTTAATCCCGACATTGCTTCTCAGAGCATGCCGCAGGAACAGGTAAAAGAAGACATTGATAAAGTATTGGCTGATGAAGAACCTATTACAGAAGCATCCACAGAGGCTACAACAGAAGAAGCCGCTGGGGACGCAAGTGCCGCTATAAGCGCCTCAACTTCAGAAACCCAAGATGCCGCTGCAACAGCTGCATCATCCGCATCTTCGGCAAACGCTGTACCTCATATTGTACAGGCACAGAACGCTGCTTCGGAGACGTCTGCTTCTGCTGAAAACGCTGTACCTCATTTTGTACAAGCACAGAATGCCGCTTCTGAAAAAACTGCTCAGAATAATGCTGCATCCACACCTGCTTCTACGCAGAACACTCAGGATACTCCCGCACAGACAACTTCTGCAGAATCAGCTCAGCCTGCTCCCGTTCAGAGAAATCTCGGAGCTGTGGGTAAAGCCTATGAGAAAGCCGCAAAAGATTTCAACGCTAACTACAATAATTATAAATATGACCTGATTTACAGCGACGATGACAACACACCTGAGCTTGTAATAGACACAGGAAAAAAAGTCACAATTTATACCATTACAAACAACAAAGCCCGCCTCATCGTAAGAAATCAGAATACCGCAAAATGGAAATATGGCACATCTTCTTTCTGCTATGTTCCCAAAAAAGCTTTATTCTTTGACAATAACAACAATTGCTTCGGATGCATTTGCGAAGACGGACATGTAGGAGACGGATCCATGCTTGTGTCTTACACCATCAACAACATGAACATTTATCCGAAAGTCAGCGAAGTTACTCCATCGGCAGGTGCAGACTATCCCGATTCTTCTCAGCCTGCAAGCTATAGAAACCAGAAAGACAATTCAGTGTCTGCAGAACAGGCGCAAAACGAAATCCTGGCAATCTTTAACTATGATTGGCAAAAGATTCAAGGAACCATGGATTTCAATGCTCTGCTCGCAAAACTTGAAGAGATGGGAGTATGATATAAAAAAGAATAATTTGCAGAATAAAAGCGTGAAGGAGCCATCCTGGCTTCTTTCACGCTTTATTGCATCTGCTACTGTATAACTTTTATTTTATAACTTTTTCACTAACCTTTTTCATCAGCCTGTCTGCGTCCTGCCATGTTGCATTTAATCCAATCATATCCCTTTAATTAGATTTCCAAATTCACTGAACTCCATCAACTTCAACAATAATAGATTTTGATAGTCCCAATAATCCTCCATCAACTACTCTTTGAGAGGCGATTCCATTGCGTACTTTTTCGCTAAAATTCCTTTAGCTTTCATCACCCCTCCAACTGCTAATGCATTAACATCTGCGCCTATAATCTTACTTACTTTTTATACTTCATTTTCATAACATTTATATGCTGATGTCTTTGTCCTCTTCAACATCAACAACGTTATAGTTTTCTCTCATATATTTTTCAAACGAATCAAAATCCCGATATAACTCTGAAGCAAAATATATTTTTTTGTTTATGACTATTCCAATAGCTCTTACAAAGCCATATCTTTTATTAAAACTAACATTATGCGCCGAAATTGCATAAACCCTTTCAACATCAGAAAGAGGAAAAGTTTTCTCTCCACAATAAAGCCTCATACTCAGCTCAGTATCGCTAACTTTAAAGCTATATATTTCATTCAGAATTTCAACAACGCCTTTTACCGTCAGTAAAACTAAAAAGACTGTTCCAAATAAAATATATAAGGATTTACCAAAGCAATTTCTTATCAAAAACAAATCAAATAATATCACACATAATATAAAAATAACTTTCCCAAATATAACTTGTTTCTTTTGTTTAATTACCATTTCCCGCGCAAGTCCCCTCTCCTGTCATAAACAAATTATCAATTGCTCCAAAAAACTGGTTAATTGCTTCTCCAAAACCATCAGTATATGTCGGCATTAAATCAGTATATACATTACTTGTACAACATGACATAAATGTTCCCGGTAAACTCCACAACGCGCCATTAATACCTGATACAATTGTATTATTCATAATCTCTTTTTCAGTATACTTAGCAGATACTGTTTTATCCATATTATCTAATCTATTAGTGATATTCGTACCAATTGCATTTCCTAACGCTCCACCAACTTCATTTCCTATAGGTCCCATAAACTTTGCTCCCACATACTGTATTGCACCAGCAACTGCTCCTCCTACGAATCCATTTGTATAACTTCCTCCATGTTTCTCATTTACAAATCCAGAAACAACTCCCGCGCAAGCAGCACTCGCTGCAAATCCTGTAGCAACAACCGCTATTGCTGGCGCAGAAACCGCAACTGTAGCAACAGCTCCTACCACTGCAGCAGCTGCTGCTACCACAGTGACAGCTTTAACTGTATTTTCAATCCATTTAGCCCAGTTTCCATTCCCATCAACCAATACGATTGGATTGCTAAAACAATAACCATAATGATTGATTGTAAACGGACTGTCAATGAATCCCTTTACATTATCTTCAGACTGAAATCTACCATTATCTGCGCTATAGTATCTAGCCTGCGCAAACTTGAGCCCTGATACTTCATCTTCCTGATAGCCTGTGAACACAAACGGCTGAATAATGTTGCCATTTGTCGTGTAAGTATGCTTCTGATTTTTGCCTCGTCTCTTTCCTGTGAACGGATCTATGTTTCTTCCAAAGTCGTCGAAAGCATATGAACTTACAGCCATTCCGTCTGTACCTGTCATGTACATAGGTGATCCGAGTTCATCCTGAAGGTAGTAGAAGTTATTTCCGCTCTTTGACATCGAGATCACGTTGTTATCGTAAACAAAACTCTCTGTCTCTCCGTTTACTGTACGTTCTAGAAGGTTATAGTAATCCCTTGAAAGGTCACAGAGGTACTCAATCCTTTCTTCAGGTCTTGTGGATGCTACTCTAAATCCAAGTCCGTTATAATGGTTCTCAAGTTCTCCCTTATCCTTATCAACTACCTTTGAAAGCATGTTTGTAGCATCAAAAGTAAAGGTCTTCTGTAAGAGGCCGTCTATGAACTCTTTTGTCTGGTTACCACGCTTATCATAATCGTAAGTCTTAAGGATTGCCTGCGAGTTATTAAGTTCCTTAGCTTCTATAAGTCTGTCTAGGACATCATATGTGTAAGATGTCCTTGTCTCTGTCTCAGACATGCTTGTTCTGTTACCAAATGCATCGTATTCGTAGGAAGCCTTTACCTGTCCGTTAAGACTTGATCTTGTAAGACGTCCGATAGCATCATAGCTATATTCATATCTTCCCGATACTTTATCAAGACCGCGTCTGTTTCTATCGATACCACTGATAAGTCCGGCATTATTGTATGAATAGAAGTATTTATCAAGTACGCCCTGTTTATCGGTACTTGTCATACTCTCAAGATTTCCGCCCGGCATATATGTATAAGCCTGGCTTACGCCGTTAGCGAAGTTCTTGCTTACAAGTCGGCCAATCTCATCATAAGCATAGGTTGTCTCTTCTCCGTTTCCAACGATACTTGAAAGCTGAAGCTTATCGTCATAGTTATAAGAAACTACCCTTCCGTCAGGATATACAAGTTTCGTTCTTTCTCCTGTAGCACCATACTCATAAGCTACCGTCCTGTTCTTAAAGTCTGTTACCTTTGTAAGGCGTCCTAAGATATCATTTTCAAGAATTGTCTTTCCGTACCAGTCATTTATCTGACTTAACTTATTAAGCTCGTTATAGGAGAATGCAACGCTTCTTCCATCAGCATATCCCACCTTTGTTACTACACCGGCATTGTTATACTCATATGTTGTTGCATAGTTATCCCTGTCAGTCTTTGTCTTAAGACGTCCATACTGATCGTACTCATAAGTTTCCTTCTGCCCAAGAGCATCTGTTACTTCCGTAAGCTGGCCTGAAAGATCATATGAATAGATTGTTACTCGTCCATCTTTTCCAACTGTAGGGAATACGTTTCCTGATTTCTCTTCATCACTTACAAGGCCTTCTGCTCTGTGTACGCTCTTTAAGTTATCAAGCGCATCATAAGTATATGCTGTCTCATTTCCAAGAGCATCTACAACACTCTTAAGGCGTCCTGTAGCTGTATATGTATAAAGAGTTGTGCTGCTTGCGTCAGTTACCTTTACAACTCTTCCCATTGAGTCATACTCATAGGATACAGTTCTTGAATCAGATCCTTCTACTTTTTCTACTCTGTTGAGGGCATCATAAGAATAGCTGATCTCGTATCCATCAGCAAAACTTCTCTTTTCTACTCTTCCAAGCCTGTCATATATAAGTTTCTGCTCAAGTTTGTCACAGAAGTATGTAGCTATGAGCTGACCTTTTCTATAGTCAAACCTTCTTACTCTTCCTTCGGCATCTGTAACACTCTGTACATCGCCTGTCTTTGTATATGTGTAGGCTGTGCTGTTTCCAAGAGCATCTGTTTCTTTTGTTATTCTTCCAAGAGCATCAACTTCTCTTGTGTATCTATTACCTGCTGCATCGGTAACTGCAATGAGGTTTCCGTTCACATCGTAGTCATACTTATTTACATGACCGAGAGCATCTGTCTCTGATGTAACGTTACCGTTAGGGTCATAGGTAAGGCTCTTTACCTTGATATCACCGTTATACTCAGCAATTACATTTCCGTTCTCATCGTAGTCATAAGATACTTCCCTATGCTCAGGATCTGTAACCTTTATGAGTCTCTTTAAAAGGTCATACTCATAAGTAATCTTTCCTCCATTAGGGAGTGTTATCTCTTCTTCATCCCAAACGTTGTTATATTTTATCTGTGTTGTTCTACCTGCTTCATCTGTATACTCAGATACCTTACCGATGTTATTGTGGTCCCATGTCTTTACTGTCTTATCTGGATTTATAACCCTTATAAGCTTACCTGCTATGTCATAAGCATACTCAGTAACGTTTCCAAGAGGATCAGTTACCTTGCTGATTCTGTCCATGACATCGTATTCATAAGTAGTCTCTGCACCAAGAGCATTCTTAGTAGAGATAACTCTTCCGAGGTTATCTCTTTCATAAAATGTCTCAACACCTTTACCATCCTTTATATAGCAGATATCCTTATTATCATCATACTTAAGGTATGTATAGTTTCCTTCCGCATCCCTTATTCTCTCTACCTGACCATTGTCATCATAGTAGATTCTATTTTCTTCATTAAGGGGATTTACTACATTTGTAAGTTCACCGTAGCTGTTATAGGAATACTTGTAAGTTGCTCCATCAGGTCCCTTAACAACGATAGGTTTTCCTGCAGCATTATAAGTAATATTAGTTATATTACCCTTTGCATCGATGACCTTTGTAAGGTGCCCTCTGTTGTCATAGCTAAGCCTTGTGGTATAGCCTCTTTTATCCGTTGCTGTAGTCTTCTGATTTTTGTCGTTATATGTAAAACTCTCACCTATTCCCTGCTCAGGATATCTTGTTCCTATATGGCGCCCAAACTCATCAGAAAGGTACTCAACTTTAAGTCCGTTCTGCTCTGTTGCAGTTGTTATATGATTCTCTTCATCATATGAGTATGTAATCACACCTCCATCAGGGAAGCTCTGCTTTGTGACACGCTTCTTATCGTCATACTCATTCTTAAGAAAGGTTATATCACTGGGATTTGTTACTTCATCTATTATTCCGGCGTCATTATAACTATACTTTCTTGTCGCACCGTCAGGGTATGTTACAAGTGTAATATGATTTACACCTTCTCTTTCTTCATACTCATATCTTACAGCTCTTCCTGTATTATCCTTTGCTGTGCAAATGCATCCGTTATCATTAAAGTAAAGTCTTATATATCTATATTCATCGCAGATACCAAGAGGACGCTCGCC
>ODAI011122838.1_pt1 | contig 12039 bp, 10 predicted proteins | sample 1539321 | NCBI WGS metagenome assembly ODAI01 (sample SAMN02144231, study PRJEB22623) | gut metagenome | biome: sheep rumen | host: Ovis aries | place: New Zealand
AATACGCTCAATCTCAGCGTTTACCTCGTTTAGCTCAGCCTGACTCTCATTACGGAATTCGCTGTACTGCTGAGTCTTTGCCTGAAGATTTTTCAAAAGCTCGTCGCTTTCCGCCTTCTGCTTTTCATACTCAGCCTCTTTTTTCGACATATCAGCCTGCTGGGACTCAAGCTCCTCAACCGTCTTACCGAGCGTTTCCTGAGTCTTAACATTCTCCTTCTGTGTTGCGGAAAGGGTCGTCATCTTTGAGGAAAGAGCCGTTTCCGTTTCGGAAAGTTCCGTACCCTCCTCCATAAGAGAGGAGAGAAGCAGGCGGTCGCAGCGCGACACTCTTACAAGCATTTCAAGTCTGATGAGCAGAGCCGAAATATCACTGCTTGTAAGAATTGCGGTAAGCGTATTGACATTACCGCTTATATACATCGCCTTCGCCCTTTCGGCATAAAGGTCATAGCTTTTATCAAATTCCTTTTTAAGCTCCTCCTGCTGCACGGTAAGGGACTTGATATCCTCCTCGAGAGTTTCAATCTCAGCCTCGTTACTCTCATACTGTGCCTTGAGCGCATTAATCTTAGCCTTGCTGCTTTCAACAGTTTCCTTAGCAAGATTAAGCTGGTTCTGCAGGTAGCTTATCTTTGTGTCAAGGGTTGTGATATATTCCTCCGTTTCCCTTGACTCGTTGCCGAGAGCCGTCAGCTTACGGTCGGTCTCCTTGATTTTCTGTTCAAGATACGCCTGTTTCTCCGCAGGCGTCATACCGTCCGTGCTGTCGTCTGCGCCGACAATCAGACCCGGCACATAAAGCGAGCCGAAAACAAAAGTAAGAGCCAACAAAGCAGACAATACCCTCAACAATATTCCCTTCTGCCTCATTGACCTCACTCCTTTAAATTATACTGAAAAGTATTATGTAATATTAAAGATAATTAAGCGGATTTACCTGCGAGCCGTTAACCCTTACCTCAAAATGACAGTGAGGACCTGTGGAGTTACCCGTCGAGCCGCTCTGAGCAATTACCTGACCCTGCGTTACGGTCTGACCGACGCTTACATTAATAGAGCTGTTGTGCGCATAAAGCGTTGAAAGTCCGTCGCCGTGGTCGATTACAACATGGTAACCGTAGCTGTAATTAAGGTACTTAACAAGGATTACCTTACCGCTGCCTGCCGCATATACATTTGAGCCTGTCGGGCACGGGAAGTCAACGCCGCCGTGCCAAGCGCCCGAAGCGTAAGTCGGGAAGCCTGCCGAAATACTCCTGTAATCAGTAGGATATGAAAGCTGACCGGAACCGCTTCCGCTTGAGCCGTTATACGAGCCGCCGCCGCGTGAGCCCTGATTGCTGATTGCGGCGTTAATCTCAGCCTGTACCTGCTGAAGCTGAGCCTGATTTGTTTCAATAGCCTCCATATATTCGGAGCTCTGTGAGGAAAGCTTCGACATAAGGGCGTTAGCCTGTGCCGCTTCCTTGTCAAGCTCCGATTTTGAAGCGTCAATCTCGTCAATGCTGCTCTGAAGCTGAGCCTTGTCCTCCTCAAGAGCCGCCTTATCCTCGTTGAGCTGATTTCTTGCGATTTCAAGCTCCTCCTTCTGAGCCTCAATTTCATTCATAATATTGATAAGCTCATTGAGGGCTGCGCTGTCCTTCTCGCTGACAGACTTAATCATCTGTGAGCGTGTGAGCATCGAGCTCATATCGGGGCAGGTAAGAATAACCTCAAGATTTGATACAGAGCCTGAAACATACATAGCGCGAAGTCTTTCGCAGTAAAGCTCATAGCTCTCGTCAAAAAGCTTCTGCTTTGCGTCAATCTCCTTCTGAATCTTTACAAGGTTATCCTCAGTCTCCGCAATCTGAGACTGAATGGAATTAATCTCAGCCTGTAAAGCCGCCTTGTCGCTTTCAAGATTATCAATCTTATCCTGAAGCAGATTTATTTTTTGCGTAAGTGCAGAAAGATATTCCTCCGTTTCCGCTTTTTCTGCGGAAAGAGAATCAAGCTTGCTCTGCGCTTCCTTGATTTCCTGCTGAATCTTAGCCTTTTCGCTCTGAAGCTCGGAGGTCGACTTTGCCTGTGAAATAATACCGAAGGACAGGGTCGACATCGCAAGGGCAATACTCATTAAAAGCGAAATAATTCTTTTTACCGATTTAGACATTGCTTATCTCACTACCTTCTTTATTAAGATATTTGTTCATTGTAACAACCGAACCGCCTACGCCGCAGATAACGCCGATAAGGATGAACGCTCCGAGCATCGGAAGCGCATATCCCGCAAAGCCTACCGCGCTGAGATTCAGTGAATTTAAAAGTTCGTTAAATCTTGAAACTATGAGCTCGTAAAGACCCCATACAAGAAGAAGTCCTACCACGCCCGAAAGCACTCCTAAAATCATACCCTCGATAACGAACGGGAAACGCACGAAATTATTTGTCGCGCCGACTGATTTCATAATGCTTATCTCAAGCTTTCTGTTGTAAACCGTAAGCCTGATGGTGTTTGAAATAATGAAAAGTGAAATTGCAAACAGCACCGCGATAATTACGATAGCGATTACCGAAATACCCTGACGGATTGCTACAAGCCTCTGTGCAAGCTGTCTGTTTTCACGCACCGTGTCGATATTGTCAAGAGCCTTGATGCCCTTAACCGTTTCATCAAAATTATCAAGATTATCAATTGTAACCTTATAAGCGTCGGGAAGCGGAATATCGCTGCTGACATCCTTGAAGAACTCCGCCTGAGCCTCCTCCATAGTAGCAAGCTGCTCGTTCCACGCCTCTTCCTTTGATACAAACTGGATATCCTTTATATTTCCGAGAGCGTTTATTTCGCTTTCAAGAGCCTTGACCTGCTCCTCAGTCGCCTCGTCCTGAATGAATACCATAACAACATTCTCTTCCTCAATCCTTGAAAGAAGGGACTCGATATTCAAAAACATCATTGCCGCAGAACCGATAAGAACAAGACAGCTCATAAGAACAGCGATAGAAGCTACGGACATCATTCTGTTAGTCCAGATATTACGAAAGCCCTCTTTTGTGAGGTACTTGATACTTGAGCCTGTCATTATTCCTCACCTCCTGCATTTTCCTCATCCTGAGCGACAACATCCTCAAAGACATCCTCCTCAGGCTTGTCCTCAGCGCTTTCAACGGTAACATCCGTTACCGCAGTGTCCTCCGTAAAGAAGAACATATCGGTGTCCTCCTTAGGGGTTTCGCTCTCAAACTGAGCGTGCGTCGGGTCGGGAGTATCCGATACAACCTCACCGTTTTTAATAACGATAACCCTTCTCTGGAAGGAGCGCACAAGGTCATGCTCGTGAGTAACCATAATTACGGTTGTACCCGAATTGTTGATTTTTGTTAAAAGTCCTACAATCTCATGGCTCATCTCGGGGTCAACATTACCCGTGGGCTCGTCCGCGATAATAACCTTGGGATTATTTACAAGCGCTCTTGCAAGCGATACACGCTGCTGCTCGCCGCCCGAAAGCTCGTTGGGCATTGAACGCGCCTTCTGCGAAAGACCTACAAGCTGGAGAATATACGGAACTCTCTTCCTGATTTCCTTCTCCTTGGCGCCGATAACGCGCATTGCAAACGCAACATTATCGTAAACCGTCATTTTAGGGATAAGACGGAAGTCCTGGAAAACTATGCCCATATCCCTTCTGTAATAAGGCACCTGCTTTTTCTTAAGCGTAGCAGATGAATACTCGTTAAAAATAATTTCGCCCTCGCTCGGCTTCTCCTCGTGCATAATGAGCTTGAGGAAGGTGGACTTACCTGCGCCCGACGCGCCGACAACGAATACGAACTCGCCGTCCTCAATCTTAATATTTACATTTGAGAGCGCGTGGGTGTTATTGCTGTCATACACCTTTGAAACATTTCTGAATTCAATCACGATTTTTACCTCTTAAAAATACAGATTTTCCCGAAAGGTATATCGGGATAAATATAACCGTTTATATAATATACTTATTTATAAATAAAATCAAGGGTTTTTTGTAATGTTTTGTAATCAATTTGTAAACTTTTAGCGCATATCCCTTTAACACGGCAAAATGCGCCCGCAAAAAAAGATATTACAATTTTGTTACCTCGAAAATATAAAAGAAGAGCCACGGTGTAATCCGTGGCTTTCAACAGGTTTATTAATACTTTACAGGGCTTGATGCAAGGTACTTGTTAACCATTAACGCTACTTTGAATACAATTGCGTCGTCAAATTCTCTCAGGTCAAGACCCGTGAGCTTCTTGATTTTTTCAAGCCTGTAAACGAGAGTGTTTCTGTGTACAAAAAGCTTTCTCGAGGTCTCGGAAACATTGAGATTGTTCTCAAAGAATTTCTGAATTGTAAAGAGAGTTTCCTGGTCAAGCGCTTCGATGGAGCCCTTCTTGAAAACTTCCTTGAGGAACATATCACAAAGCGTTGTAGGAAGCTGATAAATAAGCCTTGCGATACCGAGATTTTCATAGCTTACAATATTCTTTTCGGTGTCAAACACCTTGCCGACCTCAAGCGCAACCTGCGCCTCCTTAAAGGAATTCGCAAGCTCCTTAACGCCTGTTACGCAGGTGCCGATACCGATGAGCGCATTGAGATAAAACTCCGAAAGAAGAGTGTCGCAGATTGACCTTGCAAGCTTTTCAAGGTCCTTGCTATCAACATTCGGGCGCACCTCTTTAATAAGCGCAATATCCGTTTCATTAATGCTTATAACAAAATCCTTCGCCTTGTCGGGAAAGAAATTCTGGATAATGTCAAATACTGAAACTTCGCCGTTAGCCGCCGTTCTTACGATAAAAACAACCCTTGTGGCGTCATTGTTGAAATGAAGCTCCCTCGCCTTGATATAGATATCGCCCGGGAGGATATTGTCAAGAATAACATTCTTAACAAAATTCGAGCAGTCAAACTTCTCGTCATTATTCGCCTTGATTTGTGCAAGAGAAACCGCAATAAGCTGCGAATACCTGTGAGCCATCTCATCGCTGCCCTCAACAAAAACAGCGAATTCAGGATGGACATTCGACTCAAATACGGTGTAGGTATAGTCATCAACACAGGTCTGTTTTGCGTTAAAAACGCCGGCGACGATAACATTTTTCCTCGCCTCGCCTATGATGTTAAGCTCGCTGCAGGCAACGATATTACCCTGGTCGTCAATCACGCCGATTGTGCGGTCCACCGCATCACGCATCTGATTAATTATACCCTGAAACAGTCTGCTCGACATATTATTCACTCCTTGTATAAACAAACTTGCACAAAAACATTTGCATTGTCTTGTTGATATTATACAAGGAATCTTTGTCATTTGCAACTATTTTAACAAAAAAAATCATATTTTTTTGTTATACTTGCATAAAATAGACAAAACCCCACACAAATACACTATATATGGACATTTTTTCAAAGCCAACCGCAAGAGAAAACTGTTTGGCGCCACTATCTGCTTGTGAGCAGTTTTACCTCATCGGGCGTCAGAAGTCTGCACTCTCCGCTTTCAAGCGACGAATCAAGAGCAAGCGCGCCCATCTTTACGCGTTCAAGCTCAAGAACGGTTATGCCGAATTTAAGAAACATTCTCTTGACCTGGTGGTACATCCCCTGCGTGAGTACAACCTCAGCCTTTTTCAAATCATTCCCGACGGCTTTAAGACGCGAGCAAGCGCACACGCTGCCGTCGCCGAGAGTAAAGCCCTCTGCAAAAGCCTCGATAATATCCGCGTTAATCGGCTTGTCAAGAGTTGCGATATAGGTCTTCTCGATATGCTTTTTAGGACTGAGAATATTATGAGCGAGCTCTCCGTCGTCAGTGATAAGAATAAATCCCGTTGTGTCCTTATCAAGCCTGCCTGCAGGGAACAAGTCCCTTCTTTTCATTTCCTCGGGCACAAGGTCCGTTACGGTCATATGGTTTTTGCCGCTCGAGGCGCTTATAACGCCCTTAGGCTTATTCATCATAATATAGATATGCTCGTTGTAATCAAGGCGCTTTCCGTCAACGCAAAGCACATCCTTATTCTCATCTGCTTTAAAACCGATGTCCGTAACCGTCGTGCCGTTTACGGTAACTCCGCCACGCCTGATTACAGCTCTGGCATCGTTTCTCGATATTCCGTTTGCACCCGAAATTATTTTGTCAAGTCTTTGCATTTATTCTCCGTTAAATCCTACGAGAAAGCCGTTTTCGGCGGAGGTGTTGCAGATATCGCCGCCAATCAGCACCCCATCGCAAACAAGCATATCCGCAACAACGCCGACGCTCTCGTCCTCATAATTAGTTATTTCATAGGTAAAAAGCCTTACGCTCTTACCCTTGTAGTCAGTTAAATCAAAGCCCTGCGACTGCTGAATTTTATTGTAATCCGAATACACCTTATTCCACTTTTCGGGAATGGTAAGCTCCTTTTCCTCATACTCGGCGGCAAGCTCCCAGCCGTAGCTTTCAAGATATTCACGCCTGTCCTCATCGGTCAACGCACTTATCGGCTTTGAAACATTTTTACCCTCGGGAAGCTTGTTTGAAACAAAGGAAAGCGCAATCACAACAACGCCCGTAAGCGCAAGAGCAATACCGAAAAGTGTTGTGGGCTTCAGCTTTAATGTAAGCATTTTCATAAAATCACCTAAGTAATTCTATGACGGCAAATCAGATAATATAATCTTTGTTTTCCTCTAAAACAGAAATATCCGCCGTAGCGTCAACGAGTATGCCGTCGGCTGTATACTCCTGCGAATGAACAATACCGCTTTCACGAAGCCTTGCCGCCACTCCGCCCTTCTCAAACGGAAGCAAAAGCTTCACTCTGCGCCTTGTCTGAGGCAGAGCCCTTTCAAGCTCATCAAGAAGCTTATCCACTCCGAAGCCCATAAGCGCGCTTATGCTCACGCAGGGATTCGAGTCGCCGTAGAAAAAAAGCCTCTCCTCAAGCTCCTCAGCCTTGTCGCATTTATTAAATACATTTATAACGGGCACGGCAATCCTGCCGTCCTCAAAAAGCTGCGACAGCGTGTCGTAGGTGGTTTTTATATGATTATGACATTCGTCGTCTGACGCGTCGCATACATTGAGTATAACATCGGCATAGGTCGCCTCCTCAAGCGTCGAGCGGAAGGCGTCGACAAGCTGATGCGGAAGTCTGCTGATAAAGCCGACCGTGTCAACAAGCATAATCTGCTGTCCGTTTGGCAGCGTAAGCTTCCTCGCAGTGGGGTCAAGAGTTGCGAAAAGCTTATCCTCCTCAAGCACGCCCGCATTTGTAAGGTGATTCATAAGCGTCGACTTGCCCGCGTTTGTATAGCCGACAATCGCAACAACAAGCGCGCCGTTTTTCCTTCGCCTTTCGTGCTGCATATTACGCCTTGCCTCTACGCCGTCAAGCTCCTGCTTTATATACTGAATACGCCTTCTGATATGCCTTCTGTCGCTTTCAAGCTTGGTTTCACCGGGTCCTCTTGTTCCTATGCCGCCGCCAAGCCTTGAAAGGCTTGTACCCTTGCCTGTAAGGCGCGGAAGAGAATATTTAAGCTGGGCAAGCTCAACCTGAAGCTTACCCTCCTTGGTCCTTGCGCGGCGCGCAAAAATATCAAGGATAAGGGTTGTCCTGTCAACAACCCTCGTATCCGTTATATTCTCAATATTTCTTACCTGAACGGGCGAAAGCTCGCCGTCAACAATAACAAGGTCAATCTCATTATCACTGCAAAACTGCGCAGCCTCCGCAAGCCTTCCGCTTCCGAGATAGGTTGCGCCCTCGATAACGGAACGCTTCTGTATCATAACGCCGCAGACAAGCGCGCCGGCGGTCTTTGCGAGCTCGCCGAGCTCATACATTGAAACCTCCGCGTCAAACTCCCCTGTATCGACGGAAAGAAGCAGCGCCCTCTCAGGTCTTTGCTCATTTACTGTTTCCAAATTATTCTCCGTTTACAAGCTCCTGAAGCACCCTGTTTGCGATAGGTCCTGCCGTCTGTGAGCCCGAATTACCGTGTTCGACAACGACCACAAAGGCATACGGGTTTTCAGGGTCATCCATAAAGCCGACAAACCATGCGGTGTTATGAGCCGTAACATTGTCAATCTGCGCCGTACCTGACTTAGCGCAGAGGTTAAGCCCCTCATAATTATAGTCGCCGTACTGACTTGTAACATTATTTCGCATAAGCTCTTTAAGCTGAGCGGCGGTTTCACTGCTCAGAAGCTGAGTTTCCCTTGTCGGCACATTTACATCAAGCACCTTGCCCGCCTTGTTTGCGAAGGTATCGACAAGATTATAGCTTACCGCTTTGCCGTCATTTGCGATTGCTCCGACAACTCTCATCATGGCAACGGGCGAAAGAAGCGTATCGCCCTGTCCGATACCCGTCCATCCCACATAATCGTTGGGGTCGCTCGGCTCAAGAAACATCTTACCCGTTGAGGAGAGAATATCTCCGCTGATAACCACCTGTGAGGTAAGCCCTAACTGAGCTGCGGTTTCCATAATTTTTTCCGGACCAAGCTCAATTGCAATCTGGGCAAAAACGGAGTTACAGCTCTTTGCAAGCGCCTCGTCAAAAGTGATTTCACCGTGATGAGCGTTACACTCGATGGGCGTTCCGCCTGCGTCGTATTCGCCCTCACAATTGAAGGTGCGGCTTCTTATATCGGGGATATTCTCAAGCGCGCACGCCGTTACCGCAATCTTAAAGGTTGAACCCGGTGTGTAAAGACCCGTAAGAAGTCTGTTAATATACACGCCCTCGTAGTTTTCATTTGTATCAATATCAGCCGGTTTGTTCGCAGGGTCGTAGGTGGGGGTTGAAACCATACATACAATATCGCCCGTCTTATAATTCACAACGCCTACGCAGCCTGCCTTGTAATCGGTAAGCGCTTTATACGCGACCTCGCACACCCTTGATTTAAGAGTAAGCGACATATCGTTACCGCTTCCGTTTCGTGTGATTGAATATATACCGTTTAAAGGACTGTAACCGACAAGCCTTGACTCATACACGCTCTGTACGCCCGTTGAGATAAAGCCCATTGTATCGCCGAGGGCGTGGAAGGTTGAACGCCTTGTTACTTCGCTGTCGTTATAAAGGCGCTTGCCGTCAACGGTTTCCGCAAGCACTACGCCGTCGGCATCCTTAATAGTACCCTCGGCGACAAGCTCTCCGTTTCTGTAAAGAGAAGCGTTATAAGGCTGCATCGCCCAACTGCTTCCCTGAGTTACAACGCTGTATGTAAGGAAGCCGAGTCCGCCGAGAAAGCCGATTATGAGAATCAGGAGAAAAAGTCCCCTTCTTGTTATCATGATCATTTATTCTTTGCACCTCCCAGATAATTATAGGTGCGGATATCGGAAGCCTTGATAAACGCAAGGACAAGCCAACAGCTTATCATGGAGCTTCCGCCCTGACTTACAAACGGCAGAGTTACGCCCGTAAGCGGTAAAACATCCGTTATGCCGAAAATATTTAAAGCGGTCTGGAAAAGGAGCATACCTGCGCCCGCCACAGCGGAAATCGAGTAGAAGGTTGAGCGCGCGGCAATTGAATTCACAAGCGCCGACACCGCGATTGCCACGAAGCACAGCACCAGAAGGAGCGCAAGGAGAAGGCCCCATTCCTCGCATATTACGCCGAAAATATCATCGGTGATTGTAAGATAATCGTCAAAATAGTATCTTATCCTGCCCCTGCCGATACCAAGACCGAGAAGTCCGCCCGAGGCTATGCCCGTAAGCACATGCGCCTGCTGGTAGCCCTTGTCGTACGGGTCCTCCCAGATATGGCGGTATATCGCAAAGCGCTTAGTTACATACGCCTTGTATCTTATAACAATTGCGCCGCCGAGACCTGCCGAGCCCACAGCAAGACCGATTGTTTTAATATCACCCGAATTCATAAACGCTATGATAAGGAAGGTTATGAAGAAAATAAGCGCGGTACCGAAATCACGGATAAGGATAAGCGCGCCCACGCAGGCAACCGAAAAGACAATGAATTTTATAATATTTTTTGAAGTCTGTATCTTTGAAAGCGTTGCGGAGCCTACAAAGATAAATGCGACCTTTACGAATTCCGAGGGCTGAAGCGTAAAGCCGCCTACGGATATCCAGTTCTGCGCGCCGTACTTCACCGTGCCTATTACAAGATTTACGGCAAGAAGCGCCATTGCGCCGATTGCAACAGGAAGCCTTAACTTCATACATAAGTCGACATTGCCAAGCACAAATACAAATGCAATGTAAAGGACAATTGCAGCAACAGCAATAATGAGCTGTTTTATACACGCCTTTTCATCAACGGAGCCTATCGCGGTAAGTCCCACGCCCGTAAGGAAAAAGGCGATGAATTCAAGCTCAAAATTACGCCTGTGCATAATCGTATAAAAACAGATTACATAAACCCACTCGACAGCTATAAATACAACCGAGCAGGCAAGCGCCTTTATACTGAAGCTCTCATAGGAGCTTGCCGAAAAATAGCCCGTAACAAGCTGAAAAACCGTCAGCACCGTGAGCAGGGCAAAGTTATTAATCGGCTTTATATGATGAATTTTTTTAGCTTTTGAAGCCATATAACCTCACCTCTATTTCTCGTAAAATACAAATACTCTGTCGCCGAAGGTTACCGTATCCTCGTCGAAAATAAGCTGCGGCTGATTTATATATCTGCCGTTTAATTTTGTTCCGTTATGGCTGTCAAGGTCGGAAAGAGCCCAGCCCCTGCTCGTTTCATGAATTCTTGCGTGATGAGCGCTGACGGTATCAAGATTAATCCTGATATCCGCGTCCTCGCCCCTGCCGATAAGAACATCATGCTTCCTGAGATAAACGGGCTTATGCGTCTTTACATCAACAAGCACGGCGTACGCCACATTCCTGTTGGAGTCGGCTCTTGCAGCCTTCCTCATCTCCGTCTTCGTCTGCACCGAAAGAGCGTCTGCGCAGACAAATTTAAGCGGTATCGAGCCGATTGTAATAATATCGCCGTCGTCGATTACGGCGCTGTCTTCAATCCTCTTTCCGTTCACATACACGCCCTGCTTTGAAAAGGTATCGGTAATTATCCACTCGTTTCTCTTCTTCGAGATTACGGCGTGATACCTCGACACATCGGGCATCGGCAGGACAATATCGTTTGAACGGCTCTTACCGATTGAGATTTCCCAGCGGTCAATCTCAATAATCGAACCGTTGTTATTGTCCACAAGCTGAGCCATCTTATGAAGCCTCGGCCTGTTTCTGAAAAGCGAGATTACGCAGGTTGCGAGTATGAACAGCGTCATAACGGGCAGAGCGTATCTTGCTATATCAAGCAAAAAGGTGTTTACCGCGTCCACATTAACACTTCCGTTTCCTTTAAGAATTATAAATTTAATACAACTATAAAATATATGCAAATTCCTTAAATGTCAAGTTTGTATTGAATTTATTTAACTTTTCTTTTATACTTAGAAAGGAAAAATACTCACGGAGGTATTATTATGAGCATTTCCAAAAGCTATTTTGATACGCTTGAAAACGGTGAAGATGTTGAAATATATAAAATCACTAATAAAAACGGTGCGGTTGCCGAGCTTATGACGCTTGGCGCAGGAATACATGCGCTGAAAGTTCCCGACAGAAACGGGGAGCTTGCGGATGTTGTTTTAGGCTTCGACAAGGCGAAGCACTACATTAACCCCGACTTCGGCTATCAGGGACTTTCCGTCGGCAGATTTGCAAACAGAATAAGGGACGCCAGATTCAGCATCGACGGCGTCGAGTATCATACGCCTGCAAATCAGGGTACATGGACGCTTCACGGCGGCGGCCGCTTCAGCTTCACAAACTGGGACATCAAGAGAATAAGCGAGCAAAGCGTTACCTTCACACGCTTCTCCCCCGATATGGAGGACGGCTTCCCCGGTAATCTGAGAATGGATATTCAGTACACGCTTACCGACGACAACACCCTGAGGATTGAATACACCGCAAAATCGGATAAAAAGACGGTTGTAAATCCTACAAACCATGCGTATTTCA
>ODAI013829852.1_pt1 | contig 12039 bp, 10 predicted proteins | sample 1539321 | NCBI WGS metagenome assembly ODAI01 (sample SAMN02144231, study PRJEB22623) | gut metagenome | biome: sheep rumen | host: Ovis aries | place: New Zealand
CAAGCATCATCCCGTCGTGCTTAACTATCTGGGCGAAAACAAGGAATCATTGCCGCCGTCTATTCAGCATTATATTGTACCTTCTCCCGTGAAGGATAAGTTGGAAACGCTGTGTCATTTGCTGCGCAGCCTGCGTGGTGAATCAGCTGTCGTATTTGTCAACTACCGTGAGGCGGCTGAGCGAGTCGGAGCCTATCTGAAGGGTCAGGGCTTTGTGTGTTCCGTCTTTCACGGCGGTCTTGAGCAGGACAAAAGAGAACGTGCGCTTTTCCTTTTTGCAGGCGGTGCTGCCAACGTATTGGTCTCCACAGACTTGAGTGCCAGAGGGCTGGATATCCGTTCGCTGAGACATATCGTCCATTATCATCTCCCTGTCCACCCTGAGGATTATTTGCACCGCTGCGGCCGCACCGGGCGTTGGGATGATGACGGCGATTCCTTCCTGTTGCTGGGGCCGGAGGAGACAATACCGGAGTATGCTAATGTTTCATTCGCAGAACTCACCCTCAAGTCTCCTGTTCCTGCTCCGCAGCTGCCGTTATGGCAAACTATTTATATAGGTAAGGGCAAGCGCGATAAGATAAGTCGCGGCGATGTCGTCGGGTTTTTGTGCAAGCAAGGTGGCGCCAAAGCTGATGACATAGGGCGCATTGATGTCAGGGAGAGATACACATACGTCTCAGTCAAGCGCAGCCGTTGCAGGCAGATAATGTCTCAATGTGCCAATGAGAAAATCAAGAAACAGAAAACGTGCATAGAGATAGTGGGGTAGTTGCGCGTGCTCGGTCATCATACCTAAAAAAACTTTGCAGATTCTTTTAGTCCGCATTTTCTGTCGCAAACAAAGGCAGAAAATGTGGCGTATGCGTGTTGTCTTTTCAATCCTATCCCTTAGAACATACATTCCGTCCTACGGAATTTAAGTTCCATCCTGCGGAACGTATATTCCACCAGACAGGACGGAAACAATATCGGCATAAAACATTTGATTAATAGCCTATTACGCACGGCTGATGACACCTGGAGAGAAAAAGAGCCATTAATTTTTTTTGCAAAAAATTTGGTCATATAAAAAAAAATGTGTTCCTTTGCTGTCAGATTAACAAATAAACACTTAAACAAAAGAGCCTATCGTAGCATCATTACTCTATAAACATTAATTAAATAAAGTAATGGGATTTCACAATCATTTAACCGACGACGAGTTGGTTAAGATGTATGCGAATGGTGACAATGAGGCTTTCGATTCTTTGCTGAATCGTTATAAATCAAAGTTATATTCATATATTTTGTATACCGTACACGACGAGGATACGGCAAATGACATATTTCAGGAAACTTTTGTCAAAGTCATCTTGAGTATACAGTCTAAGCACTACGCTCCATCCGGAAAATTTTATGCGTGGATTACACGCATAGCCCATAATATGATTATGGATTTTTACCGTCAGAAAAATAACGAAAATATGGTTTCTGACGATGCGGAAAACGGTCAGATACTTAACAATGAGCGACTGAGTGATCCAAGCTATGAGATGCAGCAAGTTTATGAGCAGAGTCTGTCAGACGTAGTCGTTCTGTACAAGATGCTGCCAAAAGCCCAAAGCGAGATTGTGTTCATGAGATTCTATCAAGACATGAGCTTTAAGGAAATCGCAGAAGAACTGGGCATTAGCATAAACACGGCTTTGGGCAGGATGCGTTATGCCATCATCAACATGAAACGCATTGCAGCGGAAAAAAATATTTCGTTTGAAATGAAATAAACAGGCAAATATGGCGTTATAATTAAAACAATTATAACCCATTTGCCCATGAATGATTCTACACTTGAAATTTCTCCGAGAGAGGAGACTCTTATTTACTTGAAAATGTTGGCGAGGCAGATGCAAACCGCAAATATGCCGACAGCTTAAAAAAAGAAAATGTGCTATTCAACCCAATAGCACATTTTTTTATAACTTTGTAAAAAATCATTTTCTATGGCTGAAAAATCAAGGAGAGCGTTTTTAAAAGAGGGCGTCGCAGCATTGGCTGCCGCCACTTTTGTGCCCAAAGTAGTCTATGCTAAAGGTCAGACAGAAGCTGATAAACACAGTTTTTCTGTCACGCCGGCAGGAAACTACGATGTTATTGTCTGTGGTGGTGGTCCTGCGGGGTTCATAGCGGCAACAGCGGCTGCACGGCAAGGGGCAAAGACGGCCCTCATTGAGAAATATGGATTCCTGGGCGGAATGGCGACCGCCGGCTTTGTGACTCCCCTGAGCGTATTTGCCTTTAAGGGAGATTTGGTTATCGGAGGTATACCCTGGGATTTCGTCAAACGGCTCGAGGCAATGGGCGGAGCGTTCATAGAATGGCCCAAAGCCAATGTGGATTTTGATGTTGAGTTATACAAACTCTGTGCTCAGAGAATGGTGCTGGAAAATGGAGTCAGCATGCTGATGCACACTTCTCTCATTGGATGTGAGATGGACGGCAAGCGTATCCGTAAAGTATTTGTGGAAAACAAGAACGGCATCGAAGCCCTTACGGCCAAGGTCTTCATTGATACGACGGGCGACGGTGACTTGGCGCATATGGCAGGCGTCCCGATGCAAAAGAATCCGGACGGCGAGCTTCAACCTGCTTCATTCTGTTTTATCCTGTCAGACGTGGACACTGAAAGCGACCTCCTGAAGAAATGTATGTATCATAATGGTATCAACGGACCGAGCCAGTGTCGCCCCGTGCGGGAGAAACTCATGAAACTCAAAGAGACGGGAGAAGACATTCCCGATTTCGGCGGACCGTGGTTCAACAATGTACTTCATAAGGGCAGCGTGGCAGTCAATATCACGCGTATTGCCACAAACTCATGCGACAACAGGGATTTCACCCGAGCAGAGTGCCAGTTGAGAGAAGACATTTTCAAGTTTACTGATTTATTGAAGAAAAATTTCAAGGAATTTAAGGATTGCTATGTATCCGCATGTGCCCCTCAGGCTGGCATACGCGAGTCCAGAAGGATTGTAGGTGTCCATACTGTAACAGCGGAGGAATATGTCAACGCTTATCATTATGAAGACAGCATATCCAGGGGCATTCATCCAATAGACATCCATGCAAGCAAGGGTACCAGCCAGACAAGGATTGACCTTAAGCAGCCTGCCTATGTGCCATATCGTGCGCTCATAGCAGCAGACTTCCCTAATCTGTTGGTGGCTGGAAGATGTATATCTACAGACCGTCAGGCACTTGCTTCATTGCGTGTGCAAGGTTCGTGTATGGGGACAGGACAGGCGGCCGGAGCCGCCGCCGCTATGAGTGTGCAGTCGGGCAAGGCTGTACAGAACATTAATACAGACACCCTTGTCTCCATACTCAAGAAATGGGGAGCGGTGCTGTAATCACTAAACTAACAAATGAAAAAGTAACCATATGAAACGTATTTTTTTTGCTGTTGCTCTGCTGTTTTCAGTAACAACATGCTGGTCAAAAAACAATGTAAGTGACAATGGGCAATTCACCATCTCTAACAACCGGATGAGTGTCACCGTCACGAAGCAAGGTATGCTTAAGGAGCTTATCAATGTGGGAACAGGTCAGAATTATGCGTCAGAGGATTATATGTGGAGATTGTACTATGATTCTCCTGAACAAAAAGAAATAGAAATAACCGGTGACAAACAAGAAGTCTCTGTGTCCAAAACAACAAACGGAATATTACTTGATTATCCTCAGTTGAGAGGTCCTTTCGGCGTGTTGAAGGCACACTTGCAACTGACAATAACCCTGGAGGAAGACAAAGTCCGTTTTTCCAGCAAAATGACAAATGGTGCCGAACATACTGTCATAAGAGAATTGCAATATCCATTGGTGCGCAACATTCAGTTGCCGGGAAATTACAAACTGATTACAGCACAGGCAGGTGGGAAAATATATGATGATGTCCGTCAGCACATCATCACGAATGGATTTATGGACAAGCCCTATAAACGGCCTGACCAGGTATTTCATCAATTGAACCTGAAGTATCCTTCAGGGGTATCAATGAATTGCTTCTTGCTTGCAGGAGAAAAACAAGGTATTTATTTTGGTTCACATGATAATCTGTTTCAAGACACATGGCACGGATTGAGACTCTATCGTGACAAAGACCGTAAATATACAGTTTTGGAGAGCGGACTCTACAAATATCCCAATTGCTTCAGCGGAGAGACATGGTCTAACAATGCCAATGTCATTGCGCCATATAGCGGGACATGGCACACGGCAGCACAGATTTATCGCAAGTGGGCTGAAACATGGTTTGACCATAGGAAAACACCAGAATGGGTGAAACTTATGCCCTCTTGGCAGAGAATTATTTTTAAACATCAATATGGCGAATACCTCTTTCATTATCCAGACCTTTATGGTGTAATGAAAGAGGCTGGACATTCTGTCGGTTGCAATGCGGTGCTGGCTTTCGGATGGTGGGAAGAAGGCATGGATCATGGTAATCCTGACTATTCACCCGACAGAAGCCAGGGTGGTGACGAAGGTTGGGCGGCCGCTATCAGAGAGTTCAAAAAAGATGGTGACAAACTTCTGATGTATTATAACGGTAAACTTATTGACAGGGAAAGTAAGTTTTATAAATATGGCGAAGGCAAACATGTTTGCTATCACGATAACACCGGTGCGGAAAGAATCGAGCAATACAGATTCACGAACTATGGCACATGGCTCGGAGAATACGATGCACGTTCGTTTGTCGTGGCAAATACGACGCATCCTGCCTGGCGGCAAAAACTCATAGAAATGGCTGACCGTGCATATCGTTGCGGTGCGAATTCCGTATTCTATGACCAACTGGGTTATGGCGAGAGTATGAACACAGACTGGGATCTTACCAAAGAATACCCGGTACCAAATCTTAGAGTGTTGTATGATAAGGGACAAACATTAAAATATATACGTGCACATATTCAAAAACTTGACCCAGACTTCGCATTGGGAACAGAGTGGTTATGCGATTATACAGCCCAATATTGTGACTATATTCATATGTATCCTGAAAATTCCGGTTATGACTCTTTTCAAGAACTCTTCCGTTATACTTTTCCTGAAATTATCTTCACTGACCGCGGTCTTAGGGATGACACAGATGTGGAGCGCCGTGTAAATCTCAATATCCTTAAAGGAATAAGAAATGATATTGAAATATACAGATGCCGTGATTTAATTACTGATACGCCAACATATCAAGCATATCTGGCAAAGGTGAATGCCATTAAAAACAAATATGCGAGAGTGCTCTTAGCGGGGCGGTTCAACGATATTTTTGGTTTTTCTGTCTCTTCCCCGGAAGTTAAGGCGAAGAGTTTTCTTTCGGACAATCAAATGGCGATTGTCATGACCAATGACTTGAAAGACTCAAAACAAATTACAGCAACAATAGAAGTTCCTGGTTACCATTTCAAGGAATCCGCAACTACAGGTAAGGCTAAAGTCGCTGCTGATGGGAAAAAGGTCGTGTTAGGCAAATATGACCTTGCAGTTTTGATTTATGAAAAAAACTAAAGATAGTTTCTGTTGCTGAAGTACGGAAATGGAAGGGCAAAGCGTAGTAGGAAAAGGTTTGTGTATCAGAATAGGTACTTATAACCTCAGACTCTCTTCACGGGATAGCGGAGAAAACAAATGGGAATTGCGTCGTCCACGTATTGTGCAATCTATCAAAGACAACAATTTTGATGTGTTTGGCGTACAAGAATGTGATTCGCAACTTCAATGCTGTCTGGAGGAGGACCTTGGGAAAGACTATGTCTTTTCGTTCTTTAGTCCATATAACAAGAATGGTAACGGAGATAAAGCTAATGGCATTGTTGTCAAAAAAAATATATTTGAGATCTCCGATTGGCATTTTTTCTGGGCGGCAGACAATCCCGAGATTATGTCTTCAGGTGATACAGGAAAACGTGCGAGTTATAATCGGGGAGGATGTTGCGCAGTTATCACGCACAAAGCCACAGGTGTCCGTTTCTTTGTAATGGAAACACATGCATGCTTGCATCCTACGCCAAATGCCACTTATGCCGATGTCTATATTAAGATGGAAAGAAGGTATAATGCCGGAGGTATTCCCTCCGTCTTTGTCGGAGATATGAATGCGACGGAGAGCGCTGAAGCATCAGAGAAATACCGTACATGGTGGAAAGACGTGTTCCTCTCTGTGGATAAGAATCAAATCAAAGGACCGAAAGGAACTTTCAATGGTTTTGATTTGACTAAAGATATGGACACAGCACGCCGCATTGACTTTATCTATGTGCGTGGTGGCATAAAACCTTTAAATTATCAGTGTAATCCGATGAAATACAACGGGCATTACGCATCTGACCACTTGCCTGTTGTTTCAGATATGGTAATTTATTAGGATAAGTCTGTAAAGAAATAGGCTATAACGAAACAAAAATGTAATTTTGTATTGTAGTGAACAATTAAAAACTATCAGCTGATGAAAATAAATCCAAAAGGGAGTTATTATAAATGGGAAGTATTATTGCTGCTGTGGATGGCATACTTGTTAAATCAAGCCGACAGGCAAGTTTTTAATACTGTACTCCCGGCCATACGGGATTCGCTGAACCTCACCGATACTTCAGTGGGACTTATTGCCACGATATTTAGTTTGTTTTATGCTCTCATGGTACCCATAGGAGGATGGGCAGGAGACCGCTTCAGCCGTAAATGGGTTACGACCATCAGTATTCTTTTCTGGAGTTTCGCAACAATGTTCACGGGTCTCGCCAGTACGGTATTTATGCTTATTCTCATGAGAAGTATCGCTACGGGTGGAGGTGAAGCCTTTTTCGGACCTGCTAATTATTCCTTGCTCGGCCAGTATCATACTGATACACGGGCACGCGCCATGTCTATTCATCAGACGGCTTATTATGTTGGCGTCATACTGGCGGGTTGGCTTGCGGGACTAATCGCAGACCATTTTGGTTGGAAATATTCTTTCTTTATTTTCGGCTCAGTCGGAGTAGTATGGGGTGTCATTATGATTTTCAGACTTAAGGATATGCCGAAGGATGATTTTGCGGCACAGCCTGCGCTTGAGGCGAAGCCTGGCATATTGGATGGATTTAAGACTGTCTTTTCCACTCCGACAGCACTGGCACTTACACTTGGATTCAGTGGTTTTATTTTCGTTATAACAGGCTATATGACGTGGGTGCCGGCTTTCTTGCAAGAAGAGTTTGGACAAACACAGGAAATGGCGGGCTTCCATTCAATGTTTTGGACTTATTTGGCTGCTTTTATTGGCGTGTTGATTGCCGGTTGGGTATCTGATAAAATAGGTGCCAAGAATCACAAGTTCAGAATGATAATCCAAGGCATAGGACTGCTCGGCGGTTCTGTATTTCTGATTTTCATGGGAAAGTCCACGACTCTTTGGATTCTTTATTTCTGCTTTGCAGGTTGGGGACTGTTCAGAGCATTCTTTGATGCGCAGACATATACCATTCTTTACGATGTGACACCTCCAAGACTTCACGCCTCGTGCTCCAGCGCAATGATAACGACTGGCTTTGCTGTCGGTGCATTGGCACCAGTCATATTGGGAGCCATGAAGCAGAATCTCGGCAGTCTTAAAGAAACTTTTCCTGTACTAGGCATTGTGTGGATTGTTTGTTCTGTCATGATGTTCGTTATAAGTTATACAAGCTATCAAAAAGATTATAATAAAAATAAAAATGGACAAAACAGATAAATTGAGAAAACCTAAAGCGGGCTTGCTCCTTATAGCCTCGCCTCGCTTCAAAGACCTCTATGGTCCTCTTCGCGGCACCTATCATGAGCGTAAACTTAAAGCTGTAAACGAGATTATTTCAGGTTATGACTTTCTTGATGTTACTTTTCCAGGTATCACATATACACGCGAGGACGCTGAAAAAGCAATTAGTCAATTTTTTAACGGGAAGGTGGATTTTGTTATTGCAGAGTTTTTGTCATGGAGTGAGGATTTCGCTTGGATTCGTTTCCTGCGCGATATGCCGGAGGTTCCAATGATTTTTGTCAATGTCGCAAAAGATAAAATGACATTTGAGACAACATTAGATGAGGATGACTTTATAGATTACCTTTGCGCTGGTACCCTGGTAGGTTCTTTGGAGGCTTCTGGCTCAATCCGTCGTGTGCCTCGGAAAGGCGTCACTACAGTTACTGGTACACGCTCTCAAGTAATTGAGAAGGTACGCGTTTTCGCTAACGCCGCACATGCCCGTGCTGTCTTGCGTCTATCAGCAGTAGGTCTTATGGCTAACATGAATGAGGCAATGTGGTCTACATATTTTGACAACTATGACCTCTTTGCGAAAATAGGTCCAGAAATCCATTATCTACCTTATTCTGATTATGGTGATTACATCACCAACTTGTCGGATAAGGAAGTGAAAGATTATGCTGACGAGTTGACTTCAAAATACCAAATGATGGACGATGTGGAGTACGACAAATTTATAGGATGTGTTAAAGCGACGCTGGCAATCAAAAATATGGCTCGTGACAACAATGTTGATGTGTTTGTGTATAACGATATAGACCAAGCTACCTTCAAGACTGCGGGTTGCCGTGCCGGTTTTTATCCTCAGTGGTTCAATGAAAATGTTTCCGTACTTGTTCCCGAAGCAGATATTGGCGCAGGTCTGATAACTTATGTTCTAAAATTACTGACAGGTAAGAATATCAATTTTTTAGAGCCGTTCCATATAGAAGACGATTATGGTACTTTCGCCGGTGGCCATGCGGGGCCAAATGATCATAATGATCCAAAATGGCAACAAAATGTGGTCATTTCGCGTGATGTGCGTTTCGCTAAGACATCATGGAAATATGCCGGCGCTCCGTTTGCATGGTATCGCATCAGTCCAGGCATGAAGACCATCGCAGGACTGTTTGAAGAGAGTGGCCGTTACAAACTTATATGTTTTAAGGCTGAATCTCTGCCGGGAAAACATTTGCTGGCTACGTATACACATAGTATCTTCCGTCCTGTAGTTCCTGTCAAAGAGCTCTTTGAGCAAATACTCCGAATAGGGGCTACCCAGCACTATGGAGTTGTTGACGGCGATTACGTGGCAGAACTGGAAGCATTTGCGAAGATTATGAATTTTGAATTTTATTATATTAAATAATTACGTATGAGTTTCATGTATAACCCGTTCCCGTATGATGACCCGAAGCCGGTCAATCGTCCGGAACTATCTCATAAAACGATAGATTCTATTGTTTCTGGAGGTACGCCTGCGGTGGCTAAAAATTTTGTTTCAACTTTTGCGGAGAAAGCAAAAAAAGAAGGAATGATTATCGCTTTTGACGGATATGCTACTGCGCAATGGGCATTGTTTGTCAATTTGCTGGCAAGAGAGTGTGAGATATTAAATTTGGAGTTTACGTCTATAGATTTTAATGCCGCCACACTGAAATCAGGCAAAGAGATTGACGATATGATTGACCCTTTGCTTATTTGGGACACTAAAATTGACCCGACACTGCTTTATGGAAAAATTTACAAAGGCGGATATATAGGTTTGATAGATAAGGTCAAGGCAGAAGTCTTTCAGAAAAAAATTCCCGCATTGAAACAGCCGGGGACAGTTGTCGCAGTATATGGCTATGGTTCACTGATACCAGAGTTCAGAGCATTATATGACATCAAGTGTTTTTTCGATCTCACGCCAAAGACATCTATGCTACGCATCCGGGCTGGCGAATATGCTAATCTGGGCAAGAAACACACTGGCATAATCAACCGCACTATCCGTCGCTGTTACTATTGTGATTTTGAAAATGCTGTGCAAAGCCGCAAAGAGCTGTGGCAGAACAATGTTCCAGATTGGTATTTTATAGATAACGATAACAAGAATCTCCAGATGATGCCTTTTGAGGTATTCTCTGATATATGTGCTCAGCTTGTGAAATATCCGTTCCGTGCCAAGCCGTGTTATCTGGAAGGTGTGTGGGGTGGTACATATATGAAGAAACAGCGTCATTTGCCTGATAAGATGAGAAATGCCGCATGGGTGTTCGACTTCATCCCCATGGAAGTAAGTGTCTTGGTTGAGGCGGGAGATAATATGTTGGATATCAATTACTGCTCATTTGTCCACAAAGAGGGCGTTAATCTTATGGGCGAAGATTGTGTCAACAAATTCAAAGGTTATTTCCCCATCCGCTTCAATTGGGATGACAGCTATCATTCTACAGGTAACATGTCTATTCAATGCCATTCAGGCGGTGAATTCAATATAAAAAACTATAATGAGTTTGGCCGTCAAGACGAGAGCTATTACGTTGTCATAACTGGCCATGAAGCAAAGACCTTTATCGGTTTCCGTGATGATGCCGATATCCCCGCGTTCTTTAAGGAGATAGAAGAGGCTGACGTGCATCATAAGCCCTGCGACTATATGAAATATGTCAGTTACGAGGATTCCAAACCAGGTTTGCAAGTCATGCTTCCCGCAGGAACGATTCACTCCAGCGGCCGCAACCAGGTCATCCTTGAGATTGGTTCTTTGACAATAGGCAGTTACACCTATAAGATGTATGACTATCTTCGTCTTGATTTTGACGGCAAGCAACGTCCTATTCACACTTATCTCGGCGAGCTCAATGTGCGCCAGGACCGTCGGAAATCAGTTATTCACGACCCGGAAAGTCCTCAGTATATCGTGCAGGAGCCGAGGCTGACTGATTCGGGCGAAGGCTGGGAAGAGTATATATTGGGAGAGAATCCTCAGGTATATTTCTCTCTCCGCCGTCTGGAATTTGAGAAACAATGTGAGCAAGACACCCATGGCGACCGTTTCCATGTCTTGACGCTGGTGGACGGCGAGCGTATCCGTATCAAGAGCGTTGAGCATCCGGAGCGTTTCTTTGACTTGGACTTCATGGAGATTGCCTGCGTTCCGGCAAGCATGGGGAAATATGTGATAGAGAATCTCGGTAAAGAACCGATACGTGTCCACAAGACAATGTTGCGTGACGGGTATCAAGATGACCCCGCGTAAGAAACCATGACGGGATTAGCAGACAAACTATTGTTGGATGTCGGCGGCACTTTCATCAAGTGCTCCGACGGACGGAGCGTACCGGTTGACTCGCAAGGCCCGGCAAGCGGCATCACCGCTTCCCTGCGTGCGGCGGTGGGAAACACCGGCGCCGTCCGCCATATCGCCGTCGCGATGCCCGGACCTTTTGACTATACCACAGGCACATTCTTGATGAAGCATAAATTTGCCTCAGTTTACGGGCAGACATTCCGCAGCGTCGCCGTTGTGCCCGACAGTGTGACATTGCGCTTCATCCATGACGTCAACTGTATGTTGCTGGGTGAAGTCGTCTCTGGGAAAGGCAAGGATTTTTCCAACGTCGCGTTAGTCTCGCTCGGCACGGGTTTGGGCTTTGCCATGCAAGTCGGCGGCAAAATCTTGCAGACGCCCGAGGGCTCGCCGCTGTATTCCATATACAACCTTCCTTTCAGAGGCGGTGTTCTCGAGGACTTTGTCTCCAAGAGGGGGTTGTTGCGTCTCTATACATCCCTCGGTGGTATGACGCCCTCTGACTTGACCGTCAAAGCGTTGTCCTTACTGGCGCGTCAGGGTGACAAGGCGGCGGGGGAAGCCTTTCGTCAGGCCGGTCAAATCGTCGGCGAAGCCATTGCGCCGCTGTTGCGTGAGCATAGTGTGCAGTGCCTGTTGTTCGGCGGTCAGATATCGCGCTCGTTTGACCTCATGGAGCCTGCTGTGCGTGACAGCCTTGCCGGAGTCACGAGTCTGTCTCACATAGGTGCGGTATCAGCCATAGACAACGCCACCTTCAACGGCCTTGCCGTATTGTGAAACCATATAACGATAAAAGCAATCATAAAAGCAATCATGAAAGAAGGATCTGCTGAAAAAGAGCGCCGTCGCGGGCGGCATGGTGAAGTTCTTTACGACGGTCGCACGTGGGAGATACTTTGCTCTCCGCTTATCCATCCATTGATACAAGTGCAATGGG
>ODAI014037976.1_pt1 | contig 12039 bp, 16 predicted proteins | sample 1539321 | NCBI WGS metagenome assembly ODAI01 (sample SAMN02144231, study PRJEB22623) | gut metagenome | biome: sheep rumen | host: Ovis aries | place: New Zealand
ATACCGACGGAAACGGAAACGTGATATCCGCTAAAGGTATCGATGTATCCAGACATAACGGAACGATCGACTGGAAAAAGGTCAAGGATGAAGGCATAGAATTTGCCTTTATCAGAGTTGGGTACAGAGGATCTTCAAACGGTGGCCTTGTATTGGACGAGCTGTTTGAGGAGAATATCAAGGGTGCTATCGATAATGGAATAGATGTCGGTGTTTATTTCTTTACTCAGGCGATAACCGTGGAGGAGGCCGTTGAAGAGGCTGACTTTGTTCTGGATGCGATAGAACCATATAATCTTAAATATCCTGTTGTTTGGGACATTGAAACGTTGGAAGGCAGAGCCGAAGATCTCGATGCAAAAACCAGAACCGACTGCGCCATAGCATTTCTTGACAGGATAGAAGGTGCCGGTTATAAACCAATGCTGTACGGGAATCTGATGAGTATGCTTTATCTACTCGAGACGGACAGGATCGAAGGGTATGACAAGTGGTTTGCATATTATCATTTCCCGGATTATTATCCGTATGAGTATTCGATCTGGCAATACAGCAGTAAAGGTAAGGTGTCGGGGATCGAAGGGGATGTTGATCTTAATATATGCATGAAAAAATACTGATCTTTATTTTATGCGTGTCAAGTAAAAATGCTTGACACGTTTTTTTTTATGTTGTAATATGATTTGCGGCTATGGAAGATATTATCAAACTCGGCAAGCTTTATGATTTCTACGGAGAACTCCTTACGGATCATCAAAAAGAGATCTACGAGGATCTGGTTTATAATGACCTGTCGGTTTCCGAGATAGCACAGGATCACGGCATTTCCCGTCAGGGTGCACATGATCTGATAAAGCGGATAAATAATATTCTCGGCAATTACGAAGAAAAACTCGGCCTTGTGTCCAGATTTGACCGGATCAAACAACAGGTCGAACGCAACGATAAACTGACAAAAGAAGAAAAAGAACTGATCTTAGGACAGCTATAGGAAATATTTATGGCCTTTGAGTCACTTACCGATAAACTGCAGAACACTTTTAAGAAACTCAGATCAAAAGGACTTCTGACACAGGAGGATGTCAAGACTGCTCTTAAAGAAGTCAAGATGGCTTTACTTGAAGCGGATGTTAACTTCAAGGTGGTCAAGCAGTTTGTATCAGGTGTCGAAGAACGCGCTGTCGGAAGTGATGTTTTAAACGGTCTTAATCCGGGCCAGATGGTCGTTAAGATAGTTAATGATGAACTGGTATCATTGATGGGACCGGAAAATGCCGAGATCGAATTCCAGCCCGGCAAGGCTGTTACCGTCATAATGATGTGCGGTCTTCAGGGCGCCGGTAAAACAACAGCTACGGCCAAACTTGCCGGAAGGCTGCTTACCAAGGGCAAAAGACCGCTGCTTGTTGCGTGTGATATATACAGACCCGGAGCTATCAAACAGTTGCAGATCAATGGACAGAAGGTCGGTGTTCCCGTTTTTGAGATGGGAGATTCCAATTCGCCTGTTGATATTGCCAAAGCGGCTATAGAGCATGCCAGAAAAAATGATAATAATGTAGTGATACTTGATACTGCAGGACGTCTTCATATCGATGATGAGATGATGGAGGAACTCGTCAACATTAAGAAGAATGTTGAGGTTCATCAGACCATACTGGTTGTTGATGCAATGACAGGTCAGGACGCTGTTACTGTTGCAGGTGACTTCAACGAACGCATTGGCATTGACGGGGTCATTCTTTCAAAGATGGACGGTGATGCCAGAGGCGGTGCAGCCCTGTCAGTCAAAGCCGTGACTCAAAAACCGATATTCTACGTCGGAATGGGAGAAAAGCTTACAGATCTTGAACCTTTTTATCCCGATAGAATGGCTAACCGTATCCTGGGAATGGGGGATGTACTCAGTCTCATAGAAAAGGCTGAGGAATCTATTGATATTGATGAAGAAACCTCAAAGGATATGGCTTCGCGCCTTAAAAAGGGAAAGTTTGACTATAATGATTACCTTGAGAGCATGAAGCAGATGAAAAATCTGGGCGGTCTGTCTTCAATTCTTGGAATGCTTCCCGGGATTGGACTTAAAACCAAGGATATTGAAGGTGCCATTGACGAAGATGATCTTAAGAGAAATGAAGCGATCATTCTCAGCATGACAAAGGAAGAAAGAGCCAATCCCAAGATCATGTCTCTTCCAAGAAAAGGCAGGATCGCTAAAGGCGCCGGTGTTGATATAGCCGTCGTAAACAGGTTTGTCAAACAGTTTGAACAGACTCAGAAAATGATGAAACAGATGCCCGGAATGCTCGGCGGGAAAAAGGGTAAAGGAATGTTCGGCGGACTCGGCGGAATGAGATTTCCTTTCTGAATATTTTCGTAAATTCGCACGTTAAGTGGATTTAAATATATTATATATAATTGGAGGAAAACAAAAATGGCAGTAAAGATCAGATTAAGAAGAATGGGTCAGAAGAAAGCTCCTTTCTACAGGATAGTAGTTGCTGATTCCCGTTCTCCCAGAGACGGAAGATTTATCGAGGAGATCGGAACATACGATCCCAATACAGATCCCAGCACATTTAAAGTTGATGAGGAACTGGCTAAAAAGTGGCTCTCAAACGGTGCACAGCCTACAGATGTTGTTGCTAAACTGTTTAAGCTTGCTGGAATAGAAAAGTAATCTTTTCATCTGGAGGATAAGAATAATGAAAGAATTAGTTGAAGTTATAGCTAAGGCTCTCGTTGAACATCCGGAAGAAGTTACTGTTTCAGAAAAAGAAGACGGAAAACATGTTGTTATCGAACTTCATGTTGCTGAATCCGATATGGGAAAAGTTATCGGCAAACAGGGCAGGATTGCCAAAGCGATACGTTCCGTTGTTAAAGCGGCTTCATCGAAGGACAATAAGAGAGTTGATGTAGAGATCATCTGATCATCCGGCCTCCGGGTTTTCCGGAGGCTTGTATTTTAAGATTATGAAAATAATAAGTGATGACGATCTGTTTCAGATCGGAATAATAACGACCACTCACGGAATAAAGGGTGAAGTCAAGGTATATCCGACAACTGACGATGTTAACAGGTTTAAGAAACTGTCAAAAGTGATCATCCGGACCGACAGGGAATCTTTTGACCTGGAGATATCACAGGTTAAGTTCTTTAAACAGATGGTCATATTAAAGTTTAAAGAGTATAACAGTATCAATGACGTTGAAGGATTAAAAAACGCATCGATAATGGTTACGCGAAAAGATGCCGTGGATCTTGATGAAAACGAATTTTTCATTTCAGACCTTATCGGACTTAGGGCAGTATCCTCAGACGGTATCTATAAGGGCGAGATCACCGATGTACTGAGCGGTAACGCCAATGATGTTTATGAAGTTACGCTTGTTGATCAAAGAAAAGTCCTGCTTCCGGCTATAAAAGAATGCATAAACAGGATCGATCTTCAAAACGGGACAGTAGATTTTACGATGCTTGACGGATTGCTTTAGGATAATGATCATGAAATTCGATGTTTTGACTTTGTTTCCCGAGCAGATATCCGACTTTTTTAATACCAGTATCACCGGACGGGCCTGCAGGGAAGGTTTGATCGAACTTAATACTGTTAATATCCGTGACTTTTCAAAGGACGCTCATAACAGCGTAGATGATTATCCGTATGGTGGAGGTGCCGGAATGCTGATGATGCCGGGGCCTGTATACGATGCATATTCGAGCCTGAGGACTCCTTTAAATACCCGGGTAATATATGTTACACCTGCAGGAAAAACATTTGACCAGAGCTATGCCCGAGAACTTTCGCAAGAGGAGGAACTGGTCATTTTATGCGGACACTATGAAGGTATAGATGAAAGAGTTCTTAATAAGATCGTTACAGACAGGATTTCTATCGGAGATTTTGTTCTGACCGGAGGAGAACTTCCGGCTCTGTGCATAATGGATTGCATTTCAAGGCTGATACCGGGCGTTTTGGGCAATTCACAATCCGGCATATCGGAGAGCTTCAGCGAGGATCTTATCGAATATCCTCAGTATACCAGGCCCGAGGAATGGATGGGCGATAAGGTTCCTTCTATCCTGTTATCGGGTGATCATGCAAAGGTTGATGAATGGCGTTTAGAGCAATCGATAGAAAGAACAAGAACAATAAGGCCTGATCTTTACGATAAATGGGCTTCATCTCATGAGGAATATTTTATCAGATTAGAGAAAAAAGCCCGAAAGGAAGCAGAAAAAGAACGAAAAAGATTAAAAAAACTTGCAAATGATATGGACTTATGATAATTTATTAATGTTGTCTAAAAACGTGATGGTCCTCTGGTATTTATATACGTATGAACATCTTAAGTTTAAAGGATAAAGGAGAAAAAAAGATGAGTGATATTATCAGAGAGATCGAAAACGAAGCATTAAAAGAAATCAATGAATTCAATGTTGGTGATACCGTTAAGGTACATGGCAAGATCAAGGAAGGTAACCGCGAGAGAATACAGATCTATGAAGGAACTGTTATAAAGATCCAGGGAACCGGTGCCAGACAGACATTTACAGTCAGAAAGACATCAAACGGTGTCGGCGTTGAAAAGACATGGCCCTTGTATTCTCCCCTTGTTGAGAAGGTCGAAGTGGTTAGAAAAGGTAAAGTCCGTCGTGCTAAACTTTTCTATCTCAGAGACCGTGTCGGCAAGGCTGCAAAGGTAAAAGAGGTTGTAAGATAATCTCGTATGATTTGAATGATCTGTTAAATCGAGTGGGTTTCCCACTCGATTTTTTTGTTGCTGTATGCTAGAATATATTGATTTGAAAATATGGAGTAAGCAATGAAAAACAGGTATAAGGGGCTTAGTTTTGCCGAAAAGAAAAAGATAGTATCGGGTGAGATTATAAGAGAAATCCTGGTAACTGTATTTTATTGTTTTGTGGCCGTTCTTATTGCCGTCGTTTTAGTCACTGCATATGGGATGAAAACAACAGTTATCGGCTCTTCGATGACTCCCGGTCTTGTTAATAACCAGACTGTCTTGATCAATAGATTTGCATACAGGCTTTTTTCTCCCAAGAGAGGTGATGTTGTTTGTTTTTATCCCAAAGGAAACGAAAATTCCCATATTTATGTTAAACGAGTTGTGGGTCTCCCCGGAGAAGTAATCCAGATAATGGACGGATACATTTATATTGACGGAGTCAGATACAACGAAGAAGAAAACTTTGATATCATAGCAGACCCCGGTGATGCTTCCTCTCAGTTCCTGCTTGGAAACGATGAGTATTTTGTTCTCGGAGACAACCGTAATAATTCGGAGGATTCCCGCAACGGAAATATCGGAGCTGTTAAAAAAGATACTATAATTGGCAAAGTCTGGTTCAAACATTCAAGGGGCGAATCAATGTTTGGATTCGTAAAATAGGAAGATCATGGCATATCAGTATTTTCCGGGTCACATGACAAAAGCCATACGCAGTATGGAAAATGACATAAAGTTGATTGACCTTGTTATAGAACTATTGGATGCAAGAGCTCCTATGAGCTCCAAGAATCCAAATATAGATACTATGGCTAAAGGCAAACTAAGACTCATTGTTCTTAATAAAGCCGACCTGTCAGATCCTCAGGCAAACGATCAGTGGAAATCTTATTATTCTTCACTTGGATTTAAGGTTCTCGAAGCTGTTTCAAGGGATAAAAAAACACTTAAGAATTTTGATCGTATTATAACCGAGATCTGTTCTGATAAGATTCAACGGGACAAAAAGCGTGGGATCATACAACGGCCTGTCAGGGTTATGGTGGCCGGAATCCCCAACGTTGGAAAATCCACTTTCATAAATACGGTATCTGGTCGTTCCGGGGCCAAAACCGGGAACAAACCCGGAGTAACGCGCGGAAAACAATGGATATCTCTTGGCAAAAGCGCTGATCTTCTTGACACACCCGGAATTTTGTGGCCTAAATTCGAGGATGAATCTGTTGGTTTTAAACTTGCGATACTTGGCACGATAAATGATGATATCATTGACATGGAACAACTGTGTCTTGATACTATAGATATATTCAAAAGGGATTATCCCGGTCTGCTTATCGGACGTTTTGGACAGAACCTTGATCTGTCAAAAAGTTCTGCGGATATATTATCTGATATGTCGATCATCAGAAATATCAAAAAAAAGGGAAATGAACCTGATACGGGACGAATGGCTTTGATCTTTATGGATGAGATACGAAGCGGGCGTATCGGGAAGTTCAGCCTTGAAAGACCATAGGTGTAATAATGAATAAAAGAGTTAAGGATCTGCTGTTGACAAGTATATATCTGCTTCTTGTTCTTGTTGGAGTTTTTCTGGTCGTAACATATGTCGGCCAGAGGGTTGCGGTAATAGGTTCGTCCATGTCTCCGACGCTTACTGACAAGGATAATCTTCTCGTTGATAAACTGTCTTACCGTCTTCATGATCCTGAGCGGTTTGATATTGTTGTTTTTCCCTATAAATATGAGGCAAACACATTTTTCATCAAACGTGTCATAGGTCTTCCCGGTGAAACCGTTTATATCGACGAAGAAGGGAATATCTACATAGATGGTGAGATACTTGAAGAAGGTTATGGTAATGAACCGATAAAGGACCCTGGACTTGCATATGAACCTATAAAATTAGGGAACAACGAATATTTCGTGATGGGAGATAATCGTAATAATTCCATGGATTCCAGAGATCCGAATGTCGGTAATCTCAAGCGGAGTGTTATCATAGGAAAGGCGTTTATGAGAGTCTTTCCGTTTTCTAAGATGGGAGTGATCAAACATCAGTAGTATGAAAGAGAAAAGTGTTTCAGCCATAAGATCGGAATTCAAGGCAGCATCATATGATGAGCTGCCTGATTTAATATCGGAATATTCATCTGATGAACGCAGTCAGGTCATGGAACTTGTAAAAAAGGCCGGACGCAGGATCTCAGACCTTGAAAAGGAAGTTGCCAGGATTGAGATCATGAAGGAATATGAAAAAAAGTATTCCGAATTTGAATTCATTTGTGGAATTGATGAAGTAGGGCGTGGACCCCTGGCCGGGCCTGTTGTAGCCGGAGCCGTTATTCTCCCCAAAGATTGTGACATATTGTATCTAAATGATTCCAAGCAATTGACCGAAAAAAAAAGAGAAGAGCTTTATGATAAGATCATGGAAAAAGCCGTCGGGGTTGGCTTGGGCTATAACAGTCCCGAAAGGATAGATACCGTTAATATCCTAAACGCTACATATGAGGCAATGCGTGAAGCGGTATCAAAACTGCCCGTAAAACCGGATATTTTACTTAATGATGCGGTTACCATTCCGGGGATAGACATACGTCAGATACCAATTATCAAAGGAGATGCCAAGAGCATATCCATAGCTGCCGCAAGTATAGTTGCCAAGGTTACCAGAGACCGTCTCATGGTCGAATATGATGAGATATATCCTGAATACGGTTTTTCATCTAACAAAGGATACGGAAGCGCTATGCATATTGCAGCATTAAAAAAATATGGTCCGACACCAATACACAGGAGAAGTTTTATCGGGAATTTTGTATGAATATAGGATCGATCTTCAATCAGGTCAACAATGCGATCAATAATTTAACTCAGAATTCAGGCGAAACGGTTCAGAATCTAAATGAACTGACATCGTCTATTCAACGCGGCATGGATATATTGAGTTCGCTTCCTCCGGGAAGCAGCCTGTCGGGTACTGTCGCAGGGTTCAATGAAGGGAATCTTATACTTCAACTGTCTGAAGGAAATATGATTCAGGCCAAACTGGAGGGAATGAGTCAACCTCTTATCGGACAGAATCTCAGTTTTATGGTCAAAGGAAATTCAGAAGGAAATATCACTCTTTCTCCTTTGTTCGCCAATATGAATCCCAGTTCAACAATTTCAAATGCATTAAATGCTGCCGGAATTCCAGACAATCCGCAGACTCAGTACATTGTCAGGTCAATGATGGAAGAAGGCCTTAGTGTTGACAAAGATTCATTACTGGATATGGTAAAGACAGTCAATGAATATCCGTCCTTTGACCCCAAAGACATAGCTGTTCTTCAAAGACTAAATATACCGGTAAACGAAGAAATGCTGTCGCAGTTTGAAAATTATAAAAATTATGAGCATACGATCAGTAATTCTCTTACCGATATAGCTGAAACATTTACCGAAAGCTCTCTTATGCTGCTTGAGGGTGAAGATGCAGCCAAAGCGCTGGATTTTATCAGACAGACACTGGACATATTGATCCCTGAAAAGGACAGTGTAACTGAAGATGTCATATCAGGGACAGATCATGAAAACAGTATCATTACTGAATCCAATGATCCTTCGGCTGAAAAAGGCATAAATGATCTTAAAACCGGTGAGCAGGAGATGACCGAAAAAACCATTTTGGCGAAGGGTGATACTATTTCTGCAGATAATGAAGGATCTCAAACAATATCCGCTGATGAAAAATCATCTCCGGACAAAGCTGATTTGGGCCGGAGTCTGACGGATCTTAATAGCATTAAAGACTCTGTTTCTGATCCCATACGTGTACTTGATAACAGACTTAAAGAACTGATGGAGAAAGATCCTGTTGAACTTAAAGACAAGGACATTAAGTCCGTTTCTGATCTGATAAAAAGCGAAGGATTCATTAAGGCTCTAAAAAACGAAGTATCAAAGCAATGGATGCTAAAACCTGAGGATGTTGCCAAAGAAGGAAGCGTCAGAGAACTGTATGATAGACTGAATTCCCAGATCAAAACCCTTACGGATTCACTCCAGTCCGAGAACAGACCTAATACTCCTCTGGCACAGGCTGCAGGTAATCTGTCCGGAAATATAAATTTCATGAACGAGCTGAATCAGACATTCAACTACGTTCAGATACCACTCAAATTCGATGATCAGAATAAGACAGGGGAACTATATGTTTATACCAACAAAAGATCATTGGCCGATAATGACGGAACAGTATCGGCTCTTCTGCATCTTGATATGGATAATCTGGGCCCTGTTGATGTACATGTTGTACTAAATGAATCAAACAACGTAAAGACCAGATTCATGCTGAAGGATGATTCAGCGTTGGACCTGATTGCCGAGAATATTGAGATCCTGAACAGTCGGTTATCAAAAAGAGGATATAACATGAATGCTGAATTTATAAATAACGATGACCCCAAAACGGTATTTGAAAATATGCTGGATGAAGATAAGGGTGTACCGATTCTCTCAAACAGTTCATTTGATGCCAGAGCTTGATGATGAAAGATGAAAAGAAAAAAATAAAAACAGCTGTTGCGCTGTCATATGATCCTGACGAAGATGCCCCCAAAGTCATTGCTTCAGGTAAAGGAGCTCTGGCTGAACGTATTATCGAAAAGGCTAAAGAGTCAAATGTTGCGGTTCACAGAGATGATAAACTGGCTGATACTCTGTCCAAACTGGAGATCGGGGATATGATTCCTCCCGAATTATATGAAGTTGTTGCAGAGATCCTGATATTCGTTGATGCTATGGATAAGGTAAAGGCCAAAATAGATGCAGCAAAAAGGAAATAGATTTGAACAATAGAAAAACCGGCTCTGTTTATGAAAACAAGGTATGTGATCATCTGATCCATTGCGGATATACAATTCTGGATCGGAATTTTTATTCAAGATACGGCGAAATAGACATCATTGCGTTAAAGGATGGAAATATATGCTTCGTTGAAGTCAAATACAGGAAGGATTCCAAAACAGGATACCCTGAAGAAGCCATCAGTCCCTCAAAAGTCAGAAAAATATGCAAAACTTCTGCATATTATATTAGCTCACACCGGCAGTTTTCGAATCTGCAGATGAGATTTGATGTTGCCTGCATCCTTGGTGATGATATATCTTATTATGAAAATGCATTTGAGTATCAGTGCTGATTTAAGAAAATCTTAAGGATTTTATTTTTCCCAGTTAATAATTTTCAGATATCATATTTTATGTGTCAGGCTGTTGCCATATATTATCATTTTGCTGATCGGAGATTAACATGTCCAAATACGAAGATGAAATTGATGAAGAATTAAATATACAGGATCTTGATAGTGAAGCAGATGATTCTTCGGATAATGAAAAATCATCGGAAGAACTCTTTGAAGACGAATATTTCAAAGAAGAGAGCAAAAAAGGATATTTGATAAGATTTGTTTTGCTTGCCGGTGTTTTTTTACTGTGCATTATTTTATTACTGGTCATTCTTAATATCAAAAAGAATAAGAATGATAATGCCGAAGATCTTCAAAACAATATTATAGATTATTCAAAAGTAGAATCGGATCTTCCGACTGCCGAACCGGTGATCACACCGGAACCCACAGCTTCTGCTACAGTAAACTCCCGGGATATTCCTACTCCCGGTATTGAAACAGACCCAAATATGACAGATGCTTCAGAAAATGCTGAAGATGATAACGGGTTTGCTGTTCACGGTATGCCTATGGAAACAGGTAAAAAGGACTACACAAAGGTTAAGTTCGATACCAAATCCAATCTAAAGGAAATGGAAGGCTATTTTTCCGAGAACCATAATGAGGCAATAAAAGATCTGGCTTATCTTGACCGGTATATAGCTATGTCATATTCCCTGAATTTCACCAATGAGGATTGCTATTACTACGGTGATGTAGACAGCGAAGGACGGCCTGACGGTAAAGGGATAGCTGTATATTCCGATAACCGGTATTATTACGGAGATTTTGTCCACGGACAAAGGAGCGGTTCCGGAAAATGGGTTCATTTTCATATACATGATGAATCCGATACACGTGATAAACTGATCTATCATGAGTATCAGGGCGAATTTAAAAATGACAAGCCCAACGGGCAGGGGCAGGATCATTATGAATACAGATCCGAGCTGTTAAGTCCGAATAAGAATTATATAACCAACTACATCTGCTCATACAAGGACGGACTGATAGATGGCAGTGTATATTGCACTTCAACAGACAAGGACGGAGATTACCATGACTGGGAAGGCATGGCAAAAAACGGGTCTTTTGAGTATATTTCAGAAAGCAGGGACAATCTCAAGCGAGGTCCGGTCATGACCGACAGAGAGAACCCTGACAGCTATATGTGGATATCCGAAAAAGATAACAAGAATATAGGCGTCATTTCCTATGAATAACCACAAAAAAATGTGGAATAATAGCCTCTTCAATGCTAAAATAATATTTAGTGTAATTTGGCTTTTGGGGAGGAATTCACATGGCTTGGTGTCCTAAATGCAGGTATGAATACAGAGAGGGTGTCACAGTTTGTCCCGATTGTGAGTGCGAACTGGTCGACGACCTCTCTTTAGTTTGTGATGATAAGGAGCAGTCAATAGACCCAAACCAGCTCCTCAGTATGCTGTATGACGATCAGGATGAGGTTGAAAAGCCGGCTCAAAAAGTAGAACTGTACGTTAATAATGAAGAGAGAGCCAGAGAAAACAAAAGCAGCGCTTACATTCTGATTCTGGTAGGAGCAGTAGGGTTTGTTACTGATATAGCTTATTTTCTGGGATATATACCTAATTCCCTTACACCTTCAGGCAAATATATGGTCTGTGGTGTTATGGGGGTATTGTTCTTCCTGTTCCTCATTATGGGCTTTGTTTCAATGCGCAATTCCAGATTGTTTATGAATAAGGCTTATTCCGAGAATAATCTTACCGAAACGATAAAAAAGTGGCTCGTTGAAAATGTTGATAAAGCACAAATGGATTCCAGGATCGGTTTTACCGATGAAACCGAGGAGTTAAGGTATTTTGGCAGGATCAGTGAACTTAAGGATATGATCAACAATCAGTATATGAATCTTGACGGAGCATATGTAGACAGGATCATAGAAGAGATATATCCCGATATTTTTGAACGGGAAGTTTAAATACTGACAGATGGAAACAGTGTATTCTTTATCGGAGTTGAACAGCGAAGATCTGAAAAATGTCTTCGGGCAGTTTGACTGTCATATTAAAAAGATTGAAAAA
>ODAI013914370.1_pt1 | contig 12036 bp, 12 predicted proteins | sample 1539321 | NCBI WGS metagenome assembly ODAI01 (sample SAMN02144231, study PRJEB22623) | gut metagenome | biome: sheep rumen | host: Ovis aries | place: New Zealand
ACCTGCAACACCCATTGCAGAAACCAATTCGATACCCTTAGCAAACTGGATAAAAAATTGATAAAAACAATAGAATAAATAATATATAAAAATATAAATTTCAAAACCATGAATGGAATTGAACACGCTAAATTTAGAAACCGCCATCAGAAAAACAAGCAAAGGGATCATGCTTATTGAAACATATCGTATGCCAATCAATACAACTTCATGTCTTGATTTCTCCTTATCCATTAAAAAGCGCATCACAGCATCTACAATATTCAATGATAACAAAGGAAACAATAATGATAATGAAGATACTACCAAATCATAAAAGCCTACATCTTCTGTAGATAAAACACTTGTATATAAGGGAACAAGAAGAAACACAAGTATCTTAGATGAAAAATTGCTTATGGTTAATATGCCTATATTTTTAGCAAGATACTTTGAACGATTATTCATTCTAAAATCTCCTCATAGTACTGAACCACTTTAACCCCATTGATTCTGTCTTTTAAAAGTTTACTTTCGAATATATCTGTAAGCGTATTTACAGTGTTAACAGCTAAATGATTAGATTTAATATCACATTTATTAAATAAAAAATAAGACCGAATTGGATTCTCAACCATAAGGTTAACTGATAAAACAGCCCCCGAGGTTGCCGTTAACAGCACTTTATCATAATAATTGAAATATAACTGAAGTGCTTCCCAAGGAATGGATGAATTAGTTAAAACCCTAATCCCACTTTTTTGAAAGATGTTTCTTCTATCTCGTGGGTGCATTTTTATCATTAAATTATTCTTTCCAACTATATCGGCAACTTTATTTACCACTTCGAACTCGCCAATTGGACTATCTCCTTCAAAGTCATAAACACTTGTAAAAAAAATATATTTTTCTTTTATTCTCATTGATTCATTAATATCAAATATCATAGCAAGCTGATCATGTATTAGATCATTATCTTTAATCAAAGGTATTTGATATGCGGTAAAATTCCCATTATAAAACGCAGGAAAAAAGCAGTAATAATTATGACAATTATCTACAAGTCTATCTCTCATTAGAATTTTTCTTATCATAAAAGCTAATTCTATTTGTTTAGAAAAATGCCAATCGCCTTTTTCATTGTACATATACTTATAACCTACTATTCCTTCTTCCATCCTCGAACATATTACATCCTTGTTATTTTTCTGAATAAAAGCATATACTTCAAGAGAAGAAACACTCAAATTATAATAAACAAATTCATCATATACATTATCCATGAGTATTTTTTTTAAATCTAGATTAGTTCCAAATACTGTTGAGCCTAATCCTCGTAAAACTTGAATAACTGAATGATGCCCCTGATCCTTTGCTCTTGTTTCAAGATAATAAGCACCGTCGAATACTCTACTTTTTTTCATCCTTTCAACAATCACATTAGCGTTTAAAGAATGATCTGATAGTATCACATCTACATGATCCTTATTGAACAATGTATTCTTACACTGTAATGCGACAATCAATTGATAATAAGTATTGCACAAAAATAGTATTCTACTCATTGGTTACCTCTTCTTTTCATTATTCTTTCTGCAACATAAATATGCTCCTAAAATGCAGAAGAATATGGTCTCTCCGCCTCGAAATTGAAACAATGAAATGACAAAATAAATAAAAAGCATTCCCTCAATCGGGCTATTAATAATTCTATTTTTTTCCATCTTTAAAAAAAACAACCAAATAATAATATATACAATTCCGCCTAACACACCTAATTCTAAGGTCATTTGCATTGGCAAATTATGCAGATTGTTTTCATTATAATCCATAGATGTTATATCTTCAATTACTTTAATAGAATTACCAAGCCCAACACCAAAAGGATGATCAATAATAGCATCTTTTACATAGCGCCACATATTTAAGCGACCAGTAGACCCCGGATCATGGCCAATTTCACTAAAGCGAGTAAGAGTGCGCGTTAATGCTTCAGATTGCGATGCATAAATCATAATTAAAAGCGCCACTAGAATCAAAAAAGCAAGGCCTTTGACTCGTCTTCTTAATACATTACTTATAGTATCCTTAGGCATACGCCCAAAAACAAATACAATCATGACGAATACACATATAATCAAACTTACACGAGAGGCATATAATGCTGAAATAGCTAGACTAACACTTACGGGAATCCATCTATATCTTGAACTAAAATATGATAATGATAAAATAGATATCCATGAGGCTTCCAAATTCGGTCCACCTGTAACCACTGTATTTATATAGGGATGATTAAAGCCGTATTGAAAATATTCCACAAATCTATACGCTTGCCGAAAATCATTTATTACAACTCCGAATAAAAGAACAATCCAAACTTTTTGAAAAATCGATTCAAAATCTGACTTTTTAAAATCAGAACAAATCGTTAAAAAGATTACAATAATGATATATCCAAAAAGATAATTAAAGCTAAGACGATCTAATCCCCATTTAAATGAAGCAATAACAGAAACCATTAAACCATACATAAAATATAAAGAAAGTGTCGTATTAGGCAAAGATATCGTCTTTCTTGAAAAAATGTTAAAAACAAGGATACCCGCTATAAAATACATTGCCTTAATTGAATGCCCCGCAATTGATATTATATCTGGCATTAGTGCAAAGGTTATAAACAGAAAAATCAGTAATTCCGTTCTTTTCTTATTTCTATTTTGCTCCATAATAATTTATCCTTATATGTCTGTTATCTCTTATTATATAATTAAAAATCCAGACTTGCACACGGGTCATAAAATTCATGAATATGAGACAAATTACTCTCTATATTTGAGAGATTTGGGATTTCCAAATACCAAATTGATGATTTTCTAGACCTTCTCCAGATAGTCTGACGGTGAATTTTTAACGAACGAGTACAATTTCAAATAGTCCTGTATTTCATCTCGGCAGAAGCAAATGTGAGCGCTCAGCAATACTTTCAATAATCAATGGATCCGATTCACAGGATCGAGAGGAATCTCACTGTCCGCCAGACCTTTGAGTTCAGATGAGTAATAACTAAATACTCTTGTGATTCATTTTTTTCAACAAGCTTTTTGTGCCTTCTCTTTATCATGTATGAGCGTAGCTCCAGCTTCGATATGACCTTTGAACGTATGGTTTCATCTAGCTAGACTGTTTCATTTGCATCAAATCTTTTTTATGAAATCACTTGAATCGCAGTACGAGCAATGGAGTGGATCGAATGAATTTTCATCTCCGCCTCGCCTGTTTCATCAAGTGACTGATGTCGTTCTTCGTATCGAGTTGGATGATGCATTTTGATAAACCTCTGTACTGGTGTTGGATAGGCTGCATCTTACCACGAGGTTATTCTTCAAGATTTACTTTTGCTCGTTTTTCCTTTTTTGACATGGCTCAATTGCCTTTTATTTTTCTTCCATTATACTATGTTTAACCCGTTTGCAAGTCGGAATTTAATAATTAAATAAATCGTAGTTGTAATAGAAAAAACACATTGCATTTATTACCTATATATTCATGATATTTTCTTGCTTCCATCTTTTTTATTATAAATAAACATAAAAATATGCCGACCAAATAATAATGAAACAATTTTCACTTTTTCCTTAAACTTAATCCCGCTAAATAAGTACTTTATAAACTCTGTTTTATTCTTTTTGATTATTCTCTTTTGAGTATCTAGGAAACAATCAAATCCACTTTTTAAAATACTCTGCATACATTTCATATATGATGCAACTTGAAGATCGACAGCATAGCTTTTCAATTTTGGCCAACGTTTAATAATAAAGCTTGTAACTTCATCAGCAACATCAAGAAGGGTTATGGTACGTTCCGAACATGTATAATGCATTATGGAACCAGCCCTTTGAATATAATAGTATGACTTGTTATCTTTAAGAGCAATCTTTTTGGCTTTTGAAAAAACATAGTATGTAGTTAAATAATCTTCATACAATCTGCCAATTGGGAAACGAAATGTTTTCCAAAGACTTCTTTGATACAGTTTTCCAACGCCACAGTGTTGAAAGCCTTGCCTTAAAAGCATTCTTTTTATAGCTTCATCTGTTGATACAACTATTGTATCTGCTTCTTTTATCTCAGGGCAATCTTCTTCTAAAATCTCTTGAGTGCTCACCATTGCAATATCAATCTCATTGCCATTAGTTATCATATCATACATAGTTTTTAGATATGAATTAGAAACATAGTCGTCGCTATCAATAAAAGTAATAAACCTTCCGTTAGCATGTTCAATTCCAAAATTCCTAGCATCTGACAACCCACCATTGGTCTTATGATAAACGTGCACTATACTGTTTTCATTACCAATTCTGTCACAGATAGCTCCTGTTCTATCTGTTGAGCCATCATCTACAAGAATGATCTCATAATTGCTAAATGTTTGCTTTAATAAACTAGATATACATTTATCTATATAATTCTCGACATTATATGCTGGCACAATTACAGATATTTCATTCATTTCCATATCCTTCCATTCTAACCTCTTGTTTGTGTTTTGTGATACACATAAGAAAAAAGACCTTTTCCCAAATACGAAAGCGCTGCAGCTATACGTATTCTTTTTTTAGCTTTATTATTAAACAATACTTTTCCACGCAATTCTTTAACTCTATTCCAAAGATTCTCTTGAATATCACTATCCGTATGATGTGGTATCTGAAACAAGATATTATTAATTGCGCAAAACTGTCGACAAGCTGCCGCAGAATCCAAATCTGGATAAACTTGCTTTATTCTATTCCGCAACATATCCATATGCTTAACACAATCAAGTTTTCGATGATTGAATGCCTGATATTGGATACTGTCTTTACGCTGACGATAAAAATAATCCTCATTATTAATGACAGCAACATTTTCTGCTCGAATCATTACTTCAGTTGTTACCAAAATATCTTCATATAGCTTTCCTTTGGGGTATTCTAATCCATTAAGCAATTCTCGTTTATATAGTTTTCCCCAAGCTGAAAACTCGATGCCATTCTGGTATAGCAACCTTTCTAAACACTGTTTTCCTGATAGTTTTTCCAGTCCTCTTATATTTGTTCTTTCACATATCGGCGTATAATCGTATACATTTGAAAACCAGCTGACTGACACATCTGCCCCAGTTTTTCTCAATGCATCAAATAAATGACTAATATATTGTGGAGAAACATAATCATCACTATCAACAAAACATATATATTTACCTTTTGCATATTTCATTCCGTAATTTCTAGCATCTGATAGTCCACCGTTCTCTTTGTGAAGAGAGATTACATTTGAAAATGAATTAGCATAATCATCGCAAATTCTACCGCAATTATCAGGCGAACCATCATCAACAAGAATTATTTCTGTGTTGTTATAATCTTGTGACAATATACTATCAACACATTCTCTTAAATACTTTTCAACATTATAAATAGGTATTACTATGCTTACTAATGGATAATCCATAAACAAATCCACTCCAGACGCTTACAATCTATTATATCCTTTTTGATACTTCATAAAAATCTCCACGATTCTTCAATATAGAATACGGAGGAATTGTTTCAGAAACAACAACACCAGCCCCTATCACGCAACCATCGCCAATTACAGCACCTTTAAGAATAATTGAGCCCGATCCAATCCAGCAATCATTTCCAATTCTGACACTACCCACGCTATATCCTTGAGAATCTATTGTATTTTCCTTATGGAACTTATGATTATGATCATATATTTTTACATTTTCCCCAAATATTGAATTATCTCCTATCTCAATAAACCCTAAAGAAGCAATCGAACAATAATTATTAAAAAAGCAATTTTTCCCAATGTGAATTCTCCCTTCATTACCTATCATGATAGAAAAGCCCTTACGCCAGGTGCTTTTTGCTCCAAACGATAACTTCTTATTATAGACTAAACAATAGAGAATTCTTTTGACATAAGCCATCAGATGATAATAAATCTTTTGAAGTAGCATTTTTCCTCTCCATTCATAAGTTACGAAAGCAACTCATAATACTTGGTCAAAGAACATCCTTCTGTTGCCGAATCAAATCCTGCATTTATAACATCACATGATCTATCATCTCTGCATTTCATTAGATCCTTTGTATGCTTCAATACAATATCAGCCCATTCTTTTGCGCTCTTATCGAGTCCAATAAAAAAACCAATATCTTCACATGGACTTGACTCTTGTGGTATCTCAGTTGAAAAAAACATTGGCAATCCACAACACTCAGCTTCAACTCCAACTACGGGTAAGCCTTCATAAAGACTAGGGAGAAGAAAAGCGTCCATTGCATTATAAAACTGCTGTATGTCTTCTCTTCGACCAAGATATAGGACTTTTTCTTTAATACCTAGTTGATCTATTCTAGTAAGCATGGCTTCCTTTAATTCACCATCGCCTATAATAATGAGTATCGCTTTCGGTTCTTTCTTAGCTATTTCACTAAATATATCAATAATAAAGAGCGTGTTTTTCTGTGCTGTCAATCGGCCAATATGACCAATAACTATGTTATTATCAATTCCAAATTCTTTTCTTGTCTTTGCTCTCAACTCAGGTTGAAATCTATTCTTTTTCGTATCAATTACGGTTTTGAATACTTTTACTCTTCCAGCATAATACTTTCTATCACCGAACTGCCATCGTCCGCACACTTCACCATTTGCCATATAATGCGTTGAAAACCAACTAGCAAATGGCTTTAGTATTTTTTTCAGTACATCCTTCTTATCATCTTTATGTCCCATCGATATGCATTCGTTGATACGAATCGGAACACCAGCAAGCTTTCCCGCAAACATTGAAAAAATATTCATCGTGCTGTTATAGCCATGCATTATTTTATATCTATTCTTTTTGCAAATAGTGTAAATTGCTTTCATATTTGCAAAAATCTTTTGATAAGGCGGAATAATATAAACGCGTCCACCTAGAGATTCGATTTCTTCCTTCGGAATAGAATTAGAATCAGCATCACAGAGAAAATCAAATTGCACCTTGGATCGATCAATATGTCTATAATACTCCATAACTAAATTCTTTTTACCGCCAGAATGCATCTTCCCCATAATAACAGCTACTCTAATCATAAAACCTATCCTTTACCTGTTAGTGTACATCTTATCATAGTAGCTCTGATACTCGCCGCTGATGATTTCTTCCCACCAGTTTCGATTCTCCAGATACCACTTGATTGTCTTCTTTATGCCATCAGCAAACTTTGTTTCCGGCAGCCAACCGAGTTCATTGTGAATCTTTGTCGGATCAATGGCATAGCGAAGATCATGACCCTTTCGATCGGTAACATACGTGATGAGTTCTTCTGACTTGCCAAGCTCATGAATGATAAGATTAACAATATCAATGTTCGTCATCTCGTTGTGTCCGCCAACATTATAAACCTCGCCAATTCTCCCATTCCGAATAATGAGATCAATCGCCTTACAGTGATCCTCAACATAGAGCCAATCACGGACATTCAATCCTTCACCGTAAACAGGAAGCGGCTTATCATTCAAACAATTTGCAATCATAAGCGGAATAAGCTTTTCCGGAAAGTGATAAGGCCCGTAGTTATTAGAACAACGGCTGATTGTTACAGGCAGACCATAGGTTCTGTGATATGCCAAAACCAGTAAATCCGCACCCGCTTTAGATGAACTATACGGCGAACTTGTATGGATCGGCGTTTCCTCTGTAAAGAATAAATCAGGTCTGTCAAGCGGAAGATCACCATAGACCTCATCAGTGCTGACCTGGTGATACCGCACATTGCCAAAGCTACGGCAAGCATCCATCATTGTGGCTGTACCGATAATATTTGTCTGTAGAAAGATTTCCGGATTCTCGATAGAGCGATCCACATGACTTTCTGCTGCAAAATTAATCACAATATCCGGCTTTTCTTCTTCAAACAGCTTGAAAACACCGTCACGGTCACAAATATCCAGTTTCACAAATCTGAAATTTGGGTTATCCATGACAGGCGCCAGTGTACTCAGATTACCTGCATACGTAAGCTTATCAATACAGATTACTCTGTCTTCCGGATGAGCCTTCAAATAATAGTGTATGAAATTTCCGCCTATGAAACCGGCACCGCCGGTAACGATTACTATCATTTTCTCTTTCTCACTTTCTTACAGTACTCTTAAACTTTCCTTCTGCAACTGCTTTCAAATGTGCACCATAAGGACTTTTTCCGTACCTATCAGCAGACTCAAGCAATTTTTCTTTACTTATCCACTCATAGCGATACGCAATTTCTTCAGGAGCAGAAATCTTTACTCCTTGTCTCTGTTCTACCATTCTAACATAATCAGCAGCATCTACAAGACTATCCATCGTTCCGGTATCAAGCCATGCAAAACCTCGTCCAAGCAACTCAACCTCAAGCCTTGCTTCTTTCAAATACATCTCATTCAAAGTGGTAATCTCAAGTTCGCCACGTGCTGAAGGCTTAACTTGCTTTGCGGCATTTGATACCCCGGCAGGATAGAGATATAAACCAGTAATTGCATAATTACTTTTCGGTTGTAATGGCTTTTCTTCTACTGAAATGACTTTTCCTTTTTCATTAAACTCAACAATGCCAAATCGCTCCGGATCATTAACATAATATCCAAAAATTGTTGCACTTCCATTTTCCGCTGTCCTTACGGCATTTTTCAGCATGCTTGAAAAATGGTTACCATAGAAAATGTTATCGCCCAGTATCATGGCGCAAGGATCATTTCCAATAAACTCCTCACCAAGAATAAAAGCCTGCGCCAATCCATCAGGTGACGGCTGAACACAATACGAAAGCTTTAAACCAAACTGACTTCCGTCTCCGAGTAAATGTTCAAACCTAGGCGTATCTTCTGGTGTGGAAATAATCAAAATATTTTTAATTCCAGCCAGCATAAGAGTCGAAAGCGGGTAATAAATCATCGGTTTATCATAAACAGGCAACAGCTGTTTACTAGTTACCATAGTCAATGGATAAAGCCGTGTTCCTGCTCCGCCTGCTAAAATGATTCCTTTCATACTTTACCTCATCTTACAGATCATAGTATTCTTTCATAAATCTCGCAGTTTTTCTAACACCTTCTTCAAGGCTCAAAGGGTTTAAAGCACCATAAGCATTCTCGTATCTACTAATATCAAGATAATTAACCGGTACATCAACCGATCTTCCTGGTAAATACTTTATGTTCATTTGAATATTCAGCGCGTTTGAAATACTGGTCAAGACTTGATTAATGCTTGTGCCATATCCACAACCAAGATTAAACGTATGATGAGAATCATTTCCGTTCGCAATAGAAAGAATACCTCTTATCGCGTCATCGATATAAATAAAATCTCTAACTACTGAGCCATCCCCATATACTTGTATTTCTTCTTTTTTCAGAGCCTTGTATGTAAATGTTGTAACTGCGCCAAGAACTCCATTGGGTCTTTGATGTGGACCATAAGGGTTTGCCAGCCGAATAATACGATAATCCAGCCCATACATATAGTTATAAAGATAAAGCAGTTTCTCAATTGTCACCTTCTGCACGCCATAGGATGTAATAGGATTAGTTGCAGTCTTTTCATTCAATGGACATTTTTCTTCTTTTCCATAAACTGTTCCGCCAGAAGAAATAAAAATAACCTTTTTCACATTTTGTCGCACACATGCTTCAAAAAGATTGGCCGATAGAATTACATTCGATTTTAATTCTTCGACAATATGCTGATTAGAGGTTGTGGGAATAGTCGTACTTAACAAATGATAAACTACATCATGACCTTTGACTAACTTATCGTAATTAGTATTTAAAGATAAATCCGACTCAACCATTTTCAAAGTGGGAAATGAACTATTTTCAAAAGCTGAAAAATAATCCATTTTTCTGTCAACCGCAGTAATTCTATTGCTGCTATCCTTTACTAATTCTAAAATTAGATTAGTTCCGATAAAACCTGCTGCACCTAATATAATAATATTCACTGTTTGTCCCTACCATATCCTACAGTTTTTCATATCGTGTTTTCAATTACCCATTCTTCCTGCTAACAACAAGAAGCATAGTTTTCATAATAATCTTAATATCCACAATAACAGACTGTTCTCGGATATACTTCCGATTCAATTCAATCTGTTGCGGTAAACTCAAATTATTCTTCCCGCCAATCTGCCAGTAGCAAGAAAGCCCCGGCTTAACAAGCAATCTATCACTCGGCAGATTCTTCTGTTCTTCCTCAATGAAAGGGCGAGGACCTATCACTGCCATATCGCCTTTCAGGATGTTGAGAAGCTGCGGAAGTTCGTCTATCGAAGTGGCTCGAATCAGTCGTCCTACGCGTGTAATTCTCGGATCGTGGTCGATCTTGAAGTTTGCACCGTGATCCTGATTCTGTGACATCAGTTCTGATTTCATCGCTTCAGCGTTAATCTTCATAGATCTAAACTTGAAAATTTGGAACTGCTTGTAGTCCTTGCCAATTCGCGTCTGCGTGAAAAGCACCGGATCCGGATCATCTATGTAGATAGCAATTGTTGTTATGAGCAAGCTAGGTGAGAGGATAATCAAAGCCAGAAGTGAACAACTCACATCCATGATCCTATCCTCCTATCACATCGTAATCACTTATAACAACAAAGAAACGAGTCCTTTACACTCGTCTCTGAGTTATTTAATCTCTTTCCTAGCACTCCACTCCAAACGCTAATCAACATACATCCATTTCAAAGCCTTCAAAGAATAGACTGTCAACCAGTTTCTACCCTTCAATCCGCAGAGTGTCAAATTTCACTCTTCACATTCACAATGTAACAAACCAGCCAATCTTCAAAAACAACGTGTTTTCGCTATTTTACAAGCATATCCCATACGCTGAGAACTAACCTGATTCAGCGTCAACTCAATAAAGGGCAGGCATCATAAGTTGAATTAGGTGAAATAATAAGAGGAGGCTTTCTCTCATCGCTTTCAAATGTTAATCAGATTCAAATGAGATGCTTGCATTATAGTATTTCTGCGCCAACACAACGCTACATTACATTATAATATATCAATTCTTATTTTGTCAAGTCCAAACAAAAACAAGTCTCATTTTTTGTACACATACACAAAAAGGTAAACGGGCTTTATTGATTATTAAGCCAAGGTACATACTACTGTTAAGGTGTATGATGTTGAAAATCATTGACATACATTTTCGACTAAAAATCGAGCAAGAGCTACAAGTTATAATTCCAAGCATACAAACTCATAAAATAATTATACCCCAATAGCAGTCAAAAAGCAAGTGAAATCAATATCCAATCACAGTTCCTCTGCTTTTTTGTTGCATTATACAAATTTTTCGCATTGTATAGAGTTAAAACAGCCAAGAGAAAGCTACCGACGGGATAATATTCGACACATTTCACCCGCAGTATATACCAACGTATTGTACTGTATGCAAGAAATCGTGCGCATAAAGATCATTTTGAACACTATTTTCTGATTGTGATCTGTACACTTCCTTGCAAGCAAGCATATCCGACACAAGCCTGCGGTTATCCGTCATTCTCAGCGCACTTGTTTCACGAACAATTAAGGTAAAAGCGAACGCACCGTAGATGTATATTATGAATAAAATATTTATCGCCATATCTTCTGATTATGTATTGCCAGTTTTTACCAAACTGAAATGTGTTCTGCCGTCCAGTTCCAACAAAGCCATACAAAAATTCATTTCCTGTGTCAACACTGTCAATGACGAGGGCGCCCTCACGGATACGCATACTTGTCTTTCATATATTCTGCGGTAAGACTGTTTGCTTTGTCAGTATCGTAATGATGCTTTTTACTGCATGAAGATAGCATTCCTGTCGCGAGTACTGCTGTTGTCATTAGTGCGATTAGTTTTTTCATAGCCGCTCCCCCATTATGCCACTATTCTACCACATTACACCGGTTTTTGCAAGCAGCAATTCCAGCATTTCTCCCAATACTTGACAGTTTCCCGTATTTGTGCTATACTAT
>ODAI014325528.1_pt1 | contig 12035 bp, 14 predicted proteins | sample 1539321 | NCBI WGS metagenome assembly ODAI01 (sample SAMN02144231, study PRJEB22623) | gut metagenome | biome: sheep rumen | host: Ovis aries | place: New Zealand
AAGTGTATGAGTGGAGCTACAGACATCCCGGCGATCTTTATGGCTACAAACCGGAAGACAAAGGAAAGGAATGGTTCCAAAACCGGAGAATGATCGAGCCCGATAATCCGAAAGACAAGCTGACGAATCTGGGCATCCGGATACGCTCCCTCACGCCAGAAGGAGCAGCGAAAGCACGTGGACTGGTTGAGTTGCAAAACTTCCTGCAGGCCCATGCGGAAGACAAACCATGTGATCCGGTCGATACCAACCGGATAGATGATTTGTTATGCTATGGCCAGTTCTTCGGCATCGCTGACAAACTGGCTGAAAAGTGGAGTACGCATCTGAGCAAAGAAAAAACCATCGTCGTAGGGCTATGCCGTGACCTGGCGCAAGCGTTCTTCGACGGAAACAACGACGCGACCGATTAAGCCTCCGCAAAGCGACCTCACGCGCCTCCGAGTACGGCGAGTTCAGGGAGTCTGAGGGGAACGCCCCTCAGTGAATAAAAGGCCCAGGGGACCACGAATAAAGCCGGCGCATAAGCGTCGGCTTTATTCGTGGTCCCAAAAGAGACTATCAAGGTCATTGCCCTATATTTTTCTCTATCAAGTGCTTGTCTCTCTTATCGGGGAGAGCGATCGACTCTCTACCGACAAATAGGCGACGATTTACCAGCGAATATAGCCGATAAAGATCATCCAGTCAAGGCTTCCCCAGGATTATCCTGATGGATAGATATGGGGAGTTCGGCCTGGACTCGATGGTCACAACGGCGTATTACATCCCGAAGGTCTTCTTTACCCTTTGGACTGTACTCGGTGAATAGCCTGTGATAAGTGCGGTATGCCTGACCGACTCTCCTGAACGGAGACACCTGATGATAGACTTGTACTCCGATGCAAGCTGTGCTCTGTCCTTCACTCCCGATCCTTTTGGTTTCCCTATCTTACCTCCATCACGGATGTACTTGTCCCGGCCAGATTTGAGGCGATAGTAGATAGTCTCCCTTTCCAGCTCCGCCGCCGTACCGAGAACAGCGCACATAATGGTGAGATAGGGGTTCTCCTTTCCCTCATTGAAGATAGAGAGCTGTTCTTTGAGGAAGTAGCAGTTGATGCGGTGGTCTTTGAGGTACTTGATGGTTTCCAGTATCTCATCGCATTTGCGGCCAAGGCGGGAGAGCTCTGATACAAGGATGATGTCGATAGAGTTGTCCAGGCAGAATGATAGGGCTTCTTGGAGAACGGGTCTGTCCTTGTTGGACTTCCCGCCGGAGATGTGCTCCTGGAAGGTCTTGACGATGGAGAGATGGTTGGCGGATGCGTAGCGATTGAGGTCTTCCACCTGACGGGTGGTGTCCTGACGGGATTCGAGTGCTCCTGAACTTGAACAACGTGAGAAGATGATAGCTGTCTTCATAACTGTATTGAGGATGAAAGCGTGCTGAACTTAATCTGATAGGATGATAGAATACGCTGCGATTGTGCGATGGGGTTTATCTTTGATATAATCGACTACACGGTACCGGTGTGAACATCGTCCAGAATGGATTGGGCAAGACTCCTGGCAAGGATACCGTGGAAAGAGGAGGGGGAAACTGTGGAGTAGTTGGAGGCTATTCCAGCAATGATGATTACGGAGGCAATATACAATAGCTGCTCCCTATCAAGGCGGATTGTGAGGTTCTGTTCTTCCATATTATCGGGTTTGGGGGTTATTATCCTGTTCAATGATGAAGTCTTCGCATTCGTGCAGACCAAAAAAAGAGATGAGATAGTCTTCCGAGACAGGCTCCGGCGATGTGTAAGAGGTGTGGCTCCACGCTCTACCAAACTCCTTGTACTTAATCAGATATGTCATAATGTTTCATATTAATCAGTCATAATGATAAATACAGCTAATGCGCCGGGATGTAGCACGTCAGTATAATTTGTCGATTTGTCGGGGGGAATGAATACAGCACACAAAAATCCCCCACTTGATAGCAAGTAGGGGAAGGATTCCTGATAGAAATCTATTATTTGCGTTTCTTTTTCTTCTTCTCCTTTTTCACAGGCTCACCAAATATCTCCTGTTCTCCTTTTTCCCAGTCCATAACCAATGCTGGTATTTCAGTCTCGGGGACACACATAGTAATGCCATCCATCCTGATAATGTTGTACGAGATAATATTCGCCCAATTCAGGACGGTCTCATAATCCGGTTCTGTTCCCCACACGCTCTCATAGTGCTCAATAGTGGTCATCAAAAGATTCCTCCTGGCAAGAAACAGGGAGTCATACTGCCACTCATATCCATAAGATGCTTTCAAGGCCTCGTCAGCACAACGGATATACAGATCCTTTCCAACCTCTTTGGGGATAGCCCTAAGCTTTCTATCAAGGAGCCCCACTCTTTTATCGACAGGAATCTCCTTGCCTGACACAGCATCATATCTGGTGGTCAAGAAGGGCGCTTCTCCACAAGTAGCTTCCAGCACCTTCCTCTTGATGTACAGAATAATCTTTGGACAGTCTGCTTCCAAAGCATTATTCATCTTCTCAATAATCTCATAGGGGGTAAAGACCTCTCCTTTCGTTGCAGCCCTGGACTTCTGTTCAGCCTTATTTTTGAGATAGCGAGGAATCACCTCATCAGGGTTGATAGGGAACTTTGTTCCAGTAGTTCTTTCCCACAGCAGGGTTTCTGTGATACTGCCATCCCAGACAGCATAGTTCTTTTCGTTTCCAAATGTTCTCATTATTGTTTCCTCCTGTTATTCTTCTTCCAACATCATCTGGTCATTGTGCTCTTTGACTTTCTTCCTGATGAGTTTAGCCATCTCTGTGTTCTTCTTTGTGCATACTGTTTTGTGCCAATCATCTCTTTTGGGAATCTCATCACAATCAAAACCATCAAAATACTTGTACTCTTTCAGGACTTCATTCACATAGCCCTCTATCGTTTTCTTCCCGGTGTCACCAAGTCTGGTGATGATCCCACCACTCCACCAGAGATAATGCTTGAATCTATCATCCCTCAGCTCCAGATGATAGCGGTGCCATCTAAAGCTTTTTTTCTGTGCAGGTGTAAGCCTGGTGTGGCAATATGCCCCAAAAGCCTCCGTGCTTGTAATCTTTACCGTCAATGTGCCTTTGCGGATATCCTCTTTGCGGACTTCAAGACCATTACTCCTTGCATGTATTTCTCTCCAGATAGACATAATACTTTGGTTTTAAGGTTAATAAATGATATTATACTGTTTTGTTTTTTGTTTCTATTACAAAGGTACGAAGTGCATACGGGGATAGCCATTCAGCCAATATTGGGTGCTCCATCCCCCTATCAACCTATGCAACTGGCCGCAGGATTCCTTTTTTCTTGCTCTCTTTAAGATGAGATTCAGAAATAGCGGCAATTCGATCATCCATCTCTCTCCACAGCGCCTCTCCTCTCATTTTGCTATTCAGTTTATTCATCATCTGACTCGCATAGAGTTCTTTGTTTGAAAGAACGGTCTTGATGACATACTTGCGCCCTGAGTCTTCGCATTCCATAATGGCAAACGCATCACCAATATGAGCAACGCGCTCGTTCGCGTCCCCATTGTAATGGTACTCAATGGTCTGAATGACGCCGTTATTCTTCACATAATCCTCCCTGAAGAAGGTGTCAAAATCTTTGTTTAGCCTCTCCTTAATCCTCACCACAGAATGGTGCGTATATTCTACGTACCCCAAGACCCTATCAGTTATGGTATTGATAGCAGGAACGATATAGGTGTTATAGAAGGTCTTGTAATAGTACATCACAAGCATCGTAGAGTATTCTTTACCCCTTACTGTCTGGATGTGTTTGATAGCATATACCACCACTGTATCATTTGTTTCAGGAATGGTGTAGTTGGATTTGGACATAATTGAATTGTCCTTGATAAACTTGTTTTTGAGTTTCTTACTGTTTTTCTTACCAAGTCCATCCATCCTCTCGCGGACGTAATTGTGATTCACTTGAAGACCCCGAACCACCTCATCAAAGTTCATAGTGTTTGTAATCATAATGCAGAATATTAAATATTTAACTCATCTTTCTATCAAGGTTTTATCTCTTTCTTCCTTGATGCTAATACAAAGGTACGGACCCTATCCCAGGAAGTCCATTGAGCCAATATTGGGTGCTCTGATAGAGGAAAAGTGTATTCAGCACAAGAGAAATCCGCGAACTATTTTCGCAGAAAAAAACAAGGCGGAGATAGAGTTGATGTGCTTTCGCAGATTTGTTCGCAATCGCTTCGCAGAAATCGCAGGAGGATTTCTGTATTCAATAATCATATCAATCCCCGGGGTTTCTGTCATCTATCAAGGTCAAATAGGACGTCCGGTGAAAGAAAAAGGAACGGGAGATAGAATTGCTCTTTCTCCCGATCCCACGGTGGTAATGTGAAAATGAAGGCTATTCAACACCCTATATGGTGGTTAGCTATCTGTTTGGGGACATCCATCACCGGCGTTTGGACATCCGCTTTCCTCTTGCTCTATCAACTCTATCAATGATTCATACAGTTCCTGGTCTATTATCAAATCATCCCTGATACCCATTGCCACAGTATATGAAAGATTGCGTGCTGCAACTGCTGTTATCTTCAAGTTGTATTTGCTCTTACAAGTAAAGCTCTCATCCTCTATAACCTCATCCTTTGCATTGTAAGCTACCCCATCCCCATACCACGTTGCATAGTCTGTTGTCGTGAATCCAGATGGAGTTATACCGGAGAGATAGCATTCTTGGCACATTGCAAGATAGCCAGCATATCCTTTTATATCATATTCAAGTCGGCTGGTATATGCCCTATCAGTAATGACTCCATATATGTGAGTGAATCCTTTCTCATTTTTCCAGAGGACGTTCTTTGGGAGCCATATTGGGCGATTAAACAAAAAGATCGCTTTCTTCCTCCTATTCTGTTCCTTTGCAAGATAGACCAATTTGTTCATTAAGGACTCGTTTATCACAAAAGATTCTTCCATCCCTTTGTCTTTAAGTAGTTCTACCACATCGACGTCCAGTGCATAAATAGAGCACCGCAAATCTATTTTCTCCCTGCATTCTTCTCCTATCAGGTATGACCAAAAGTCATTAGTATCGTGCTTTTCACCTGAATTAGTTATCCAGTTATGGTCCTCGCTGACAGAAAAATCAGTAGCCCCATTACTCCATTCGTGAATCGCGGAGAGATAGCCAAGATAAGTTTTTAGTCCTTCATCAAAAAAAAACTTTTCTCTATCACTCCCTTGCGGGGAGAAAATAAAACCATAAACTGTATCATAGTGTGTTTCTTTGTCTGTGCTGTTATTTACCAGCACAGGATGGTTGAGTTTAATAACGTAAGTCTTCATTTCCACATTAGTTTCTTTGTATAAGGTATTTATGGGAGAGAGGAGCTTTGCGGGGATGACCTGGGTGGTATAAGGCAGGGTAAGGTCAGGGGTCTCTATATGAGGTATGGGGAGACAAGCAAGGTAGGTTATTCCAGATAAGGATGGGTGGAGGGAACAACGTGACCGCCACCAAGGGGTGTTCTCTATCAAGGTAAGGGTATCATCCAATAACCTATCCCTGAGAGCCATATGAGAGAAAGAACACTATCCTTTATCCTGGATATGATTCCTTGATATGCTTAGATCAATCTTCTTGTAGCATAGCGGAGAGAAGATTGACCTGACGAGCGTAGCTCGCAATCACCTCTTCCTATCATCTTTTCTTTCTTCTATCTGTTGTCTGTTGTTGGAGTGCAACGACAACAAGTAGTATATTTATTATACTATATATCCATACCGAACACTTAACTATTTGATAATCAGTAGCGCTATTTCTTAAAAGTTGTTGTATTTCCACCCATTTTACCATACAAAATCACACTTTTGAAAACCATACCGAACACTTTTCTCTTAGGGGAATACCACTTCTATCACCTTGTTATTCTTTTTGAAATCCATACCGAACACCCTTAATCCTTGATATAGTCTTTAATCCACTGATACATCCTACCTACACTTATCTCTAAACCTTGAAGTTTTAGTTCTATAACGTTCTTCCTAACGGAGAGTTTGGGGTTATACCACTTCTTAATCTGCTCATCTGTAATCTGTTTCTCTATTCTGTTCTGCCACCTGACTATTTCAGCTGGTATCATCTTTCTTGTAATATCAGGGTCAAAAGCGAACTTTCTTGGGTCTTTTCTGGAAGCACAGTCAATCTCATCAAGTTCCTTTTTACACACCGCCTTACATAGTTCCCCTATCTTCATCTGGTTCTCCTTTGTGCAGTTAAACACCTTATCCACAAACCTTATATGTTTGGTTAAGAAAGCAATAGCATAAAAATACATTTCATACACCTCATCTACCCCAATCTTCCGAAGAAAAAGAATGTAGCTATACAAATCTGCTATTACCTGATTCTTGTCCTTACAGAAAACCTTGTCTTTGTATATCGTCTTATTTTTGTCCTTATAGACCCTGCTGGTGGTAAATATCATCCAGCTGCCATCATTGTAAGCAACACCATCTTCGTATGTCTTCCTTGACTCATATATTCCCCATTTATTATGCAGGATTCTATATGCCATCTTTTTTTCATCAAATCCTCCGTATTCAGCATTCCAGATAAAACGCTGGTATAGACTTAGCCTAAACTGTTTCCAGTCATCCATCTTATGGATTCTCAGTCCTTTCTTTGTCATAGCATTAAAACAACGCACCGCAACCTACTCGGGTGCTCACTCCCTTTCAGTTACGATGCATTTGTCTATCTCGTATGTATGTGGCTGTTTGGACTAATAGTGAGCAACATCCTCACAACCTGTATCTTCTATCAACTATTATATTTATGCTTGTCTTTGATGAAGTCCTTGACCCGGTAATCGAAGACCTCCCTGCACATCCACCTCTGACACTCTGTGCTCATCCCTAACGCTCCGAAGAACCGGCGATAATCCTTATCTGTCCAGGGGTGAGTATAGTCTCCCATCCAGGGTAAAAACCTAAACGGAGAGTGCATATCACATTTAAGCAGGTACATTATGTTCTGATAGAAATTGGTATTGCAGCTCTTCTCGAAGTTCCTGGCATCTCTTTCTGACCTGAACTTGATAGAGTAAGGGATTGGCGATCCTGGGGCCTTCTTCCCTGTGGTCTGTCTCCTCGTATTCATCCACTCTACATTTCCCTCATAACCATTGTAAAACACGTTGTGCTGGTTCATCCCGAAAACATTGCACTGTCCTTTCCTATCGACTTCACTCATACTGTGGATATGGGGGTCTATCGCTGTCATCTCTTTGATTTGGACTCTCCACCCATCGACTTTGTTCTCATCTATGTGCCCATCCAGATTGTGCTCCGTGGAGTAGGGTAATATGATATCCATGGCTTCCTTGACCATATCATCATATATCTCTATCTTCTTCCCAGTGGGTCTTGACCTCACTGTGGAAATCATCAGGTCTCCGTTCCGGGTGATTCCAAAGGTCTTCTCCACCGTTATGGAGTCCATAATCTCAACGCCTTCCAGTCTATCAACTATACCCTTGAACTTAACCTTGTCGGAGTTTCTCTTGTATTTCGCCTGTGGATCTTCATACCATCTGGCTGGGTGGATAAAACAACCTGTTCCTCCATCATCAATGTGGCAGATAGAAGAAGCAATAATCTTTAAGTGAAGGTCTCCAAAAGGCGGATTCCCTGCAATCACATCATATCTCATTGTCCCTTTATTTTTAAATATAACAGCTTTTTCTGCGATTCATCTTTCAAGGGAAAACGTCCAGTTCTCCAATCGCTTAAACAAAGGTACAATGGTTATAGGAGGTTTAGCAGGGAGTCAATATTGGCTGGTCTTCTACGCCTAAATCCCATAAATAATGAGAGGGAACAATGCTCCTCGACATATAAAATAATTTAGCGTGGTATGGGAAAATACAACACATCAAAGCAGATCGGTACGTTCGCCGACTTCTGCAAAGCAAAGCAAAAGAAATCTATCAAAGAAAACAGTGAGGTCTCGATAGAGGTTCCGTTCTGGGATTCCGCTATCCAACTACTCCTGGACAAGATACACGGAATAGCAGGAGAGCCTATCTCCTGGGATAGACTGGTCAATTATGTACGAAACAAGTTCATCATCACAGGAAGGGAACAGATAGATGATGAAGACAAGCTTGTCATAGCATATATATCAGATGCCCTTTTTCAAGAATATGGCGAGTCTTGGGTAGATGGGGATACTCTATATACCTGCTCCACCGCAGACCTTGGAAGCAAAACGCTTGTTCTATCAACCTTAGCGGAGGAGATTCATCGTCAAGTAAAAAGGGAAGCCAACCAAGAGCTTCTTCCAGAGCCTGAACCCACCAAAACAGTATCAAAGGTCTATCTGACAGAGCCTGATTATTTTGATGACTATTGCGGGGAAAGTAATGTCGCCAGTTTCGGGACGTTCTCAAAGTTGCTCAAAGAGAGCATTGATAGAATCACCACTCAGGATGATGGAAATACACTGGACTTCGTGCTCAACAAGATAGAAAAAGATGCCGGCAGCCTAAAACTGGATGACATTCTTAAAGTGGTTCAGGAAGAGGAATATAAGGACCTTGATGACTATATTACCAGCATTGCGGAAGCACATATGTCAGATTTCAAGATTGAACTCAACGGGATAAAGGTGGTCGATAAGAATGTGCTCAAAGTGGCAAGAAAGCTGTTCGCCTACCAGATAGCGAAGGATGTGCTGGAAAAGATAAGCAAAGAAAACCTATCAAAGAAATGAAGAAGCTAAGCGAATTGATGACGATGACGAATGATTCGTCGTCACCAGAGACCAAACCTGTTGTTGTTCTCTTTGATAAAGTCCTGGATCCAGGAAAGGTTATTCACTCCTCGGAGATAGACACCTTTACTAATCATTTCTACGGACAGTCTATAAGCGCCACCTTGGGAACAGACCACGATGATGAATTACACGATTGGCTCAGGGATGAATTGTATAAGGCGGGAATAAGGGGTCGTTCTATGATTTATCCTTTCAAAGCCAGATTTGAGGACCTTGCTCACGACACACACAGCGATGAGTATTCTGGACCGCTCTATCTGTTTCTCTTTGATACGGATGAGATTAAAAACTTGTTGGTGCTTACCTGCCATTGGTATGATGGACTGTTTAGGAACGACTCTTATGTCATAGGGGTTATTGCCCCTAATGATAGAATCCTGGACTTGGTAGAGTTGCGATTCCGGCAATAGCACAATTCTTTCTATCCATAATTGAGAAAGGGGATGCGAACATCCCCTTTCTTATCATCAGCTCTTTTCTGACAACCTCCGGTATTCCAACAGCGTTTCATTCAAGCGCCTGGTTGTCATAAGGCTCTCATTGAGATGTTTAATCTCCCTCCGCAACGTTCTAATCTCTTTTATGAGATCTTCCTTCGTGCTTTCTGCCGCTTTCTTCTCCAATTCCCTTTGGCGTTTACGTTCTTTCTGGATAAAACCCTCTACCGGCATTCCATCCAGGCAGACCACATAATGACTACCAACATCATCTATCGAGACCTTGACTCCGCAGCAAATGACCTTTACTTTGCTGTTTTGTAAAGAGGTTATTTCTCCATATAGATAATGGCAACTACCACGAAGGATCTCTGCGATACTCCTATTGGTAAGTCCCAAATGATGAAGTACGGTTAAGTTCTCCGCCAGATTCCGGGTTGTTGGCAAATAATGGTTGATGACAGATAGTTCTTCAGCGACGGTGGCGTTCAGCGAGAGCATCTGTTTTTCTTGTTCCCGCAGCAATTCCTCTGACTGTTGTGGAGCAGATGATTGTATTACATTCCTTTTCATATTGATGATATATTTAGTTGAATAGAGCAAAATTAGCCGTAAACGGTGGCTATTAAATACAAAAAGAGGATGAACCATTTGTCCCATCCTCCCTTTGATAGCCAGGTAGATTATCCTATGCAGCAGCCTCAGATGACTTCCAGATGTATCCACCTGCACTCTGATATGTCCCAGTCACACTCTTGCTGATAGAGGTGTGATTGATTCCAGTAGCCCTGGATGCCTCAGTGATAGAGGGGAAGGTCTTAACCACTTTCAAGTTCCCTTTCTTGTCCATCCTCATCTGACAGACAGGGTGCTTGGTAGAGGACTTCTGTGCTTTCACAAGAGTCTTCACTTTCTTGGTTTCCTTGATTGCAGCAGACTCCTTTGCGGGTGCTTTCACCACTTTCTCCTCTTTGGGTAGAGCCCATCCACCAGGGAGGTGTTTCAGACCCTTCTTAGGATTCAGGAGCTGGCTGACAGTCCCATGACCTTTCTTGGGATCACCATAGAGCTCCTTCTCACAAGCCCTGTATGAAGGCCAAGTCTTGACCTCACCAGTCTTCTCACAAACCAGGGTGATAGACTTGCACATATGAATGCCCTTGGAGGTCTTGATAGCAGAGGACTTTTTCATCACCTTCTTCTTGGGCTCCTTGATAGCAGGAGTCTTCTCAACAGAGGTCTCCATCACCTTCTTCACCTTGCTATCCATAGGAGTCTTGATGAGGGTCTCCACCACCTTGGTCCAGTTAATCTTGTCCAGGTTCAGTTCCAGGCTGAGGAGAGTAGGGTTGATGCCACAGCAGGCGGCAGCAAGATTAAACATCTCCTGATAGTTGAGCTTCCCATTGAGAGAGTTCTTGTACTCTTTCAAGCACTGACCAAAGAAACCCTCTCCCTTGATAGCAGCTTCAATAATCTTTTTCCACTCTCCATCAGAAAGAGTGCTGGAAAGCCCCATTTCCTTGGAGATAAATGAGTAAGCATCCTCAGGATTGAAACCATTGGACTTGATAGAGTCAGCCACCATAACCTTGGCAGCACCTTCACCCTGAATGTAGGGGATTGCATCATATCTCTCCTTGAGAGACTTGATGAAGTTGTTGGAATTAAAGGTAAGCATAGCCTTATAAATGTTTGTGATTTGAATCTGAGTGCGATTTAGTTATTATTCCTTGAAACCTTGGAGCAGCCAATATTGACTGGTGTTTCTTCCAGGATGTTGATAGTGATGATACCAGCCTCTTTCCAGGCGATACAGTTGTCCATAATGATGGACTTGAAAGTGGTCGAACAGAACATAGAGCAGGACTTGTTGATTTCAGTTTCATTGGTAGAGAAAGCCTGATGGTTGAACTCTACCTCCAACTCCTTGTCAGCAATATAATCTATCATACCATTGATGCGGTCCTCATAATCAGACCTTGTGTTGAATGTAAGAGAATCCCGTCCCAGGACTCTTCCATTGATGATGCTTATTGTTTCTATCTTCATATTTTTGTTTGTTTGACGGTGCGAAGATAGTGGCATTTTATAGGCTTCTTTGAGCAGCCAATATTGGGTGATAGAAACAGAAAAGCCCCACCGCAAAGCGGCAGGGCAATAAAAAATCTTGATAGTAGTATGTGCTACAACCAGAAGTCTTCCTTAATCTGGGCGATGATTTCAGGTGTGGTCTTGGCTATCCCAAATGGAGCACCTTTGAACCCCTCGATAGCAAAGTCTTGTGCTATCAAAGGGTCTGCAACCTTGTCGGCAACAGCATCCCTTATGTTTGTGAAATACCCTCGTAGTGTTTTGGTATAGGCATCAAAAGTAGTTCCTTCGTCATCCCGGATTCCTCCGGTCTCTTTCTCGTTCTTGTCAGCAAAAGGAAGGCGACCATATATCTTCTTGGTGATTTCCCTAAACTCTCCATAGGTATCCTCTACGCGAAGACCATCCTTGTATAGCAGATATGTAAGATAGACTGCTTTAAGTATGCCGGTCAAGTCCAGTTTATACTCTTCTCCCTCAGCAACGTAGATGTCATATGTGTTATACTCAATGGTTCTGGTGCGAAGACTATTTCGCTGCTTCTTGATAATCAGTTTATAATCAATAGTCTTCTTCAAATCATTTGCTACCTTCTCCTTGATTCTATCAATATCCAACTCTATCCCCAGGACAGCACACTCCCTCAATATC
>ODAI010259831.1_pt1 | contig 12034 bp, 5 predicted proteins | sample 1539321 | NCBI WGS metagenome assembly ODAI01 (sample SAMN02144231, study PRJEB22623) | gut metagenome | biome: sheep rumen | host: Ovis aries | place: New Zealand
GACGATGACGAGTACGACGATGATGAGTACGAAGACGATGAGCCGGATGATGAATATGAGGACGACAGGCAGAAGACCGTCAGGGAGAAGAAAGCAGGCTTCAGCCTGAAGAATTTCCTGGCCGGTGCTTTCCGCCGCAAAAAAACCGTTGAAGACGAATACGAGGACGACGAGTATGAGGACGATGACTTAGACGAGTACGAAGAAGATGAGTATGAGGATGATGAATCAGACGAGTACGAAGAAGATGAGTATGAGGATGATGAATCAGAGGAGTACGAAGATGACGAGTACGAGGAAGACGAATCAGACGAGTACGAAGAAGATGAGTATGAGGATGATGAATCAGAGGAGTACGAGGACGACGAGTACGAGGAAGACGAATTAGACGCATACGAAGACGAGGACGATGAATTAGTCGAGTATGAGGAAGAAGAGTCTGACGAGGATGAAGGCATCGACTATGCGAATGGCGCGAAGGAAGAGCACGAAGAAGATACAGTATTTACTGCGGAAGGGGCTGTGAGTTCCGAGAGCGCGGACGTACCAGCAGAAAATGAAAAGGCAGTTGATGGGGCAGCCGGAGCGGATCCGGAAGAAATTCCGGAAGAAATACCGGAAGAAATTTCGGAAGAAATTCCTGAAGAAACTTCAGACGATGCTTCAGATGAAGTTTCAGATGAAGCAGATAGTGAGGACATTGAGAAAACAACAGAGGAGACTGAACTGCCTGAGGAAGCGGCTGCGGATACAGAGGACGAGATCCTCGAAGAAGCTGCAGAAGATGAGGAGGATGAAGATCAGCCGGAAGCCGTTCTCGCTTATAATGTCCAGGACGCAATCGAAAAGATACGCAAAAATATGGCAGGTGTTAAGGCTGAGCAGTCAGAGACATATGCAATACCGGAGCCCATAAAGACGGATGTTGATATGACTGAAATCGCGCAGACCGAAAATCTGACCCTGGATGAGGATGAGATTGTCGAGAAGTACGGTAATGGTCCGGATATTGAAGGTGACTTTGATACACTTGACGAGGACAATACCTATGATCTATTTGACACTGAACCCGATGCGGAGGATATCGTAGAAGAGGAAGACAGTGAAGAAAACAGGGCTGACTGGGAAGACGCAGAGAAGCGTGTATCCAGTTTCAGACAGATATTCAGCTATCGGAGTGAAATGGAGGAAGCAGGAGCGAAAGAGGATCAGAGCGGAAGCTCGTCTGATGCATTTGCGGGGGAAGATGAAGAATTCGAAAAGCTTTTTGGCTTCAGAAATACCAGCATTTATGAGGATGATGAGACAGATATCGACCGGGGAAGGAGTTATGGCCGCACGAGATTTGACGATGACGATGATTTTGAATATGACGACGAATACTCCTACGATGAGGATGATGACGTCTTGACAGATGACGAACTCGAAGATCTCGCTGACGACGAGGAAGACGTTCCGGAACGCGGAAAGAAGAAAGGCGGATTTTTCTCAAAGAATCCGTTCGTGGGTCTTGCAGGTCTGTTCGGCGGTAAAAAGAAGTCGAAGGAAGAAGACTACGAGGACGACGAAGACTCCGAGTATGAAGACTACGAGGACGACGAAGACTCCGAGTATGAAGACTACGAGGACGACGAAGACTCCGAGTATGAAGATTACGAGGATGACGAAGATTTTGAGGGTGAAGAGGATGAGCTCCCTGACTTTGGTGACAGTGTAAAGCGCCCGGCAGGTCCTGCCGGTGATGATGGCGAGGTCGGAGAGCCGGAGAACGAAGAGTCTGCCCGGGAAGAAGACCTTTATTCTGAATACGAGGTTGATGACGGTGATTTTACTGAGTTGAAAACCGATGATGAGGATGAAGACGACGGCCTTACGGAAGTAGAAGAGCCTCATGTAGATGAAGAAATGTTCTCTGAAGGCGTTGAGGACGGGGATGAAGAAGATTTCCCTGAGGATGAGTACGAGGACGGAGAAGATTTCCCTGAAGATGAGTACGAGGACGGAGAAGATTTCCCTGAAGATGACGAGTATGAGGACGAAGATGATTTCCTTGGGGATGACGGGTATGAGGACGAAGACAATTCCACTGATACTATAAAGAAGAGTACATCTCGTGAACCAAGACGTGGCGGATTTTTCAGCGGTCTTGGAAAGAGCATCAGCAGTCTTATCGGAAGCAGCAGGCGAAAAGATGATGACGATGACGACTATATAGACGATTTTGATGATGAGGATGATGAGGAGGAGATGCGCGGCGACGTTATTGACAGGCTCGAGCGCAACTTCGAGAACTCTGTAGGCCGAAGCGGAAAATACGTCGTGCCGGCATTCGACGATTCTTATGACGATCTGGATTCTTCCGAGGAGAGTGAAGAAGAGACGGAGGAACTTCTTCCCTATGAAGATTATGATATCCCGGAAATAAATTACACTGATGCTGAAGCTGAAGCACGTACGGCTGCATACGCTGATGATAAGAATGAAGATGTCTTTGAAGACGACGAGTATAAAGATACTGAATACAAGGACGACCTTGAGGATGATGCGTATGATGAAGACGACGAGAATGACATTTACGATGAACTTGAGGAGGATGACACACTGTCCTCTCCGGGCATAAGAAAACGCTCAAAAGGCAAGGAGTCCGAAGGAAAGAAAGGCAGCTTTTTCGGCAGACTGAAAGCAGCTTTTGGAGGGATGAAAAAGCAGAGCCGGAAAGATGACGAGTACGAAGACGACGAGTACGAGGATGACGAGTACGAAGACGATGAGTACGAAGATGACGAGTACGAAGACGACGAGTACGAAGATGATGAGTATGAAGACGACGAGTACGAAGATGATGAGTACGAAGACGACGAGTACGAAGATGACGAGTACGAGGATGATGAGTACGAGGATGATGAGTACGAGGATGACGAGTACGAGGATGACGAGTACGATGACTTCGAAGAGGACGATGAGCCGGCTCCCGTAAAAAAAACGTTCGGAAAAATTTTCATGAGAAAAAAACCCGAAAAGAAAGTGAGAGGCTGGAATTCTGAGCCGGTCGGGAAATGGAATGATGAGGAAGAGGGGGTTTTTGATCTGGACAGAGATATTGATTCCGTCGATATTACAAACCTCTCCGACAGACTGGTCGCGGCTCTGGATGATGACATGATTGAAGAAATTCATCCGGATTTGGATGAATGACGTGGAGATTTTATTGAAAAAGACATTAGTAATCACAGTTACCCTATGCGCGGGGGCACTTGCGCTGCGCATAGGGGGACGCATGGTCGGCGGATTTGCGGACTTCTACATCGGACATACCAATGCCTTCTGGGTGAATACACTCGGAAGGCTTTCTTCGATATTTCCCTTTTCACTGGTGGAGGTCCTGATTTATATTCTGATTTCAGGTGCTGCGGGCTGGCTGATTGGCTTGATCATTCTCGCGTGTGGAGGAAGGAAAACAGAATTTTTAAAGATCCTGAAAAAAGGACTGGAACTTGTGCTTCCTCTCGCTGCGCTGATATTTTTTCTCTTTGAGTCAAATGAAGATATAGGTTTTTACCGAACGCCGTTTGCCGCTCATTACGGGTACGGCAGCGGAAGCTACAGTACCGCGGAGTTGGCGGATGTCTGTGAAATGATTGTGGGTGAGATAAACAACTGTGCGGACAGCGTGAGTCGGGGCGAGGACGGAATAATGGTCTGTGACAGCGGTGTGTGCAAGCGGGTGAAGGACGAAATGATGCAGCTGGGAAAAGGGTACGATTGGCTTTCCGGCATGTACTCCACCCCGAAACCGGTATGTTTCTCAAAACTTATGTCATACACTAATATGGCCGGCATTTTCTCCGCATACACGATGGAGGCCAATTATAACGCGGATATGACTCAGTACAACCTGCCTTTTTCCATAAGCCACGAACTTGCCCACGTTAAGGGTATTCTTCGCGAAAATGAGGCCAACTTTATCGCGTATCTGAACTGCAGAAATTCGGATGACGCAGATATATATTATGCGGGAATGCTGTCAGGATGGGTGTACTGCGGCAACGAACTTTATAAGAGGGACAAAAAGCTCTGGGAAGAGATTTATAATACTCTGGATGAGCGAGCCGGAAACGATCTTCGTGCAAATAATGAATTTTGGGCTTCCTATAAAGGTAAAGTGTCAGAGGCGGCCGAGAGCTTTAATGACTCTTATCTGAAAGGCCGCGGTCAGACTGAGGGGAAATTGTCCTATGACAGAGTGGTAGATCTGATCGTATCTTATGAGGCCGGTAATATAGCGCGAAAGCGATAGAAGATGAATCGGATGCAGTCCTGAAATGGTTTTTAATATGAGGAAACAGAGTATGGAGCAGATGAACGAAAAGTATTATCTTTTGAAATTCTATAGAAAGGCTGTACATAAACCTTTACAGGCAGGCGAAGAAGAGGCTCTTCTGACTATGGACTATTTTGATGCCCTGAAGGTGAGAACGTTTGAACTGAATGATGATCATCTCCGTCGCTTCATGGGGCTCAGTGTCGGCGAGGAACTTACGGAAAATGACACTGCTATGCAGAGCATTCCGGCATATAGTCCGAGACTCGATTCCGAAGAATACTTTTGCAATAACCCATTTTACGGCGATCCTCTTTTGATCGACGAGGGAAGTGAGCATGGATATTATCTCGGAATCATACAGGTTTATATAACACCGGAAATGATGGCCAGATTTATGTGCGAGAAGCAATTAAATAAAGAAAATACGAATTCCGGACTTGACCTGTATAACATATACTACCGTGATCTTCATGCTATTCTTGCGCAGTATGTGAAGTCGCTGCAGGATAATGTGTTTTTCAGCTACAGAATTTTTAAATCGCTATCTGTAGGAGACTTCATTGTGGCTGTCAAATGCACTTCGCCCGATATTCCGTTTCGCATTGCGGCTTTGATCAGGAGAAGAAAGATACATCTTGTAAAGTGCGATCTGAATAATGATAATGCACCTCATGAGAATCTTGTCTTATATAAGACCTATACATCACTGTCTATGAACTCGCACGTTTTTCAATACGCGGAAGAATTACAATCATCTGAGAAAAACGATGGGTATTTTGTGCTGCGATGCGTTCTGTCCAATAAATACTGGAGTGACGAACAATCACAGGGGGCAGCAAAAAAGTACAATCTTAACGCATTTGTAGACAGCCCCATATGTCTGCGCTTAAATGGCCGTTATGATTTTTCGGTCATTCTCGGAGTGAAAGCCTTCTACAGTATTTTTCCTGTCCTCATGCAGTATAAGCTGGACCATGCTCTGTCAGATGTGCCGCATTATCTCGGGAATAAGGATGAAATGGCATTCTGCAGGATGCTGTATGAACTGATTAAGGGCGGATATATTTCCCATGTCAACGAGCGATATGTTTTTAATTGCTCAGTCCCCGATGAAGGGAAATTTTATGAGGAACTGGAAAAGGCTGAAAACAGCGTCGGTCTGACGATCAATCTTACCGAGGCTGAACAGCGCTTCCCATATTTGAATATATCAATCAGACAGAAGATACTGGCGCTCAAGGCGCGAATAAAGGAATCTTACATACGCATCCTGAAAATTGATACTGCTAACAGAAGTCCTGTTTACAGCATCCGCCTTCTGGAAAAACTTGCAAATAACTGCAGCTCCATAAACGGATCTTCGGATTCCCGAATCTACGCAGGCATGATAGTTGAACAGATAAATGCAGTTCTCGACGGAACAGAGGAGTTTCTGGACTACATTGAGGAGGTTTCTTTCGACGCGGAAGAAGAGTATGACGATACCATAAGCATGCTTGACGAAAATCTGAAGAGGTCGGTCGAATATATAAATTCTTTTTCCAAGTACGTACTGGACAGCAGCCTGCAGTCGATTCAGACTCCGCACTATAATCTTGAGACTCATGTCAGCGCAGAGAAACTGCTTATGGCTTATAGCTCTTTTATGCGCCGGATTCTTGACTGGTATGAAGTGAACGCCCGGGATATTGAACTTCCTGCGTTTGAATTCGTGCCTGTCATGGTGCCTCAGCCGCTCAGCGCAGCGCTGAACACGGAACTTCTGTTCAACTGGAGCAGATTTTATGTCGGTAAGGCATCAAAGGATACGAACATGCGCATAGCGGGCAGGGATAATGCCGGTGCCCGGAAAAATCGACGCCGATTACTGCCGGTATTGTGCCCGTCGTTTAACGAACTCACGGATTTTGCGGGAGTCATAGGGAACTTGTTCCACGAGACCGCCCATCGCCTCCGGTATGAAGACAGACTGTCCCGGAATAAGGTGATCCTGATGTACAGTGAGCGTCTCCTCTTTACAACGTCGGCTCGGAGCATAGTCAAGGAAGTTGCCAGGAACATGGGAACATTTGATGATGGAAATGCTGTAGAACTGTTTCTTCAGGAAATCCTGGCTGACGCGTACCATGAAGCTGTTGTCAGAAAGTATCCTGATTTTGAGGATATTTCCGATATGCGATATATTCGCCTTCTCGGCGCAATAGAAGAATGCTACGAGCAGTTTATAAAAGCATTGAATTACATAATGGACCTGACAGCTGCTATCGCAGGCTTTACTATGGATAAAGACGTCCTGTCGGATGGGAAGAGATATGAAAACTCCTGGCGTCTGGCCCTCGACCTTAAGATTTTACTTGACGGTGATACAATTAAAGAAAAGAAAAAAGGCGGGGATGAAGATAGCGGTGAATGGGCTGAGAAGTATAATAGAGCAATAATCACGCTGTATGAGAGCCTTTTAGAGGTCCGGGGCGAAGACCGTGAATCGGCCAGAAATCTTAGTCTGTGCCTTGATGAACTTTTGCAGGTCCAGTCGGGCAGCGGGGACTATAACGGTGAGATTTTCAGCCTGGACTATGAGACTTTGTACTGTCATAAAGCTGTCATAGAATTCTGCGACGTACTCAACAGATTATTTGCGAAGAGAGTATCAACAGCAGGCATGGACCGCCCGGATGATTCGGCACGGATTCGCCGGGGAGAAAGAATCCGGAGAGTTGACGCAAGAAAACTGCGCCGACTGCTTGGACTTGACAGCTATAGGACGAGAAATAAGGCCGACAAGTTTGCCGAGTTCGCCGCACTTCATATCAGCTCAAAGTCCGAAACGGCGTATAAGTACTTTGCCCAGATGGCTGAACTGTACTGCGAAGCTTCATCAGATCTTTTTATGGTGGAAATGCTGGGACTGACCGAGTATGGGTATCTCAATTTTATATCGAGATATGTTCCGGTGAGCGATAAGATGGCGGATACTTACTTGAAGAGATGTTCAATGGTGCTGTATGCTTTGTGGGATGGAAAGATACAGGGAGCCTTTAATCTTGGGGAAAAGGAACCGGCGAAAGAGTGGAGTGGTATCTATATTAATATCCTCGAACATATTAAAAGCTTTTCGAAGCATTTCGCCGAAACAGCACCCGAGGACATTCGTATCGTCGATGGTGAAAATAGTCAGACACTGAGGCACATATTATTCAGAGTTGCGGAGCTGTCCGAATATGAAGTATATGAGGGAGAAAAAAAGGGACTGAGTACTGCCGAAATCGAGTCGGTCCTGGTAGATATTATCAGGCTCTTCGGCACTGTGATATCTAATATTGATGAAAAGAACTGGTCAGACAGCAGATACGAGAGCTACATCCGAAAATTTATTATCGAGCTTCGGCGCTGCCGTTATCTCTGCAGTAATTACATGCAGATCGGATACGAATACAACAAAGTCAAGGAAGAGCTGGAACAGTTCAATTTTGTTGCCGATGACCTCATCAAGGGAGATAAAAATCTGAAGTCGCTCCACAGAAGATTCATTAAGGACAGAGTGATCTGGCCGTACTGTGAAAAAGTTCGTGACTGCTTCAATCGGTCCGATATAACACAGTATGAGTATGCAGCGCAAAATCAGTGTATGACAGACTTTGTCCTCGACATGCATTACAGGATGATGTTTGAGGCTGCGTCAGAATGCATGAAAAAAGCGTTTGACAAAAGATAAGTTTTATTATATTGTATAAGCCACTTGTCGGGTGGAAAAATCTGTTTTATAATTGCTGAAAAGGGAGGAAAGTGGGGATTTGCGGACCCCATTTTCCGATTTTCAGGACTGCCGGAGGTGCATCGAGGAGCCTACGACGTGTAAATAAGAAGGTGTGTTATCATGGCATCGGGAATTAAGTATTCACTGGTATCGGAATCATTTGCAAAAAACATATTGAAGGATCGAGCGGGGGTAGGTGCTTTCCAGACGCGGGAGTTCTACGCCCGACAGAATGCTATTGTCCCAAAAAGGGATCGAAAAGACAGGGAACTGAGGAAATTATTTGCCGGAAAAGGTGATAACAGAGACCTGCTCGACAAAATTATGAAGTAAGAATACGATTCCGATCATTTGAGATCAGGTATAAGACTGTCCGGTACATATTAACTGCATCGGACAGTTTTCTTGTCTTAGAATATAATAATTAGCGTCAGTGAAGTCGTGGAAGATCATACGCTCTTTATGGGCAGTCAGTAGAAGGAGACACCATGGATACGCAGGGAGAGGTGTTTTATTTTTCTTATCTATATATCGATGGCTTTAGAACTGTTAAGGACACTTCTATATCATTCGATCAGCGCTATACATATGAGCGAAGTACAAAAAGTGTAGTGATGCAGGAACCCAGGACAATTCTGGCAGATGCCTTCTTTTATGGAAACAAGGTGCAGTCCCTGTCAGTACTGGCAGGGAGGAATGGTACAGGGAAGAGCAGCCTCATAGACTTTCTCCGGGAAACATTCATATTTCTTCTCAATGATTATGCTGACATTCCGGATCGGATGGAACAAATGAAAAAGCGGCCTTTGGACGAAGAACTCTGTAAGAGGTATCAGATTAATCAGGAGACAGAGTTTTTGATCATTTTTTCTCTGAACGGCAGTGATTACTATATAACGAATATTTCTCTTGCCGGGCACGGTGTTCCGGATCATATTCAGCCATGGAACGAGGAATGTAAGGAGCTTCTCGGGAAGGAATGGAGCTGTGCGTATTTTTCAATGACCAGGGAGCGGGCCGGAGTTCAGCGTGAGTTTTACATTCGTGACGATTCGGAATCGAGTCTGGGTGTCCATCTTGTCGGCGGGATGATAGAAAAGCATCAGATCGACCTTTCAGAAGAAAAAATAAATGCCGACACAACGTTGATCGAGTCGGGATCAATTAACTATGATCTTCTGCTGCAGCTGGTATTTGCCTGTGAAAGAGAAGACTATATCAGGGAAGAAATAGACAAATTCCTTATCGACAGACTTGAATTTCGCAGTGAGCTTATTACAGACAGTGATTCGGTCCGGCTGTCGGAATGGATCAGTTCGCTCAGAAAGAAAGAAGATCTGAAGATGATGGGATTGCTGAAGGATTCTCTGGCCTATCTGTACCCGTTCTCATTAGGCCAGTACAGTCGTTTTATATTTATGGCGCGTTTATACTGGTGCTTTGAGGGGAGAAAGTCATTCGCTGACAAAGATATCTATGATAAACTGAGAAAAGTTGTGGAGGCAGAAAACGGCAGAAGTACTCTGTATCAGGGCAGCCCCGATAAACAGCCTTCCGTACTGCTCTTCGACGAGGGTGATTTATACTACCATCCGGAATGGCAGAGAAGTTATGTCAGCGATATCATCGGTATGGTCCGGGAGTTCAGCAGATATCCTGTTCAGGTCATATTTACTACCAACTCTCCGTTCATGCTTTCGGATCTTCTCAGGGAAGACATTCATGTCCTCATGGCTGATAATCAGGAAACAGGATTTGATTCTCTCACGTTCGGTCAGAATATTCACATGCTGCTTGCCAATCCCTTCTTTATGAAGAAGACGATCGGAGAATTCTCATATGATGTAATAAATGAATTGTTTAATGTGTTAAAAGATACGAAGGAGCCCCAAGACGGAGAATTCAGCCGAATAATATTTGAAAGATTCGGCAGGTATCTGGACAATAAAGGAATCGAACGGGACAATACGGCAAAGATCAATGATTTTGTCAGGCAGCTGATTGAAAATGTGGGAGAGAGTGTATATCGTAAACAGCTGCTCTATTATTTTGACAAGTATAAAAACCGGCAGAAAGCATTAAAACCGGACCATCAGCTCTCGGAAACAGATATTATTACCAGTCTGAGGACCCTCGTCGACAGGAAAATTATGGAGACAGATGATGCGGAAGCGCTGATAGAAAAGCTCAGGAGAAACGCGGATGATAAAGATTGACAGTGTGCGATATTCGTTATATGAGAATGTATACTTTGATGCTGTATATGAAAATCTGAAAAGAATGAAGCCGGAAAACACGGACAGCGGAAGATCTGGTGAACTGAAGAAAATCCAAAAAAGTCCCCGTGCGATACGGATGTTGGTCTTCGAATTGTCTGTCTTCGGGATCCTTCCTGATAAATACCCTGTCGTCAGCGAAGCGCGCGAAATGGATGAGTGGGATGAGGAAGAACTGAAAAGTGCTGTCAGGTGGCTGCTGCTGGCAGATTATCGAACCCAGAAGAAATGCGTGGAAAAAATACATGCTGTTGAGTGCGGATATAACGCGCTATTGAAGGCGGCTGATAAGACTCGAAATGACATGATATTCATTAATCGAATAGAGGCGGGTCACGAATTTCTGGATTATTTTCAGAAGAATGCGTATAAGACGCTGAGAAGTACCGAAATAACGGATCTGTGGGAGAGTGCGTCTTTGGACGACCGATTAACTGTGCCGGAAGCTGTTGCGCAGGCTGCGGATTTGCGTGTCTGCCCTTACTGCGGGAGAAGCTTCATCGGTATAAAGCGGGATAAAGAGAAACCTGTGAATCTGGGTCTGCAGCTGGATCATTTTTTCAGCAGAGACAGATTTCCGCATTTTGCAGTCTCCCTCTATAATTTGATCCCCTGCTGCGGTATCTGTAATCTTATAAAGGGAGCAGAGTATGAGCCGGAGCTTATCTCACCGTTAGATAAAGATAATGATTTTGATAAGAAGGTCACATTCCGGTTTGATTTTGATCAGCTGCCGGGAATCGGAGAGCTGCGTAAAGTAAGGATCCTTGTGGATGAGAAGGAGCCGGATAGTAATCGGTACAATAAGAATATTGAATTCTTTCATCTGGACGAAGCATATGGATTCCATCGCGATGAAGCAGCCGCTATGTGCGGTAAAATAATGAGTTATCCGAAAAGTCTCGTCGAAGAGATTGCAGTCATGATGTACGGGGAAGTGCAGGATTGTTCGGGAGAAGACAATATCCGCGCCCTGGCCCGGCAAAAATCTGACTTTGAGCTTGGTTTGGAACAGATGATATTTGAGGAAGCGTTCTCAGAACAGTCTGATTTCAGAAAAAAGCCTCTGGCGAAACTGTACCGGGATCTGTACCTGAATTATCGTGAATAGTGCCAGGTGAGAATATATGCTGAAATTTTCAGATTTTTGTTGCATTATCCCCCGCGGGCGGTGTATTATATGCGGGTAAGTTTAAGAGCACACGGAATCTGACCGGTGGCGTGGACGACGGCGTTCTGTCATCAGTTTGACTTCGATGTGCATTTTTATTTTTGACAGGACCTGCGTTGCTGTGCATGTGCGCGCTCGGCGCAGATGCCAATATATCATTAAGGAGGGTACACTACATGAACTTAACACTTCCGGAATCGTATGATCCGCACATGACCGTGCGCGAGACACAGGCGGCTATCAAGTTTATCAGGGATACATTTCAGAAAGAATTCGGACGCGAAATGAACCTCGAAAGAATTTCAGCGCCTCTTTTCGTTGATCAGGCATCAGGTCTGAATGATAATCTGAACGGTGTTGAGCGGCCGGTGCAATTCGATATGAGATCTATACCGGGTGAGACTTTCGAGGTAGTTCAGTCCCTCGCAAAATGGAAGCGTTATGCCCTGAAGCGCTACGGATTTGAGCCGGGCGAAGGTCTCTACACGAACATGAATGCGATCCGA
>ODAI011648603.1_pt1 | contig 12034 bp, 7 predicted proteins | sample 1539321 | NCBI WGS metagenome assembly ODAI01 (sample SAMN02144231, study PRJEB22623) | gut metagenome | biome: sheep rumen | host: Ovis aries | place: New Zealand
GCTGTTGAACGCTTCAAGATACAGGTTTCCTATGCATGCAAAATAGTTTACGCTTTGATATTTTGCTCCGCCGATCATGTACACAATTGCTCCCGCAAGCAAAAACGTGAGCACACATAACGCTATTTTTGAACCGAAATGCGCGATTTGTTTTTCCTTTTCGTTCATCACGCACAAATAGATAAACAGTACCGGTACGAGCAGCATTCCGAGTCCGAAAATTCCGAAGAAAAACGGACGGATTACCGTGCGCCAGAAATTGCTGCCCGGCACAAGAACCATTACCGCAAAAAGCACGGCAAGAGCGGCGAAAAGTATTGACTTAACCCGCGGCCTCAGCCCGCGCGGAGCCGGTACGGTTCGCTTTTGCGCGGTTTTAGCGCGCGACTTTGTATTGCTTTTTTTGGTTGTCTGCTTCTTTGCTGACAAGCCTTTCACCTTCCTTTATGATTTGCTAATCAAATCAATTGCCGCGCCCTGCGCGGATTTATGCATATACCGGCATTTACCACAATGACGCCGGAGCGCCTGTGAAAAGGTTTACGCCGGAGTTAATTTCCATTATTGAGATAACCGCAAGGGCTATGCCGGCAAGCGCGGTATATACGACAAAAATTATCATCTTGTCTGATTTAAGGAACCATTTAAAAATTACGATTGCAAGGTAGCCTACTACCGCTGAAACGATTACGCCCACAATAATTACGGGAACTTCAACATTGATTGTTTCGGGGGTTTTAACAGCTTCAACACCCTCGAGCAATGCCGCCGCCAAAATTGACGGAATTGCCATTACAAATGTGAAGTCAAGCGCCTTTTGCTTATTAATTCCGCGCATTTCACCTACGGCAAGGGTTGAACCGGAACGCGACAAGCCCGGAAGAATTGCCGCCGCAACCTGCATTAAGCCTACGCAAAGCGCGTCCAAAACAGTGTAAGTGTCCTTGCCTCGGGTTCCGTTTGTGTTGCCGCGCATATGCTTAAAGCCCGCTCTTTGGTTTTTACTGTTGAAGTAAATTCCGAGGCTTAAGAGTACGCTGGTTAGAATCAACGAGCCGGCAGTAACAATCAAAATCTGTGCGCCGGAGAAAATATCCGCCAAATCCTTTACCTTTAAATCCGTGCCGGGAATCGGAATAAACATCAAAAGCAGCGGCAGCAGAGCGATAATCAGCATAACAATCATGTTGCGCTCGTAATTCATTTCCTTCCATTTGAACTTGCCGGTGAAGATGTCCCTGAGCATTGAAAAGAATTCCTTGATTAAGCTCCACACAAGCTTGTGATAAAAAGCGATTACCGCAACAAGCGTACCGACATGAAGCATAACGTTAAAAAACAAATTGCCTTCTCCCGCCGTGCCGGTTATATGCTGAGTAATAGCCAGATGACCGCTGCTGGATACAGGCAAAAATTCGGTTAAGCCCTGAACTATGCCCTGAACTATGGCGTCGATAATTGTCATAATATGTATCTCCTTTATATTAATGTGTATGTTTTTTCGGAGTTAAGAATTAAAAGTTAAACAGACGTTTAACTCTTAACCCCCAACTCAGTGCTTTTAAAGCTTTTCCGCGTCAATCATATCGCAAAGGGCTTCGATCGCGTCGGTCACGGTGCCGATATCGTCAATTATACCCTCGTCAACAGCTTCCTCGCCGTCCAAAATTGTACCTACGTCGGTAGCAAGCTGGCTTGTGTTGAGAGCGAGCTCATTGTAACGGCTGAAATCCACCGCCGAATTTTCAACGATAAACTCGGTAATTCTGTCCTGAATCTGCCTGAAATATTCAAAGGTCTGCGGCACTCCTACGGTAAGCCCGGTAGTGCGAACGGCATGGACCGTCATCGTTGCCGATTTTGCGACAAAGCTCTTTTTTGCCGCGACCGCAAGCGGAATTCCGATGGAATGACCGCCGCCGAGGATTATTGAAACCGTAGGCTTTTTTATACCGGCAATTACCTCAGCTATGGCAAGCCCTGCCTCAACGTCTCCTCCGACAGTGTTAATCATAATCAACACGCCGTCAATCCTTTGATCCTGCGAAACCGACACAAGCATAGGGATAACATGCTCATATTTGGTGGTCTTGTTTGAGCTTGGCAGCAGGTAATGACCTTCAATTTGTCCGATGACAGTAAGGCAGTAAATTATCCTGCCGCCGCGGTTTATCAGAACCGAGCCGATTTCCGAATTAAGCTCGTCTTGAACATCCGCTTCTTCCTTTGACGGAGCAAATTCCTCGCACGGATTTTTAACAAATTCATCCTTTTGGCTTAAAACAAAACCTCTGTGTTTATATTTACGCATGATTTCACGCACCTCCACGGTTAGTTTGTCCGCAAAGGTCTGTAAAATGCGTATTGATGTACAGATTACATTATAACACAATATGAATATTTTTCAAGATTTTCGCGGTATATTTCTTAAAAGTAATAATTATTTTAAAGAATTATAGTAGTATAGTATAATAATGCTATATTATATTAAATAACCGGAGTTGATATTCTCTTGAATCCTGACATAATTATGGGAATTGCAATCGGAGTGCTTATATTGCTCTCCGCCCTTTTTTCCGCTATGGAAACCGCATTTTCCTTTGTCAACAAAATCCGTATACAGCAAAGCGCTGAAAACGGTAACAGAAAAGCCCAAAAGGCGATTTACGTCATCGAGCATTTTGACAAGGCGCTGACCGCTATATTAATATGCAACAACGTTGTCAACCTTGGCTGTTCTTCAATTGCCACTGTACTGTGCCTCAGGATTTTCGGCGACATCGGTTCGGCAATAGCCACCGGAGCCACCACGCTTTTGGTGCTGACCTTCGGCGAAGTCATACCAAAGTGTCTGGCAAAAGAGCACTGCGATAATTTTTCGGTAAAAACCGCCGGATTTTTAAAAGTTATCACAATAATCCTCTCCCCGTTGGTCTTTGTGTTTATGAAGCTCAAGGAGCTTGCGCTTAAGGTTGCCGGCAGCAGCGAGGACGCTCCGTCCGTAACCGAAAACGAGCTGAAATACATTGTTGAAAGCATTGAAGAAGAAGGCGTGCTTGAGGAAAGCGAAAGCGAAATGGTGCGTTCGGCTCTTGATTTTGACGAAACAACCGCCGAGGAAATTTTGACGCCGCGCGTTGACGTTGTGTTTATCAACATTGACGACAGTATTGAAAAAATAAAGGATATAATAATTGAGAACCGTTATTCACGGATTCCCGTGTACGAAAATACCACAGACAACATTATAGGAATTTTACATACGCGCGACTATTTGGAGCTGCTTGCCGACGGCAAGCTTCCGAACGTGCGCGACATTATGGCAAAGCCGTACTTTGTATTTAAAACCCAGCAGCTTTCAAAGATTTTGAGCACCTTTAAGCGAACACGCGACCACATTGCCATAGTAACCGACGAATACGGCGGCACGCTCGGCATAGTCACAATGGAGGATTTGCTTGAGGAAATTGTCGGCGATATCTGGGACGAGGACGAGGAAATTGAACGCAGCCACTACAAAATAGGCAAGGACGAGTTTTTGGTCAACGGCGATATTGAGTTCGGCGAAATGCTTGAGCTTTTCGGCATGGACGAGGACGCGATTGAAAGCGACTCAATAACAGTCGGAGGATTTATTTTGGAGCACGCGGGCAACATTCCCAAAAAACGCGAAAGCATTGAAGCGGACGGTTTTCGTTTTACCGTAATGGAGGTTGAAAATCAGCGCATTATGCGCGTGGTTGTTAAAAAGCTTGAAGAACAGGCTGACGAAAAAACAGACGATTAAACTAAGCCCGCGAATTACCGCGGGCATTTGATTTTATTAAGGCATCAGGGTCGAATTAATATTGCCGTAAATTTTTTCTTGACAATCATAAACATCGGTGATATAATATATAAAGTTGAATATGCGGATGTAGTTTAGTGGTAGAACTTCAGCCTTCCAAGCTGATCGTGTGGGTTCGATTCCCATCATCCGCTCCAAAAAATAAGGACGCTTCAATGCGTCTTTTTTTTTGGTAAAACGGATTGGGAATCGAATGTCTGCGTTAAGAAAACAGTCCGGGGGACTGTTTTCAGCAGACCGCGCTGATGATTCTTTTCTCACAGAAAGTGAACCCGTCAGGCGAGATGTATTTCACGTCTGCGACCATAACACATCATCCGCTCCAAAAAATAAGGACGCTTCAATGCGTCTTTATTTTTTTGGTAAAGCGGATTGGGAATCGAATGTCCGTGTTAAGCCCGCATGCGATTTGCGACCCGTGCCGATGACACCTTATTAAGCCGTCAAAGCTCTCCTTCAATTCACTAAAAACGCACGCCTATTGAAACGCCGACACTGCCCTTATAACGAATACAGGCGATTTGACGCGGAGCGTTTTTTTAAATATACTTTCTTCAAAAACTTTCGACAAGAAAAAAGCCTTAATGTATTGATAATTTACTCGAAATTTGATACAATTAAGAAAATCTTAACTGAGAGAAAGCTGTGTTCTGATGACTAATAAAAATTTGATTGATTTGGAAGCTATGAGCGTTGAGCAAATTGCGAAGATAATAAAGCAGGCTAAAAAGATTATGCAAAGCCCTGCCGATTACCGCCACGCGTGCGACGGCAAGATTTTGGCAACGCTTTTTTATGAGCCGAGCACAAGAACCCAGATGTCGTTCCAGACGGCAATGCTAAAGCTGGGCGGACGTACAATCGGCTTTGATAATCCGATGAATTCTTCTGTTTCCAAAGGTGAAAATTTGAAGGACACAATTTCCGTTATAAGCGGCTACGCGGATATTATTGCCATACGGCATCCGCTTGAAGGCACGGCTATGGCTTCTTCGCTGTACAGCGAGGTTCCGCTGATAAACTGCGGCGACGGCGGTCACCTTCACCCCACGCAGACGCTTACCGATGTTGTTACGCTGAGTTGTGAAAAAGGCAGGCTTGACAACCTTAAAATCGGAGTTTGCGGAGATTTGCTTAACGGAAGAACCGTGCACTCGTTGATTAAAACACTGGCAAAATATGACAACAATTCGTTTGTGCTTATTTCCACTCCCGAGCTTTGCGTACCGCTTTACATCATTGATATTCTTGAGAAAAACGGCTGTAAATATGAAATATCAAACAGCCTTGCCGACGCGGTTTCGGATTTGGATGTGCTGTATATGACGCGTATCCAACGCGAGCGTTTTAAGAGCGAGGAGGATTATCAGGCGCAGAAAAATGTTTTCGTGCTTGACAAAGAAAAGCTTGACAGAGCTTCTTCCGACATGATAATCCTTCATCCTTTGCCCAGAGTAAACGAAATCACGGTTGACATTGACGACGATCCGCGCGCACTATATTTTAAGCAGGCTCAGTACGGAATGTACGGCAGAATGGCGCTGATTTTGCTTTTGCTCCAGGACGAGGACTTCACGCTTAAGGAACGTGAAGCTCAGATTTACCCGAATCGCTGCAAAAATCCGAAGTGCATAACGCAGATTGAGGAGTATCTTCCCCACCGCGGTTACGAAAAGCTCGGAATGAAAATGTGCGACTACTGCGACAAAAGAATTGACTGAGGAGGATAATTATGTTCGGAAATAACAATCCCGGAAACAAACCTCGGCGCAGAGTTTTGGGCACATACATTATCGCTTCCGTTATTTACATCATTTTGGGTGTGTTTATGGTTTTACGCCCGAGCAAGGTGGAAACCGCGCTGTGCTATACCTTTGGAATACTTATGACAATTTACGGCGCTGTGAATATCATCTCCTTCTTTGTTAACAAGGAAGAAAAAAGCAATCTTTTGCTTGAATTGATTTTCGGTGTGCTTTCTGCGGCGTTCGGCGTATTCACTCTGTTTTCGCCGGCAAGCGTAATCAATATTCTGTTCATCGTTATTGGCGCGGTTATTATTATTGACGGAATTATAAACATCAAGCGTTCTTTTTGGCTGAAAAATTTCGGCGAAAGACGTTGGTATGTTTTCCTGATTATTTCATTTATTTCGGTGCTTGCAGGTATACTTACAATTATTTTCAGAAAGAATCTGGGCGGAGCGCTGGTAATTGTTTTGGGAATAAACCTTATTTTTGAGGGAATTGCGGGGCTGGTTATAATGTTCCGGATTTCACGCAACAAAAAGCGCGTTGAACGCAATATCATGACGCTCAACGCGGATTATGAGGACAGAGATTAAAATTTTAATATAAAAGTTAAGCCGTGCGAAAGGCAATCTTCCGCACGGTTTATTTTTTAGTATCAGTAAAACAGCCTCAACGCTAAACGTTTATACATCCGTTTAGGTGGATTGAACAGATAATGCGCTCCTTTACCTCAATTTCAAGCGATTGCCGCATTGCCTCGCTGTAAAGCTCAAGCTGTTTTTTGTACAGAGTTTTAAGCTTTCCGATTTCCCGTACATGGTCGGTTTTGTAGTCGACAATTACCAGCTTGCCGTCCTCCTCAAAGGCAAGGTCAACAGCGCCCTGCATAATGATTTTAAAGTCGGTATCAACATCCCTGTATTCATCATACACAAGTGACGGCGGGATTTTAGCGGCAAAGCGTTCCTCGCGATAAACCTTTGAAGAATTCAGAACGCGGTCAAACAGCGCGGAATTTAACAGGGTTTTCAATTTTTCCCTGTCAATGGCTTTGCGTTGCTGTTCACTCAGCCTGCCGCATTCCGCAAGACGGTTTATTTCAGCGGATATATCTACGCGCGCAGCCTTAAAATCACAGTATTGGAGGAATACATGATGGGCTGTTCCGCGTTCAACAGCGGCGGCTGTTTCCGTGCTCATAAAGCCCGGCTTTGCGACCGTCCTTTCAAAATATTCCGCGCTTTGGCTGTGCGCCGCCTGCGACGCGCTGACCTTCTGCGGCAAATTCAAAATATCCGAATTTCGGTATTTGAAGCCTATGTTCTGTTTTAAAAGCCGAGCGTAATTAACATCTGTTTTACGGTCTTTTGTGACTTCCGAAGGTAAAACTTCCGAGCCGGCGGCGCTTTCCTCGGATTGTTCCGAGCCGTTTAAGGCCATAAGCCCGGCTTCGGTTTTGATATGATTAAATTTCCATTCAGGATAATTCTCGTTTAAAATAATATTTCCTGCACGGGAATTCATCTGTCCGCGCGTTGAGGGGTTTGCCAGCGCGCAAAGCGCAATCCATTCAAAAATGGTACCGCTGTTTGAAACCGTGTACGGCTCAATTATTTTACCCATTGCAAGCTTTGACAAGGTTTTTTCGATAAAGCTGTCGGTTTTTGCCATTGTTCCCACAACAATAAGCTTTTCCCTCGCGCGGGTAAGGGCGACGTACAATACCCTGAGCTCCTCGGCAATTTCGTTTCGCTCGATTTCAATTTCGACGGCGATTCGCGGCAGGGTGTCATAGCGGCAAACGCCCTTTTTGCGCTTAATTCCAAGCCCTGCGCGGCTGTCGATAAGCACATCGCTTTTGAGATCGGTTTTATTGAACCTTTTGGCAGTGCCTGCAAGAAAGCATACAGGATATTCAAGTCCCTTGGACTTGTGAACGCTGAGCACACGAACGCCGTTAAGCGCGGCTGCGTCAGCGGTTGAATCCGACGGCAGCTCGGTTTTATTGTCAATAACACGGTCAATAAAGCCGATAAAATCACTTAGGGTTTTATAACCGCCTGCCCGGTAGCTTTGAGCGTAACCTCGAAGCAAGTTTAGATTTGCAAGCGGTCTTTCACCTCCGCGTACAGCGGATGTGACGGCGGAAATTGAGGTTGTCTCATAAATTTTACCGACAAGCTCGTCTATGGCGCAGTTGTATGAACATTCGCGCAGCGCGTCAAGCTCGGACAAAAAAGCGGCGGCTTTTTCATTGTTTTCCGCGTACTTTTTAAGCGAATGATAAAGCGGGATTTTGCGGCTGCCCGAACGCATTTCGGCAAGTTCATCGGGCGTAAAGCCGTAAAGCGGACTGCAAAGCACGCTAAGTAAGGGAATATCCTGAACCGGGTTATCAATAATTCGCATCAAATTTAAAATGACCTTTACCTCAACAGATTCAAACGCGCTTTCGCTTTCCTCGCTGTATGCCGGGACGCCGTTTTGAATAAGCGTTTCAACATACGCGCCCGCAACCGATTTGGGACTGCGCATTATTACCGCAAAGTCTCCGAAGGTAGCGCGGCGGCTTTTGCCGTCCTTTGACACGGTAAAGCCTTCGCCCATGAGCTGTTTGATTCGGCTTGCGATATAAGTGGCTTCAAGTTGAGGAGTTTCCGCGTTGCCAAAGGCTGATTTTTCTATTAAAGAAATTTCAGTTTCACGGTTTTCACACTCGGGATACTTGGCCCCGACGTTTAATTTTTCATCATCGGTGTATTCCATTCCCGCGCAGTCCTGCCTCATCAGGCGTGAAAAAACAAAATTAACGGAGTCGCAAACCTCCCTGCGGCTTCTGAAATTTTTGTCAAGAATTACAGCGGCAGGAAAATTTTGCTTTTCTTCATCGTAGCGGTTGTAGCTTTGGCGGCGGTCAATAAAAATTTTGGGCTTTGCCTGACGGAAGCCGTAAATACTCTGCTTTACGTCTCCCACAGCAAAGAGGTTTTCTTCGTTGGTAGAAACACAGTTGAATATTAAATCCTGAACGTCGTTTACATCCTGAAATTCATCGACGATAATCGCGTCGAAACGCTTTGAAATTTCATGAGCCTGCGGCGTTTTTATGTAACCGCCCATACCGTTTGAACGCGCCAGAAGCCTGACGGTCAGCAGCTCGGTATCGGCGAAGGTGAGAATGTTTTTATTCTTTTTTAGAATATTTAATTCATCAATGTATCTTAAAACAAGCGCAAAAAGCTCGCGTACAATCAGGTAGAGCTCGTCGATTTCGTCCCTTGCTTGCGCTTCGGTGCGGCAAAATACACGTTTGAGCTTTTCGTTAGCGGACTTGAATTCTTCGCGGTTTGAGGCAACGGAAAGCTTTGCCGGGTTTTCCTTGTAGCCGCGCGGAGTTGAAAGCCTTTTGAGCGCGTAGGAATTTAAACTGCCTACCGCATTGTCCCACTTTTTTCCCAGCAGGTTCTTTTGGACGGTCGTAAAATAACTTAAATCGTCCTCAATTACGGGACGGAGCTTTTCGCTTAACTTTTCGTCACCCTCGTTTTTTAAAACAAGCAATGAGCTTTCGCAAAGGGTTATTCCGTGATTCAGCGCGGAGTGGGCGTAGTCGTAAATGATTTGCCCCCAAACAGAGCTTAAGACGTCGCCTTTTTTATATTCCATGAGCATGTTGTCAAGCCACTGCTCCGGAAAGGGCTGAGTATCAAGAAATTCACATATTCTCAGTACGGTTCTGCGCAGGTTAAGGTCGCCCTCTTTGCCGGAAAAAGCGTCAAGCAGCAGCTTAAAGCCGTCGGAGTTTTTATCGTAAAACGCTTCGACAGCCGTATCCATAGCTTCGGTTTGAAGCAGCTCAAGCTCTGTTTGTTCGGCGGCGCGGAAGTTTGGCTCAATTTCAAGAGTATGGAAGTATTCGCGAATAATATTTGCGCAAAAACTGTCGATTGTTGATATTGAAGCGTTATACAAAAGACGGCGCTGACGCAAAAGACGCGGATTGTACGGGTCTGCCTCAAGCAGCTTTGTAAGCGCGTCGGAAATACGCTGCTGCATTTCCGCGGCGGCGTCGCGAGTGAAGGTAACGATGAGAAGTCTGTCGGCGTCAATCGGGTTTTCCTCACGCGTAATAAGCTTGATTACACGTTCGACAAGCACGGCGGTTTTACCCGAGCCTGCCGCGGCGGACACAAGCACCGAACCGCCCGAGGCGTAAATTGCCTGCCGCTGTTCATTTGTCCATTCAGGCATTTTCCTGAGCCTCCTTTTCATCATCAAGCATTTTATAAACCTCAGCGTTGTCAACGCCGAAGGTGTTTCGCGCTTCGCTCATGCGGTAAGCGCAAACACTGTCATAAGGACAGTATTCGCAGGCGTCGTGCGCGCCCTTTACGGGCGAAGCTTCAATTTTTCCGCCGTAAAGCTCTCTGCCCATTTGCGCAATAATCAGGTCAAGCTTTTTAAATATTTTTCCGAACTGCTCAAGTGTAGCGAGGCTTTTTGATGAGCTTGGCTTGCCGTCCTTTATTTTGACCGGAATGTAGGTTGCGGACTCGGTTTTGTCCATGCCCTTTATTACACGCGCGTCGTCAAGCAAGAGTCCGTTCATTTTGTAATTATCGCTGATTTTCTTATTTATCTGCTCCTCTGTAAGATTATCGGCGGAAATAACCGGTACGCCCGCGGGCATGTAAAGAATCCCGGCGGGAGTTGTTGCGCCGTAACGCCGATCACCGTTTTTATTGATTGAGTTAAGGTACAAAAGCATTTGCAAATTAAGACCGTATAGGATGTCCGAAAGCTTGAACTCCTTTGACCCGGTTTTGTAATCAACAACGCGCACGAAGGACGCGCCGTCGTGTTTAAGCAAATCAACGCGGTCAACGCTGCCGCAAACGGCAATTTTATGTCCTGTTGGAAGTAAGATAGTGTAAGCCGGAATATCGGTGCCGATGCCGAGCTCGCAGTCGGCAACGGCGAAATCGCTTGCGCTTAGCTCGTCAACCAAATGCCTGAGCAGCAGAAGCAAATTGCGGCGGAGCATTTCAAGCTTGTACAAAAACGAGTTTGATTTTTGCTCTGAGCCGCCGAAATATTCTTCAAGATAGATTTTGATGGTTTTGCTGATAAAACCTGAAAGTGTCTTATCATTCATTGATGAATATTCTTTTTTAGAATATTCAGTGAAGAATTTTTCAAGCACATAATGCACCAGCGTGCCGTATTCCATTTGATTGATTTCCGCCTTTAGCCTTTCGCGCGCGCGCAGACCATAGTTGCAGAAGTACGCAAAGCGGCACAGACTGAATTTTTCAATTTGCGACGCCGAGATTGTTAAGTCTTTTCCGAAAAGCTTTTCGGCGTTTTTAAGATTTTCAATTGCGAAAGGTTTGTTTGTTAAGGCGCGCCTGACCGCCTCGGCTTTTGGCGAAAAGCGGCTGTCCGATAAAAAATATTCGCCGAGTCCCGAAAGCTCGGTTTCGTTTTCACCGAGTGATTTTGCGTATTCCTCAAACGCAGGCAAAACTGCAAGCATAGCCTCGGCGCGGTCGTCAAAGTCATCGCGCGAAAGCGTTGGAGCGTCGGGAAATATTGCAATAACTTCACTGAAAATTGATGAAGGCGAAAGGGATTCTCCTTTTGCGCCGACAAGCGGACAACTTATAAACAGTCTTTCAGACGCGGAAGAAAGGCAAGAATAAGTCATAAAGGTTTCAAGGTTTGCAAGGTCTGAAAAATCGTCGCTGATTTTTACATCGGCGTTGCTCAAAAGCTTTAACTCATAAGCCGAAAACAACCCGGACGTATGCGGTACGGCAGGAAATACACCGTCGTTACAGCCGATTAAGAAGCTGATTTTTTGCGTGGAGTTTCGCACTCTTTGCGAGGTGGTAATATTTACGCAATCGGCCGTTTGGGGGATTTTCATAAACTCAATCGCTCCGGTTTGAATTGAAAGCAGTTCATAATAGCGATTAGGGCTGAGCCTGAAATTACCCACGGCGGCAACGGTTTTGTCAAGACATGCCATGAGCATTGCCCACATTTTGAGAAGCTCCTCACTGTCACCTGTTTTATCAATTTTATCAAGCTTAGCGCACATTGATTTAAGCGCTTCGGGAACCTTGAGGTCGAGCAAAAGCAGGTATAAAAGCCGGCTGATTTCCTCCCCTGTTTTATCCTTGATTTCCTCGCGGAATTTAAGAAGCGGAACGGCAAAGGAACGGCGTACACGCTCCGCAACGCTCAGCTCTTCCCTGTCGGCTTCGGTAAACGTTTCCGAAAAACCACGCGGATTTTGCGTAAACTCGTTATAAAAACCTTTTCCGTTTATGTTCCAAATATATATGTAGTTTTCAAAAGCAGAAATTTCTTCTAAAGAATTTTGAGTAAGCCCTGTTTTTAAATACGCAAGTACGTCCTCGCGCCTGAAGCC
>ODAI013871559.1_pt1 | contig 12033 bp, 4 predicted proteins | sample 1539321 | NCBI WGS metagenome assembly ODAI01 (sample SAMN02144231, study PRJEB22623) | gut metagenome | biome: sheep rumen | host: Ovis aries | place: New Zealand
ACGCTTCAATCATTGGAACAGTATTAGTTCTTTCACTAATTTTTCTTAATGTTGAAGTTAATTGAGTAACCATACGGTCATAAAGGATACCTCTATATCTACTTGATTCTTCAATAATTGGAGGCACAACTTCTGGGATAATATCTCTCATCGATGGAGAAATAAATTCATAGTTAAGTGAAGTAGCACCATGAGCGCACTTCAAGATATATGTTGTTTCATTTGGAAAGACTTTAGATAAACGGTCTGCTAAGCCAACTTCAAAGCCAAATGTTCCAGGGGTTCCTGACATTCTTGAATATTTGTCTGCTCTCACAATACTAAAATCTGGAATCATTTCAGTGGAATATCCAGAAATCAAAACATTGCTATATCCAGTTTCAATTTCACTAATCTTATCTTCATCTAAAGAATTATGGAGATATTGGAAATGTCCAACACCAGCAGCGTTACTTTGTCCTGCCATAACAATAACTCTTGAGTTACCTTTTGGAACAAATCCATTCACTGGAAGATAGACAACATTGATAATTATGTCTTCTTTAACTAAACAGCTATTTAGACGATTATATGATTCATCATACACTTTGAATGTATATCCATCTTTTTCAAACATTGAATAGTCTAAATATGTGTTATAGTCCACATCTATTACTAAGTTTGGTAAATCAATACCGGTGAAATTGACCATAACTTTACATTTGTCACTTGCAACATAGTCTAGATAGATGTCTTCGGTAACAACATCGTGGTCAAAATCCCAAGTAACGTTGCCATTTCTCCATTCACCATTTCCGGTGGAAGCTGGTTTTTCTAATAATGAACCACTTTCCACCATTTTGATGACATTAGGTTCACCTTGTCTTCTAAATGTTACTTTCACTAATCCGGTGTAAGAATCAGGATTAGTTTCTCCAGGAACAAATCCAGTATCTTCGTCACCTAATAAAATGTTACGAATGTTTTGACATTCTTCATGAGTGACTCCTGCTTTATTAACTAAATAATCTTCCATCTTCTCTGAAAGGTTTTCTCCAGAGAATGAATTAATATAGTCTCTAATAGAGAGGTATCGATTATAAAAATCTAATGTGCCTTTATTGTGCGCACCACTAACGGAGAATAAAGATAAACAGAATTCTTTTAACGCTGCTTCTTCACTCACTCCACAAAGAAGGTCTAAACAAATGCCTAACCATCCTGTTCTGTCTCTACCGATTGAACAGTGAAAATAAACCGGATAATTATTTTTATTAGCGAAAACTTTAACTGCTTGGCCAAAGCTTTCTACTAATGATCCTTCACCAAAATAATTGATGCCTGAATTATTATTACTAATCGCATAAGGTGCAGAATGGTGATGATAATTTGAAGTTGGTAAATGTAAGAAGTTTTCAATTCCTTCCCCACTACCTCTAAGGTCTACCTCAGATTTAATACCAAGATTGTTAAGGAATTCTTCTTTACCTGCATCAGTAATAGCTTCTAAGCCCATTCCACGATAAACAAGTCCTTCTTTCATTCTCTTTCCATTTAAGCCAACATTTCCACCTAAATCTCTAGTGTTAGATACACCATCAATATAGATTGTTCTTGGCAGATTAGCGGTTGAGAAATTAAAGACATCAGAATAAACCACTGAATCATCGTTTTTAGTGGCAATCACTTGCCAGTAATAATCTGTTCCAGTATATGGGTTAGTTAAAGAAACAAAGTTAGTTGAACCAGGCACTTCATATTCTCTTTCAATTGTGGAGAATGATTTATCTTGAGAGACTATTACTTTGTAATTTTTCGCATTAAATTTAGATTCCCAAGATAAGACGTTGTTAGTTGGATGGAATAAGTCAAATTTATCAAAGATGTTTCGACGATATTCAACATCCGAATCAGTTTGACCCATGTGATTTGTCCAAGAGAATAAAGTACTGTTATAAGATGTCAATTCTCCAATCTCATCAGCTCTACTTTGATAATTATGAAGAAGATCATCCATTCCCATGAATTGACTTAATGCATCAGGAAGAACTGAAATAGTTTCTCCTTTACCTGGTTTAGTCACAACGATATCTGAAGTTAATACTTGAGGATTATCTTGAGCGTGTGACTTAAGCGCAATAACGCTAGAAGAGAGGACTCCTGCAACTAACGCGAAAGATGAAAACAATATAAGAGCGGCCATTTTTTTGCTTTTCATATTATTTTTCCTCCTTTCTTCTTAAACCAAGTAGCACTAATAAGGCACCTGCAGAAATAAATAGCAACAATGAGGTAGTAGCAATATTACCTCCACATCCATTTTTAGAAGATGGAGCTACATATTTAATAATTAATTCTCCGTATTGAACTTCAATATATTCATCGCCTTCTTTAACAAAGTATTTATGGCATTCTGAACATTCATAATGTTCTTTAACTCCATCTTTTTCTGGAGTTGGATTAACTTGTTCAACGAAAACATAGGTGTGAGGTTTTGTAGAAATACTCACAATCTTTGTTTGGGCAGAGAATCTAATATCATCAAACTTCACTGAATAGGAAATTTGTCCTTCTTCAGTGCAAGTTGCTTCTTTAATAACTAATTTTGTCGCGGTTTTTGTTTCGCTAAATTCTTCATGACAATGTGAGCATGTTAGAGTGGCTGTACACTCATAATCATCACCAACTTGTTTCCAAGTATATGTAGGGTTTTGATAATCATGTCCAGTTGCAGGAATAATAATTGTGTCTAAGACAATAGTTGCTTCTATATCACCATAATAAACACCTGGCTCATTTTCACATGTCCAATATTCAACATTACCATCTTGTTCACAAGTAGCTTCCACTCTATCGTGATGAGTCAACTCGTGTGGTTTTTTAGGAATAAACCAATTCTCTAATTCAACTTCGCCGTTTTCATCAGCAAAATGTTTATGACAATTCTCGCAGTAATAGCAATCTACATTGCCTAGTTCGCTACATGTTGAATCTTTATATTCTAGGTGAACAATTTTGTGACCTGTGTGATGAATAATTGCGTCTTCAATTAATTCATTACCACTTGAATCTGCAAAATAGCAATTAGGGTAGACTGGTGTATACCAATAAGCAACATTTCCATCTTCGGTACAAGTTGCTTCTTTAGCTTCTACGTAACTATAAAGAATGGTGTACGTAACAGTAATCGTGACATCTTCAGTTACAGTCAAAGAAGAAATTACCACGTCATTAAGTTTGACTTCAAAAAGCGCACCATCTAATTCAAATAAATCAAATGGAAGTTCTTTGTTTTTTGATAAGTAGTACGTATCGGTATTACGTTCAATGCCTTCATAGTTAACAGTAACTGTGTAACGATGAGGAGTTTCAATATATTTAGAAGTTAAGTGCATCGAGGATTCAACAACATCATTTTCAAAATCCCACTTATAACTGCCTAAATACCATCCTTCAAAAATATAATCTATCTCACCAACTGTGTAAGTTATTGGATTAGTAGGTGCAGTTAATTTAGAACCAACCGCTACTTCAATTGGATCACCATCGTCAAAGTAGACTTCAACCATAGAAACATGGCCGTGTACATTAATTGCTATTGTCTTAGTTATTGTTTGATAGCCATCAGCTTCTAACTTAATAGTTAGTGTCCAATTTCCAGCGTTATATTTGTTATCAGTAACTGCTCCTTCATCATAGATGAATTCAAGGTCCATAAAAGTGATGTTTTCATCATAAATATTAAAGACATCAATAACTCCAGCAAAGTTATAAACAGAATCGCCTTCCATGAAATCATAAGTAGAAGATCCTCCATTAATTACTGAAGTGTTGTATTGTTGTAGTTCTTTATAAACATCTATTGTTAGTTCGTTTGATGTGTCTATCACATATAGATGAGAAGGATTCTTTTTAACGCTATAGGTATAGTTGAGCACCATTAAGTGATTAATTGCAGCCTTAAAGGTCGTTGAATTAGATGAACAAACAATTTCAAATTCAAATGTGTAATCAGTCTCTTTTGCAAAAGCAAAACCACTGAATTGTTGAACCATTTTGTTGTTATCATCCATATCAAGAAGTTGGATTACTCCACTAGATGGGAAAATAGCAACTAGAGAGTTATATAATCCACTAAGGTGGAATGCGTTAGCACCATTAGAAAGATCAATATTGCCTGTATTAACACTAAAAGCAATTTGAGCACCACTAGCAGGCATTGGATTAAAGATCGCGTGTCCTGTAGTGCCAACCTTATGTGGTAATGTAACTTCTTCAAATAAGTAGTCATTTAAATCAACTGGGTTATCAACTTTGAATTCAGATGAATTATTCACAATCCAGCAATCACCAACAAATTTAATAGTGACTTCGCTTAAGCGCACATCCATAAATTCTGTTTTATTATCGATATGAAGAGTTGGGACCATATTGTTTTTGTTCATTAGTAGAATATCTACTGGATAAACAACATATAAATAGTTATTCCCATGGTCATATCCAACTTTGGTTTTGCTATAGTATTCACGAATTTTATAGATAGGGAGTCCGTTGATAGTTAAATGTTGTCCGATATCATATCCTTCTGCTGCGCGATTAGTTGTTTCAGCAGTGTGGCTATTTGCTAAATAGTCAGTGTCAAAATCTAAAAGTAATTGTCGATAGTTAGAGTCATTTGGATATTCCCTGTTGTTCCAACCATATATATTAATTTGCTTAAAGTTAACAACTGGCTTCTCGAAGTATTCACTATAATTTGATCTAACGTAAGCACTATGTTCTTCAGAAACACCTTTAGAGATTGTCGTTGCTCCTTGAACGAATTTCTTTTTCTCTCCACCATTAACGCAATAATCATATGAAGGGAATTCACATCCCTCTAGAACTTTTACGTATTTGTATTTAGCGACAGAAACATTTTCTTCTTCAGTTGAAGATTGGCTATGTTTTAAACCAAACCTAAATGTTCCATTTTTAAAGAAATAGTTTATATGAGAAGCATTGTAGATATTGCTAAATGGAACATATGTCTCATTGTCATTAGATATTTCAATATGAGTGAGGAAGTTATAATCACTGGCATGGAAATTAGGGGCATTCAACGTAACTAAATGGTCAGCTTCTGCCATGGTAGTATAATCGTTAGTAGATAAAGTGAAATAGAAGTAAGCATCTACTCCATTTTTATAGGCATCACATTGATACGCTAACGCTTTAGTGTTTGTAATCGTCCATTCTCCATCCGCTCTAGCTCTTACTAGCGGTTTTTCTTTGAAAGAAACCGCGGATAAAGCAAAAGCAGCAAGGAATAATGATGCGACAAAAATTTTACTTGTTTTTTTCATGTCCAGCACCCCTACTTTTGAGAATAAATAACATTGATATAAGCGTCTCGATAGACCTCAAATCTTGTGACTTCTCTTCCTTCATCAGAGATTGCCATCATGTTATATCCTTCTAATTCATATCTACTCATTGAAATTATTTCACCAGAATATTTTCTAAGTATTTCATCTTCTCTAGTAGCACCAACAAAGTGGATAGTAATCACATATTGTGTTGTGAAATCCGCATAAATATATGTGGTGTTATTTATTGCATTAGCAAAGTCAAATGTTTCTCCATTAGAGAACCAGGCAAACGAAGCATCTAACTCATAAGGAGCAAAGATTTTACTTCCTTTATTGACCATCATAGCGATATCTTGATGACCAACCGCTTTAATATTTACATAAGCTTTGCCTTCATAATTATTAATAGGTTTAAAACTCTTTTGTCCGTGTTCAATACTAGTTTTTCCAGACCAAATATCTCTAATTGTTTGAATCTCTTCTTCGGTAAGGCCAACAGATTGAGTGCTACTTTGTTTTAAGAAGTTTTCAGCACCGACATTAACACTCTTTTCAACGCCACTATAGTCTTCTAAAGTTTGAAGAGTTTGGTTAACGATATTGAAGTTCATATCAGTTAAAGTCTTTTGATAAGACGCAACTACTGACCACATCGAAGTATAGTAATCATGAATAATATATTCTTTTGAAGCTCCACATAATGCTTGAAGTAAGATAGCAAGCGTACCAGTTCTATCTCTACCAATTGCACAGTGGAAATAGACAGGATAATTATTTGCATTAGCAAACACTCTAACTGCATCAACTGTCTTTGCTCGATTTTGAGGAGCTAAGTCGTTTGTGTACATTTGTAATGTTTTTAAATAGTAATTTGATAATCCTGCTGGATTTTCTAATCCTTCATTAAGATTTCTTAAATCTAAATCAGTTTGAATATCTAATTGATGTAAAGCAGGAAGAGATTCACTAGTTGTGTAATCTAGGCATCCTCCTCTAAAGATAAGGCCTTGTTTCATCTCACCATATAAACCAGTAAAACCACCAACATCACGGGAATTAGAAACATTTGGAATTTCTATTGTGCGTTTATGGTTACCGCTATAGAAATCAAAGATTTGGGATTTTATTACTCCGTTATTCGTATTAGCGGTTACTTGCCAATAATAGTGAGTGTTAGCAAATGGATTTTCCATTTTATAGCACGCTTCAGTTAATCCCTTTGCCTCATATAAGGCATTAGTCATTTCAGCATCTAAAGCAACAGTCACATCATATGAATTAACAGAGACATTAGATTTCCAACTCAAGACATTATTAACAGGTTTAAAATCATCCCATTTAGCGAACAATTCACGACAATAGTCATAGTTCTTGGAATTAGAAGCGTATGAAGTAATATCGTTATTCATTTCATATAAAGATCTGAGTGTTTCAAAATCAGTTTCGTTATTGTCCCAATATTGAAGCATATCATCGTTAATAAAATTAACGGTCTCACCATTAAAATGAGAAAGAGGGATAATTGTATCAACATCAAGATTAATAACGTCATCTGCGTAAGAGACATTAAAAGACTTATTAAAACTAAAATTAGTGAAAAGCATTCCCGTTAAAAGAACAGGAGCAAATAACTTTTTATTCATGTTTATATCCTCCTTTCTTTTTAAGAACAGTCAGTAAGATAAAAGCGGTTCCTGAAAGGATTGATAATATCATTGTCGTAGTCGCGATATTACCGCCACAACCATTACTAGTAGGGGTGACTGGAGGATTAAGTGAAGTATAGACTAGTCTCACAATCATGTCAGATGAGACAGTGAATGAATCAGTTTCTTCATTATTCACATACGCTTTAAGCGTGTAACCATCTTTCATAAAGATTTCTACATTAACGCGTGTATCGTGTACGAAGAAAAGTGAATAAGAATTAAGACCATCTATTCCTTCAACAACAAAAGTCACCATATGTTCTTCTACGACTTCTTGAAATCTACTTGTCAGATTCATATCGCAAGAAATATAGTCTTTTTCAAAATCCCAAAGACGATCGTTATAATACCAGCCTAAGAAGCGATATCCTTCTTTTGTTGGACTAACGATTGGGGCGATTAAATCTCCAACTCGATATGTGGTTGGATTTTTATTATCAAATGTTACTGTAACATCTAACTTATCAGTGACAATTACAGTTGCCTTAATTTTAGCGGTGTTATTTGAACGGTCAGAAGAGCTCATAACTACTATCCAAGTTCCCTTGTTCATTTTGTTATTAGTAATCGCTTCATTTGGCCAAGAAACTGTTATCATCTTTGATAAGTCACCATCAACCGCATCAATTGATAAACATTTATTTTTAAAATCAATTACTTCACTACCAACAAGAACTCCATACACTGATTTTCCTGAGTAAGTAAGAATTGGCTTTTTAATATCAACATTAAATGATGCGTTTCTAAATGAAGCAACACCACTAACTAAGTCAATAGAGAAGTGACTATTAGGATTAGAGATATCTATGTCATTAATCAAAATATAAATAATGTCATCAACTGCGACATAGAAGTTAACTTTGTTATTAACTTTTCTTGTGTAGATAAATAACATATACCAATCATCAAACACAAAATGAGAAATCTTCGCAGTTTCAACTACTACATTCGCATTAGAAACACTTATTTCATCGCCATTAAATGTGACTTTAATATTTCCTAATAAAGAAATAGAGAACACATTGTCATTGGATTCAATTTTGTAATTCATATAAAGACCAAAAGTATCTAAGGATAGCTCTTTGTCTCCAGAAACACTGCTATTCTCCTTAGTAAGTGTTACTTCTTGTTTATTAAATACGTCTGAGAATGAGAAAGCACGATCATATTCATCTTCACTTGTGGTTGCTGGTTTAGTTTCAACCCATTCACCATCACTAAGATATAAAGTAACTTCTCCTAATAAAGCATCATAGAACTCAGTGTCTGCTTCAATATGTAAAGTTACTACTTTATAGCCGTTACTTGGGAATAAGCATGTAATAGGTAAGTTAATATGGAAGTAGCATTTTCCGTGAGTGTAAGTAACCGCTGCATCATCAAATTCATATAAAGAAACGCCATTAATTGTGATTTTCTTACCACAATCAGAGTATCTATTTACTAAGTTTGAACTATCAGCAATTCCATTAACCCTTAATGAATCAGTAACGTTACCAAATTGGAAAATAGATTCATTATGACCTGCATCTGCAGATACATTATTCCATCCAGCAGCAACGCCAGAAAACGCAAATCTAGTTAATGTTGATTTATCTCTTATTTGCATCCAACAACTTGGTTGGCCGAGGACTCCTCTAAATTCAAAACTGCATTTAGGAAGAACAACTTCAGAGAAACGTAACCCCTCTTCAATGTTAATAGTAGGAATCTCATAAACATCCTTATTAGATAAAGATGCATCAGTGACATAAATGAAAATGTAATGGTTTTGATAGATATAACACTTAGAGTCAGGAACATCGATGATGTTCACTCCATTGATTTTAATTTTATAGTCAGCGTTATAGCCAATCCCTATAACTCCACGACCAGTCATGTTGTCTGGTCCAATAATGTTAGTTGGATCAGTTAAAGATTTTCCTTGTTGCTTAAATCCTAAAAGGACACAATATCCATCTCTAGGGGCACCATTAGCTTCTCTTTCTCCAGACCACCAATCATTTGTCGCGTAGAATGAATAATCAGTGTTATTCCAAACAATACTATCGTATTCACCTTGGGTCTTACTAATAGGAGAAGGATTAATTTCCCATTTGTTTGCTTCACCTAAGAAACCTCTAAATTCAAATTTAGTTCCTACTGTACGATAGGCGCCATCTATTGACATGCCTTCTCTTACTTCAATAGTTAAAAAGTCATAACTATCTGAGAAAGTAATGCTTGAATAAGGCACATAAATAAAGAATCCGTTCGTTGGATAACAATAGATAATTGTTCCAGTAACATTTTTACTTGGGATTCCGTTAATTAAGATATAGTCACCAACATTGCAGCCAGCAATGCTAGAAGTTAAAAGATTTTCGTCATAATGATATGAGGCTGAAATGTTTGACTTATAAAGTGGTAATAAGCAATATCCTTCTTGAGGTATATTTCCGCTCTTATTTGGAACCCAATCTTGTCCCATACCACTAGAGTAATCAACGTTGTTCCAGCTAATGCTACTAACGTCCACTAATGTATCCGCGTAAGTAGCTTCTATTGGATTACTGTTTTTTGAAGTATGACCAAAAAACACGATACCCATGGTAATAAATAGAGACAAAGCAAGTCCAAAAATCCTTTTTTTAGCCATATTATGACCTCAGCTTAGAATATTCATTTTCTTTATATTTTTAGTTTATGCCTAATATTATTTAAAAATAATTATTATTTTATTACAAAATATCAATTTTTTGACATTTCGATTGATTATCATAAAAGCGAGTAGAAATCCACTCGCTTAATATGACGTTCTTAGCAATTATTCTTCTCTTCTTTTCTTAATGATTTTAGCGGAGATAAGTCCAATCACTAATGAAGTTGAGATAACAATTGAGATGATGATTAATTGGTTAGATTGCTCTTTGAAGAACAATGTATTATTTGATGAAGCGGTTAAAGCGCCAGTATTTGCATCGAAGTTAATAACTTCACCATTAGCAGCAGCCCAAGCCATCATTCTAGCCTTTAAGTTTGCATAATTTGCATTAGTGGCAAATGCAACTCTTTGACTATTAGTTAAGTAAGTATTAAAGAATGCTTTTGTAGCTGCATACTTAGTTAAGCACGCGCCTGTTTCTCTATTATCATCAAAAGATACTGTTTTGGAATCAAGTTTGTTAACACCAAATCTATTTAAGGCGGTATTAACTACATCAACATCAGTATATGTAACTGGATCAGTTGTGTTTTGATAATGAGTTAAGACTTCAACTCTACCAATATCGCCTTCATCATATGTTGTATTTTTGGCATAACGAGTAATGCCATCAATAACTACTTCATGACGTAATGTTTCTGCATCAAGGACAATTGAATAGAATTCAACAGTGTGAGTTACATCTTTTGTAAATGTAATACTATATTTTGTTTCAACTTCTTTGTTGTCATGTAAAAGAGTAACATATCCATCAGCAGCTGAATTTGTTCCAAGTCTAATTGTGTAATGAGGATCAGCAAAATTAGAACATGCACTGAAATCAATTACTATACCAGTTCCATTTGGAGCATTTACTCCAAATTTAAGTCCGATAGAATGTGCACCAAATGGTGACATATTATTTACAGGTATACTTGTTGTTGCTGCAGTGTATTGAGTTGGTGAAACAAAGTTATGATTAACATCTGAAAGTGTTGCTAGACCATAGTCAGGACGTGTAGTAACACGGACATAATCAAGATAAACATTAATCCACGCGGATGTTCTGAAGAATAATTGGAAAGACTTTAAGAAGCCATTCTCATCCGCGAAAGTGTTGAATGAAGTATTGGAAATGAATTTATCACCAGTTAATGAATAGGAAACCCATTCGTTTCTTGTTGGGAGCAAACTAAAACCTGCTGAGTTTTCATTAATCACAATGCCAGCTCCATCTTTTCTTATACGGAAGTCTGCTTGAGTTAAGGATGAAGAAGAGTCAGCGGTATATAATCTAAAATCAATTGAAACAATATCGCTTGCAATGATATAACTGCCAGAAAAATCAAGCGTTACTATAGTATTTTGTCCATTAATTCTTAATATAGCGCCTTCATTGCCTGCTGCAACCGCTTGTGCTTCCGTGGAAGATAGCACTGTCAAGGTCGTTCCTGTTCCAGCAGCATAGCTGAATTGCCCATTATTAGTGAACTCATCAATATCTGATTGAGCGTTAGAAGCACTAGCTTCGACATATTGTTTGTTGTTTTGTTTTGCGACCATTGCTATTCCACCGATAAGCAATGCAAAACTAGAGATGACACCAAAAAACTTTGAAATCTTTTTCATATAGTATCTCCTTATAAATCTAATCTTATTTTATATTCACATGTGCACAGCCAAATTATTAGTTTTTTATAGAAAATATCATTTTTTAATACTTATTTGATATGTCTTTGCAAAGCAAAGGACAAATTATTTCTTTCGAAAACATATACATTTTATTTTTATTAGATTCAGCAACAAAAAACACTCTCATCAATAGCGAGATCGATTTGAGAGTGTTTAGTTATTTTGTTAATTATTTGATGTTAACATCGCCATCAGTACAGTGCACTACTGTTACAGGAATGTCATCATACCAGTGGTAGGTGTTACCTTGATTAATACTATTCCATTGTGCAGTCGTACCTAAATAGTTAACAGTAGATAAACTTGAGCAATCGTCAAATATGGAATGTTCTAACATGTTTTGATAGAACCTTGATCCACTATCATAATAATTCATAGTTACTGGCAATGTAATGCTTGCTAGTTTATTGCAACTTGTGAATAGTGAATAACGGTAAACCATGGTGGTATCATCACCAAAGACAACGTTTGTTAGGCTGTAACAATTCACAAATACTTTTGGGCCAAAATCAACTGTTCCAGTATGAGAATAGATACTCACTTCTGTTAAACCTGATTGAGTGAATGCACCTTCACCAATTACATTAGCGTATAACTCAATTGCACTAGTACTACCTAA
>ODAI013442125.1_pt1 | contig 12032 bp, 9 predicted proteins | sample 1539321 | NCBI WGS metagenome assembly ODAI01 (sample SAMN02144231, study PRJEB22623) | gut metagenome | biome: sheep rumen | host: Ovis aries | place: New Zealand
CCGCTGGCCTGACGCGTTTCGCTGATGCCGTCGGGAAACAGCGTGGCTACGAAGATTTGCGACTGGTGGGCCTTCGGGTTCTCCGTCGGGTCGGCATAGAGCACGTAGCGGCTGTCCAGCACGGGGTCGCTGACGCCATGCAGCACGACGCCCGTGGCCAGCGTCGTGGGCTGGCTGATGCCGTCGTACCATACCGTGCAGCGGTTGAAGTGCGACGCCTTGTCGAGGCTGATGAGCCGGTGCTCGGTCACGCCGTCGGCCGTCGTGCCGTAGTCCAGCAGGGCGGTGAAGCGCAGCGGGCCGTTGTCCAGTATGCGGCACTGCTGATAGCAGTAGGGGAAGCGCAACTGTCCGTCGGCAGTCATCAGTGCCGGTGCACCGCAGCCCAGCGTCGGGCCTACGCCGTAGCAGTCCAGTCCGCGCCCGTGGTCGTGGTGGAACGACATGGCCAGGTCCATCTCCCGGGCCTCCTGCGCCTTGCCGGCCCGCCGTAGCGAGTCGCGCAGGGCCATGCCGCGGAAGTGAGTCCTGTAGCGGTCGGCCACTACCGGTTCGGGCGTGTTCTTCACCCAGACGTCGGTGCCGTAGGCCTTTTCGCCCCGGCGCTGCAGGGCCGGACCGTAGACGCGGTAAATGCCTCGGTCGTTCTCCCATGTCAGGTCGTCGAGCCGGCTCTTGTAGACGGCACCCTGAACCTCGGACGGAAACGCCAGTGGCTGTCCGGGCGTGACGGTGAAGACGGCCTGGCCATGGGGCTGAACAGAGGCAAAGATGAGCAACAGGCCGTCGTAGGTCTGCTGGCTGACCACCTGCTGGCCCAGGGCGTTGCGCACCACCAGCGGGGTGCCCGTCTGGACGCCCAGCTGCCGGCAGATGCCGTCAAGCGGCGTGGCCACCGTCTCGTGGCGCTGCATGGCGGTGGGATTGTCCACCGTGATGCGGGCCTCCTGTGCCGCTGCCGGCAGTAGTGCCAGCAGCAGGCTGAGTGTTGTCAGTATGCGTTGCTTCATGCTTACCATCGGTCTTTAGTCTGAATGTTGTCGGCCCAGCGGTGGTCCTTGGGGAATGGCTGTCCGTTCCAGGCTTTCACCTGTGTCCAGGGCTGTGGCTCGTCGGTCCAGAAGGGGTGTCCGGCGGGCAGTCCCAGCGGCATGAAGGCCAGCGAGGTCATGTAGAGCGAGCCGTTGTTGGTGTACCAGTCGGCAGTCTCGGGCTGGTGGCCGCAGAAACCGATGGTCAGGTAGCCGCCGTCGTTGAAGTTCTGCTGCTGGTCGAACATGCGGTGCATGACCTGGGTCAGCGCGGCGCGCACCTGTCCGTTGCTCAGTTCGCGCGGCAGCGTCTGGTACCACGCCATCAGGGCCAGGGGCTGCATGGCGGCCAGGCGGTAGGGCGTGGAGCGTCCGATGACGGGGAAGGTGCCTTCGGGCGATATGAAGCGCTCCAGGATGATGGCAAACTTCTGGGCGCGCTGGAGGGCGCGGTCGTGGTACTTCTTGTAGTCCAGGCGCGAGTTGACACGGGCGTCGACCATGGCCTGCAGGGTCTCCAGGTACATGGCGTGGAAGACGTAGCTGGAGTAGTAGTCGAAGGCAAACACGGGGCCGTCGGCATACCAGCCGTCGCCCACGTACCATTCCTCAACCTTGCGGCAGGCGGTATTGACGCGGAACTCGTCGAACTGGGCCTTGGCCTTGGCCAGCAGGCTCTCGATGGTCGACGAGAAGAGGAACCAGTTGGTGTATGGCGGGTCAATGCGGCGCAGGTTCTGGAACTCCTTGACGTAGCGCTGCTTGGTCTGGTTGTCCAGTGGTTCCCACAGCTCGTCCCATGCGCGCAGGAACGACTCGGCTATGTAGGCGGCATCCACCAGGTTCTGGCCGGCACGGCCCCAGCAGAGGTAGTCGGGCGACTGCGGGTCTACGGCGTTCTTATAGGCCTGGAGGGCCCACTGGCGCAGCTGTCGGCGCTGCTGTCCCTCGGCACTGTCGTCGTCGGGCAGTGCCAGCCAGGGGGCTATGCCGGCCATCAGCCGGCCGAAGGTCTCCATGTAGACCACGCTGCGGTCACGGTTGTCGAACGACGGAGAAAATTCGGTCTTCATGTTCTTCTGCAACTCGCCCTTGGCCATGTTTTCCAGCACGGGCTGAGCCATCTTGTAGGCCAGCGAGGTCCAGTACTGGCGGTCGGCCTGCGGGCTGACGTAACGTGCGTATTCGCAGGCAGCCAGCAGGAAGGCACCGGTGCCGAAGTTGGCCTCGCTGTTGGCGTCGACCTTCTGGCCGGGTATGGCCCGCTCGCCTATGGGCTGCACGTAGCCTATCTTGCCGCTCTTCTGCAGGGCGGTCTTCGTCAGGTATGTCCAAGCCTTGTCGACCACCGGCTCGAACTGCTGGCGCTGCAGGTAGCCGTTGTTCATGCCCCACAGCATGCCGTAGCAGAAGAAGGCCGTGCCGCTGGTCTCGGGACCGGGGGCCTGCTGCGGGTCCATCATGGAGCGCGTCCAGTAGCCCTCGGGCTGCTGCAGCCTGGCTACGGCATCGGCCAGCCGCTGGTATTTCTTGACGAAGAAGTCGTGGTGGCGGTAGTCCTTGGGCATGTCCTGCAGCACCTTGGCCAGTCCGGCCAGCACCCATCCGTCGCCTCGCGCCCAGAAGTCCTTCTGGCCCGAGGCCGTCTTGTGCTTCGGATAGACGTACTTGCCGTCGCGGAAGTAGAGGCCGGTCTCGGGGTCCAGCATGATGGAGTCGCAGTAGAGCAGGTTGTCGTACAGCTTGTCCAGGTAGCGCTGGTCACCCGTCAGCCGGTACATCTTGGTCATCACCGGCATCACCATGTAGAGGGCGTCGGCCCACCACCAGTAGTCGTGGGCTTTCGAGCGCGCCTCGTAGCCCATCACCTCACGGGCCCGCGCCACCTTACGCTCGTTGGGCGACAGCTGGTAGAGGTCGATGTAGGTCTGGAAACAAATCTGCCAGTCGCCGAAGAGCACGTAGTCCTGGCCCTCGCCGTAGTTCTTGTATTTCCATTTGGCCGGGTTGGCCTCGGTGGCTCCCTTCCACTGGTTGTGCTCGGCCCAGCGCGTGCTGTAGTCCAGCATCTGCTGGTCGTGCAGCAGTTTATACACTTCGATGTTGCCGGTGTGGTAGGCGGCGTTGTCCCAGAAGGCGCGCACCTCGGCCTTGTGGTTCGTCTGCCAGTAGGTGTTCACCTTGCGGACGACGTTCTTCACTTCGTCTGCCGTCCACTTCTTGGCCTCGGCTCCGAGAGCGGCCAACAGGGCGACGGCAACGATGCTTAGTCTCTTGATTCCCATAGTGTTAATAGCGTTTATAGTAGTTTTTCTTCGTTCGTCACAGCATGCCTTTTGTCGAGGGCAGCTCGTAGTGGTAGACGTCGCGGCGCACGGCCATCTTGAGCGACCGGGCCAGTGCCTTGAAGATGCCCTCAATCTTGTGGTGCTCGTTCTGCCCCTCGGCCTTGATGTTGAGGTTCATCCTGGCCGCGTCGCTCAGCGACTTGAAGAAGTGCAGGAACATCTCCGTGGGCATGTCGCCTATGCGCTCGCGGTGGAACTCGGCATCCCATACCAGCCAGGGGCGCCCGCCGAAGTCCAGGCAGACGCTGCACAGGCAGTCGTCCATGGGCAGCGTGTAGCCGTAGCGCTCAATGCCGCGCTTGTCGCCCAAGGCCTGCAGCAGACATTCGCCCAGGGCCAGCGCCGTGTCCTCGATGGTGTGGTGCTCGTCGACGTCAAGGTCGCCCTTGACGCTGACCGTCAGGTCCATCATGCCGTGCTTGCCAATCTGCTCCAGCATGTGGTCAAAGAATCCCAGGCCCGTCTGGATGTCGCAGCGGCCATTGCCGTCCAGGTCTACCTTAATATATATGTCGGTTTCCTTCGTCGTCCGTCTGACCTCGGCCGTGCGCTCGCCACCATAGGCGCGCTGGGCTGCCTTGTCCCAGCTGTCGGCCGCGCTGATGGCGTCGGCGGCACCGTCTATTCTGAGGAATCCGCAGCCGATGTTGCGGGCAAACTGGCGGTCGGTCTCGCGGTCGCCAATGACGTAGCTGCGGCTCATGTCGTAGCTGCCGTCGGTCATGTATTTCTCCACCAGCCCGGTGTTGGGCTTGCGGGTGGGCGCATTGTCCTCGGGGAAGTGGCGGTCTATGAGTATGTCGTCGAACTTGACGCCCTCGCCCCTGAGCGTGTCGAGTATGAAGTTGTGGACGGGCCAGAACGTCTCCTCCGGAAACGCCCCGGTGCCCAGTCCGTCCTGGTTGCTGACCATCACCAGCTCGTAGTCGGTATGCTGGCTGAGGAAGATGAGGTTGCGGATGGCGCCAGGCACGAACGTCAGCTTCTCGAAGGCGTCAATCTGTTCGTCGGCCGGTTCCCGGATGATGGTACCGTCGCGGTCAATGAATAGAATTCTTTTCATGTTCTTTGGTTTCTATGGATCCGTAAATATAGTAGTTGTGAACCAGTGTCACCTGGCTGACGTAGAACTCCAGGTAGCTGCAGAGCGCACAGGTGCCGAAAGTCAGCACGGTCATGTACGACGGCATGTTCAGCGCATCGCCGATGAGCAGTCCCTGGTGGGCCTGCTGGTTGGCATAGGTCAGGATGTTGGCCGGCAGCGTCACCACCAGGCCCGCCAGCACTACCAGCAGCGTGCTCAGGAAGAAGACCAGGAAGAGGCCACCCCAGTGGCGCATGCCACAGCCGTAGTTGGAGGCCAGCGTGCGCCAGTAGCCGCAGGGCGCCTCCATCACGTACTTCATCAGCACGTGCATCAGCGGCAGCGACAGCAGGGCGACGATAACGGCCAGCAGTAGGAAGAAGCCCACCGTCGTCATCAGGTGGCGCACGGTGAACTGCGGGCTCACCACGTCGGCCACGGCCAGCAGGCCGACGTACAGCACCAGCGGCAACATGGTCACCAGCAGCGTCAGGAAGCAGCCCTTCACCGAGCGCCACATCAGGTCGGGCTGGGTTGTCAGCCAGTGGGGCGGGGTGGTGATGGTGCCTGTCAGCTTATGCTCCTTCAGCTTGTTCAGTATCGTGGCCGAAGCCATGCTCATGGTGGCAATGGCCAGCAGCAGCAGGCCGACGATGGCCAGGAAGCTGAGCGCGTAGTCCTTGACCGTATCCATGAGGATGCCCTGCCCGGCAGTCAGCTGGCGCATCAGTGCCACCGTCAGTTCGGGCACCTTGATGGCCGTCAGCGTGCCCAGTGCGCCGCAGCAGGCGGCATAGACCAGCGCCATGAGCCACGATGCCTTGAATAGTTTGCGGAAATTACCGTTATACAGCCTGTAGCCCTCGGCCAGTACGCCTCGGTAGCTACGAGCCTTCATCAGTGTGTTGTCTTCTTTTTTCTCCATCATGTTATTTGTTTTGAGCTACAAAGGTAGTGTAATTCGTGCAAAGCACCAAAAAAATTAATGAATTTTTCAAATATCTGGTTCCCGTGACTTTTATGACTCCGACGAACTGGTGCCTGCCGGCTTGACCAGCGGAAGGATTTTTGTTCGTTTGTTCCTGCACCTATATATAAGGGTGCAGGAACAAACGAACGAAAATCCGCCACAAAAATTGACAAGCCAAGTCAGCAGTTCCCTACGAAGCCTTCCAGAATTTCCTGGAAAGCTTTCTAAATATTTCTGGAAGGCTTTCTAAATATTTTTGGAAAGCTTTCTAAATTTCAGCACCTTTATAAGGACGGCCGGAACGTGGTAAATGGGGTTTTGATAGCATTTAGTTCAAAATGCGAAACTAAAACGACTGGAATTGCTAAATTTGTCAGTATTTTAAGGTTTTGACCGTTAATTTCTAACAGCCGTTAAGACAATGCGGGGAAGTGTTAAATTGCGACAAAAATATGCGACAATTTGGCAGAATCACAAAATTTGGGAGTAAATTTGCAACCGATTTCGAGAAACGAGATAATTAACTCACTAAAAAATAGTAATGAATATGAAAAAGATTGTAAAGAGCTTTATGCCGGCTGTCTATCTGATGGTGATAGCATTCTCAGCCGCTTCGTGCAACAAGACTCAGGCTGCTCCCGCCGTGGCTGCTGCCGCCCCAGGACAACCTGTCGACCTGACGTATGCCGCCGAAAAGGCACTGCCGTCGGTCGTCTACATCAAGTCAGTCATTAACTCTAAGGTGCAGACCGTGGAGTACAGCGATCCCTTCGAGGACTTCTTCTCTGACCCCTTCGGCGGTTTCTTCGGACGCGGCCAGGGCAACAACGGTAAGCGCCAGCGCCAGGTGCAGACGCCGAAGCGGGCTGCTGCCGGTTCGGGCGTCATCATCTCGACGGACGGATACATCGTGACAAACAACCACGTTGTGGACGGTGCCGACGAGCTGACGGTGACGCTGAACGAGAACTCAAAGGAGTACTCGGCACGCATCATCGGAGCTGACAAAACGACAGACCTGGCACTCATCAAGATTGACGCCAAGAACCTGCCTGCCATCACCATTGCCAATGCCGACGACGTGAAGGTAGGCGAATGGGTGCTGGCCGTGGGCAACCCCCTGGGACTGAACAACACGGTGACAGCGGGCATCGTATCGGCCAAGGCGCGCTCGATGGGTCAGGGCGTGAGCTCGATGATCCAGACTGACGCTGCCATCAACCAGGGCAACTCGGGCGGAGCACTGGTCAACACGCGCGGCGAGCTGATTGGCATCAACGCCATGATATACTCGCAGACGGGTTCGAACATCGGCTACGGCTTCGCCATTCCTACAACCATCGTCAACAAGGCTGTCGATGACTTCAAGAAGTACGGTGCCTACCAGCGGGCCATGATTGGCATCCAGGGCATGGACGTCAAGAACTACGTGGACGGCATGAAGGACCAGGACAAGGAGGTCGAGGACTTCGGCACGATGGAGGGTATATATATTGATAAGGTCGTAGAGGACGGTGCTGCCGCCGAAGCCGGACTGCAGAAGGGTGACGTGCTGACCTACGTGGACGGCCAGAAGGTGAAGCAGTTTGGCGACCTGCAGGCCATCATAGCCCAGAAGCGTCCAGGCGACAAGGTGACCGTCAAGTATCTGCGCAACAAGAAGGAGAAGAGCGCCACGCTGACGCTGAAGAACGAGCAGGGCACGACAAAGGTGGTGAAGAATGCCGACGTCGACGTGCTGGGCATTGACGTGCGCCCGGTGACCGACTCGCAGAAGAAGCAGCTTGAAATCAACTACGGACTGGAGGTGCTGAAGGTCAGCGGCGGCAAGATGAAGGATGCCGGAGTGCCCAAGGGCTTCATTATCCAGAGCGTGAACGACACGCCGATGAAGTCGTTCGACGACCTGCAGGAGGTCGTGAAGGACGCCGGCAGTTCGAAGGACCAGATGCTGGTCATCAAGGGCATCTATCCCACAGGCAAGCGTGGCGGATTCGTAGTCTATCTGCAGAATGAATAAAATAACACCGGAAATCGGTCAGAAAACAGATTTTTTGACATGACGCTGAAAAAAGTAAGGTATTTTTTTGGTAATTCCGAAAAAATACCTTACTTTTGCATCTGGCTATAAAAACTACGACTGATGAGGCAACTGAAAATTTCAAAATCGATTACCAACCGTGAGAGTGAAGCGCTCGAAAAATATCTACAGGAAATCGGGCGCGAAGAGATGATTTCCACCGACGAAGAGGTGGAGCTGGCACAGCGCATACGCCGCGGTGACCGTAAGGCTCTGGAACGGCTGACAAAGGCAAACCTGAGGTTTGTCGTCTCAGTGGCCAAACAGTATCAGAATCAGGGCTTGACACTGCCCGACCTCATCAACGAGGGCAACCTCGGACTCATCAAGGCCGCCGAGAAGTTTGACGAGACGCGCGGCTTCAAGTTCATATCCTATGCCGTATGGTGGATCCGACAGTCCATCCTGCAGGCCATAGCCGAGCAGAGCCGCATCGTGCGACTGCCGCTGAACCAGGTGGGGTCGGTCAACAAAATCAACCGCATGCTCAGCAAGTTCGAACAGGAGAACGAGCGACGACCGTCAGCCGAAGAGATTTCCGAACAGACGGACATCCCCGAGGACAAGGTCGACGAAGCACTCCTGGCCACCAACCGCCACTTATCGGTCGACGCACCGTTTGTAGACGGCGAAGACAACAGCCTGCTCGACGTCATGGTGAACGACGACGCACCCCAGGCCGACCGCGAACTGGTCAAGGAATCGCTGCGCTCGGAAATAGCGTCGGTGCTGCAAGTGCTCAATGAGCGCGAGCGCAACGTGGTGAAAGCCTTTTACGGCATTGACGGTCCGGAACTGACGCTCGAGGAAATCGGCAACAAATACGGACTGACGCGAGAGCGCGTGCGCCAAATTAAGGAAAAAGCCATCCGACGGTTGCGCAGCTCGACGAAGAACACGATGCTGAAAGCATATTTGGGATAATGTAAACGAATAATTAACAGGAAAAGAAATTTTGAAAGATGAAGATACTTAAGTTTATAATGCTGGCACTGATGCTGGGCATGGCATTCAGTCATGCCGAAGCCAAACACGTCAAGGTGCCCCACATGTATATGTTCGGCTTCTCGGCCTCGTTCAATGACTCCACGCTTTACCTGACTGACATTCAGGACGTAGCCAATGCGTGGTACGACACGAAGACAAAGTTCCTGATGGGCCGTGACAGCTATTCCTACCAACTGAAGGAATACTTCGAGGCGCAGGGGCAGCCAGGCCGTGTCTGCCTTGTCATGTACGCCACCACGAAGAAGAAAGCCGAGAAACTCTATCGTAAGCTCAAGAAAAAGTATGCCGACAAGTCCGGCCATATCAGCGGACTGCAATACCTGACCTCCAGCGACTTCAAGTTCAATGCCGTCGACGTGGCGGAAGAATAGTGGGAACAAACAAAAAGCAGGGCTACAAACCCTGCTTTTCTATTTTAGTAGTGGAGGTGCCTGGCGGATTCGAACCGCCGTAGACGGTTTTGCAGACCGTTGACTAAGCCACTCATCCAAGGCACCATGTCTGTCTAAGCGGTTGCAAAGGTAATACTTTTATTTGGAACGGCCAAATTTTTTGCAGTTTTTTTTTAGTTCGCAACCGTTGCAGGGGTCATTTTGGCCCCTAAACGTGCGCCAGACGTAGCGTCCGGCAAAGCCGAGGGCAGCGACGAGCACTAATGCAGTGAGAAGAATCTGCAGCATATCAGTTCCTCAGCTTGCGCAGCAGCACCTTGTTGATGGCCTGTATGCGGCGTCCGCCCTTTTCGATGTCGCGGCCGATGTCCTCGCGTACATTATTTATATTATTAAAGAAGTCGCTGAAGGCATTCAGCAGCTGATTCGGCTGTGCCTTGTCTTCGGCTATGTCAGGATTGGCAAGGATGCGTATGCCCAGATGCTCAATATGCACGTCAATGTCAGTCCCCGTCATGATGGGATCGCCGTCGTAATGGATGGCACCAGGCTTCACCCGGCTGATGTGGATGCTGGGCGTGCGGAAGGTGTGAATCTTGGAATTATTGCCCAGCGTCTTCATAAAGAGATCGGCAGCAATCTGGGGCGCTTCGAGTGCATCGAAGGGTTCCATCACGATGACATCCATCAGTCCGTCCTTCATGGTTGCTCCGGGTGCAATATAGGCATTGTTGCCATACTGCGACGCATTGGCACAGGCAATGAGAAACGCCTTGTAGCTGCGGGCACCGGTAACGTCCTCGACTTCGTAGGTCTCAGGCTTGTATTTCAATCCCTCGCGCAGCACGTTTTCCACATAGGTGATGGGGCCGCGCTTGCCAGCCTCTGCAAACTTCAGCGAGATAAAGGCGTCGAAGCCCATGCCGCAGGTGCAGAAGAAGGGCAGGTCGTTGATGACGCCGTAGTCAAAGTCCTCAATCTGGCAGCAGTTAATCAGTTTAATGGCACGGACGGGGTCGAGCGGCAGACACAGATGGCGGGCCAGCCCATTGCCGGAGCCACACGGAATGATGCCCAGGGCTGTCTGCGTGTGAACCACCGAGCGGGCCACCTCGTTGACGGTACCGTCACCGCCGACAGCTACAATCACGTCAGTCCCCCGGTCGGCATACTGCCGGGCCAACTCGGAGGCATGGCCGGCATACTCAGTAAATACCACTTCATGACTGTAAAGCGACGTGTCCAGATGCGCTTCAATGAGCTTTGGCATGTCGTCCTTGCTGTGTGTGCCCGATATGGGGTTAACAATGAATAGTATGCGTTTTTTTTCGTTCATAGGTGTGCAAATTTACAAAAAAAGCGCGAAACAATAGTCCAAAATACCAGAAATTTATCCAAAATGATTAAATATCTTGATTTTTATGCGCTAATTCACATTTTTTTTGTAACTTTGCAATCTGAAAACCAAAAAATATTGTGACTTTGTTCACACCTATTTAAAATATGGGACAACTGCAAGAAAAATACAAGCATTATCGTGAACCTCAGAAATACATGGAGGCTGACGTATATCCTTATTTCCGCGCCATAGAAGGCAAGCAGGGAACAGAGGTTGAGATGGGTGGTCACAAGGTACTGATGTTTGGCTCTAATGCCTACACAGGACTGACGGGTGACCAGCGTATCATTGATGCTGCCAAGCGCGCTCTGGACAAGTACGGTTCGGGATGTGCCGGCAGCCGGTTCCTCAACGGTACACTTGACCTGCACGTCCAGCTGGAAAAGGAAATATCGGAGTTTATCGGCAAGGACGACTGCCTTTGCTTCTCGACAGGATTCTCGGTCAACCAGGGCGTATTGGCCATGGTGGTTGGCAAGGATGACTACATCATCTGCGACGATCGCGACCACGCCAGCATCGTGGACGGTCGTCGTCTTTCGTTTGCCCGCCAGCTGCACTATAAGCACAACGACATGGCCGACCTGGAGCGCGTGCTCCAGAAACTGCCCCACGAGGCTATCAAGCTCATCGTGGTAGATGGCGTTTTCTCGATGGAGGGTGACTTGGCCAAGTTGCCGGAGATAGTGGAGCTGAAGCATAAGTACAACTGTTCCATCATGGTCGACGAGGCCCACGGCATCGGCGTCTTCGGACGTCAGGGCAGGGGCGTGTGCGACCATTTCGGATTGACCGACGAGGTTGACCTCATCATGGGCACCTTCTCGAAGTCGCTGGCCTCTATCGGTGGCTTCATCGCTTCCGACTGGGACACCATCAACTTCCTGCGCCACACGTGCCGCACCTATATATTCTCAGCTTCCAATACCCCTGCAGCCACGGCGGCTGCCATGGAGGCCTTGCACATCATACAGCAGGAACCCGAGCGCATCCAGGCCCTGTGGGACGTCACCAACTATGCCCTGAAGCGGTTCCGTGAAGAAGGTTTCGAGATTGGCGACACCGAGAGTCCGATTATACCGCTCTACGTGCGCGATGTCGACAAGACATTCCTGGTCACGGCCCTTGCCTTCAAGGCTGGTGTCTTCATCAATCCGGTCATTCCTCCCGCCTGTGCACCTCAGGATACGCTGGTACGCTATGCCCTGATGGCTACCCACACCAAGGAGCAAGTTGACCGTTCGGTGGTGGCTTTGAAGAAGATTTTCATCGAGCAGGGAATCATTAAGTAAAAAACTTCATGAAATATTTGGGCGGTTGCAAAATTTTTAGTAATTTTGCAGCCGCTTAGAAATAAGCACCGAGGTGTAGCGCAGTTGGTAGCGTTCCTGGTTTGGGACCAGGCTGTCGCAGGTTCGAGTCCTGTAACCTCGACCACTTTTAAAAATCTCTGGCCGTTAACTTTCGTTAGCTGCTTTTTTATGCTTGCTTTGTCCCCAGATTTTGCTTACAGGCGCAAGACTTTTTGCCTATAGGCGAATGGTTCGACCTGTACGGTTGATGTCAACCTTTGACGATCACAAACGGCCTGCACTGAAAGCGCGAAACGGAATCTGCAAGGAGATTACTCAAGCCTGGTTGGAGCAGGCTAAAAAGGGGGCCTGATTTTCGGAATCGGACAAAGCAGCAAAAACCATAGATTGCGACAAGTGGGCGTTAA
>ODAI014345661.1_pt1 | contig 12031 bp, 10 predicted proteins | sample 1539321 | NCBI WGS metagenome assembly ODAI01 (sample SAMN02144231, study PRJEB22623) | gut metagenome | biome: sheep rumen | host: Ovis aries | place: New Zealand
CCGCTCCGCGCTTTGTATAAACATTTACCACATCATAGGAATCAATGTACTGAGACATGAATTCAATATAGCTTAACTGGGAATCGGAAATCGGATTGGCAACCGTCATCAACGTATCTTTATCGTTTGATGCACATGCTGAATAATAAGTCTTGATTAATGTGGTAATCTCAGAATCCGGATCTTCCGTATTATATGCTTGATATGCACCGGACAACGGATTAGAATCCGCTGCGGAATTGTCCGTTCCGAAGGCAAGCAAAAGAATCATAACGACACATACAACGCCTGCCAAGAAGTATCTTTTTTTATCTATTACAAAATCCAAACAATTAAAGAATATATTTTTTATCATAGTCAAGTAATGTCCTTTCGTTTTGGTAAAACCCAATAAATATTTTACCACAAAGTTCAGCGGAAGAATAAAAAAGTACTATCTTCACACAAATGTAGACGACTGGATTCGAACCAGCGATCTTCAGAGTCGGAGTCTGATGCGTTATCCAGCTACGCTACGCCTACAAACCATGTAAATATAGCATTTTACGTACTTTTTGTCAATGAAACGACAGGCCGAAAAACCTATGGATTATTCCCATTTTTCATCCTCATAAACATCTACGATATCCCCGTCTTTTTTCTCGATGGCGATTTTAAATCCGAAGGTGAGTCCTCCGATGGCAGCTGCGATTACCGCCCAAGGTGCTGCCGCAAGTCCGATGACTCCGCCTACGATTCCGGCGTTTACAGGGAAAGATGCCACTTCATTACCCTCTTTGTTTGTAATGATTACCTTATTGGCATTTCCTTCTTCCACTGCCTCTTTAATTGTATCGATAATATCATCGATATCGCTTCTTTTGTTTTCACTCATATTTTCATCCTCCTTATTTGTAATAATTTTGTAATGCCCTCAGACCCCTTTTATTCAGAACCTTTTATTTTACCGGTAATACCGCGCCCACCGTCGCTAAAAGTGACGATAATACTACCAAAATCTGGAAAATCAGCACCCCGAATCTACCGCAAATAGGTGATGTACCCTCACGTTTTCTTGAACGGTTATAGGAAATAATAATTCCGATTCCCGTCAGCACCTGGATTACGGATGCCAAACGGGTAAATCCCACAAAACTTTGTAATCCCACCAAGGCCAATATCAAACACGGACAAGTCGCCACCAAATAGGATAACTTAATGCTCCACCTTGTCTGTTCATGAACGATATCTCGAAGATTTAAGGTGTTCGCCCAAAATGAAGTAGACAATGCCAAAAGTGAGAACACATATCCCACGATGGCTACCCAACCGCCAAGGTGATTTGCCAAATCCACAAGTGCGCCGTCTTCCGTAATACCTTTGCCCGCACCAAATAAGGTCATAAAAGTAACGATTAATATGAGTCCCACGTTTATACCCATACCTGCTGCGATGGATCCGCGAATGCGAGAAGTATTTCCCTTTAATCCTTTTACCACCTGTGGAACGGACATTACCGCAGATAAAGAGAAGGAAACCATACTAAATAACGCAAGCAAATTGGTTCCCGCCACAAAGGTATTGGGTAGTGCCGAGGTGTCGGATAAAAGAGTTGCCACAAATAAAATACCGATCACCGCCACCATGGCAAACACGGAAATCTTTTCACAAATTCCAACCAGCTTCATTCCAAAGAAAACAATAAGCGCCGCAAATGCATAATAGATTAACATGCCTGCCCAATCCGGAATGCCAAACCAATTGCGAAGCACCGCAGATGCACCTGCGATAAATCCAGCCACGTTTACAAGTACGGAAAGTCCCAAAAGTCCAAAAGCAATCCATGTGGCGATCTTTTTAAACTTTCCTGTAAAAAGTTCATTTTCAAAGCACTTAATAAACTGGGCACCGTTATTGTTATAAGACAACTCTGCAATCATATAATGCATAATCAAATTTATGCCGTATGCGATTGCCACGATCCATAGAATATCCCACCAAGTATTTCGTGATGCCAAAAACGGTACGGATAAAATTCCGCTTCCCACACCGTGTCCCACGATAATACTGGTGGCCTCCAAAAATGTCAGTTCCGCTTCTCCTTGAATCTTCTTTTCCAAAATATTTCCCCCTTATTTTGTAACATTTTGTAATGGTCTCAGACCCCTTTTATAATTTCTTCTGCAATTTCTTCCAATGACTTTCCATCCACGTCGATGCGAATGTCGTAGGCCTTTTCATAGAAGGGCATTCGCTCATCCATCATGGCTTTGATATCAGAAAGGTTTTTCTTTCCTTCCAAAAGCGGTCTGCGGTTGTTTCGTGACACGCGCTCCAATACCGTTTCCGGAGACGCATATAAAAACACCACGGTTCCGCCACTTTTTAATTTGGCCAGATTCTCTTCGGATTTAATCACACCGCCGCCGCAGGCAACAATCAAATCATTTTCAGCAGTTAGGGAAGAAACCACTTCCCGCTCCACCTTCCGGAAGTACTCCTCTCCGTCTTCCGAAAAAATATCGGAAATGGATTTTCCAACTCGTTTTGTAATGATATCATCGGTATCCACTTTTTCTTTTTTTGTCATCTCGGATAAGGTTCTGGCCACCGCAGTCTTTCCGGCACCCATAAACCCAATCAGATAAATATTATTCATAATAAATCCTTATCATTATTTACGAATATTTATGGAACAAAGAAAGCATCTTTTCCAAATCATCCCTGGGAATTTGTCCCGGAGCAGACACTGCATCCTCCGTACCGAAGGTAATCACAGAACCGAAGGCTTCTCCCGCGATACGACTTAAAAATCCCAAATCTCCCATGGAGATGGAAATAAGAGGCACCGAAGGATTGGCTTCGGAGAACGTCTTACTTACCTCCAAAAGCGTTAACACATCGGAAAAACTATTTGGATAAACGGCCAATTTTACCATATCCACGTCCGCATCCTTCATTACCTGAAGTTGTTCTTCCAAATAGTCTGCCCGCTTTGTTTCATCAAAATCATGATGGGAGGCAATGACAAGTGCACCGTTTTGCTGCAAGCGAGGAATAAGTTCTCTCGCATGATCCAAATAAAAATATTCCACATCAATAAAATCCGCCACATGGGCTTTGGAAACCGTCTCCAATAAAGATGCGATTTTCTCCTTTGGAAACTCGCAAAGTCCACCCTCCTTTTTGGAACGAATCGTTACCAAAAATGGGGTATCTTTCGTGATATCACAAAGATTTTCTAAAAGAGATTTTACTCTTTCTTCATCTGACAATTCTTCAAAATAATCGGCTCTCCATTCAATCATGGAAACCTTCTTATCCACAAGACTTGAAATCTCTTTTATGATTCCCGCAAAAGATACTTCCGTCACCGGCACACATACAATGGGAGGTGCGCCGTTTATGTACTTTCCCTTAACAATAATCGGCATGGTAAAAACTCCTTAAACCTAATCCGCCATCTCTGCCACTTCCAAAATCAATCGCTCCGTATCTTCCCAGCCTAAGCAGGCATCCGTAATGGACTGACCGTATACCTGATGATCGGAAATGGGCTGATTTCCTTCCACCAAATAACTTTCCACCATCACGCCTTTTACCAAAGACTTAATCTCATCGGAATAACGACGATTATGCATAACTTCACGAACGATACGAATCTGTTCCTTAAACTGTTTGTTGGAATTGGAATGATTCACATCCACGATGCAGGCAGGATTTACAAGATCCATTTTGTCATACATACGGTGCAATCGAATCAAATCTTCGTAGTGATAATTTTGAGTATTTACTCCGCGTTTGGATACCGCACCCCGAAGAATTGTATGGGCGTAAGGGTTTCCGGAAGTTCGTACTTCGCTTCCCGCAAAAGAAAAATGATGTCCGTGCTGAGCCGCATAAACGGAATTTAACATAACCGAATAATCTCCGGAGGTTGGATTTTTCATACCGCTTGCCACATCAAATCCGGATACCACCAATCGATGCTGCTGGTTTTCCACGCTTCTGGCACCGATGGGAACATAGCTTAGCAAATCATCCACATAGGGCCAGTTTTCCGGATAAAGCATTTCATCCGCAGCCGTAAGATGGGTTTCTTCCATAGCACGAAGATGCATCTTTCGAACGGTAATTAATCCCTCTACCATATCCGGGCTGGCGGTAGGATCCGGCTGTGATGCGATTCCTTTGTATCCGCTTCCCGTGGTACGAGGCTTATTGGTATAGATACGGGGTACAATATATACCCGATCTTTTACTTTATCCGCCACATGCGCCAATCGATTTACATATTCACAAACACTGTCTTCGTTATCTGCGGAACAAGGTCCCACAATCATTAAAAAACGATTATCCCGTCCGGCAATAATGTCATTGATCTTAGCATCTCTTTTCGCTTTTATTTTTGCCAATTCATCCGATACCGGGAAACGCTCCTTTATCTCCTCGGGTGTCGGCATCTTTGCAATGTAAGTAAAACTCATTTCTTCCTCTCCCTAAAACAGCTTCTTTTTTATTTCATCCACAGGCATCTGTTTGCCCGTCCAAAGTTCAAAGGATTTTGCACCCTGATATAAAAGCATATATTTCCCGTTTAAATACGGGGCTCCCACAGACTTTGCATCCTTTAAAAGCGTTGTCATTTCCGGATGATAAATAATATCCGAAACAAATAAATCCCTTCTTAAAAACTCCTTCGGAACCAAAGAGGTTGTATCCTCTTCCATCCCAACATTTGTAGCATTTGTAAGAAGATCCGATGATGCGATTTCTTTTTTCATCGCATCTTTATCATCCATATCGAAAACGGATACTTTGCATCCGGTGGTCTTGCTTACCTGCTTTGCAAATGCAACCGTCGCATCAAAGGTTTCGTTTTTTCGTTTGAAAACAGAAATCTCTTTTGCTTTATCATATGCCGCCTGGGCAATAATGGATTTTGCCGCTCCTCCGGCTCCTAATATCGTAATCTTTTTGGATACCACGGGAAAATTCTTTTCCTTTAACGACTCGATATATCCCGCACCGTCGGTGGTGGTACCCACATATTTTCCGTCACGAAGTATCACCGTATTTACGGAATCCGTAAGCTTACTGATTTCCGATACTTCATCCAAATAGGAAATCACCAAAGACTTAAAGGGCATGGTAAGATTAAATCCTTTTACACCCATTTTTTTAAGTCCCGATACCACTTCGGGAAAGTCCTCTATCGTTACATCAAATGCCAGGTAGACATAATCCAAACCCAGCATCTGAAAGGCACTTGTATGCATCATCGGTGATATGGAATGTTTTGCCGGATGGCCAAGCAAACAATAAAGGCCGGTGGCTCCTGAAATGATTGGTTCCATATTTTTCTCCCTCAAAAAGTCTTTAAAATCCTAGTAAACTTAATATTTATCATACCATTTTCCCTATAAAAAATAAATGACCCGGCAGAAAAACTTCCACCGGGCCGAATAAAGATGAATCGAGTCACCTACAATATTTTATTTATGTTCTGCCACATATTTTGCAATGTTTGAAGCATTTACAAATTTCTCGGAATGATCGCCGTCAACAACCACCAAAGTCGGTGCCTGCATAATACCGAATTTCTCGGTAAGCTCCGGCTGTTCTTCCGCATCGATTACCACATATTCCTCATCGGAAAGCATTTCCTTTGCCTTTGCACAGTTCGGGCAAGTCTTAGTGGTAAACAGATAACGAACTACTTTGTCGTTATCAAGTGCCAAGTTTCCTTCATGCAAAACAACTTCGGTCTCTTCGCTTACCGGTTCTTCGTATGTAAGCTCTGTCATCTCCTGACGATTTTGCATTTTTTGCTGCGGCTCGCATTCGGCAACAGGCTTATGTGCAGTCACGTCGATTTTGGCATGCTCAACATCGTAAAGTTTTCGATTCTTATACTCCTGAAGTTTTCCTTCATTCCAGTTCTGAACCGGACGATAGTATCCCGTAATACGGGAATAGATTTCCGTCTTGGCACCACAAGTCGGGCACTCGGCAACCTCTCCCGATATATATCCATGTTCCTTACATACAGAGTACGTTGGGGAAATGGTATAGTACGGTAATTTATAGTTCTCGGCAATGGTGCGAACCAATTTTGCCGCTGACTGCCAACTCGGTAATTTCTCACCTAAGAAAGCATGGAATACGGTTCCTGATGTATACAGTGTCTGTAACTCATCCTGAATATCCAAAGCTTCAAAAATATCTGCGGTATAATCCACCGGCAAATGAGAAGAGTTTGTATAGTACGGTGTATCTCCTTCATTTCCTGCGGTGATGATATCCGGATAATGTTTCTTATCATGCTTCGCTAAACGATAAGTGGTTGACTCTGCAGGAGTCGCCTCTAAGTTATAAAGATCTCCGTATTTTTCCTGATAATCGGAAAGGCGCTCTCTCATGTGGTTTAACACATCTTTAGTAAACTTCTGGGTTTCTTCATGGGTCAAATCCATCTTTAACCAATTTGCATTTAATCCCACTTCGTTCATACCAATCAAACCGATGGTTGAGAAATGGTTGTTAAAGGTTCCCAAATATCTTCTGGTGTATGGATATAATCCTTCATCCAAAAGTTTGGAAATAACGTCACGCTTAATCTTTAAGGAACGCGCAGCGATATCCATCATATGGTCAAGTCTTGAATAAAAGTCTGCTTCATCCTTTGCAAGATATGCGATACGCGGCATGTTAATGGTAACCACACCCACAGAACCGGTGCTCTCACCGCTTCCGAAGAATCCGCCGGATTTCTTACGAAGTTCACGAAGATCAAGGCGTAAACGACAGCACATGGATCGAACATCGGAAGGCTCCATATCGGAATTAATATAGTTAGAGAAATACGGTGTACCGTACTTCGCGGTCATCTCAAACAAAAGCTTATTGTTCTCGGTTTCGGACCAGTCGAAGTCACGAGTGATGGAGTAAGTAGGAATCGGATACTGGAAGCCGCGTCCGTTTGCATCACCTTCGATCATAACCTCAAGGAAAGCACGGTTAACCATATCCATTTCCTGCTTACAATCCTTATATTTGAAATCCATTTCCTTACCGCCAACAATCGCCGGAAGTTCTGCCAAATCGTTTGGCACGGTCCAATCCAAAGTAATATTGGTAAATGGTGCCTGTGAACCCCAACGGCTCGGAGTATTTACACCGTAAATAAAGGATTCAATACATTTCTTTACCTCACGATAAGTAAGATTATCTACCTTTACAAATGGCGCCAAATAAGTATCGAATGAAGAAAATGCCTGAGCACCTGCCCATTCATTTTGCATGATTCCAAGGAAGTTTACCATCTGGTTGCAAAGTACGGACAAATGCGCTGCCGGAGCAGATGTAATTTTGCCCGGAATTCCTCCCAAACCCTCGGTAATCAACTGCTTTAAGGACCAGCCTGCACAATAACCCGTGAGCATAGACAAATCGTGAATATGAATGTCCGCGTTCCGGTGTGCATTTGCGATTTCCTCATCATAAATTTCTGAAAGCCAATAATTTGCTGTAATCGCACCGGAGTTGGAAAGAATCAAACCACCGACAGAATATGTAACAGTGGAATTTTCCTTTACTCGCCAGTCTTCTACCTTTACGTAACTGTTTACAACGTCCTTATAATCCAAGATTGTGGACTTCATGTTACGCATTTTTTCTCTCTGCTTACGATACAGAATGTATGCCTTAGCCACATCGGTATAACCGGTCTGTTCTAAGACATGCTCCACACTGTCCTGTACATCTTCCACATAGATTTTTTCTTCTTTTATCTTTTTCTGAAAATCCGCTGAAACGCGTAAAGATAATAGATCTAAGATATCATGATCATACTGCATCCCGGTGGCTTTAAACGCCTTCTCGATTGCAGATGTAATTTTGTCTAATTTAAACTCTACTACTTGGCCGTCTCGTTTTACTACTTCAAACATTCCCCTTATCACTCCTTGATTCTAAATTTTTTCTCTCTCGCCAAATCGTTATTCTAAGCCGAAGCTGAGTCTATTTTAGCACCAAATATGGGTAAGGTCAAGACGTAAACCACAATATATAGTATTTTTGTTGTATTTTAAATTACACGCGTGTTTCCAAAAACGTGATTTCTCTTAGAACATCCGTGTCTGCCGGGTATTCCAAAATATAGGCATTTGCCTTATCAAGTGCATCCTGATATCTTCCCAAATATTCCAATGCACCGATTTCATTTTTCAATATCTGTTTTTTGTAGAGGGAGTCCTCCATTGAAAGCGCATTTTCATAGGTTTCAAATGCATTTTCAAAATCCCCGTCTTCCATATACAAATCCCCCAACACAAGGAGTCCGGAAGCTGTGGTATTGGCTTTTTTTGCATAAGCACTTAAGATTTCTTTGGACTTTTCCGCTTCTCCGTATTCCTTATATGCCTGAGCAAGGTAAATGTTTGACTCCTCATTTCCCTTTTCCACGGAAGAAGTAAGTACGCGGGTAGCCGCTTCATACTGTCCCAAAATCATATAGATTCGTCCTCGCCACTGTAACTGTTTTGCGGAGTTACCCTCAATTTCAAGGGCCATATTCAAAAACTCCATGCCGTTATCCCGGTATCCGGAGGCATCCAAGTTCTCATAAATCTGGATATAGAGTTCGTAATCATTATTAGAAACCTTTGTGGCCATACGGTAATCGGAAAGAGCCAGTTCCAATTCCTTTTCCTTTAAGTAAAGATTTCCTCGCATATAATAAGCGTACTTATCGGATTCATCGTAGCCGATTAGAGCACTGTAGGTTTCAATGGCACCGTTTGTATCGTTAAGCAAATACTGCACCGCACCTTTGTAATAGCAGATATCCACTTCACGGGCCGTAACGGTTCCGTTTGCTTCGGATAATGCCGCATTTAAATTGGAAAGCGCAGACTCATAGTCTCCCGCCCCGATACTTTCAATGGCGGTTTCCTTCAGCTGATCCTGTTTTTCTATTCTGGAAGAATTGCATCCACAGAAAAGAATGGATGCACTGAGTAATATAGTTGTAATTTTTAAGAAGTTATTCAAATTTTTCATGAGGAGATTATATCACACTTTTTCTTTTATGATATAATCACATTTAGAATTTTAAATTCATTTGGGGTATTGGAGGGAATGTTATGAGTTATGAAGTAAAAGATATTAACCTTGCACCTTCGGGGGAGCACAAAATTGATTGGGTTCGAAAAAACTGCCCGCTCCTTCGATCATTGGAAGCCGACTTTCAAAAAGAACTTCCTTTTAAAGGAATAAAGATTGCACTTTCCATTCATTTGGAAGCAAAAACCGCATATCTTTGTAAAGTCTTAGCAGCCGGCGGAGCCGAAATGTATATCACCGGTTCCAACCCGCTTTCCACTCAGGACGATGTGGCTGCGGCTTTGGCAAAAGACGGACTTAACGTTTATGCTTGGTATAACTGCACCGAAGAAGAATACTTTTCTTGTATTGAAAAGGTTCTAATAAATCACTGTAACATCATCATTGATGACGGCGGTGATTTGGTGAACATGCTTCATACAAAACTTACGGATGAATTACAGTATGTCATTGGTGGATGCGAAGAAACCACCACCGGTATCATTCGACTCCAGGCCATGGCAAAGGCAGATAAACTTCGCTTCCCAATGGTTATGGTAAATAACGCCGACTGTAAGCATTTATTTGATAACCGCTACGGAACAGGCCAGTCTGTTTGGGACGGCATAAACCGTACCACGAACCTTATCGTAGCAGGAAAAAATGTGGTGGTTGCCGGATACGGCTGGTGTGGAAAAGGTGTTTCCATGAGAGCCAAAGGCTTGGGCGCAAAGGTATATGTTACTGAAGTAGATCCCATTAAAGCCATCGAAGCGGTCATGGACGGATTCACCGTTCTTCCTATGGAAGAGGCCGCAAAAATCGGAGATTTTTTTGTCACCGTAACAGGATGTGCCGGAGTTATTACGGAAGAACATTTTAAAGTCATGAAGGACGGCGCCATTTTATGTAATGCCGGACACTTCGACGTGGAAATCGATATGGCGGGCCTTCGAAAGATGGCACTCTCCTCCATTGACCAGCGTCATAACATTACAGGCTATGAAGTAACCCCGGGTAAATTCGTTTATGTACTTGGTGAAGGTCGTCTTGTAAACCTTGCCTGCGGAGACGGACATCCGGCAGAAATTATGGATATGAGTTTTGCCATCCAGGCCCTTTCCGCAAAATATCTGGTAGAACACGGAAAAGACTTAACCGAAAAGTTAATCGTTGTTCCGAAAGAAGTGGATTTACAGGTTGCCGAGAGAAAACTTAAATTCTTAAACATCAAAATCGATCGTTTAACAAAAGAACAGGAAGAATATTTAAACAGTTCAGAGGTATAAAGTTTGGAAGTATCGTCGATAATTGAAGGAGTTATATTACTGTTACTATTGGTGTTCTCCGCATTTTTTTCATCTGCGGAAACCGCACTGACCACCGTATCTGCAATCAAAATCAAAACTCTTTCGGAAGAAGGAAATAAACGTGCAAAGGCGGTGGAAAAGGTCATCTCCGACCCGCAAAAAATGTTATCTGCCATCTTAATCGGAAACAACATTGTAAACTTATCCGCTTCTTCTCTTGCCACTACATTGGCAATTCAACTTTGGGGAAGTTACGGAGCAGGAATCGCCACCGGTGTGTTAACCTTCTTAATTTTAATCTTTGGCGAAATCACACCGAAGACCATGGCAAAGCTTCATGCGGAAAAAGTATCCTTACGCTACGCCGGTGTAATCTGGCGTCTCATGTGGATTCTTACACCGATTATTGTAATCGTAAACGTTCTATCCTCTTCTTTGATGCGCCTCTTTGGTATCAGCAAAGAAGATGCCCGCTTCGGCCTTACCGCAAAGGAAATAAAAAACATCGTGGAAGATTCCCACGAAAGCGGTTCTTTGGAAGTGGACGAGCGAAATATGATTTATCAGTTCATTGATTTCCAGGAATCCTACGCAAAAGAAATCATGATTCCGAAAATCGATATGACCACCGTTACGGAATCCTCTTCCTTTGAAGATGTTATGGAAGCCTATGAGCGAGACAAATACACCCGTATGCCGGTGTTGGGAAGCGATAAAGAAGAAATCATCGGTATCTTAAATATGAAACTGCTCCTCTCCTATAACCGAAAGGATGCTTTCCATATCAAAGACTACATTCAGGATGCCTTCTTTACTTATGAAATGAAAAAGACCTCCGAACTCTTCGATCAAATGCGTCGCGGTCACATATCCGTAGCCATCGTTTTAGACGAGTACGGTTCCGTAGTGGGTATGGTTTCCTTCGAGGATTTATTGGAGGAACTGGTAGGAGAAATCAGAGACGAATTCGACGATGACGAAGAAGACGATTTAATCCAGATTAACGAAAACACCTTTGAAGCTTTGGGAACCACCAACTTAGATGACTTAATGCATAAGATTCGATTGGATATCTCTTCCGAAGATTACGATACCTTGGGAGGTTTCTTAATCGGAGAATTCAATCACTTCCCGGAAGTGGGCGAAATGTATTTAACCCCCAAAGGTGCCCGCTTTAAAGTTATTGAAATCGACGGAAACCGAATCACAAAGGTTCAGATTCGTTTGGCGGAAAGCGTTCCGATTCAGGACGATCTTGACCTAAACGGTCCCCCGATAGAACTCTTCGAAGAAGAAAGTGAATATTCAGAAGACGAATAAAAAGAATAAAAAGAATAAAAAAATCGTAGAATCTTTTTTGCCGGGCGCGTAAAAAGCGCCCTACACAAAAAAATTCTACGATTTTTTAATTTTAACTAAGATAAAATCGCTTTATCATTTGCGAATTCTTCACCGGATACTTCTTCGAATTTATGAAGCAAATCTTCAATGGTCAAATTCTTTTTCTCTTCTCCGGCAATATTTAGAATCACTTTTCCCTCGTTCATCATAATGAGTCGGTTTCCGTGTTTAATGGCATCTCGCATATTATGAGTTACCATCATGGTGGTTAAGTTATTCTCTTTTACGATGCGATC
>ODAI014498917.1_pt1 | contig 12029 bp, 6 predicted proteins | sample 1539321 | NCBI WGS metagenome assembly ODAI01 (sample SAMN02144231, study PRJEB22623) | gut metagenome | biome: sheep rumen | host: Ovis aries | place: New Zealand
CTGATTGGTTCTGCTTTTTTAGAAGGAATTGATTGAATTATGCGGAATAACCCTTGTGTATTTACGGATTGAACTTCATGTTGCTTTCCGTCTTCTCCAGGCATTTGAACTGCAACACAAATTGTTTTCCAGCTAAAAGCGAGGCTTTTATCACGGGAAAGTATTTCTTTTATATATTCGTTAGAATTAACACAATCTGTCAAAAATGAGATTAAATCTGCAATGGAAAAATACCAGTCTTCTTTTTCATCATCCCAAATATAGCGGATATTTTTACCTTCAAATAGTTTAATCAAATCTCTCTTTTCCAAGTTATTATCCTTCTTAGTTTCATAATAAAACAAAAAGAGAATTAAAGAATTAAACTGTTAGTTTAAAAGTATGCAAAAAAATTATTTTGTCTCCAAAACTATACAGTTTTCGGGACAAGTTACTATCTGGAAATGTCATTTCCTTGTCGTCTCCTGTCGTTTCCTATGTCGCTTGGTGTCGTTTTGTATGTGATTCTACTCATATTCTGGAAGTCGATTTATTTTATCTTGAATTGCTTTGCAAAATATATCTGAATCATTTAATCCCATTTTGGTGAGCTTTAATAAACGCTGTTCCAGCTTTATTGTCGCTGCCGGTGTTAAACTTCCGAAAAGCGCTGGCAAATGAAAGCTTCCCCAAAAGGAAACTTTCGCCGCTTTTTTTCTCCACTTCATAGCCACCAAAAGGCTCTGCCCTTTGGAAATCCGAGAAGGGCAACGTTGCTCTTTCTAAACCTCCGTCAACAAGACTCTGTCTTTTTGGATTATCTGCCAGACTGCCAGCCTTCTGGACTTCTGGTGACCTTTCGAATCAAGTATACAATGTTGCGCTTCGTAATTTTACTCCCTCCGAAATTTGAATTAACAATTTACATTCTTGGGGGATATATGAACTACGGGTATATTAGAGTAAGTACCGACAAACAGACGGTTGAAAATCAGAGATTTGAAATCAACACTTTCTGCCAGAAACAGAATCTTCAAATTGACGGATGGATTGAAGAAACAATCAGCGGAACAAAGAACTTCGATAAAAGAAAACTCGGAGAACTTCTTAAAATCGTTCAAAAAGGCGATTTGATTATTTGTGCGGAACTTTCCAGATTAGGCCGCAATCTTTTTATGATTATGGAAATTCTCCATATCTGCATGAATAAAGAATGTAAGGTCTGGACGATTAAAGACAATTACCGACTTGGTGATGATATACAAAGTAAGGTACTGGCTTTTGCATTTGGACTTTCTGCAGAGATTGAAAGAAACCTGATAAGTCAAAGAACAAAAGAAGCTTTAGCTTTGCGAAAAGCACAGGGAGTTCACATTGGAAGAAAGTCAGGAAGTCATAATTCTAAAGTAAAACTTTCCGGTTACGAAGAGATTATTAAAGAACTTTTGGTATGTAATTGTTCTAAATCGGAAATTGCAAAGGCTTTAAATGTAGATCGTAGTACACTTTGGAGATTTATAAAACTGTTGGAATAAATTCACCGAATGATTGCAACGGTTTTGACATTGTAATTGGTAATCCACCGTATATAAAAGAATTAGGAAATGAAAAAGTATTCGCTCCGATAAATGATACTCCTTTTGGAAAAAAATACCATGTTGGTAAAATGGATTACTGGTTTTTCTTTATGCATAAAGCACTAGAAATTTCAAAAAAGGATGGAATTATCAGTTTTATCACTTCAAGATATTGGATTAATAGTTCGGGTGCAAAGAAACTAATAAAAAATATTAAAGAAACATCTGAATTTATAAATATTGTTGATATCGGAGACTTAAAAGTTTTTGATAATGTAGTTGGTCATCATATGATTTCCATACTTACAAAGAGTCTTTCAAAAAGAGAATGTCATTACTTAAAGATTTCAAATAGTGTTGAGAATATCTCGACATGTCTTTTTGATGAAAACCGCTTAATAAAAGCAGATGATTTAATTAATTCAAGCTATGAAATAGTTGTAGAAAAAAGAAAAACTATAAATACTTCTATAACACTTGATAGCGTATGCTTTGTTTCTCAAGGTATTGTTGAAGCTTCTGATAGAATAAGTCAAAAAATGTATAAGAAAAACCCAGCACCTAAACACTTTATTGGCGAAGGAATATTTGTTTTATCAAATGAAGAAACAAATAAATTAAAACTCACTAAAGAAGAAAAAGATATCCTTGAACTTTATGAAGATACTGGTTGCATTAACAGATATCACATCGATTACTCAAAAACAAGAAATCTAATTTACTCTGATGCAACAAATCGATACAAAATAGAAAATGAAAAGAAGTATGAAAATCTGAAACAACATTTAGATTATATGTCTGACTACATTACTTCTACTTATAAACCCTATGGGCTACATCGTGCTAGAGATTATAATGATTTTATAAAAAATAAAATAATTGGACCTTCAATGTTTGAATCTCCATGTTTTGCCTATGATGAAAGGAAATTATTTGTTGGAATGTCATATAATATTATTACAGCCAAAGATGATACAAATTTATTATTTATATTAGCCTTATTAAATTCTGAATTTGCAAAAAATTGGTTTTATGAGAATGCTAAACATAGAGGTATCGGTGTTGATGTTGGAGTTGAAAAATTGCGTCAATTCCCAATTCCTGATACTTCTGCTGATATCCAAAAAGAAATAATTGACATGGTTAATTCCATTATTCAAATGAAAAATTCCAATAAAGATACATCAGAAGAAGAAGCTATTCTCAATAAAGAAATTAATAAATTGTATTAATCTGCAATTCTATTGCTTGCAAGTACTTATTCTGGACTCAATCCATACAAATTGCAAACTAATTTATCTATTTCAGACTCAATTTGGGTTGTGTCGCTAGATGAATCTTTTTTTTTGGCAAGTAAAATTTTATCTACTAAATCTATTATTTTTCTTTGCTGATCTTTTGTAGCAGATGGTATAGGACATCTATTTAATATATTTGAAGAATATTGATAGTATCCGCCGCTTTTTAGTGATGCTATACTCTGAATGTAAGATTTCATAATTTCAGAATTAAGAATTGCAAGAACAAATTTTATATCATAATTTTTGTTTTCAACTGTTATTGCAAAAACACGAGCACAACTAAAACCAGCTTTTGAATAATCTAAACAAAATTTATGTCCCTGAACTTCACCTGGACTAATAATTTTTGGTTGGTTAAACATTTCCTTTCTTCCGAAACGTACTAACCCATACCAATTGCCTTTTTCAGCAAAAGTTGTACGACTGTCTTTTCTTTCAGCTAATTCTTTTTCATTCGCTTTTAAATACTTATATGCTTTTGGAAATTTCTCCTTTAATTCTTTTTCACTATAAATAAATGTCTTTCCATCTCTCTCATAATATGGGTAAATAACATATTTTTGAGGCTTTGAAGCAGAGTATTTTGAGCAGTTTTCAGCCCTTAAAACTGGTAGTAATATTTCTTTTTCAAAAGGTAAAGAAGATAACTCTTTTTCAGAAAACATGAGAATCTTATCGCAACCAGTAATCAATCCTGCATTACAATGACCTATATTTTCTAGAGGAACAGAATTAGATTTCATTTTTTTATAAATAGAAGTCATCTTATAGTTCTTTAAATTCCAGTTATCGTCCGACAGTGTCTTATAATCTATTAATTCAGGCACTCCATAGTTCATCTGGAAAACATGTTCCATAGAGCTTACTGGGTAATATTTCATTACCTCTTGTCGCTTTTTTGAAAATTGGAAAATGCTAACATAGGTCATTGCAGAATCAAAAATTGGTAAATCTCCCATATCAATATTTTGTTTGACAAAAAACTTGTTTAACAAATAAGCACGCATAGCTTTTCCATATTCAGTTGTAAGGAATTGGTTAGAAGTTATAAAACATGCAGTTCCAGATTTGTGGATTAATTTAGATGCTAATTCAATAAAACAAAGAGAAATATCAATTCTTTTTAATGCTGTTTCATACCCAGCTTTCAATTGATCAATTAAAGTATATTCTAGGTTTTGTACTCTTATATACGGAGGATTACCAATAACGATATCAAATCCGTTGCAATCATTCGGTCGGTTAAATACATCGTTAAACCATGTATGCCATAAGAAGAAATCTGTGGTTCCTTCCCAGATTTTTTCCTGCATTTCCAGAGCTTTTTGACTGTTTGGCTTATATCCGCATGTTGCACAAACTAAATCATAAACCAGTGCTTTAATAACTTCATTTTTGTTATTTTTGTCTTCATGATTATTATCATCAAAGTACTCATCCATATTAGTTTTGAGTAATTCTCTTTGTTCTTCGTTATAATCAAGTCCATCTTCTGGTTTTTCAAGCATCTTGCTCAAATCAATTCCATCATAACATTCCAAAAGACTGTTACCCTGCATTATTTTATAGTCAAGGTTTGGAAGAGGAATTGGCTCTTCTTCATCAACAATAATAGCAAGCCAGAATCGCAATCTTGCAATATCAACAGCACCTTTTTCAATATCAACACCGTAGATATTATTCTTTACAATGTGTTTTTTCAAATATGAACGGGATTTAGAATCTCCTACTAACAATTGAGTACATGCTAAAAGTTCATTCAACATTCCCATTGGGAAAGCTCCTGAACCTACTGCTGGGTCACAAATTTTTACATCAAGTAATGCTTTTGATACATCAGCTTTTTGTGAATCTGTAAAGTTTACTTCGTGATTAATTACAAAAGCTCTGGCATCAATTTTAGTTTTTTCTTCCAGATAAGCAATAAGACTTTCTCGGCACATGTACTGTACAATTTCTTTTGGTGTGTAGAATGCACCTTTATCTTTATTGTCTTCAAGCAAGTTTTCAAAAATCTTACCGAGCATTTCAGGATCTACACCAATTTCCTGGTCCTCAGGGTCTGTTTCGTCAATTGTAAAATTGTACTGATTAAAGAATTCAAGAAGAGTTTCAAAATGTTCTTTTTTAAACTTTACTTTCTTTTTATCTAGTTCATCTTCTTCAAAAAGACCACCATTCAAATATGGTATACGTATTTTACTTCCATAAATATCACAAATTGCTTTAGGTGCAATTGCATCTTCACCGCGGTCGGTGTTTAGTGTCTTAAAGAATAATGGTTCAAGTGCCTGTTCCAAAAAATCTTTTTTTACATCTTCGCTGGAATTTTCAAAAAGATTAAAAATAAAGTTTTTATCGCCATTTCCCCAAGAGCTATCTTTTGCAACTCCTAACCATCCTTTTTTTTGTAAGAAATGCAGGAATACAAGACGTCCCATCATTTTCTTTACATAATCGCGAACAAGTTTATCATCACCTCCAAATGCATCCTTGAATGCTCCGTTTGCATTTTTTGTTTTTTCTTCTACAAACTTACCACCCTTCTTTATAAATCGTTTACCACTGATATATTCAACAAGGTCTGCATAATGGTTTCGGTACTGGTCAAAAAATTCTTTGCTTAATGGCTCAACACCAAAAGCTTCAAGCATATCATCATCTTTTATAGTTGTAAGCCCTTGCAAAGTATCAAAACGTTCTGCAATTGTTCTGCACGCATGTTCAGTTCCGCAAAGGTATGTAAAGCGTTTAGCGTCTGTGCTTTCTTTATTAGTAGTTGCTCGATGGCAATAACTTACACGCCATTCGCTTTTGTTATCTGTAAAATGAAAAAAGATAATGGCATTAGAATCATTGGCCATCATTTTTCGAACACAGTTTTGAATATTTACTCTACTACGTTTTAAGGCAACAGTATCTTTTACTTCTACGTCTGCAAATGTAATTGGGAAACCACCGCGAACCTGAGCAATAATACTGAATGATTTTATCTGTTTTTTGTCACCTTCAGTAATATCCATTTCCTTTGAAAGTGTTGTGTCTTTTGCCTTTGTAAAAATTGGCTGAATAAGGTTTTCAAAGATAGCCTTTTTTCCTGGATATTCACTTTCAAATAATGTTCGCAATTCAGATTTTTCCATTTTTTATTTCCCCTTATCTAACAATAAATTCTATTGCTACATCTGCATTTGTATCATCAGATCGAACTTGTGTAAACTTATACAGATAATCAATATCTGCTTCAAGCTGTATATTTCCAAGTCCATCATTTGCAAAATCCATATCAAGAACTTTATTTATAATTCCAAAGTTTTTATCATTTATTGAATTTGCAATTTCATCAAGTTTATTTTCGTATTCTTCTGAAAGTCCAGCAGAATAAAGCCTCTTAATTTTATTAGCAGCATTACTTATTTCTGCAGCGCCTTTTCTAAGTCTACTTCTCATAGAAATATCTGCATTTTGTTTATCTGCTGCATAACAGTTCAAAACAGAAGTCTTATATTTTTCTACAAGTGCGTTATCAGTATCAGCTCCAGCAAAATCAGAAAGAGGTTTTAATTTTTCAAAAAACTCTAATTGGCTTACTTTTCTTGCACTTCCATCTTCATTTGAAATATAAAGGAATGAGTGTAAAAGATTATTATCTTTATCACTTTCATGTAATGCAGATAGTCCAGCTTTATTATCGTTTTCTACAGCAGTAATAATTTTGCCAGAAATATCAGAAAGTCTGTTATATTCATCTGCTTTATTCTTTTTAAAGTCACGCAGTTCAGAAATAAATGGCATGATTGGAGTTTCTGTATCATCTAATTCATTATGCATAACTTTATCAAAATGTTTTACTTCTTCTTCTGTTGAATAAATCTGACTGTCTTCTCCAAATAATTCATGGAAAGCCTGTAATTTTACATAAGTTCGGTTTTTAAGATTAATCTGATTATCACCTAGTGTAGAAGGATAAAAGTTATAATTCCAGATTTTCTTTGCATCAGTACCAATACGATTTATACGTCCTAATCTCTGCATAAGTCTTGTTGCATTCCAAGGCGAATCGTAATTCAAGATAGAATTGGCACGATGTAAGTTTACACCTTCTGCAAGAACATCTGTTGTTATCAGAATTTGATAATCATCTAGTTTTGTACCCTTAAAGTTTGCATCAAAGTTTGCTGCAATAATTTCTTTCATATCATCACGGTTTGCCGCTGTAATTGAAAGAATATTACAATCAGGAATTGGCATTTCGGTAAGTTTTTGAACCAGAGCTTTCTGAGTAGCAATACATTCTGTAAATATAACAAGCTTCTTATTTTTATTTCGAGAAGGATTTAAGAAATCAGAAGCAGTCTTGTAAATAAATGTACTCATTTTAGGGTCACTAGTCTGAACATCCCATTTAGAACACAAATAATCAATGAGTTTTAAATCATTTTGTAACTTATCAATGTATGTTTCAAAAAAGTCTTTTCTTTTATATTCCTGGTTCGGTCCATCATTTTCATCACCAGAATTACGTTTGTTTGCATTCTTTGCTTTTTGTGCCAGGACATCAAGACAATTTTCAAAGCTACCATTCTTAGCAATGCTTTCGTCATTTAATTCTTTATTTACATCAACATCAGGACAAATAAAAATGCGGTCAGCTTCCCACATTTTTACCATGTTTTCAGAGTATCTATGTAAATTATGAAGAGATTCCTTAAATGCAGCTTGTGAACTTTCAAGACGTTTTACTAAAAGAAGTTCCATTATTTGAGCAAGTCTTTGAGAAGTTCCTGTAACAGTTAGGTTATTAATCTCATGTTTCTTTCGTTCAACTTCAGCTTTTAAGTATTCAATAGCACGATAACGGAAATATCCTAATCCATCTTCACCAGCAGTCGCTCCAAAATCTAAAACAGGCTGTCCGTTTTCATCAGTATCAACATGGCTTACTTGTGGTGCAATAATATTAACTGTTTCATTAAATAATGAACCAAGTTCACCGCTCATTTCATAAGGGATTGCAACAGGTCGTTGTATCTTAGGAAAACTTAACCCCTGATTCTTCATATCATCTGTATAATACTTTTCAATATCAGTTCTTGTACGTCGAATTACAAGTGGTTCAACAATTCGTTTGCGAATGTCTTCGCTGTCTGCAATAAGCTGCTCCCTATCTGCTTGAATTTCACTTTTTGTTTTAGGAACTTTCTGGCCGTTTACAGTTTTATCTTTTTTAATGTATTGCTCATAGTTATTTTGTTTGGCAGCAAAATAATTTTCAAGTTTAGTTCCGAAGTCACCCAGTGTTTTCAAAGTAGAATCATTATGAGACCGTTGGAAAAGGTAAATCTGGTTTCTCAAATCATAAGGAGCATTGTTCTGTGGAGTAGCAGAAAGAAGAACTACATAAGGCTGTGGTGCTATAGAGCCAATCAAATCATCAAGCTTCTGATACATTCTGGTAGAATTGTTTCTAAAGCGGTGGCTTTCATCTACAATAATCATACTATATTCATCTTTTTTAAAAGTAGAATCAAAGTCATTTTCAGCTATGTATTCTTCTGTTTCGTTTACATCATCAAGACAGCCAATAGTTGTTAATGTGATAAGAGGCTTTATTCTCTTTTCTGCAATTTCGTCTTTATCAAAATATTCAATTGAATCAATCCAACTTTGTTTAATTGCAGGAGGTGTAATAATCAAAATAGGATGCTTAAATCCAGTTTCAAGTAAATGACGTTTTACAACCATAAGGGCAGTAAATGTTTTTCCAAGACCAACTACATCAGCAAGAATAAAACCGTGATGCTCTTTCATAATAGCAAAGCCCTGGTTTACGGCTTCCTTCTGATATGTCAATCTTTTAAAATCAGGATCATGTGGCATATAATCGTCAGGAGTTATTTTCCCGTCAAAATTAATAATCTCATCAAATTGGTCTATTAAAAGTTTAAGATAAGTTTCTTTTGGTGTAAGAACTGTATAAGAATCCGTATCAACAGGAACAGGTGTAATTTTCGGATTTTTATTAGCATTTTTTCCAACAGGAGAATTTCCAACTTCTATAACAAACTCTTTAGTCCAGTCTTTTGAAAGTTCCCATTTTTCATTGAACCATTGAATATGTCCTTTTTTAGTTCCAGTACTTTGGTGATTAACAATCATTCCATTGGTTTCAAGATAATTAAGCTCCGAATTACCATTCAATCCCTTTTCAGTAAAATTACTACTTCCAACAATTCCAAAAGAATTATCATCAGTTCCATCTGTAAAAATATAACATTTTGAATGGAAAAATTGTCGCTCATCATCCTCATTCAATTCAAAAATATGCACCTGTATTTTTGGAGTATCACCAGAACAATTATCAATAAGCATCTTTGCTGCTTTCTGATAATTCTCATTATTCATTTCAATCTTCTGTAAATCAATTTTCAAAAAATCCTGTGGATATACTTTTGCAGCTTTATAAGCATCAGCTGTCAAATCTTTTTTGAATACATTAGGGTCTTTTCCAATCAACAGTCTAATTTTAGTATTTTGACGAGACAAAAAATTAATAAGGGTATCTGTAACAAGGGAGGTTCCTTTCAAATCCCAATACCCTGTTGCAATGCAGATTTCATTAATCTCTGGCATTGATATAATTGTATTAAGGGTATCAACAAGTTTTAAATTTGGAGAGTTATCTATCAGCGTATTTCCAAGCATTTATGCGTTCCTATCCTGTCTAAGAAAGATTGTCATGTTATCAAGAGGTATTCCAAAGTAATTAAGCAGGTCCATTGCAAGCTTCATTAAATCGTTTGCGCTTCTATTAGTTTCTACATAAAAACCTTCAAAAACTTTACAAGGTTTACGAAGCTCTTTTGTCGAAGCCGAGTAGTATTTTTTATTTTGCTTTGAAATAAAGTCTGGATTATCCGCCAAAGATTTTAACTTTGCTAAATCTTTCTTTCCTAAGCAAGCCACAAACTGAACATAAAGCTGAGACCAACAATTCATATCTGGATAAGCATAACCGTCAAAAATAAATGCAGTAGGACGCTTAAAAGTGAAGTCTTCAGTTATTTTATGAGGTGTATCTTTATTAAGTTCTTTTATGATCCTTTGATTTTCAGAATTGCTCTGCTCGACTTCCTTAGGAGAATCTTCAACTTTAATTCCCGTAAACTGAGAAATTAAGGCCGCAATTTCCTGAGAGTTCTGAGCGAACTGGTCTAACAATTCAAGATATTTTACTTGGAATGAAGCCGCAGTCTGAACTTCTTCAACACTTGAATGATCCAGATTCTGCCAGATGTAATCTTTTAAGGCTAACATATCTTCCTGAGTACTGGTAAGATTTGTTAGTATACGATTTATTTTTTCAGTTCCATTTTCCATTTTATTCATCCAATACTATTTTATATTATTGTCATGTCAAATAATGACACTCACTCATTTTCTGCGGAAGATTTTTCATTCATCACGCAAATATCACCAACATCACAATCAAGGGCTTTACAAATTTTAGACATGCTTTCCATCGAAATATATTCGCCCTTGCCAAGCTTTGTCAAAATGTTAGTTGAAATCCCCGCCATTTTGATAAGGTCTGTTTTATTCTTAATTCCCTTATCAATTAGCATCTTCCAAAGTTTTCTGTAATCTACATCCATAAATAAATCCAAATCCTATTATACACCCGATTCATGGATTATTGGGTGAAAATATCATGTTTTTACAATAAATCTTTGAAGATTTATCAAGCCAACCCTTTCAAAAACTCTTCCACATTCTTATACTCAACGCCATTTTCCAACATCTGCGATTCTCCGCGATAGAGTACGCATTTTCGTACAACCTTGCCGAATTGAGCTTCCGTAAGAGCGATTTTTTCTTCATCATTGATATGACGATACTGAGCAGGGAATGGTTCCTTACTGTGTTTGATTTCAAAAATCTCGCATTGTTTTTTTGTTTTGTCCTGAACGACCATATCAAATTCGCCGGAAGCAAATTTGAGCTTAAAGACATTGCGCTTTGAACCGTATGTACGTTTAGTTTCCAGGAAAACAATATCTTCGAGCATTCTGCCGCGGACATCTTCAAGGATTTTCTCTGTGATAATATCGCGTAATTCTCCAGTCAAAGAACCGAAAACTTCATCCTGCATCAGAGAATAAACAAGTACCTGAGCCTGGCAGAATCGCATTCCGCTCTGGGTAAAGATTATCCGTTCCTGTTTTTTGTTGCTGATAGGGATGTTTTCTGTGTAAACAATTTCAAGCAAATCCAGAGCCTTTAAGTATTCGGTTATTTCCTGAATATGAACCTCTTCGATTTCAATTGTCTGTCTTTCCTTGTTGCGGATTTTAAGGATTTCCATAAGTTTTTTAGTGACTTCGCTTGCATCAAAAGTATCCAGAAAATCTGTCCGCTTTGTTTCATCTTTTTCACGGCGGAGCAGGTCTTTTGCCGAGCCTAAATCACTGGATTTAAAATCCCTTGTGATAACATCAACTGTAAAGGCCTGGTTCATATCTTCGATAATTCTGTTGATGGCATTTGTGAGTTCGTCTTTTTTGTACAGGTCAATCAGATTGCGGAAATGATTTCCCCTGTCATAACATTTAAGGGAATGCTGGATGTTCTGTGCAATTGCAGTGTCGATGTAACGGCGTGTAGATTCATCAGTTCGGAAAGAGGCATCGAAAGCATTTGCATCACTATCCTCAAAATTAGTTTCACCAGCCTTCAGAGTTCCGCCGTAACGGATGTACTCATCAATATCATCGATTTTTAGAAGGCGGGAATATTCTCGGAAAGGCACAAAGGTTGTATGAATAGTAACTGCTCGGTCATACAGTTCTTCGTTCTGAGCAAACCAGAAGCCCAGGGAATCTGTACCAGATAAAACAATTTTCATTCCCTGAACTGCATACACATCCGAAAGAAGGGCTGCGTTATCTATGAACTTTTCAATAAGTGTGATTTCATCAATGAGGACATATTTATATTTGAGTTTATTTGCAAGTTTCAAATCTGCATTCAATTCTTCAATTGTGTTTTCTGAAGATGCTTTTATATAGATGGCTGATTTTTGTTCTTCTTTATTCATGGCAAGGACAAGCTGCTTCAGGAGTGTTGTTTTTCCGGTTCTGCGGAGACCAAAAACAAGACAAACTTTATCAGC
>ODAI010035683.1_pt1 | contig 12028 bp, 9 predicted proteins | sample 1539321 | NCBI WGS metagenome assembly ODAI01 (sample SAMN02144231, study PRJEB22623) | gut metagenome | biome: sheep rumen | host: Ovis aries | place: New Zealand
AAGAGTCGCGGCGTTTGAGGTCATGGTCGTGACGTCTGCGCTGCGCAATCTGATCCGGGAAGGAAAAACGCAGCAGATGGATTCCTATATCCAGACTGGAGCGCAATATGGAATGCAGACAATGAACGACGCGATCGCGAGATTGAAAAGGGAAGGGCTGGTTTAGTTTAGGCCGGGTATTGTTTGTAAGGAAGCGCTTCCTTAAATATTATTTGCGTCAAAGCTGATTTACAGGGTATAATAACTATAAGGGTACTTTGTTGCTTTTTACTTTTTGTTTTGTCAATATTATTCAGGATCAAGTAAAGGAGATGCTGCCATGAGTTTACTGGAAACGTTATTGCAATCGATGACTTCTGCCTCTTCCCTGGACACCATGTCCAAAAGGACAGGCGGGAACAATGACCAGATGGCCACGCTGATCACTGCGGCGCTGCCGATTTTATTAAAAGCGCTGACGGCCAATGCTTCCACGCAATCCGGAGCGGCTTCGTTACAGAAAGCGCTGAGCCAGCATCAGGAGACCGGTTCCATAGCAGAACAGTTTGAAGCTGCCGACACGGCGGACGGGGCAAAGATTTTACAGCATATCCTGGGAGGCAACTCTTCCTCGGTTATGAACGGACTGTCCCAGCAGAGCGGGTTGAGCAACGATCAGGTGGGTTCTGCGTTAAGCGCGATGGCTCCGGTACTGCTCAGCAGTCTGTCCGCTGCTTCCGGCCAGCGTCCTGCGCAACCGGCCAGACCGGCCATTGATCTCAGCGATGGAATCGACGCATCGGATATTATGGGCTTCATGCAGATGATGTCTTCCGCACAGGGAGGCGCCAGCCGCCAGCCGCAACGACAGGCGTCTTTTGACGGCAGCGACTTGTTGGGACTGCTTTCCATGCTGAAATAAATCTTTGTTTGTACCGGTGGCTACAGTGTATTTGTATTCTGTAGCCGCCCTCTTTATTTACGCGTTTTTCATGAAATAACAATATAGAACATTTACGTCGGCGCATCGGCGGGAAATTTTTGGCAGATGATTCAGGAGGCGCTTCATGTCTGCGCGCAGGGGATTGGGTATCGGGAAAAAATTAAAACGTTTTTTACTGCGCGTGGTCCTGTTATTTTTTGCCGCGTTGGCAGGACTGCAGTATTTGGGGGTCGATCCGCTTCATTTTACGCAGTCATGGAATTCGGAAGCAGGAATTGCACGGGCCGGCGCTTTACGTGAAGTATTTGACGCGGTGACTGCGTCGCTGCATCCGGGAAAAAAGAAGTTACGGTCTTCCGATTCTTCGCGTTTTTCTGTAACAGCGCAAAACGCGCCGCTCGTTACGCTGGAAAATCTGCCGGAGTACGCCGGGCGTTCGTTTGTCGTATTGCACCGTAATGAACCTCTTTTTTCAGCGGAGTTTAAAGCCCGAAAGAATGCTTTTTATTCGTTTACGCCGCTGGATGGACTGGGGCGTTGCGGAGCGGCCTATGGCAAGTTAGGGCCGGAATTTTTGCCAACGAAACCGAGGGGAACGATTGGGATGATCAAACCGACCGGATGGCGGTACAGCAAATATGATGATATCGAGCAGAAGTATTTATATAATCGCTGTCATCTGCTGGCTTTTCAGCTGACGGGTGAAAATGCGAACAAACTGAATCTGATTACGGGAACAAGATATTTTAACGTAACGGGGATGCTTCCCTTTGAAAACCGGGTGGCGGATTATATCCGCCGTACCGGAAAGCATGTATGGTATCGGGTGACTCCGTTTTTTAAAGGGAACGATCTGGTGGCAAGAGGCGTATCCATGGAAGCCCTCTCCGCGGATGATGGGGGGAAGGCGTTGCATTTCCATGTGTTCGTTTATAATGTGCAGCCCGGTATTGAGATCAATTATGCAAATGGCATGAATCACCGAAAATGAGGTCTGGTATGAAATATGTGCTGGTGGCAATCAATCTGCCTGTAAAGAATTTATTCCGACAGTTTATTTACAGTCTGCCCGAAGCCCTGCTCCATGTGGGGGAAGGCTGGCGCGTCATTGTGCCTTTCGGGCCCCAGCGGGTAGAAGGATTTGTTGTGCGCGCATTTTCCGAACAGGAGGCGGTCGCCCGGCTGGCAAAAGAGAATCCGGATTTTTCTCCGGAAAAGATCAGGCCGGTGCTGGCGGCGCTGGGAACGCGATCCTGGTTTTCGCCGGAAATGATGGCGACGGCGAAATGGCTGAGCCGGTATTATATGTGTTCGCTGGCAGAGGCTATGCGTTTGTTTATTCCCGGGAAAAGCAGTATCAAAAGACATCCTGTGTATGAAAATGGAAAGCTGGTTGCCTATGAGATCGAAGAGCGCTTAAAGGCAAAAAATGTTTTGGCTTATACAATTACCGGAGAAGGGAAAATCGCCCTTCAAAATGGTAACAGCCGGGCCAAAGCGCAGATGGCTGCGCTGAAGATATTGGCGGAAGCAACGGAACCGTTGGATCATAAAGAAGCAGAAGATTTTCATATCAGCGGCGCTACCCTGCGGACACTGGCGGAAAAAGGATGGGCGGTCCGTACCGAAAAGCGGTTGCTTCGCAACAGCTACGACAGACAGGCGGAACGGAAGGAAACGCTGGTTCTGACCAAAGAGCAGGAACAGGCTGTTGATGCAGTCCGGGCGTCTTTGAAGAAAGCGTTTTCGGATTCTTCTTTTAATTCGGATCTGCCCGGCGAGTTTTTGTTACAGGGAATCACCGGAAGCGGAAAAACCGAAGTCTATCTTCGAACGGCAGAATATGTATTGAAGCAGGGGAAACAGGTACTTGTGCTGGTTCCGGAAATTGCGCTGACGGCGCAGATCGTACAGCGGTTCCAGGCCTGGTTCCGGGATGAAGTAGCCGTCGTTCACAGTAAGCTGTCGCAAAATGAGCGTGGCGACGTCTGGTATAAGATGCTGACCGGGGAAGCCAATGTGCTGATTGGCGTTCGCAGTGCCGTGTTTGCGCCGTTTAAAGATCTGGGACTGGTAATCATTGACGAGGAACAGGAAAACAGTTATAAACAGGAAGAACGTCCGGCTTATCATGCAAGGGAAGTGGCCCGTTTCCGATGCCGGCACAGCGGAGCGGTATTGCTGACTGGAAGCGCTACGCCGTCTCTTGAGTCATATTACAGGGCAATTTCCGGGGCTGTTGGTTATTTGAAACTGACTGAGCGTCCGGGCGGTTCTGTTTTGCCGGAAGTAAATATTGTGGATATGCGGGAAGAACTGGCGCAGAATAATTATTCCGTCATTTCACGAAAACTGCGAAGAGAAATCATTGCTACGGTCCATACGGGACAGCAGGCTGTTGTATTGTTGAACCGGCGCGGCTATTCGACTTTTGTTATGTGCCGGGACTGCGGGGAAGCGCTGACCTGTCCCCACTGCGCGGTCAGTCTGGTGTATCATGCCGACGAGCAGGTGATGCGCTGTCATTATTGCGGTAATACGTATCCTGTACCGCAGACCTGTCCGTCCTGCGGAAGCCGTCGCATCCGATTCTTTGGCAGCGGGACCCAGAAAGCGGAGATGGAGATCAGCCAGATGCCGGATGTAACAGTATTGAGGATGGATCAGGACAGCACGGCTGCGAAGATGGCCCATGAAGATATCATCCGGCGGTTTGCGGCGAAAGAAGCGAATGTTTTGCTGGGTACGCAGATGGTGGCAAAAGGACATGACATCCCCAATGTTACGTTAGTCGGCATCCTTGCGGCGGACAGTACGATGAACCTGCCGGATTTCCGCGCATCCGAACGGGGATTTGCCCTGATGACGCAGGCTGCAGGCCGGGCGGGGCGCGGCGATAAACCGGGACGGGTCGTGTTACAGACCTATGATCCGGATAACTACATCATTGCGCTGGCAGCGAAACAGGATTATGAAACCTTCGCAAAACAGGAACTGCGCCAGCGTAAAGGACTGCTGTATCCGCCGTTCAGTGAAATTCTGAAAATCACGGTTGCAGATAAAGAAGAAGCCAGAGCGTGGAAACTGGCGGATGAAGCAACTGCCTATCTGCGGGCACAATATAGTGCAGAACGCTGGGAACGAACGGAAATTATGGGGCCGTTCCCCTCCGGCGTAGCCAAGGTGCGAGATCTGTATCGGGTCGCTGTCGTGATAAAATCCTGCGACATGGAACGGATTAAGGATTGTCTTCTTTCAAGCAGATTCAGAGCAGTAAAAAACATGTACTTTGATGTGGATCCGATGAATGTCATATGACCATTGTTATTATATAAGCAGCGATTCAAAAAAATTGCTGCTTTCTTCTATTTTATGCTATAATATACAGTACTGAAATATTTTCTGTTTACATATGGGAGGAAGCATGGCGGTTCTGGAAATTCATAAAGCGGGCGATCCGGTTCTGAAAAAAGTTTGCGAGCCGGTAAAGCGTATAGACAAAAAAGTGAAACGCATATTGAAAGATATGGCGGAAACATTATATAAAACGAAAAACGGAATCGGGCTGGCTGCGCCCCAGGTGGGTATCCTGCAACGGATCGTCGTCATTGATCTGCAGGACGGCAACGGTCTGCTGGAGCTGATCAACCCGGTCATTACCAAAAAGGAAGGATCCCAGGTAGTGGGAGAAGGATGTCTTTCGGTGCCGAACTTTGAAGGCGAAGTAGAGCGGGCCGTATATGTGGAATGCGAGTATACGGATGCTTCCGGGAAAAAGCAGTTCATTGCCACGGAAGGATTGCTTGCCGTCTGTCTGCAGCATGAAACGGATCATCTGGACGGGATCCTGTTTACGGACAAGGCGGTTACGATCACGCTGAAAGCACCGGAGGATTAAATTATGTGGAATGTTGTGTTTATGGGAACACCGGATTTTGCGACAGGTTCTCTTCGCGCATTGTTGGAAGCGGGGGATTATACGATCCAGGCAGTGGCGACGCAGCCTGACCGCCCAAAAGGACGGGGCCAGAAAATGGTGGAGACCCCGGTGAAGGCTTTTGCCTTGCAGCATGGACTGCCGGTGTATCAGCCGCTTAAGGTGAAAGAGCCGGAGTTTGTGGCAAAACTGCGGGAGTGGAATCCTGATTTTATTGTAGTTGCTGCCTTCGGCCAGTTCCTGACCCAGGAGATCCTGGATATTCCCCGATACGGTTGCATCAATGTGCACGCGTCCCTGTTGCCGAAGTACCGTGGCGCCGCGCCTATCCAATACGCTATTATGAAAGGCGAAAAGGAATCCGGCGTGACCATCATGCGGATGGAAAAAGGTATGGACACGGGAGCCATGTACAGCAAAGTTGCGGTTCCCATTGACGACGAGATGAATTTTGCCCGGTTACATGATCTGCTGATGGAAAAAGGGGCGGCGCTGTTGGTGGAAACGCTGCCGAAAATTGCGGCTGGCCTGCAGCCGGAACTGCAAAATGAAAATGAAGCGACTTTGGCGACGCTGCTGACTAAAGAAATGGCCCGGATAAACTGGAACTTGTCTGCAAAAGAGATTCATGATCTGGTGCGTGGATTTGATCCGGCGCCAGGGGCGTTTACCTTTTTGCCGGACGGGAAACTGTTAAAGGTGTGGGAAACAAGGATTACAGGCAAAAAGACGGAACAGATTCCGGGAACGGTAACTTCTGTTACTAAAAAAGAATTTTCTGTTGCCTGCGGCGATGAGGAGCTTCGTGTCCTGACAGTGCAGCCTGAATCAAAAAAACGTATGCCTGCCGCCGTTTTCCTGAACGGTCGCGGCGTAGAAACGGGAGATGTTTTGGGAATTCATCCCTGATGTCTTTTTGTATGCAGTAAGGAGAAAAGTTTTTTATGGTATCTGCAGTTGAAATGGCGGTCAATCCAAAAAAGCGCGTCTTTTTGGCGCTGGTTTTGTTCAGCGCGATCGTGACGGCCGTTCTTTTGTTTTTTGTCTGGAAAGTGACGTATCTCGGCTTTGAGGCAATCAGCCAGTTTTTGCCGACTGCTTTTGGCTTTCTCGTGTTTGGCGCGATATTTTTCCTGTTTGCCGGTGAACTGGCTATAGTACTTGCGATTTTGGGGATGCCGCTTCCGAAAGTTTTATATTTCTGGTCATGGAAGGCGATCAATTTCCTGTTCCCCTTTGCAGTGGGCCTGGGGAGGATACTTAATATCCCCAGGGAAAAAGTGGAGCAGAGTTTTGTTGCGGTGAACAATGCGCTGGTGAAACAGCATCATGTGAAAGTCCCGTCAAATCGTCTGCTGATCCTGACGCCCCATTGTCTGCAGCTGGATTCCTGCCCAAGGAAGATCACCCGCAATATAGAGAATTGCCGTCAGTGCGGCGGGTGCTGCGTAGGCGGTCTGTTGGGATTATGTCATAAATATCATATGCATTTTGTTGTGGCGACCGGCGGAACGCTGGCCCGTCAGATGGTGGCGAAAGCGCATCCCAAGGCAATCATTGCGGTTGCCTGTGAAAGGGATCTGACCAGCGGGATCCAGGATGTATTTCCGATTCCGGTCATCGCTATTTTCAATGAACGGCCTTTCGGTCCCTGTTTTAACACACGGGTCAGTATCGATAAGGTAGAAGAAGCCATCCGATTATTAAGCGAAGATTTACCGGAGGATGCCAGTGCCTGAGCGTAATGCGATACCGCAGATGAAACTGAAAAAGCCGCTGAACGGAAGGGAAGCGGCATTGCATGTCCTGATGCAGGTCTGGTATGATAAAGCGTATACCGCCATTGCGTTGAACCGTGTCCTGCGGCAGACGGATCTGGAAGAACAGGATCGCCGTTTTGCTACGGAACTGGTCAACGGTTCTGTGAAGGCAAAAGGGACGCTGGATTTTCTGATTAAGAAGCTGGCAGCGCGCCCGTTGCAAAAGCTGGACCCGGCGGTGTATTGTATATTGCAGTTGGGCCTGTACCAGATTTTTTATATGGAACGGATCCCTGTTTCCGCTGCCTGCAATGAAAGCGTGAACCTTGCGAAAAAATTCAGCCGCAAGGGGACGGATAAGTTTATTAACGGCGTGCTCCGCAACAGCCTGCGACAGCAGGGACCGTTGCAGGATATAATACAGGACGATCTGTCCCTGCGTCTGTGCCATCCCCATTGGCTGACAAAACGCTGGCAAAAACAGTTTGGGGAAGCAGAAACCGAATTGCTGTGCCAATGGGACAACGAACCGGCGACCCTTTGCCTGCGCGTCAATACAATAGAGACGACGCGGGATGCGTTTTTGCAGGATCTGCGGGAAGCCGGGTGTGATGCGGAAGTGTCTTTATGGTGCCCGGATGGAGTGATCCTGACAAAATCTCCGGGGCTGCCTGCGTTGCTGAAAAAATTTCCCCACAGTTTTTATGTGCAGGATGAAAGTTCTATGCTGCCGGCTCCTGCGCTGCAGCCGAAGCCGGGGGAACGGATATTGGATATGTGCGGCGCGCCGGGTGGAAAGACGACACATCTTGCCGCGCTGATGCAAGACAAAGGAAGAATCACTGCCTGCGATGTGTATCCCCATAAGCTGAAATTAATTGAGGATAACGCATCCCGGTTGCATATTGATAGTATAGAAACAGCGTTGCAGGACGGTACGGAATTCCGCGCTGACTGGGCTGAAACTTTTGACCGGGTATTAGTGGACGCGCCCTGTTCCGGGTTAGGCGTGTTGCGTCGGCGGGCGGAAGCGCGCTGGACAAAAACAGAGGCAGGATTAAAAGAATTCCCGCCTCTGCAGCAAAAAATTCTGGAGAATGGGGCAGCGTATGTTAAACCGGGCGGTGTTTTAGTCTACAGCACCTGTACCATTGAAGAAGAAGAAAACCAAAAGCAGGTCGCACGGTTCTTAGCGCGACATAAAGAATGGGAACAGCCCGGGTTTTCGCATCCGCGGACGGGCGAAACGGTGAAGGAATTGCAGCTGCTTCCGCAGCGCGATCATGTAGATGGGTTCTACCTGACGCTGTTGCGGAAAAAGTTTTGACCAGCGATTCCTTAAACATCCGTGAAGAAATTCTTTGCTTATACAGAGTAAGCGCGCAGACGAATGAATCCGTGCTTCCATAATAGATTGCATAACATAAATAGATTACATAACACATGAAACAGGAAATTTTTGGAATGGCGATGCCGCAATTACAAACGGCATTGGCCGAATTGGGATTAAAAAAATACCGCGCAAAGCAGATTTTTGACTGGCTGTACCGGAAATGCGTATTTGATTTTGCGCAGATGAGTAATATCGGTAAGGCGGAACGGGAGTTGCTGCAGGAAAAATTTTCCGTACTTCCTGCTGAGGTGAACATAGTTCGCAAGTTAGATTCTTCCGACGGCCTTACCAGAAAGCTGTTGCTGGAACTGCCGGATGGGAATGCTGTTGAAACGGTACTGATGCACCACGATTACGGATACAGTGTGTGCGTTTCCAGCCAGGCCGGCTGCGATATGCATTGCGCTTTTTGCGCCAGCGGGCTGAACGGCGCGATACGTAATCTGTCTGTCGCGGAAATTCTGGCGCAGGTGTATGTGTTCAATCAGGAACTGGTTTCCAGAGAAGAAAGGGTCAGCCGTATCGTGGTGATGGGAAGCGGCGAACCGATGCTGAATTTTGACGCGGTATTCGGCGCTTTGCAGTTTTTGCATGAACCGGATGGAGCCAATATCAGTTACCGGAATATGACGGTCTCTACCTGCGGTATCATTCCGGGCATTCAGCGTATGCAGGAGCTGGGGCTTCCGATCAGTTTGGCTGTTTCGCTGCATGCAGTCCGAATGGAACTGAGAAACGAACTGATGCCTGTCAATAAGGGATATCCGTTTCCGGATGTGATTGCGGCTGCGGAGCAATATGCCCGGAGCAGCGGTCGGCAGGTTACCTACGAATATATTTTGCTGAAAGATAAAAATGACAGCGACAGGGATGCAGAACTGCTGGCGGAATATTTGCGGTATAAACAGGCCGGCGTAAATCTGATACCGGTCAACCCGGTCCCGGAGAAGGGTTTTTTCCGCCCGGACAAAAAGAGGATAGAAAAATTTTTAAGCGTGTTGCAAAAACATCATGTCCACGCAACTATACGCAAAGAAATGGGAAAAGATATTAATGCGGCCTGCGGACAATTGCGGGCAGCGTTTGCCAAAGAGAAAAATTACGCAGAGTAAAATGTATTTGTGAAAACGTACTGGCAGGAGGGTTTTATTATGTCAGTAGCTATGCGGACTCATAAAGGGCGGGTCCGGAAAAATAATGAAGACAGTTTGCTGCAGTTAAATCCGTACTTGTTTGCGATTGCAGACGGAATGGGCGGATATAATGCCGGAGAAATTGCCAGCCGTCTTGCGCTTGATAAATTAAAATCAGAAAAAGATGATTTATACGGCAAAACAGGATTCGCGCTGGTTTCCAAGTTGTATCAGGTGATGCGGGATATCAACAACGAAGTGTATGAAAAGGCAAAATCTGATGCAACCTGCGAAGGAATGGGGACCACCCTGGCCGGAATCTTTTTTACAGGAAACGGGAAAGGATATGTTTTTAACGTCGGCGACAGCCGCGTGTACCTTCTCCGGCAGAATAAACTGCGCCAGATCACACGGGATCATTCCCTGGTGGCGGAAATGGTGGAACACGGGGAGTTATCGCAGGAAGAAGCTTTTGACCATCCGCAGAAAAATATGTTGACCCGGGGCATTGGCGTTGATGAAAATGTGAACGGGGATGTTTTTGTAATAGATGTTTATTCCGACGATATTATTCTGCTTTGCAGCGACGGACTGACGGATATGCTGCACGATAAAGAAATTGAGGAACGTCTTATGATCAATGATTTGGAATCAGCGGCCGACTCTCTTCTCAGCGCTTCGCTGGAAAAAGGCGGCAAAGACAACATATCGTTTATTATTCTGAAACTGGACAGGAAGGAAGTGGAACACGATGGTCGGTGAGATCTTAAACGGACGCTATGAAATTTTAAAATCCGTCGGATTCGGCGGAATGGCCGAAGTTTATCTGGCTAAGGATGTTCTGTTAGACCGGAAGATCGCGATAAAGGTATTGCGCAAAAAGTTCCTGGACAGCAAGGCGCAACTGGATCAGTTTAAACGGGAGGCCCGTTCGGCGGCCCGCCTGATCCATCCTTCCATTGTGACGATTTATGATGTCTGTGATGAAGGGGACATCAGTTATATCCTGATGGAATATGTGGAAGGCGTCAGCCTGAAAGCGTTTGAGGAACAGAACGGCCGGATGGACCCGGCCCTTGCGGTTGCTTTAACGGCGCAGCTGGCTTCCGCGCTGGATCACGCCCATAAACACAACATTATCCACTGCGATATCAAACCGCAGAACATTGTGCTCACAGAAGCCATGGTCCCGAAGATTGTTGATTTCGGTATTTCCCGGATCGTATCCAATGAAACGATGGCCTTTACGGCTTCCGTTGTGGGTTCCGTGCATTATTTTTCGCCGGAACAGGCACAGGGACTTCCGGTCACGGCGCAGTCGGATATTTATTCGCTGGGCATCGTATTCTATGAAATGCTGACGGGTAAAGTTCCTTTTGATGGAAGCAATGCAGTTTCCGTAGCGCGTATGCAGGTAGAAGAGGAAGCGCCTCCGTTGCGTACATACTGGCCGGAGGCTCCGGATGCGTTGCAGCGGATCGTGGATAAGGCGTTGGCAAAACGACTGGAAGACCGGTATGCAACGGCGGAAGATATGAAAAACGATCTGATGGACTTAAAAAATCAGATCTATCCCAGTAAAAACAATGAAATGTTCATAGAAAACACGATTCCGTTACAGGCCATTACCAAGTCGTCTCCGGTGAAAGCTGCGGCTGCTGCAATGCAACAGCCTGAAAGCGAAAAACCCGGATACCAGACGCTGATCATACGCAATCTTCCTGATTTCCTGACAAGGGAAGTGGATGATCGCACGAATGAGTATGGGCAGTTTGAAGAACCGGCGAGCACGAAAAAAATGGGAGCCGTGGCGCCGTCCCGGACTGTTTCCGATGCGCAGCCTGCAGTCACAGCCGCTGCAACAGCTGCAGTTGCCGGCGCAGCAGTGACCGGTGCAATCTCTGCGCCGGAACAGCAGGAGCTGTTTACGGACGAACCGGAAATTACGGATGCCCCGGAGGTTGTAACCGGGCAAACGGAGAATGGCTTCCAAACAATGGAACGGTCACACGGCACCGGATATGCGGGTGCGGAAAGGGAACCGGTTCCGGCTGTTCCGGCCAATGAAAAAACGCCGACGTATCCGGAAGTGAAAGAAGTAAAACCGGGGACTCCCGGTTTTGTGGCCGCGGCTGTAAACACAGAACCGGGAAGACCGGTTGCTACTGAAGCAAACAAAGAAAAATTGCAGATGGAAGATCCGACAATGCAAAGAAAATATAACAGGGAAGAAAAGCAAAAGAAAAAATCCGGGATTTTTGGAATCCTGTTGAAAGTTTTACTGATATTTATCCTGTTAGCGGGCGCGGCGGCGGCATATTTCTTCAGCGCTTCCAAACCGGATATTGCGGTGCCTGACGTAAACGGGAAAACGGTTGCAGAAGCGCAGAAGATTTTAAAAGATCAGGGATTCAGGGTAGAACTGGAAGAGAAAGTAGATGCCAGCGTTAAGCCGGGCATGGTGCTGCGGATGGATCCTGTTGCAGGAGCAAAACGCAAAAGCGGGGCTGCCATTACGCTGATCGTTTCTTCCGCAGAAAAGATGATTGCGGTTCCGAGCATTGTGGGACTGAAGCAGGAAGAAGCAGAAAAGATTCTGGCAGATAAACATCTGCGTATTGAGAAAGTTGACCAGAAATGGGATTCTACAAAGCCGGAAGGCATCGTTTTAAGCCAGTCTCCTGAGGCTGACAGCAAGCTTGAGGATAATGGCGGCATAAGCATTATTGTCAACAAAAAAGAAGAAAAGAATTTGGCAGTTCCTGATTTGAAAGGATTGACGCTGGAAGAAGCCAAACAGAAGCTGTCTGAACTGAAATTAAATGTGGAAGTGAAAGAGGTCGACAGCGACAGGGACAAGGGCGTTGTTCTTGCTTCGGAGCC
>ODAI010128611.1_pt1 | contig 12028 bp, 8 predicted proteins | sample 1539321 | NCBI WGS metagenome assembly ODAI01 (sample SAMN02144231, study PRJEB22623) | gut metagenome | biome: sheep rumen | host: Ovis aries | place: New Zealand
CCTTTAACCGAGACAACGTATTCATTACGAATATCTGGAATTTGAACTCCTTCACCGACGGTGATTTGGATAATTCCGCTACGATCTCTTAAATCAATAAAGACAATCGCGCCTAAATTTCTTTTTTTGCTAACCCAGCCAATAAGTGTTACTTCTTGGCCAACGTTTTTTTCTGATAATTCAGTATTAAAACAGGTTCTTTCCATAATTATTCTTGAGTCTCCTCTTTAGTGAGTAATTCATCGAATTTGTCGATGAGTTCATCAACTTTCACTGTAATTTGTTCTTGTGATGATAAATTTTTAACGATAACGGAGTCGTTGTTCATTTCTTCTTCTCCGATAATCACTGCGAATTTTGCGTTCTTTGCACTTGCGCGCTTGAACATGTTGCCGAGCTTAGTCTTATCAAAACATAAGTCGACTTTGAAGCCACCGCTATTGCGTAAGTAAACAGCGATTTCTTCGCTGACGAGTAGAGCTTCTTCGCCAAGTGGCATGACATAAGCATCTAATTCATTTTTGGTGTCTTCTAATAAGTTGTCGTCTTTTAAGACGGAAACAATTCTTTCAATTCCGAATGAGAATCCAACACCTGGAAGTTCTGGACCACCTAATTCTTGCATTAGTTTGCCATAATGTCCTCCAGCTCCGATAGCACCATAATTAGCGCCAGTCTTAGAAACATAATGGAATTCAAATACTGTTTCTGAGTAGTAATCAAGTCCTCTCACTAGTCCTTCATCAATCTCGTATGGGATTTGTAAAGTCGCTAATGCATCTTGAACTTGTTCAAATCTAGCTTTGCTAGCGTCTGACAAATAATCTCCGATTTGAGGAGCGCCATCGATAATTGGACGATCCTCAGGGACTTTACAGTCTAAGATTCTAAGTGGATTGAGTTCATATCTGCTCTTGCAGTCTTCGCACATATTGTCGATGTGATTTTTGAAGTACTCTTTTAAAGCAGTACGATAATTGTTTCTACTTTCTTCATCTCCGAGAGTGTTGATTTTAATTGTGACACCTTCTAAACCTAATGAACAAAGAATGGTATACGCTAAAACGATTACTTCAACATCGTTCATTGGTGAATTGTGGCCGATAGATTCAACACCGAATTGGTTGAATTGACGATATCTACCAAGTTGTGGTCTTTCATATCTAAAGACTGGACCTACATAGTAGAGTTTTAAAGGAAGTTCATTAGTAGCATAGAGTTTGTTTTGAACCACTAATCTCATGATACCAGCGGTGAATTCTGGTCTAAGAGTTAATAAGCGATCACCCTTATCTGGGAATGTGTACATTTCCTTTCTAACGATGTCACTACTTTCTCCAACACCTCTCACAAACACTGAATTATATTCAAGAACTGGAGGCCTGACTCCATTATATGCATATAACTCAGCGATGGATTTCATCATTGCTTCAACTCGCTCGTAAGCGTTAGTTTCTTCTCCGAAGATATCGTGAGTTCCTTTGACATTTTTAATTATTTCCATGTTGATACTCCTTAATGGATGACACGTTTAACATCGTAAACGCCTTTGACGTTAAGCAAGATATTAAATATATCATTTAATCTTTTTAAATCAGAGACATAAATTGTCATTCTCACTAATGTGAGTGTACGATTATGACTCATTAATTGAGCGTGGATAGAACTAACTGTGACTTTCGCACTGCTCATCGTATTCATAATATCGATGAGTAAGTTAGGTCTATCATTCGCTTCCATAGCGATATCGACTGGATAAGTTGAATATTCAATATTCTCTTTCCAATAGACATCAATTACTCTTTGCCCTTCATTAGCGATATTTGGACAATTATGTCGATGGACTGTAATTCCTTTTCCTCTAGTGATATAACCTTTAATCATATCTCCTGGGATTGGAGTACAGCAGCTCGCTAATTGGATGGCGATTCGATCTGCCCCTTTGCAGTAAACTGGGCAAGAAGAATCTCCTTCGTTTCTAACTTTGGCTTTGCCAGTTGGAAGAATGAGCGGTTTTTTAATACCTAAGAACTCAATAACTGCCGCTGGAGTTGGTTTACGGTTAGAGAAACCGATATATAATTCTTCAAGATCTTCGAATTCAAATTGCTTAAGGACTTTTTCTTGTGAAAGAAGTTCCACCATCTCTGCTTCTTCAATTCCCTTATCCTTAAAGGAATCAAGAGCGGACTGTTTACCTTTAGCAATCTTTTCTCCTCTTAATAATTCAGCGTTTTTCTTAGCGATGAATTTCTTAATTTGGCTCTTAGCAAGGTTAGTTTTGACAAAGTCAAGCCATCCTTCACTTGGGCCAGGAGACGTTTTACTAGTTTTGATTTCCACCATATCACCAGTTTTTAAAACAGTGTTAAGTGGTACCATGGTGCCATTGACGAGTGCGCCTACAGCGCTATCGCCTACCTTGGTGTGGATACGATATGCAAAGTCGATTGGAGTTGAACCTTGAGTTAACTCAATAACTTTACCGTTAGGTGTAAAGACATAAACATTGGCTTCAAAAATATCATGAGTAAGATTTTCCATGTATTCAGAAGCACTATTATCTGAACTTTCGTTACTCATAGAGACAAAGTCTCTGAACCAGTGTAATTTATCTTCAATTTCTTTTTGCTCTTCTTTAGGGTCATAACCCTTCTTTTCTTTATAGGCCCAGTGAGCCGCAACTCCGCTTTCAGCGATTTCATCCATGTATTTAGTTCTGATTTGAACTTCATAGACATTTCCATCACCCGAAACAACTGTTGTATGGAGTGATTGATACATGTTTGGTTTTGGCATAGCGATATAATCTTTGAATCGCATTGGTACTGGTTTATAGCTTTGATGGATTAAACCGAGAATTTCATAGCATCTCATTTCTGTATCAGTAATGATACGGAGTGCTAAGATATCATAGATTTCATCAAATGTGTGACCTTTTACATACATCTTTTCATAAATTGAAGAGATGGATTTAACTCTTGAGAAAATCTCAAAAGGAATGTTTTGCGCAAATAAAATATCAGCGAGCTTCTTTTGAAAGACACTTAATGACTTCGCTAAGGTCTTTTCTTTCTTCTCGAGTAACTTTACGATTTCATCGTATTTTGCTGGTTCAAGATATTTAAGACATAAGTCAGCGAGTTCACATTTAATGGTATCTAAACCTAATCGATGAGCAATTGGGACAAATACTTCTTTTGTTTCTTTAGAAAGAGCAATTTGTCTTTCAGGTTTTAAAGAACTAAGTGTTCTCATGTTATGCAAACGGTCGGCTAATTTGATAATAATGACACGAATGTCTTTAGCCATTCCGATAAAGATTTTACGATGGTCTTCTGCTTCAAAATCTTCACTTTCAATTTTGGAGAGTTTTAATCTTTGAATTTTGGTTAGAGAATCAACGAGCTTAGCGACATCACTACCCCATTTCTTTTCGACTTCTTCAATTGTGACATCAGTGTCTTCAACGACATCGTGTAATAAACCGGCAACAATGGTTGCTGGTCCAGCTTGAAGGCTCGCTAAAATGTAGGCGACTTCGATAAGATGGTGATAATATGGTTCGCCACTTCTTCTGAGTTGGCCATCATGCTTTTTCAAAATAAAAGCGTAAGCATCTTCAATGCTTTTACGGTCTTTTTCATTAGTAATATAACTTTGGTACACTTCTTTTAATTGTTCGAATGTATGAAGTGGATATCCGCCATTAACTAATAATTTCTCATTCTCTTTCATATTGACTTTATTGTAGTCCTTTTTATTGCTTTATTAAAGTAATAAAGAAAAATAGTCCATATCCTTATAGAAAATAGAAAACAAAGTTTCTAGATACTTATAAAAAAAGATTCCTTTGATTGGAATCTAGTTTCTAAGCTAAATAATTTAGATAAGTAGTTTAATTATCGTTGTCGAGAAATTCTTTACCACTGAACTCTAAATAATCAAATCCTTTATATGATTTTATAGAGATTGTTCCAATGATATCAACGAACTTTTTATTAGCGAGTTCTTTCTCTGGATAATTGAAATAAACGAGTTTTAATTTATTGCCAAGAGTGGTAACAATGTGCTTGTGATCTCTAGAATACATTAAGGTATCAACTTTAATGTGCCTGAGTCTAAATAATGGAGCAGGCCAACTTTCTCCAAATGGTGAGAAAGATTTAATTAATTGATAATTCTCTAAGGAGAGTTCGCTCATCCCGATATCAATATATTTATATTCGACTTTTTTGACTTCTTTCTTTGAAATAACTTCAGTAAATTTCTTTTTGAACTCATCAAAGTCTTCATCTTTAATAGAGCATCCCGCTGCGCTAGCGTGGCCTCCACTCGTTAATAAATATTGGCCAAGTTCAGAGAACGCCTCAACAATATCATATCCTTCAGGCGCTCTAGCGCTTCCTTTTAAAGAGCCGTCTAAGGCTTTAGTAAAAACAATAACTGGAATTTGATATTTAACCATAATCGAATTGGCGATTAATCCGATGATTCCTTCTTTATAGTCACCCTTAATAATTACTGCTTTATCGTTTAATGATAAGTTAAGGTAACTAAGGTCGATTTTGGAGATATTTTTTCTCTCTTCATTCATATCAACAATGAAAGAATAGTAGTTTAAAATATAATCTTTGTCATCAGAGACAAAATAATTAACAATTTGGTTAATTGAGGTGTCTTCGATTAGTCTTCCTATAGAATTGATACGTGGAGCGATTTTCATTCCGATGATATTTTCATCTAATGGTTCATGATCCGCTAATAAATCAACTGCTAAGAATTCTCCTGGAGTGTAAGCTTCAAACATTGCTCTAAGTAAGTTACGGTTATAGTCAAGCAAAGGCATCATGTCACTTATCACAGAAATAGTTGCTAAAAGAGCTAAATATTTATCGACTCTTCCTAATAAGGAAATCGAGTAAATAAAGGCGGTAAAAGCACCACTAGAAGATGTTTCTCCAAAGTTAGACACTATTGGGTGACAAATCGCATCCGCTAAAGGAAGAGTGTCGGAGGCTTGGTGATGATCTAAAATCAAAACCTTAATGCCAGCGTTATGAAGCATCTCTATGCCTTCAAAAGCAGTTATTCCATTATCAACAGTAATAACTAAATCATATTTTTGATCGATGTATTCTTGAGCGTGTTTAGCGTTTAATCCATAGCCGTCTAAATAACGGTTAGGTAGATAATAATCAACCACCACATCTAAATAAGAGAACATCTTTACTAAGATGCTGGTGCCCATTACTCCGTCGCAATCATAGTCACCATAGATGATGATTTTACCTTTATTAGCGATAACATCTTTAACAAGCTTTACAGCTTTATCAATATCATCGAATTCATGGCCATCTTTAAAATTGGCTAAATTAACATCTTTGTTAAGCGAAAGATATTTATTGTAGTCAATTGAATAATAGTCAAGTAAACGTTCTAATAATGATTTGTTCATATTTGAAAAAGCTACACATTAGTGTAGCTGTTTGTTTGATTAATCGTTGATACCAATGAAGATTGCTTCTTCAGGTTCTGCAGATTTCTTTGTAACAACTTTCTTGTTCTTGTGTTCTCTTGGTTTTGTGTTAATTGTGATCTTAGAGAATAACTTGTATAAGAAGTTAGAAACAGGAACAAATAAGACAATTACTAATCCTAATGCTGCTAAAGAAGCTAAGATTGATACTAAGTATAAGTAAGAGGAATTAATGATTCCAAAGCCGAAGAAGTTAATGAAGACATAAACTCCGATAACTGCTGCTGCAAAGATTGGAGTAGCGGCCATACCAAGAGCCTTCTTAGAAACTTCGACACGATGTTCATAAGAATTATCTCTATTCTTGTCATCAAGAATCATTTCACGTTCTCTATTCATGAATAAAATCATAAAGAAGTAGGAAACGAGTGTCACAAGTGGAACAGCAACTGCTGCACTAGCGGTAACAGTCATTCCAATAACACCAAATAAAACGGTAATTCCTAAGGCGATTGCACCACTAACGATTGGGAAGATTAATGTAGCTAAGCCACGGCTTAAACGATATCTAAGTGTTAAGTATAAAGTCACGATTAAGATAGCGATAAATGTGGCCAGAGTAATCTTTGACCAATCTGGTGAAGCAACTGGAACAACTTCTGTAACAGTCTTAACAGAGACGATTGTTTCTTCTGAACCAGAGAAGATAGTTGGGTCAGTCATAACATCTTCAAGAACTTCACTTAATGCACGAGCATCACTAACAGGTTCACTAGAAAGTTTTGCGTTTGTGTCTAAGGAAATGATTTTCTTTAATTGAACAACATAATATGTTGTTGAATAGTTTGTGGTAACGGATTCAACAGTCTTGCTTTCTTTAACATCAAATGTATCAAAATCTAAATTTGAATATGTGAGTAAGGAGTTATAAACTGTTTCACCATTATCGTTTTTATCTTCGATTTCAATATATGAAAGGATTTGATCTTTTAAAGTATTTTCGTCTAATTTTGATTTGGAATCATCATCGATAACTTTAATCTTGTTTTGGACATAGATTTCTCCACGGATTGCGCTTGCAGCCTTGGCCTTGATTAAAGTACCACCATTAAGACTGCCAGCAACGATAACACCAACTAAAGATAAAACGAATGCGCCAAAAGCAACAAAACTAACTGGTTTACGTTTGACTGTGAAATCTTTTTCGGCGTATGGACCATAGAATCTTTGTTTTTCTTCGGCCATGTGATTTGGAACATTAGCAGAATCGATTCCGAAATATTCATATTTGCCAATTAAGCCTGTGGTGTTTGTGACTAACCACATGAGTCCTTTTAATCCTAAGGTGTTAACAATTAAAGAGATGATTGTACCAAAGGTAAGGATGGAACCAAATGAATGTAAAGCACTACCACCAAGTAAGTAAACCATTAAGCCAACAACGATACCGACAAAGTGAATATCGATAATTGGAAGAAGGCTCTTTTTGCTTGCTTCAGTATTTGCTTTCTTTAATGTATGTCCACGATATGCATCTTCTTTGAGCTTGTTTAAATAAACAATGGAACTAACCAAGGAGATAACAGCGACTGCTACTAAGGCAGCAACAGCGAGCATGTTATATTCTAGGCCGGCTAAAATCATGAACATGAAACCGCTTAAAACACTTAAGACAGTTGTTGTAACGGCGCTAATAGCGCCTAAACGATAGAAGACAACGAGTAATAAAGAAACAACAACAACGGCAGCTACAGTAGCAGTTAATGTATTATTCCAAACAACTTTGTCTTCGGTAATAACAGCTTCAACTTTTGGATCTAACCAAACTTCTGTACCACTTGTGATACCTTTAATACATTTAACTTCATAGTCTAAACTTGAAGCGTTGAATAAATGTAACAAGAAGTCTGCTTGGTTAAACGCTGATTGAACTTCGATTGGATCGGCATAGCCATTTCCATTTTTATCTTGATAACCACAGATTTGAGATAAAGAATTCTTGTTGGAATCGTAGAATAATTCATCTGTGCTATCTGGTGCAAAATCAAATGTTAATAAGGTTTTATTTTCTAAGGTATTGTTTTCGCTGAGGATTTGGTAGTTTTCACCTTTTTGGTAATTATAAATTAAGAATAAACGAGCGACTTCTCTACTATCGCCGTCTTCTTGTCCTTCGACAGTCACCGGATTATCTTGGGCATTTTGAATTAATGTATCCCATTCAGTGTAGTCGGTCTTAATTGGGAGAATGATTTCTGGGTATTCGTTAACAGTAACGCTCTTAAGATAAGCATTGCCATTTCTAAATTGAGAAGCTTCAACAACATCAGATTGGTTATTCATCAATGCGAATGAACCACTGAATGTTAAGTAAGTAACGATTTGTTGATATTTTTCAACGTTTTCAGCGCCAAAGCTAACTGTGACGATGTCGTTACCAGATGTTTGGATGTCATAGGATTCGACATCATAGGAGATTAATCTCTCCTCCATAATCTTCGCCATCTCTTTAGCGGAATCTGCAGTTAATTTTTTAACTTCATCTTCATCATCTTCTTTCTCTCTTTCAGTTAATTGGAAAGTGAATTGACGACGAAGTCTATGATCACCATTGGATGAAAATCCTTTAATAAGAGTTGGTAAAGAAGCAAACGAAATAACTAATGCTGAGAATGCAATTAGTAAGTATGCCCATAATCTTCTCATGTGTTAATACCTCCGAGGTTTATAATAAACCTATTGCGAAAAACGCCTAATTAAAAAAATACATTAATTGAGTGCATATTTCAACATAATTATGCACGCGTGATAATAAGGAATGTAGTGATATACACTACAATAATGTTCCTTGATATGTGATTTTGAGGTGCTTGTAAGCTTTGTCACGAGCAACTCTACCTCTTGGAGTGCGGTCAATGAAGCCAATCTGCAGTAAGTATGGTTCATAGACATCCTCAAGGTTCATAATTTCTTCTCCGATAGCATTAGCTAGACTCTCAAGTCCAACTGGGCCGCCTTTAAAACGGAGAATTAATGTCTTCAAATAACGGATATCGACATCGTCGAGTCCGATTGAATCAACTTTAAGAGCATCGAGCGCTTTAATCGTATCTTCATAAGAAACAGTGTCTCGATGTTGATAATTAGCAAAGTCTCTCACTCTTCTAAATAGTCGGTTAGCGATACGAGGAGTTCCCCTACTACGTTTAGCGATTTCTAATTGTCCTTTTTCATCAATTTCTGTATTGAGAACTCTTGCAGTTCTTCTAACGATGTCTCTAATTTCATCTTCGGTATAGAAATTGAGCTTTTCAACAATTCCAAATCTTGCACGTAAAGGGGCGCTTAAATCACCTGCACGCGTTGTTGCGCCGATTAGAGTGAAAGGTGGAAGATTAATGCTAATAGATTTTGATGAAGATTCACGATTGATAATAATATCAAATCTAAAATCTTCCATCGCTGAATATAAAGATTCTTCTACTACTCTTGGGAGACGATGAATTTCATCAATAAAAAGAATATCCCCTGGTTCAAGTTCAGAAAGAATAGCAGCAAGATCTCCGGTCTTCTCTATTGTTGTACCTGTTACGACATGGATGTGTGCACCCATTTCGTGAGCGATAACATGCGCTAAAGTAGTCTTACCTAATCCTGGTGGGCCATATAAAAGAACATGGTCTAATGGTTCGTTACGATGTAATGCAGCACCAATAAAAACATTTAAATTTTCTTTAAGATCTTTTTGACCAACATATTCTTTAAGTGTTAAAGGTCTTAAAGAAGAATCTAATGAATCTTCATTAACGTTTGGTTTAGCGTCTAATAACCTACTCATTTTAGTTCTTTAGCCTCTTCAAAGCGATGCGTAAAATATCTTCATTTGTCGCTCCTGGTTCATTGATGGTTGCTAAGACACGATCAATGGCTGCTCCTTTAAATCCGAGAGTCTTAAGAGCGTCATATACTTCTTCGTATTGTTTTGGGTTTCCTTTGGATCCAGTGAGTTCGCCTTTTAAATCTAAGATGATTTGTCCAGCAGCTTTTGCGCCTAATCCAGGAAGCTTCTTTAAGAAAGCAACGTTATTTGATGCAATTGCGTTAATTACATCATTAGGAGTTGTTGCACTTAAAGCGTTAATAACAGTTTTAGGACCTAATCCTTTAACTTTTATCAAAGATAAGAAAACATCTTTCTCTTCTTTATCTAAGAAACCGATGAGATAGTTTTCGTCTTCTCTAACTACGTTATAGGTGTAGACTAAAACTTCATCACCAACATGGAACTGTTCGATATGACTGACTAACATTTGATAGCCAACATCTCTAACATCAATGACGATACTTTCTTGTTCAATAATTGCAACTTTGCCTCTTAAAAAGTAAATCATTTATCTCTCCTAATTTATTAAAATAAATAACACCAAAATAACTAATCCAACAAAGGATGAAAATAGTCCTGAATAAATAACGATGTCGAGTTTATTTTTCATAGTTAATCTCTATTGAATTCCTTTGGACATGGTAATGGGGCTCTTTTATGTTCACTAATACGGTGGAGATATTCAATTCTCTGTTTTGAATTTTCATCTACTTCTTTGCCGAGTAAATAATCATCTAATACATCGTATTTGACACCCATTTCAGTTTCATCTGTTTGGCCTTCGAACAAACCAGCGGTTGGTGTACGTTCTGCTAAACGATCAGAAATGCCGTAATATTTACAAGCTTCCATAACTTCTCTTTTTAGTAGATATGGGATTGGCAAGACATCAACACCACCATCGCCGTATTTTGTGAAGTAACCCGTATAACGTTCACAAGCATTATCGGTTCCAATAACTAAACCTCCAACTTTTTGAGCGTAGGCATAAAGGATACACATTCTAATTCTAACCTTAAGGTTAGCACGTGTCATTGTATCAAGTTCTATTCCATTAACTGCAAAATCATCAACAATCTTGTGATAACTTCCAGAACCATCGATGACAATGTAATTAACATCTAATTCTTTTGCGACTTCTTTTGCGTCTTCTAAATCTGCTGGATTTGAATCGATAGGCATCATAATGCAAGTGAGTTTATCTTTTCCAACAGCAGTTTTAGTAATTGCCGCGACTAAAGAAGAATCAACTCCACCAGAAAGACCTAAAACATATTGCTTTTGGTGAGATTCTTCTAAATAATCTTTTACGAATTTTTCAATTTCTTTTAAGTATTCTTCTAATTTCATTATCGATAATACACGAAGACAAAGTCATCAAGAATTACTTGATCTCCATCTTGCGCTCCTAATTCTTCTAATTTATCATCAACTTTTAATTTACGAAGATGAGTTAATAATTTCATCATTCCATCATCAGTAGAAATATTGGTCATCTTATAAAATTTGATAATTTTATCTCCAACAATTTCCCAACTATGAGCAGTTGGATGTTTGATATCAAATTCTTTCTCCTCATCATCTAAGGTATAAACCTTATTTTCAAGAGTCTCTTCTTCAGCATCGAATAATGGGAAGATTGGAGTGACATCGAGAAGGTCAGCGCACTTATAGACAAGTTCATCAATTCCTTCTTCGGTTAATGCGGAGATTGGAATACATTTGACTTTCGCTTTCTTTTCAAATGCTTTAAGTCTTTCTGATGCACCTTCTTCATCCATTTTGGATGCGACATATATTACTGGTCTCTTATCTAAACTGAAACCATATTCTTTAAGTTCTTTAGAAATGATCTGGTAATCGCTATAAGGATCTCTACCTGATTCTCCCATATCAATGACGTGAACAATAATTCGGCATCTTTCGATATGTCTTAAGAATTGTAAGCCAAGTCCTTTTCCGTCATGCGCGCCTTCAATAATTCCAGGAAGGTCTGCCATAACGAAGCTTCTACCATCTTTTGAAGTTACAACACCTAAGTTAGGAATAATTGTGGTAAATGGATAATCAGCAATTTCAGGACGGGCACTACTAACAACAGATAATAAAGTTGATTTTCCGACACTTGGGAATCCAACTAATCCAACATCTGCAAGTAATTTTAATTCTAAAATTAAACGTTTTTGCTCTCCTGGTTCACCATTTTCAGCAATTCGAGGAACTCTATTGGTTGAACTTTTAAAGCAAGTGTTTCCTCGTCCGCCTCTACCACCTTTAGCGACTCTTAATTCGAGTCCATCAGTAGAAAGGTCGCCCAAGAATTTGTGGTTCTTTTCTTCATAAACCACTGTTCCAACCGGAACATCGACATAGATGTCTTCGCTTCCTCGACCATATTGATTTTTAATTCCACCCTTTTCTCCATCAGGTCCGATGAAGCATTTGGAGTGTCTAAAATTGAACAAAGTATTAATTTTGCTATTCGCTCTTAAAATAACAGAAGCACCTCTACCTCCATTACCTCCGGCTGGTCCACCTTTAGCGATATATTTTTCTCTTCTAAAGGCAATAGCGCCATCGCCACCTTTGCCACTTCTAACTTCAATAATTGCACGATCGATAAACATACATGTTAATTATATATTAAATATAATAAAAAGACCACA
>ODAI011868337.1_pt1 | contig 12027 bp, 10 predicted proteins | sample 1539321 | NCBI WGS metagenome assembly ODAI01 (sample SAMN02144231, study PRJEB22623) | gut metagenome | biome: sheep rumen | host: Ovis aries | place: New Zealand
ATGACCAACGACATCGCCACCCTAGTCAACCAAATTGGCGAGTTGCAAATTGGGATGCTTGAGGATGGCACCGCCGTGGGCGACGGCATCGCAACAGCCATCAACCGCATCAAGGATGGTAAAGCCAAGTCAAAGAGCATTATTTTGCTCACCGACGGTAGCAACAACACTGGCGTGGTGGGACCACTTACCGCCGCCAAGATTGCGGCAAAATATGGCATCAAGGTCTATGCCATTGGTGTGGGTACAATGGGAGAAGCCCTTTATCCTGCCATGGACATTGGTGGTCAAATAACTTATACTCGACAAAAGGTGGAAATCGATGAGAAGTCGCTCCAGGAAATTGCCACAACCACTGGTGGCAAGTACTTCCGCGCCACCAGCAAGAACGTGCTCAAGGACATCTTTGCCGAGATTGACCAGCTGGAGAAGACCCGCATGGACGTGCAACGTCACAGCCAAATGAGCGACAACTATCAGCCATGGGCTGTAGCATTGCTGTTAATGCTCACTATTTGCGCAATAATAAGATATACTGTTTTAAGGACTATTCCTTGACAGGAGAACCAGATATAAAGAAATAGGAGACAAAAAATATATGCTCAGTTTCGCAAACCCCGAGTTTTTTTATCTGCTAGTGCTGCTTCCGGTAGTGGCAGCGCTATATTTGCTTGAGCGCGCCTCGCGCAAGCGCAAGCTTGCACGCTTTGGTCGCAATGACCAAGTGGCAGCTTTGATGCCCGATGTGTCGTCACGCAAACCGCTGGCACGACTAATCCTCATCTTGCTGCTCCTGGCAACGGTGATAGTGATGCTTGCCCGCCCACGTGCCGGTGCCGCCAAGAAATCGACCGGCAACGTCAAGGGAATTGAAGTGGTTATAGCCATGGATGTATCCAACTCGATGAACGCCAGTAGCACTAGCGACCCTCAAGGCATGCCACGCCTGCAACGCGCCAAGATGATAATGGAAAAACTCATCGACCACTTGCACAACGACAAGGTGGCTCTTGTGGTCTTTGCTGGAAAAGCTTACATGCAAATGCCCATGACCATCGACGGGCAGAGCGCAAAAATGTTCTTGGGAGGTATAAAAACAAGTATGGTGCCCATGCAGGGAACCGCCATTGGCTCGGCTATCGACTTGTCGATGACCGCATTCTCCAAGGACAAAAAGACATCTAAGACCATTATTCTCATCACCGACGGTGAAAACTTTGAAGACGATGCTACCGATGCCGCTTCTAAGGCTCAGAATAATGGCATCCAGGTGAACGTGATAGGGATTGGCACCAGCGAGGGAGCCCCCATTCCTGCCGGCGATGGCAGCTACATGACCGACGATACTGGCCAAGCCGCCATAAGTCGCCTCGACGAAGATAAAGCCCAAAGCATAGCTAAGGCCGGCAAGGGAATCTATGTCAAGGGTGACGCTACCGATGCCGCCGAGGTGCTTGACGATGCTCTCAAGAAGCTCTCTAGTACAAACATGTCGCAAGTCACCTTCACCAAGAGCGATGAGCAATTCCCTGTCTTTGCTTGGATAGCTCTCATCCTGCTTGTCGCTAACGTTTTGCTCATGAACCGCCAGAACCCATGGCTTGCTAAGCATGACTTTTTCAAACTCAAAGAAAAAAAGAACAATGAACTTTAACAACCGCATATTACCGCTAATTATCTCACTAGTTGCACTTGCAACCATGACCCTGCCAGGTTGTGGCAAGAGCGATGAGCCAGCTCAGCCCGAGGCACAATCAACCAAGGCCGAGCGCAATTTAATACGCGAGGGTAATAGTCTCTTTGCCGACGAGAACTATGCCGATGCCGAGATTGCCTACAGCAAGGCGTTGCAAGCTAATCCCACCTCGGCACCTGCTGCCTATAACATGGGGCTAGCTATCGCCAAGCAAGCTGCCGAAGGCGACACCACTGGCCTTGCCCAGCGTGCCGACTCCCTCTTTAATCATGCCGCCCAGCTCACTCACGACAAGAAACTCAAGTCGATGGCTTACTACAACATGGGCAACCTCAGCTACAATGCTCAGCAATATGAGCGCGCCATCCAAGCCTACCAAAACGCTTTGCGTAATGTCCCCACCGACGATGACGCCCGCTACAACCTGCGCATGGCTCAGCTCAAGCTACAGGAGCAACAGCAGCAACAACAAAATCAAGACAAAAACCAGCAAAATCAAAACCAAAATCAAAACCAAGATCAGCAAAATCAACAAAATCAAGATCAACCCAACCAAGATCAGCAAGATAAGCAACAAGGCCAGGACCAGCAAGGCAAGCAAGATCAAGCCAAGCCTGAGCAAGGTAAAGAGCAGCAAGGACAGGCACAGCAAGGTCAGGACCAGCCTATCAACATGGATGAGCGCAGTGTGCAACAAGTGCTCAAAGCCATGCAAGACAAGGAGAAAGCTACTCAGCAAAAAATCTATCAAATGGGAGAACAGCAACGACAGCGCGAGCGTCAAGCCACTCGCAACAAGTGGTAAACACTGCCCGTTAGAGTCTAAAAGCATAACAATTACATCGCATGAATATCACAAGACACATATTATCGCTGACACTACTACTGGCTACCTTCATGACACAAGCGGCGACATTCCGTGTGCAGGCACCTAGCCAAGTGGCTGCTGGTGGCAAATTCAGGGTAGAGTTTATTCTTGATGGAGCTGAGGGGTCGAACCTCTCTATCCCCGACCTGGCAGGTGCCAAACTTCTCTATGGCCCCGAAGTGTCGACCAGTATGAGCATGAGCAGCATCAATGGTCGCATGTCGAGCAGTTACTCTCAAATTTTCACCATGCTCTATCAAGCCGAGACCCCTGGCAGGCATACCCTGGGCTCGGCATCGGTAGTTGCCGATGGCAAGCGTCTCACAACTCGCCCGGTGACTATTGAGATACTACCATCGGGCAGTAGCACTCACACTCCCTCCTACCAGTCGTCACCCATGCCACAGCCGTCATCTCCCGGCGATGCCCCCGACATGAGCGACCCCATGAAGCAAAGCGCCGGCTAGAATGTTGACGCACAAGACTTCTTTGTTAAAATCAGCCTGTCGAAAGATGTAGTCTATGAACAAGAAGCAGTGGTGTGCACCATTAAACTCTACACACGCTACAACGTGTCGCAGTTCCACTGCACTCAACAGCCTTCGTTTAACGGGTTCCTTATCGAGGAATTACAAGTGAGCAACAACTTCCAGCAAGTGGAGATGATTAACGGCAAGCGTTACGCCACTGCCGAGCTCAAAAAATGCATTCTCTACCCGCAAGAGTCGGGAAAACTCACCATTACCTCAGGTAATTTTGATGTTCAACTAGTGCAATATGACGTTTTCAGCACTCCCTTTGGACAAATTTCCAAGCCTGTGCCCATCAACATCAAGGTGAGCAGTAACTCGGCTAGCGTTAATATCAGGCCTCTGCCCGACCCCAAGCCCGCCAACTTTAGTGGCGCAGTGGGCGACTTCTCGGTGTCATCACACATCAATCCCAGTACATTCAAGACCTACGCTCCAGCTACCTATTCAATTGTGGTGAGTGGAACCGGCAACTTAAAATATATCCAAACTCCAGCGGTGACGATGCCCAAGGAATTTGACACCTACGACCCACAAAACACCATCAACACCACTCCCACAGGCGACAACATTAGTGGCACAGTAACGTTCGACTACATGTTTATACCGCAGTTTGTAGGCGACTTTGAAATCCCCGATAGTTATTTCGTTTATTTCAATACCACCACGCAGCAGTATGATAGCCTGCTCGTGCGTGGCAATAAGATTAAAGTGGCAAAAGGCGAGGGTAAGCCATCGCAGCACTACAAGTTGCGCAACCTCGACATTCGTCCTCTCAGCAAGGACAATGCACTCTTGAGCAAATCACAATCGTTCTTTATCACCAGCTGGGGCTACTGGATTATATTCCTGCTGGCACTTGTAGCATTTACAGCTGGCATGATCGCATATAGAAAGCTTGAGAAGACTCACGCCAACACCAGCCTCATGCGCAAGCGTCGCGCCAGCAAGCTTGCCCAGCGACGCCTCAAGAACGCAGCAGCCCTAATGCAACAAGGCGACCGCAATGGTTTCTATACCGAGACTTTGACTGCACTGTGGGGTTACTTGAGCGACAAGTTGAGCATTCCAGTATCGGAGTTAAGCAAGGACAATATCGCTGCCGAGATGCAGCAATTTGGCTTCAGCGAGCAGCATGTGAGCGACACGTTGCGAATGCTCGAGACCTGCGAATATGCTCAATATGCCCCCGACCTTGAGCAGGGCAACATGCAACAAGTCTACGACAACTGCGCTCAACTCATCGACTCTCTTGAACGAGTGAAACGCAATAAAACACCTCAACAAAGCAACATGAACTTAAAAACCATCAGTGTGATAGTTGCCCTAATGATGGGGCTCACAGCCATGGCTAGCGGCATTGACTATGTGGAGATGGGCAATAAAGCCTATGAAGCAAAGCACTACAAGAAAGCAGTGGAAATGTACCAGCGTGCCACAGCCAACGGCGTGTCGTCGCAGCTCTACTATAACATGGGCAATGCCTACTACCGCCTCAACGACCGCGCTGGTGCGGTTTTGAGCTATGAGCGTGCCTTAAAACTCGACCCGGCTAATGGCGATGCCCGCTACAACCTGCAGTTTGTGCGTGAGAAATCACAGCTCGTCGACGACAATGGCGCCAGCTTCTTCACATCGATGCTGGGCGACTGGGTGAGCCACATGTCGAGCAACACTTGGGCTGTGATTGCCATCTTAGCATTCATTCTTGCCCTGGCAGGCATTGCCCTATATCGCATGGCTAGCACTGTGGCATTGCAAAAGGCAGGCTTCTTTGGCGCCATAGCCATGAGCATAATCACCATTACAGCCATCGCCAGTTCGGTCTACATGTACAATCGTAGTACATCAAGCCGCTATGCGATAGTAATGACCGACAAGGCTCCCGTGAGCCGTGCCCCACGCACTGGCGAGAAGAATGCATTATTCCGCCTGGCCGATGGTGTGAAAGTGGAAATCGTTGATAGCCTTGCAGGCAAGCAATATGGCAAAATGCAGTGGTACAAGATAGAAACTAGCGACGAGCGTAGCGGATGGATGCAGAAGGCCGACATTGAGAAAATTTAATAGTCCGTTTTCAGCTTTTTAACTCCTAAAAACTAACCATTTAATTATTCTTATCAATGGAAGCATTACAACAATTCGATGCCGGCATTTTCACAGCTATCAACAGCTGGCATGCTGCCTATTTCGACAACTTCATGTGGCTAGTAACAAAGATAGGAACATGGATTCCCATGATACTTGTGTTGCTCGGTATGCTATTCTTCAAGAAAGGGTGGCAACGCACAGTGACCTTTCTCATCGCCATTGGGCTGGTCATTCTCATAGCCGACCAGGTGAGCGCAAGCATCATCAAGCCACTTGTGGAGCGTGCCAGACCATCGCACAACCCCGACCTCAACGCCACCATTCACATTGTGAACGGATATCGCGGTGGGGCCTACGGCTTCGTTTCGAGCCATGCAGCCAACTGCTTTGGCATTGCACTGTTTCTAGCCTTCGTCTTCCGCAATCGCGCCTTCACGTGGACCATGGTGGCATGGGCCTCGCTCATGTGCTACAGCCGCATCTACCTGGGAGTGCACTATCCTGGCGACATCGTGTGTGGAGCGCTACTTGGCGTGCTAGCGGCATGGATTGGCTACAAAGTGTTGCGGCGCTTTAGCCAGCGATACCACCGCTGGGGCGACATTGAGTTCAGCGCATCAGAAACTCGCCTAATGATATACTCGGCCATTGGAAATGTTCTATTGCTGGCGATAATCGCACTATTTATCAGTACTACTTGAAATTATTTTAATAAAAATTTTTTTTATCACAATATAATATCTATCTTTATAGGCACAAAAAAATCTAAATCAAATCTTTTTCATAAACAATAAAACTTTAATTATCATGCCCAAGACCATTACTTTCAATGAGCTTCGTCGCATCAAGGCCAGCTTGCCCGAAGGCTCTACCCACGTGATTGCCGAAAAGTTAAACCTTAGTGTTCAAACAGTTAGAAACTACTTTGGCGGGTCTAATTACGACACTGGCATTCACATGGGGGTACACATTGAGCCAGGCCCCGACGGGGGCATCGTTGTGCTCGATGACCCCACAATCCTTGACATGGCTCTCGAAATCCTTGAACAAAACAAGAAGACGGAAGAAGAAGTCTAATACATCACTTTTTTGGAGACAGGTAAAAATCATGGAATCCCCACCGGCAAGTGAAGATTCCATGTTTTTTTTTGTACTCACACCTTGTGTGAAAAAACTCTCATTTCTTGAGTGAGAACTTGAATTGTAATCCTCCCTCGTTTAGTTTTTCAACAGTTATTGTGCCATTGTGCTGCAATACCGCATTTTTAACAATCGCCAGTCCCAGCCCTGTGCCTCCCATCGAGCGGCTGCGCCCCTTGTCCACACGGTAGAATCGTTCAAACAGTCGCGAGAGATGTTGCTCCTCAACACCCATGCCATTGTCACGATAGATAAAATTCCAGTGCTGAATAGTGTCGGAGGCAAGTATTTCAATAGTAGAACCCTCGCCGGCATAGTTGATAGAATTGTCGATAAGATTGCTAAAGATGCTGTAGATGAGTGACTCGTTGCCATTAACAATAATATCCTCGGGCAAATAGTTATTGAGCTTCATGTCCTTTTTCTTGAGTGCCAGCTCCACATCTTGCACCACATCGCCCACCAGCTGCGACACATTCACACGATGCATCGCAATCACATGAGGTGCATAGTCCACACGGTTGAGAATAGAGAGGTCGGCAAGCAACGACGTGAGTCGCTGAGCCTGCACATGGGTTCTCTCAAGAAATCGTTTAGCAGTCTCATGTGGAATATCAGGGGTAGAGAGCAAGGTCTCGGTATATCCAAGGATGCTTGCTACAGGGGTCTTGATTTCATGAGCAATGTTCTGTGTGAGCTGTCGTCGCATGAGTGTTTGCTTCATCTCCTGTTCCTGCTCAATGCGTTCATCCATGCGCTTGCAGTACCTAAGAAGCACAAAACCCAGAATTACCATCACCACTACAGCAAACACCATGAGGTGCCAGTCGTTTACTTGATTGAGTGGTTCAAGCATCTTGCGATCATAATCGTCAAAGAGAATAAACACGACGGCATAAATCAAGAACGCAGCCATCACGCTAATCCACATTTTTGTGCCTTCTGAAAATTTTCTCATGGTTCAAAGCTGTACCCGTAGCCAGTCTTGGTTAAGATATTAGTAGCATATTGCCCAATTTTTTTCTTAAGCGAGTAATGTTCACGTCAACAGTGCGCAAGGTAACCACCACATTGTTAGGCCACACGTTTTCGAGTAGCTGTTCGCGAGAAAATACCTTTCCCCTGTGCTCCAGCAAGAACAGCAGCAACTCATACTCGGTTTTTGTGAGTGTGGTGAACAAACCATCGACAGTGACACGCTTGGAGCTGGTATTGACAACCAGTCCCTTGTAGGAAGTAGTATTTAATTCCTGTTGCTCAACTTGAGCGGTACGTCCCAGCACAGCCTTCACTCGCGCTATCATTTCCCTAATCGAGAAAGGCTTGGCAATATAGTCATCGGCACCAAGGTTAAATCCCATGAGCTTGTCTTCCTCGGTGTCCTTGGCTGTGAGGAATATAATCGGTATCTTGCACCATGCCATGTCCTGCTTGAGAAGCTTGGCAAAGTCAAAACCACTCATAGCAGGCATCATCACATCGAGCAAGATGAGGTCGAAATTATTGTCCATCAGTTTCATTGCCTGTGGAGCAGAGTGTGCCACCTGCACATCATAGCCTTGCGCTTCCAAGTTGAAGCTCACAATCTCACACAGGTCGATGTCGTCGTCAACAAGTAGAATAGATTTCTTTGTCATATTAATGCGTGATATAAGTTGTCAAAGTTACAAACTATTTTCCAAATCTAGCTTGCATTACATTAATAATATAGTCACCAAGCTTCTCACATTCTTTCACAAAATCGGTGTACATGGTACCTATCGAGTAGTCATACTCATGCTCATTCACCGCCTTGATGTTATCTTCCTTGAGTCGCTTGCACATGTGATTAATCATGTTTTCCATGCGGTAAGACTCGTCGATAGTGTAGTCTTCCACTCGCCCATTCATCACTATGTTCATCTGGTTGAGGGCATCGGCCGTGAAGATGGTCATTGCCTGCAACTGGTGATACTGGTCAGGAGTGAATTCTTTGCCACTATCGTGCTGGCGCTTGAGTATGCGAGAAAGGTTATAGCACGAGTCGGCAACACTTTCAAGCTCACTAATCTCGCGCAACAAGGTGCGCACCAGATTCTTGGTCTCGCTTGAGAGATGGTCGTCGCTAATCTTCTCCAAGTAGCGTGCAATGCCTATCTCAGTTTTATCGGCAATATCCTCCTGATGTTCTATCTTGGTGAACAGTTCCTCACGAGTTGAGGCTTTCTTCTCATTGAGCAACTTGCGCACAAGTCCAAACATTTCATTCGTCATTTGAGCAAAATAAGCGGTCTCCTTTTGAGCCTGCAGAACCGAAATTTCAGGCGTCTGCATGAGATTGGCGTGCAAATACTTGAGTTTGAAATCATCTTCACTATCTTGCTCACGCTCAGGTAGTAGCCAGCACACCATCTTCTCGATTTGAGGTACGAAGCCCACTAGGAGGACTGTGTTAGTCAAGTTAAAGCAAGTGTGGAAGGTGGCAAGCACAATGGGAATGCGAGTGGCTTGCCCAGCGGGATTGCTAGAGTCAAAGCCGGCAATATTACACACCAAATCGACAAAGGGATAGAACAAACACAACACCCATATCACACCTATCACATTGAAAAGCAAATGCGCCAGTGCGGCTCGTCGCGCCCCAGTGCCGGCACCCAGTGCGGCAATGTTGGCAGTAGCTGTAGTTCCAATATTCTCACCCATGACAAGAGCAATACCCATGTGAATGGGTAGCACGCCAGTGGAGCACAATAGGATAGTGATAGCCATCACCGCAGCCGACGATTGCACCACGCATGTGATAATCGTTCCCAGCGCGAGGAAAATTAATATTGTTGAGTAACTGCTCGTATCGAACGATGAGAAGAATTCTATTACTGCCTGGTTGTGCTCGAGATCCATAGCCTTGCCTGTAGCACTGAGCAGCACCAGCGAGAAGAACACAAATGCTGTGCCATAAAGCAAGTCGCCGGCGAATCGCAAACGCTTGTTGTAGATGAGAAGCAGTCCTAAGAAGAAGGCAGGAAACACCACCACGGTGAGGTCGACATTATAGCCCAGCGACATTATCCATGCCGTGAGCGTGGTACCAATATTGGCACCCATGATAACCGAGATTGCCTGAGAGAGAGTTAGCAATCCCGCGCTAACAAACGACACTGTCATCACTGTTGTTGCCGACGATGACTGCACGGCACAAGTGATAAACGTTCCTGCTAGAATACCTGAAAATCTATTGCCAGTGATAGCTGCTAACACATGGCGCAACTGAGGGCCAGCCATTTTTTGCAACGAGTCGCTCATCATTTTCATACCAAAAATGAGAAGTCCCAGCGACCCTAGCAATTCAAAGGCCAGCATAAAATAATTATTGGTGTTGATCATTACTGCAAAAAGTTCACTTTTACAGCACAAAGTTACCCTAGCCTGAGCAACTGATAAAAGAAATTGGGTTACGATATTGTTACACTTGCAATGTGAGACTACTTTGCGGAACTGTCAGCAATAGAAACCCTACACCTGCTAGGGCTGCTTAACTCCCTTCATTGACAGGGCAATGCGCTTGCGCTCAAGATCAACACTTTCCACACGCACACGCACATGCTGGTTGAGTTTCACCGCACGTGCCGGGTTCTCAACTCGCTTGTCGCTCAGTTGTGACACATGCACCAGTCCTTCCTTGTGCACTCCCACATCGACAAACGCGCCAAATTGCGTGATATTGGTCACGATGCCAGGCAATTCCATTCCTGGCTTGAGGTCGGTAATCTCATGAACGCTTTCATCAAACTCCATAGCCTTGACCTCGCTGCGAGGGTCACGCCCCGGTTTCTCCAGCTCACGCATAATGTCGACAAGTGTGAGCTCGCCCACATCGCGCGAGACATAGCGCTTGATGTCAATTTTATTGCGCTTCTCTGGGTCCTTGATAAGTTCCGCCACAGTGCAGTTGCAATCGCGTGCCATCTTGGTGACGAGTTCATAGCGCTCGGGGTGCACAGCACTGTTGTCGAGCGGGTTATCACTCTCGGGCACACGCAGGAAGCCCGCGGCTTGAGTAAATGTCTTGGGACCCAGCTTGGGCACCTTAAGCAAGTCTTGCCTACTCTTGAAGTCGCCATTCTCGGCGCGATAGTTCACAATGTTTTGCGCCAGTGTGGGACCCAGTCCCGAAACATAGGTAAGCAATTCCTTGCTGGCAGTGTTGAGATTCACTCCCACGCTGTTCACACAGCTCTCCACAGTATAGTTCAATGCTTCCTTGAGTTTTGCCTGGTCCACATCGTGCTGGTATTGCCCTACCCCTATCGACTTGGGGTCGATTTTCACCAGCTCGGCAAGCGGGTCGAGCAAGCGACGCCCTATCGACACAGCACCCCGCACGGTAACATCCTTGTCGGGGAACTCATCGCGCGCAATCTTGCTGGCGCTATAAATAGAGGCGCCATTCTCACTCACCACATAGACATTGACATTGCGACGATAGCGAATGCGCTTGAGGAATTTCTCGGTCTCCCTACTTGCGGTTCCATTGCCTAGTGCTATGGCATCAATCTTGTAGACTTCCACAAGATTGTGTATCTTCTTGGTCGCGCCCTCAATGTCGTAGTTTGGCGCGGTGGGATATATAACATCGTTGTGAAGCAGATTGCCTTGCTCGTCGAGGCACACCACCTTGCATCCCGTGCGGAAGCCTGGGTCCACAGCAAGAATGCGCTTGTGACCAAGCGGTGGGGCGAAAAGCAACTGTCGCACATTTTGCGCAAACATATCAATAGCCTCGGCATCGGCCCGCTGTTTCGACAGTGCCGCGAATTCATTCTCAATCGATGGCTTGATGAGACGATCGAAGCTATCCTCGGCAGCCTCCTCCACCAGTTGCGAGCACTCTCCCTTGCCTCGCACCACTAGTCGGCACACGTTGTCGATCGAGCGGTCGTTGTTGATGTCGATGCTAACTTTGAGAAATCCCTCTTTCTCGCCACGGCGAATGGCAAGCAAGTGATGCGACGAGATGCGCTTCAATGGCTTGGAGAAGTCGTAGTAGAATTCATAGTTTCGCCCCTCTATCTCCTTACCCTTCACCACGCTACAGTTAAGCACCGCATCGTAGCGGAACGAGCGTCGCACACTGTTGCGCACTGTTGTATTCTCACTCACCCACTCAGCAATGATATCTAGTGCTCCATCAATGGCTTCATCGTGGCTGGGCACCTTGTCGCCATCGACAAATCGTGTAGCCATCGTTTTCACATCGCCACCTTTTTGCGCCATTATCATCTTAGCGAGAGGCTCGAGTCCTTTCTCACGCGCTATTTGCGCGCGAGTGCGTCGCTTGGGCTTGTAAGGCAGGTAGATGTCCTCCAGCTCGGTAGCGTCCCAGCAGTTGAGAATTCGGTTGGAGAGCTCATCGGTGAGTGCTTCTTGTGCTTCAATGGTCTTGAGTATGGTCGACTTGCGTCGTTGCAGCTCATCGTAGTAGGCCATGCGTGAGTCGATGCTCTGAATTTGTGTCTCGTCGAGGTTGCCAGTGGCCTCCTTGCGGTAGCGGCTGATGAAAGGAATAGAATTGTCGTCACGTAGCAAGCTCACTGTGCTCGACACTTGATTTACTGGAATATTTAGTTCCTGAGAGATGAGAGTTGAGATTTTATCGGACATGTTTTTTTTGGGGGGGATAGGAGTTACTAGGAGTTACTAGGAGTTACTAGGAGTTACTAGGA
>ODAI012176193.1_pt1 | contig 12027 bp, 7 predicted proteins | sample 1539321 | NCBI WGS metagenome assembly ODAI01 (sample SAMN02144231, study PRJEB22623) | gut metagenome | biome: sheep rumen | host: Ovis aries | place: New Zealand
AGGCAGCAGGTGGACCAACTTCAGCGACCCGGGATGGCGCTTCATCAGGTTGATGCGGGCGATGCCGCTGTTGTGCACCTGCTTGAAGAATTTCCGCAAGTCGGTGCGGCGCTTGTGCCACACCCAGGCTTCGGGAAAGAGGCGGCAGCGGTAGCCGCCCTTGTAGATGCGCAGGCTCAGGTCGATGTCCTCGCCGAAACGCATGGCCGAAAATCCGCCCAGGGCCTCATAGACCTCGCGGCGGATGCCCATGTTGAAACTGCGGGGGAAGAATTTGTCCAGTTTCTTCCGTCCGCCGCGTATGCCGCCCGTGGTGAAAAACGATGTCATGGCGTAGTTGATGGCCTTCTGCGTCGGGGTGAAGTCGGCATGGGCCCGGTCGGGACCGCCGAAGGCATCGGCCGGCTCACGGGCCAGTTCAGCCTCCACCGCGGCCAGGTAACCGTCGGGCAACACGCAGTCGGAATCGAGAATGATGAGCCATTCGCCTGAGGCACGCTCCGCACCGTAGTTGCGTGTCTGACCGGGGCCTGAATTGGGCTTTTCCAGGTAACGCACGGGCAGGCTGGCCTGATACTTGGCCACCACGGCGTCGCACCTTACCGACGAGCCGTCCTCCACGACGACCACTTCAAAGTCGCGCTCTGTCTGCCGCGTGAGGCTGGCCAGGAGTTCGTCCACCTCGTCCGGACGGTTATAGACCGGAATAATGATACTGTACTTCATAATTACTGCAAATTTAAGGCAAACCGAGCGAACAGGCAAACGCAACCGGCAAAATTCGTCTGTCGGGCCGAAAAAGAATTACCCTAAAATGACATCGGGCCCCCTTTTCGGGGATGCTGATAATCTAAATCCGTTTTCGTCCGGCCTAAATCCGTTTTCGTGAATTACAAGTCCGTTTTCGTGCAAAAAAAACGTCCTGAAAGCGGAAAAACGGGGGTTCTTCTGCCCGCAAAAACACCTTTTTTGCTAAAAAACACCGTTTTTCGGCAGAAAATTAACGGGGGGCGGAACACATATGTAAAAATATATTTATCTTTGTGGCAAATACATCATTCAATACATTTTACATTATGAGAAGGACGTTTTTAATCTTGTTTTCCGCGCTCGTCGCCATGGCCTCGGGCGTGCGGGCTGCCACGGACTATGGCTTTGAAATGTTAGGTATTCCAATCAATTCCGACAATTATAAGTCGCAGAATTCAGAGGGAATATGGTACTATGATCCTACGAATAATGTGCTCCATTTAAGAGAAGGTAATATGAGTGTCGGCACACAAAATACACGTATAATTTATATTAACGGGGACGTGAATCCCACGTTGACCATCCAAGTGGACGGAGCATGTCGATTCAGTGGTCTCTTTTCTCAAGGGATTCGTTTTAAAGGTAACGGCAAACATACCATTTGTGGTGATGGCACATTGACGATGGAACCGGCTTTGATAAATCAACAGATAATACAATCAGGAGGCAATACGAGTCTGACCATCAAAGACGTCACCATCAATATCAAATCTTATGGCGGTTCCGCTGTAGGTTTTGTTAATCTGGGTTTTTCCGAGATTATCCTGGACAATTGCGAAATCAATATCGAAACATCAAATGTCTATGCATGGTCAGCATTCAATGAACATCCGGCAATACCTGTTCTGAAAAACTGCGTTTTCACCAATGGATACTTCGGCACTAACGGAACGGCATATGACCCGACCGGCAAGGCTCTCAAAGAAGTGCATATCAAGCGTACGCCCATCAGTACTGTAGATATTGCCGTGGATAAACCTGTCGCAGGAAATGTGGTTTCGACAAAATTCACAGCCAACAGTGAGTTTTATTACGCTACTATTGTAGAATGGTACAAGATCGTTAACGGCTACAAGCAGAAACTGGACGAAGGATATGCTTTCCGGGATGATGAAACCTACTATGTTGCTGTAATACTGCGTGCGTCGGATGGCCATAGTTTTGCTGACAAAGAAAACATCAATGTTTATGCAAACGGGGTAGAAGGAGAAATCTATGCATATCATAATAACCAAGCAATAACGATTATTTGCACCTTTGACTCAAACGGCTTAAACGCCCGCCATGACCTATGGGTGTGCGGCAAACAGGTAACCGGGGAAAACCAATCTGACATTCTCGGCGACGGCACATTCAGTTACAGTCCGAAGAAGAACGTGCTCACCGTCAGTGGAGACAAGACCTATAAAGGCAATAGCATTATCGAAAACAAAATCAAGGGACTGACCGTCTATGTTGCCGGTGATGCGACATTGAACAATCAGGAGCTCACGGCCATCAAGTCGGAAGTTGACATGACCGTTACCGGCCCGGGCAAGTTGACCCTGTTAAGCACGAAAGATGCCGGGCTCTTCCTCAGCAAGACAGCCACACTGACTCTGAAAGACGCCTGGATTGAGGCCTCGGGACAATGGGGCATCAGCGGGCCCTACGGAAATTCCTATAACGCCAAATTGGCCGTCATCAATTCCAGGGTTGTGTCAGAGGCTACGGCCGCCGACGGGGCCGTGTGCGACTTCCGCGGCGGCATCACGCTGACCGGTTGCAAGATTACCATGCCCGAAGGCGGCCGTGTGGACGGAGGCAGGATAGTCTATGACGGCTACCAGGCAGCCAGAAGTGTGACGATAGCATTGGCGGAGGAGGATGAGGGCTACGACCGCGCCGACGTGAACCTTGACGGTTCGGTAGATTCAGCGGACATTGTGGCCGTGATTAAGGCGATGAAATAGCTACGCCATCTCGCCACATTAAACCCGGTTATCTAATACAACAAGGCCTGTGTCGATTGACACAGGCCTTTATTATTATAAATGCAGGTTGATACCTTATATTATTTAATAATACCCATTTCGCGGAACACCTTGGTGAGGCGGTCAACTCCCTGGTCCACATGTTCACGGGTGTGGGTGGCCATGAGGGCGAAGCGCACGAGGGTGTCTTGCGGAGCACAGGCGGGCGGGATGACGGGATTGATGAACACGCCTTCGTCCAACGCTTTCTGCGTAACGACAAACGTCTTGTCGGTGTCGCGCACATAAAGGGGGATGATGGGCGATTCGGTTTCGCCAATCTCAAAGCCGGCGTCACGGAAACGCTGCAAGGCATAGCGGGTAACGTCCCACAGGCGCTCGATGCGCTCAGGCTCCTGCTGGATGATGTGCAGGGCTTCGAGTGCAGCGGCAGTGGCTGCCGGGGTGTTGCTGGCGCTGAAGATGTAGGTGCGTGTGTTATGGCGCAGCCAGTTGATGATGCTGCTGTCGGCGGCGATGAATCCGCCGATGGAGGCCAGCGACTTGCTGAAGGTGCCCATGATGAGGTCCACTTCGTCAGCCAGTCCGAAGGGGTCGCACACGCCGCGGCCCTGACGGCCGAAGACACCGATGCCATGGGCTTCATCGACCATGACGGTGGCGTTGTACTTATGCTTCAAGCGGATGATTTCGGGCAGGTTGGCCAAGTCGCCTTCCATGGAAAATACACCATCCACCACGATGAGCTTGACGGCGTCTTCACGACAACTCTGGAGCTTGCGCTCGAGGTCTTCCATGTCGTTGTGCTTATACTTGAGTGCCGTAGAGAACGACAAACGACGGCCGTCCACTATCGATGCATGGTCGCGGTCGTCGCAGATGATATAGTCTTCGCGCCCTGTCAGGCAAGCGATCACGCCGGCATTGACACTGAAGCCGGTGGAGAAGCACAGGCTTTCGTCTTTTCCCACAAACTCGGCCAGTTCTTTCTCCAATTGCACGTGCAGGTCAAGCGTTCCGTTAAGGAAACGTGAACCGGCACAACCGGAACCGTATTTGTGGAGTGCCTTGCAGGCGGCATCGATGATTCTCTCGTCATAGGTCAGGCCGGTGTAGGCGTTTGAGCCAAACATTAACACCTTGTGTCCGTCCATATCTACAACGGGTCCTTGTTTGCCGTATATCTGGCGGAAGTAAGGATATATACCCTGAGCCATAAACTCTTGCGGGCGTGTAAATTCTTTTAATCTATCTTGCAGTAAACCCATAACTACTTTCCAGGTATTTCTGTCTTCGTTTGATTATAGGGTGCAAAGTTACACAAAAAAGTAAACAAACGTGCAGTTCTTAAACAAAAGTTTCTTTTTCGTTTCACTTTGCACAACTAGAGCACAGCGTGCAAACTGCTGCGGAAGCCCAAAGGAATACCCTTTTGAGGCTTTCGGCAACCGTGAATATTTATTCTTCTTTTTTTCGCTTTTGGCTATTTTTCGTAACTTTGCACGGCGATAGCGAGCGCTCCACTGCAGCAAAATCAGACTGAAATGAAAAAGACATCCGTTCTTTTCATCGTGAATCCCATTTCGGGTACCGAGAGCAAACAGCAGATTCTGCACGATGTCGAAACATATCTCGACCGGCAGAAGTTTTCCTGGCAGATAGCCTACACGGCTTATGCCGGGCACGGTGCCGTGCTGGCCACCATGGCCGCCGAAAACGGCACGGACATGGTAGTGGCTATCGGAGGCGACGGCACTGTAAACGAAATTGCCCGCTCGCTGGTTCACACACGGACCATTCTGGGCATCATCCCATGCGGTTCGGGCAACGGTCTGGCCCGCCACCTGCGCATCCCTATCGACTCGCGCCGGGCAATAGAGGTTATCAACCAGTTCAATGTTCGTGAGCTGGACTATGGGACCATTAACAAACGTCCGTTTTTCTGTACTTGCGGCATGGGGTTTGACGCAACAGTCAGCTACAAATTTGCATCTTCCATCAAGCGTGGCATGCTTTCGTACATGGAGAACACGCTGAAAGAGATTACCCGCTACAAGCCAGAGACCTACATCATCGAAGACGAATCGGGGCAACAGCAGCTGAAAGCATTCCTGCTCACCTGTGCCAACGCTTCGCAATATGGCAACAATGCCTACATCGCCCCCGAGGCCTCCATGAGCGACGGCCTGATGGACGTGACCGTCATCCGCCCATTCACCATGGTAGAGGCTCCCCAGCTGGCATACCAACTGTTCAACGGCACTTTGACCAACAAAGGCCATATCTCCATGTTCCGCTCCAAGAAACTCCACATTGTCAGGGAGCACGAAGGTGTCATCCACTGCGACGGCGACCCGTTCAAGGCCGGCAAGGAAATTACAGTGGAAATAGAGTCGAAACAGTTGCGCGCCATCACGGGCAACGACATGGAAATCAAGTCGGACACCCTGCTCCAGACCATCACCGAGGCCTTCAGTTTCTTTGTTGCCAAAGGCCAAAACACCATTGAGACGGGCATAAAACAGGCCGGCAGGGATATTCTGTCGAAACTGCAACCCAGGAAGCCGGACGAACAGAAATAGCACGCCCCTTCCTGATTCAGGCATTCCCCTATCCCATCCTTTTTTCTGTACGCGCCGCATCGGAGTCCCGAAGCGGCGTGTACTGCTTTCAAAAGCAGCCGATAAAACCTTTCGGAACTGTTGTCAGCCACCACAAACAGCGAACCGGAAAAACGAAAACGCATTTGGAAACGACGAAAACGGATATAGGAAAAACGAAAACGCATATGGCGCAACCGGAACGGCAGCCCGAAACGGCTAAGGGCTACGCGCATTGGTCTGACATCACCCGCTCAGCGCAGATAGAAGGCTTCGGTGAGGGAGCCGTAAGCCTCGCTGCGCGTACCGTCGCCATTCATCAGGCAAAGTGATTCAACGTGCAATTCACCAGAGGTTCTCTCAAAAACGAGCACGCTCCGTTTGTATGGTTTACCATACTTTGTACACACATCTACCCTGCGCCTCAGAAATAAACCGTTTTGCCAGCACAACCACGCGAAACGCCCGGTGTCGCCATAGGGCAAGATAACAGAGAAACAACCATCGGGCGCCAACAGACGACCGACGGCAACGGCCAGCTGTTCATGGGTCAGACGGTCGGCGACACGCGCCTTCTGACGCGTTTCACTGCCGGCCGCAGGCGAGTGCTCATAATATGGAGGATTGCATACGACGGTGTCGAACGGGAGCGCCGGTTCGTAGGAAACGACATCGGCCTGCAAAGCCGTCAGACGCGAAGGCCATGGCGAGGCGCGGAAGTTATCAGCCGCCTGATTCACGGCACCGGAATCAATGTCAATCGCCGTCACACGGATGTGCGGGCTTCTCTGGGCCAGCATCAGGGCCACCAGACCGCTGCCGGTGCCTATGTCGAGCGCCGATGAACCCCGCACCGCTGCCAGAGCTCCGAGCAACACGCCGTCGGTGCCCACCTTCATGGCACAATGGCGGTGGCACACGCTGAACTGACGGAAATGAAACGTATCCTGACCCATGGAACGGCATTTTGTTGGCAAAATTAACGAAAAAACACAAGATTAGACGCTTCCCCACCAATCCAAACGCAGAAAAAATCGTAATTTTGCAACGTAATTTGCGGAAATGTGCCTGGAAACGATTTTTTACACAGAAAAAGGCGGGGCGCAACGTCCCCGTGGCACATTCTTTGCAATGGTATCGGGAACATCCGATAAACATAAAGACAGACAGACAAAATGAGCGACGAATCCAATCAGAATCCGTTTTCACTGATAGCAGACTTTGAAGGAGATATCCAAAATCTCTTTAACATAAAACTGGGCGCCTTCCTGCCCCTGTTGCCCCTGCGCAACATGGTGCTGTTTCCGGGCGTTGTCATACCCGTGGCCATCGAGCGGCAGTTTTCACTCGATGTCATCAAACAAGCCAAGGAAAACGACAGCTTCATCGGCGTGGTGTGCCAAACCAACGCCTCGGAAGACGAACCGGACGTCAACGGACTGTTCCGCGTGGGCACCGTGGCCAAAGTCATGCGCATCCTGGAACTGCCAGACAAGCGCATCACGGCTCTGCTCCAGGGCTTCTGCCGTTTCAGCATCATAGACCTGGTGCAGCGGAAACCGGTATATCTGGCCGAAATAAAAAAGATACGCGAGCCTAAATTCGACACATCCGACGAGGAATTCCGCGCACTGGTTGACGCCTGCCGCGACCTGACGTTCCGCCTGTCGAAACTGAACGGCAACCTCAGGGAAGAATCCTACTTTGCCCTCAAAAACATCAGCAACGCCATCTTCCTCATCAATTTCATCTGTTCCAATCTGCCCATCCAGACAGAGGAACGCATGGAACTGCTGCGTATAAGCAACATCAAAGAACGGGCCATCAAGCTGCTGGAAATACTCAACCGTGAAGTGCAGTACGCCTCGCTGAAGGCCAACATCCAGGAACGGGCCCGCGAAGAACTGGACCAGCAACAGAAGGAGTATTTCCTGCAACAGCAAATAAAAAACATCCAGGACGAACTGGGCGAATCGCCCGTGGACCAGGATATCCATGAGCTGCGGGAAGAAGGGGAAAAGAAGAAATTTCCGGAAGACGTCCGCAAGACGTTCGAAAAGGAATTGGCCAAGCTGGAACGCATCAACCCGCAGAGCCCCGACTACAATGTGCAGCTCAACTACCTGCAGACCGTTCTCAGCCTGCCGTGGAACGAATTCACCAAAGACAACATCGATCTGAACCACGCCGAGCGCACGCTCAACCGCGACCACTACGGACTGGAAAAGGTGAAGGAAAGAATTCTTGAGCATCTCGCCGTAATCCAACAACGCGGCGATTTCAAGGCGCCCATCATCTGCCTGTATGGTCCTCCGGGCATCGGCAAGACTTCGTTGGGCAAAAGCATAGCCAAGGCTTTGAAGCGGAAATACGTGCGCGTATCTTTGGGAGGTGTTCACGACGAAGCCGAAATACGCGGTCACCGCCGCACCTACGTCGGTGCCATGCCGGGGCGCATCATCAAGAGTCTCATCAAATGCGGCTCGAGCAACCCTGTGTTTGTACTTGACGAAATAGACAAGATTTCGGAGAAAAACATCAACGGAGACCCGTCGTCAGCGCTGCTCGAAGTGCTCGATCCGGAACAGAACGTGGCGTTCCACGACAACTTCATAGACATGGACTTCGACCTGTCCAACATACTCTTCATCGCCACCGCCAACACGCTGAGCACCATCCCTGCTCCCCTGCTCGACCGCATGGAACTCATCGAGATGACGGGCTACATCACCGAGGAAAAAGTGGAAATAGCCAAGCGCCATCTCATCCCCAAAGAAAAGAAAGAAGCCGGCTTCACTGGCAAGGACAGAATCAACATACCCAAAACGACCATTGAAGCTATCATTGAAAACTATACCCGTGAAAGCGGCGTGCGGCAACTTGACAAGCGCATCAACGAAGTATTCCGGAAACTGGCATACCGGAAAGCCAAAAACAACGGCACTCTGATACACGACGTCAAGACCGATGCCCTCGCCGAGCTCCTTGGCAAACCAATCTACCAGCGTGACAAATACCAAGGCAACGGCTACGCCGGCGTGGTGACCGGATTGGCATGGACTTCCGTCGGAGGTGAAATTCTCTTTATTGAAACCAGCCTCAGCAAAGGCAAAGGTGCCAAACTCACTCTCACAGGCAATCTCGGCGATGTCATGAAAGAATCGGCCGTACTGGCCCTCGAATACATCAAAGCCAATGCAGACAAACTGAATATCGACTCCCGCATATTCGACAACTGGAACATCCACATCCATGTGCCCGAAGGCGCCGTGCCCAAAGACGGTCCCTCGGCCGGCATCACCATTGCCACTTCTCTGGCTTCGGCACTCACCCAACGCAAAGTGCGTGAAGCCGTGGCCATGACGGGCGAAATCACGCTGAGAGGCAAGGTGCTTCCTGTGGGAGGCATCAAAGAAAAAATTCTGGCAGCCAAACGCGCCGGCATCACAACCATTATACTCAGCAAAGAGAATCGCAAGGACATTGACGAAATACCTGACATCTACCTTAAGGGAGTCACCTTTGAATACGTCGAAAACGTTCAGGACGTACTCCGCATTGCCCTGCTGGATGAAAAGATTGAAAACCCCGTGGACTTCACTGTAATCGAAGAGGACAAAAAAAGCGCTGAATGACATTCGAACTCCAGCATACCGACCCGCAGAGCCAGGCACGCGCCGGTCTCATAACGACCGACCACGGGCAGATACAGACACCTATCTTCATGCCCGTGGGCACTGAGGCCTCCGTCAAAGCCGTGCACATGCGTGAACTATGCGATGATATCAAGGCCCAAATCATTTTAGGCAACACCTATCATCTCTATTTGCGTCCCGGCACCGACATACTCCGCAAAGCCGGCGGACTGCACAAATTCAATGGTTTCAACCGCCCCATGCTAACCGACAGTGGCGGTTTTCAAGTATTCTCGCTCACCAGCATCCGCAAACTGTCGGAAGAAGGTTGCGAGTTCCGCTCACACATCGACGGCAGCAAACATTTCTTTTCGCCCGAAAGGGTCATTGACATAGAACGTGCCATAGGTGCCGACATTATGATGGCACTGGACGAGTGTCCGCCGGGCACTTCCGACTACCAATACGCGAAAAAGAGCCTGAAGCTCACCCACAACTGGCTGCGTCGCTGTTTTGACCGTTTCCACGCCACAGAACCGCTCTACGGCTACCGCCAATCGCTCTTCCCCATCGTGCAAGGCTGCACCTACAAGGACCTCCGCCAGGAGAGTGCCCGCTACGTTTCAGAATTCAATGCCGACGGCTATGCCATAGGCGGCTTGGCCGTGGGCGAACCCACCGAGATCATGTATGAAATGGTGGAAGTGGTCAACGACATCCTGCCCAAGGACCGCCCCCGCTACCTCATGGGCGTGGGCACACCCGTCAACCTGCTGGAGAACATCGAACGCGGTGTGGACATGTTCGACTGCGTGATGCCTACGCGCAACGGCCGCAATGCCATGCTCTTCACATCACGCGGCATCATGAACATGCGCAACAAGAAGTGGGAAGACGACTTTTCACCGGTAGATGAAGAGGGCACCTCATTTGTCGACAGCCAGTACACGAAGGCTTACCTTCACCACCTCTTCAAGGCCAAGGAGCTGCTGGCCATGCAGATTGCCTCCATCCACAACCTGGCCTTCTACCTGCACCTCGTCGGCGAAGCCCGCCGCCACATCATCGCAGGCGACTTCGTCGCTTGGAAGAAGCTGATGGTGCCCCAACTGCAGAACAGACTTTAAACGATGAACAGAATCCCGACATTCCCCCGCAACGAGCAACTTGCCCTTCTCCGGAAACCGTTCCGCAGAATGGCAAACACCTTGCAGCGGTGGAATGCCAAGTATCAGGAGCACCCATGGCTCACCAGGCTTGACTGGTACATCATACGCAAGTTTCTGGGTACTTTCGTCTTTGCCATTCTGCTCATCATAGCCATCGTCATCGTCTTCGATTTCAACGAGCGCATCGACAAGTTCGCCGCCAGCCACGCGCCGTGGCAGAAAATCGTGTTCTCCTATTACATGAACACCATCCCCTACTACGCCAACTTGTTCAGTCCGCTCTTCGTCTTCATCTCCGTCATATTCTTCACCTCCAAGCTCGCCGACAACTCCGAAATCATCGCCATGCGCTCCAATGGCATGAGTTTCCGCCGCCTGCTGAAACCATACATGATTTCGGCCGGCATCATCGCCATTGTCAGTTTCCTGCTCGGAGCCTATGTCATCCCCCACAGCAACGTCACCCGTCTCAATTTTGAAAACACATACATTAAAAAGCGCCAGGTGTCGCTCGTCAGCAATGTCCAGCTGCAAGTGGAGCCTGGCGTCGTAGCGTTTATAGGCACCTACGACAACAACACCAAGTCGGGAACCAATTTCTCGCTCAACAAATTCGTTGACAAGAAACTCGTGTCGCAGATGACCGCCCTCCGCATCCAATACGACACGCTCTCCGACGTGCGCTACCGCTGGAAAATACGCCATTGGCGCATCCGCCAGCTCCGCGGCATGCGCGAAGTCATCACCTCAGGCAGCGAGATGGACTCCATCATCAGCATGGAGCCCAGCGACCTGCTTTACACCCGCAACCAGCAGGAGACCATGACCATGCCGGAGCTTTCCGACTACATTGACAAGCAGAAAAACCGCGGCTCGGCCAACGTGAGCCTCTTCGAAGTGGAATACCACAAGCGCATCGCCTCCGCCTTCGCTGCCTTCATCCTCACACTCATCGGCGTCACCATGTCGTGCGAAAAGAGAAAGGGCGGCATGGGCCTCTCGCTCGGCATAGGCCTGGCCCTGAGCTTTGCCTACATTCTCTTCCAGACCATATCGTCCACCTTCGCCACCAACGCCGGTTGGCCGCCCATGCTGGCCGTATGGATTCCAAACATCATATTCGCCGGCGTGGCCTTCGTGCTCTACCGCCGCACTCCCCAGTAAAGCCACACGCCGTGACACAAGAAAGAAATGCGACATAGTTTTTCCGAAATCCGATTTAGTAACGACCAAAAGCGATATAGCCGCGCAAACGCCACCCGTTGAAAAGCCGGCCCAACGCCTCTACAAAACAAAAAACGAAGAAACATGTATTTTTCCGAACTACCGCTCGACGACCGCATACTCGACGCCCTCGATGCCATGCGTTTCGACGAGTGCACCCCCATACAGGAACAGGCCATACCGCCACTGCTCGAAGGCAGAGACCTCGTCGGCGTGGCCCAGACAGGCACAGGCAAGACAGCTGCCTACCTGCTGCCCATTCTCAACGAACTGAACACAGGAGCATACCCTCAAGATGCCTGCAACTGTCTCATCATGGCTCCGACCCGCGAACTGGCACAGCAGATTGACCGTCAGGTCGAAGGCTTTGCCTACGTCATGGCCTTTTCGAGCGTGGCAGTCTATGGCGGAAACGACGGCGCACGCTACGAGCAGGAGCGCCGCGGACTCACCCTTGGCGCCGACATCATCATCGCCACGCCAGGACGTCTCATCAGCCATCTGGCAACGGGCAAGATAGACTTCTCACACTTCTCTTTCTTCATCCTCGACGAGGCCGACCGCATGCTCGACATGGGTTTCTACGACGACATCATGAAGATAGCCAGTTATCTGC
>ODAI013749191.1_pt1 | contig 12027 bp, 11 predicted proteins | sample 1539321 | NCBI WGS metagenome assembly ODAI01 (sample SAMN02144231, study PRJEB22623) | gut metagenome | biome: sheep rumen | host: Ovis aries | place: New Zealand
GGTGATGGGGTAGATAGCAGCTACCTCCGAGAACATATAGCTCACGTGAGCCGCAGCCTCGTTACCATCACAGGTGATAAATTTCTTTTCTTTAGCCATTTGTTTAGAATAGATATTAAAAAATGAATAAATATGATTGTCTATAAAAGCTATTACTTATAATTAATATAGAAAACCAAGCAGCCATAGCGGAATCTGATTGTCGCGCCCTATTTCCGTGTTGTATCGTGCGTAGATGGTATCGGGCGCGTACCTTATTTTATTATGCGAGGCTGCGTCGCAGATGCGGAACTTTATTTTCTTGTCAACCAGGAAGAACGGGTCGTGCCCCTGTTGATTGACTTTGTGGTCTTTCCATAGCGAGTTGACAAAGAAAGTCTCCATAGCAGTCTGCTTGTCAACATGGATGGGGTAGATGGCGTAGAGCAGATTACTGTTGTGAAGCATGATTTTCGACGGCTTTTTAGGAAAGTCCTCACCTACGGGATAAATCATGTTCAGCAGTCGGGCGTCGGTCAGATACTTGATATAGTTCATCACCGTAGCACGGCTGGTCTCTATGTCGGCAGCCAGTTTCGAAACGTTGGGAGCCTTCGGACCTTCCTTTGCTAGTTCGTAGAACAGCTTCTTAATCTTTGTCAGATACTTCAGCTCTATCTGCTTGATGAGCAGTATGTCCACCTCCGTCATCATGTTCATCGTCTTCAGCAGGTTCTCGCTGTAGTTGCGGTGCTCCTGGAAGAAAGGATAAAAGCCATGGTGGATATAGTCCTGGAAGTAGCGGTTGGGCGACACCTTGGGCAGTATCTGCTTGACAATACGCTCGTGGCCTTGTATAATCTCTTCCAGCGTATAAGGCTTGAACGAGTTCCCTGTCAGCAGATTGATGAATTCGCGGAACGAGAAGCCTCTCAGGTTGTAGCTCTTCACGATGCCGTTCAGTTCCGGGTTTTCTTCTTTCAGTCGCATCACGCTACTGCCAGTAAACACGATTTTCAGCTGTGGGTAGAGGTCGTGGCATTTCCGCAGTTCTTTCGACCATTCGGTCTGTTTGAATACCTGGTCAATCAGCAGCACCCTTCCGCCATATTTGACAAAGTCGCCGGCAAAGTCGGCAATGCCGCGCCCCTGGAAATAGAAGTTGTTCATATTCACATACAGGCACTGCCGGTCGTTGATGTCGAACTGCTCTTTGGCGTACTGCAGCAGGAAGGTTGTTTTCCCCACACCGCGAGTACCCTTGATGCCAATCAAGCGGTCGCTCCAGTCTATCTCATCCATCAGGATGCGACGAACGGGGGCGTTAACATGTTCCACCAGATAGCGGTGTGTGCGGAAAAAAGCTTCCATGAAATATTGATTTGTTTTAAAACAGCCACAAAGGTACGAATAATTCTGCGAAATGCAAAGCAGGGATAGCAAAAAACTTGCTAAAAAGTGTAATTTTTCTGTTTTCTAAATAATTTCTTTCCCTTTCGTTTTGCTTTTTGGACGTTTTGCACTACCTTTGCAGAAAAATCAAGAAAATGGAAATCAAGCAAGCTGAATTTGTGCTTTCTGCCCCTACCGTAGGCATGTGCCCTGCCGACACCAAGCCTGAGTATGCTTTTATAGGCCGCTCGAATGTAGGGAAGTCCAGCCTGATTAATATGCTCACGAACAACCGCCGCCTTGCAAAGACGTCGTCAACGCCGGGCAAGACGCTGCTCATAAACCACTTTATTATAAATAAGGAGTGGTATCTCGTTGACCTTCCCGGTTACGGCTATGCGAAACGTTCGAAGAGCGAGACCGACCGTCTTGACCAGATGATACGTGGCTATATTCTGCAGCGCCCTCAGCTGGTGAATGTCTTTGTGTTGGTAGATGTCCGTTTGGATCCCCAGCCCATCGACCTGAGTTTTATCGAATGGCTGGGTATGTCGTCCATTCCCTTTTCCATCGTATTCACCAAAACCGACAAGCTTACTCCCAATAAGGTCCGGCAGGCTGTAGAGGCCTACAAGCAGAAGCTCTCTGAAACCTGGGAAGAGCTGCCCCCTATGTTCCAGACATCGTCTGAGAAGAAAGAAGGCCGCGACAGCCTCCTTGACTATATCGGGCAAATCAACCTGTCGTTGAAAACGCCTACCCTTTAAACACTATTCACCCCGGAATACCGCCACCCTTTAAACACCATCAGCAACAGTGAATCCCTATTTAGACGTACAACACCTGTCGAAGTCGTTCGGAGCCTTACAGCTGTTTTCCGACATCAGTTTCTCCATCGGCGAAGGCCAGAGGGTAGGACTTATATCCAGGAATGGAAAGGGCAAATCTACGCTGCTCTCCATCCTGTCGGGCAAGGAGGGCTACGACAGCGGCGACATTGTGTTCCGTCGCGACGTGAAGGTAGGATTCCTGGAGCAGACGCCCCACTTCGATCCGCAGGAGTCTGTTCTCGATGCCTGTTTCAACCATCAGGGCGAGGAGGACAAGATACTGAAGGCCAAGCAGGTGCTGACCCAGCTGAAGATTCGCGACCTGCAGCAGCCTATGGGCCAGTTGAGCGGAGGTCAGCAGAAGCGTGTGGCACTGGCCAATGTGCTGTTGACCGAACCAGACTTGCTCATTCTCGACGAGCCCACCAACCACCTTGATATCGATATGATAGAATGGCTGGAAGGCTATCTGAACCGAGGCAACCGCACGCTGCTCATGGTCACCCACGACCGCTTCTTCCTCGACAGGGTCTGTTCCGTCATTCTCGAACTCGACGACCAGACCATCTACACCTATCGCGGCAACTATGCCTACTACTTGGAGAAGCGCCAGGAGCGTATCGACAACCGCCGGGCCGAGATAGCCCGTGCCAACAACCTGTACCGCACCGAGTTGGAATGGATGCGGCGCATGCCCCAAGCCCGAGGTCATAAGGCACGGTACCGCGAAGAAGCCTTCTATGAGCTGGAGAAGGTGGCAAAGCAGCGTCTTGAGGAACGCCAGCTCCGTCTGAAAGCCTCCAATGTCTATATCGGTTCCAAAATCTTCGAGTGCCAATACATCTCGAAGTGCTATGGCGACACCGTCATCATGGACGGTTTCTATTACAATTTCTCGCGCTTTGAGAAGATGGGCATCGTGGGCAGCAACGGAACCGGCAAGTCCACCTTTGTCAAGATGCTCTTAGGCCAGGTGTCCCCCGATAGCGGGCGCATTGTCATTGGCGACACCGTGCGCTTCGGCTATTTCTCGCAGGAGGGCTTGCAGTTCGATGAGCAGCAGAAGGTCATCGACGTCATTCGCGATATTGCCGAGTATGTCGATCTGGGTGGAGGCCGCAAGCTGTCTGCCTCGCAGTTGCTACAGTATTTCCTCTTCACCAACGACCAGCAATATAATTATGTGTATAAGCTGAGTGGCGGCGAGCGTCGCAAGCTCTATCTGTGTACGGTGCTGATGCGTAGCCCCAACTTCCTGGTACTCGACGAGCCTACCAACGACCTTGACATCGTGACGCTGCAGATTCTCGAAGAATACCTGCAGGATTTCCCCGGCTGTGTGATTGTCATCTCCCACGACCGCTACTTCATGGACAAGGTGGTGGACCATCTGCTGGTGTTCAAGGGCAATGGCGAGATAAAGGACTTTCCCGGCAACTACACCCAGTATCGCGAGTGGGCCGCCTCGCTGTCAAACCGTGAGGACCCTGCAAGACATGCGGGCAAAGCCGATGCCGGCCGCCCGTCGTCAGACGAAGCGGTACAGCGCGTCAGAGAACGCCCGCGCCGCCTGTCGTATAAGGAGAAGCGCGAACTGGAACAGCTGGAGCAAGACATCTCCCGGCTCGAAGCCGAGCAGCACCAACTGGAAACAGAGCTATGCAGCGGCACGCTTAGCATCGATGCACTGACCGAGAAGAGCCGTCGGCTGCCACAACTGAAAGACGAGATGGACGCAAAGACCCTGCGCTGGCTTGAACTGTCGGAAATTGAGAGCTGACACCGGTGCCTGCCATCCACCCCAAGAACAAAGCATAACGAAGAGCGATGATACTACAGCAATACCCGTCACAACTATTGGAGAAAGCCGTCCAGGAGTTTTCAAAACTTCCTGGTGTAGGCCGTAAGACCGCCTTGCGGCTGGTGCTTCATCTGCTGCGTCAGGATGTGGAAGATGTGAGCCGGCTGACGACAGCCATCGACACAATGCGGCGCGAGGTACACCGTTGCCGTGTGTGCCACAACATCAGCGACACCGACATCTGCCCTATCTGCAGCGATTCGCATCGCGACCACAGGACCATCTGTGTGGTAGAGAACATACAGGATGTGATGGCTGTCGAGAACACCCAGCAGTTCAACGGCCTCTACCATGTCTTGGGGGGCATCATTTCGCCTATGGACGGCATCGGGCCCTCTGACCTTGAGATTGACTCGCTGGTAGAACGTGTGAGCCGTGAAACTGTCGATGAGGTGATACTGGCCCTTAGCTCGACGATGGAGGGCGACACCACCAATTTCTATATCTTCCGCAAGCTGGCCCCCACCGGTGTGCGTGTCAGCATCATCGCACGAGGCATCTCTGTAGGCAACGAGCTGGAATATACCGACGAGGTGACGCTGGGCCGTTCGATCCTGAACCGTACACCGTTCGACGGTGCCGTGTAAGACGAATAGAGCACAGATAGAAGAGATAGAAGAAATAGAAGAAATAGAAGAAATAGTATAGCATGAACGCTGAAACCTTACAATTCCTGTTGACCACCCTGATGGAGCTTGTCACGCTGGCCGCTGCCTATGCCGGTCTGCGGCTGTTCAAGCAGCGTTGGCAGCTGCGTATGGCCATCATCGGCATACCGCTGTTGCTGAACGTCATCCTCTATCTGGTCTATCATACCACGCCCTTCTTCTACATGGGTGTTATCCTCTTGCTTTGCATTCCCTTCGTATGGCCAAGAAAGTCAGCATAGTCATCGTCAGCTATAACGTCTGCCGCCTGTTAGACGAGTGCCTGCAGAGTGTGCAGCGCGCCCTTGAGGGTGTCGATGCCGACATCTTCGTGGTTGACAACTGCTCTACCGACGGCACCGTGGCCACGCTATCGCCGCGCTTCCCCAGCGTGTGCTTCGTGGCCAATGCCGAGAATGTCGGCTTTGCCCGTGCCAACAATCAGGCCATCCGACTGTCGGATGCCGAATACGTGCTGCTGCTCAATCCTGACACGGTGGTGTTCCAACCTACCATCAAGGGCACGCTGCAGTTCATGGATGCCCATCCTGAAGCGGGTGGGGCAGGCGTGCGCATGCTGACCCGTGAGGGAACCCCTGCCCCCGAGTCGCGCCGTGCTGTTCCTACGCCGTGGGTGTCGTTGCTCAAAATGCTGGGGTTCACGCGTCGCTACTACATGAGCCATCTGCCCTGGGATCAGCCCGGGCGCATCGAGGTGATTAGCGGTGCCTACTGTATGTTGCGCCGCCAGGCTATCGATCAGGTCGGACTGCTCGACGAAGACTTCTTCATGTACGGCGAGGACATCGACCTGTCTTTCCGCCTGCTGAAGGGCGGCTGGCAGAACTGGTACCTGCCCTACGACATCATCCACTATAAGGGTGAATCTACGCAGAAGTCGTCGTTCCGCTATGTCCATGTGTTTTATCAGGCCATGCTCATTTTCTTCCGCAAGCACTATGGCCATCTCAGCATGCTCATCTCGCTGCCCATCAAGATGGCTATCTATTTCCGTGCCTTCGTGGCGCTGATGCAGATGCTGGGCGAGCGTCTGGCCCATTTCGTTAACCCGCGCCAGTCATGACGCACCATCATCCCCCTGATTCCCATGGTAATGAAAGTACACCTACGAGCCATCGAACCACAAGACCTCGACCTGCTCTACACCATCGAGAACGATGTCAGCCTCTGGGACATCGGGGCTACCAATGTGCCCTATTCTCGCTATACCCTGCACGACTATATTGCCACATCTGCCGACGATGCCTATGCCGACCGCCAGGTGCGGCTGATGGTTGAGACTGCCGACGGACAGACTGTCGGCATTGCCGACTTGGTGCAGTTCGACCCCCGTCACCGCCGTGCCGAGATAGGCATTGTCATTCTGAAAAGCCATCGCCGCCAGGGCTATGCCACGGCAGCCCTGCAGGCACTGGCCGACTATGCCCGTCGCATCCTGCACGTCCATCAGCTCTATGCCGTGATAGCCGTCGGCAACGAGGCTGCCCGTCGGCTTTTCAGCCGCTGCGGCTATCAACGTCAGGTGCTGTTGACGGATTGGCTGTACGACGGCACGTCCTATGCCGATGCCCTCTTGATGCAATATGTTTACTCCTGAACCTTCCCACCTGTTTATATATTATAGGAGCGGGAAAACTTTGATGAAATAAAAAATAAAAATTTAAAATTAAAAATTAAGAAATAAACGGATATGGTAAAAAGAAGATGGCGCTGCCGTCCCGGCGAACAGCCTACGGACTTTGACAAGCGCATCATGTATTTGGAAAACAAGGGCGCCCTGGTGCCTACCCGCGAACTGGTAAAAACCCCTGAACAGATAGAAGGCATCCGCCGTGCCGGAGTGGTGAACACCGGTGTGCTCGATGCTGTCGCCGAGGCTATCCATGCCGGTATGTCAACGCTGGAGATAGACCGTATCTGCCGCGACTATTGCGAACGCCACGGAGCCATTCCGGCCTGTCTGAACTACGGTGGCGACGAAGAGACCTTGCCGTTCCCCATGAGTGTCTGCACCAGCATCAACGAGGTGGTGTGCCACGGCATTCCGAAAGCCGACGATATTCTGGAGGAGGGCGACATCATCAATGTCGATTTCACCACCATTCTCGACGGCTATTATGCCGATGCCTCGCGGATGTTCATCATAGGCAAGACCACTCCGGAGAAGGAGCAGCTGGTGCGTGTCACGAAGGAATGCCTCGAAATCGGCATGGAGGCCGCCAAGCCGTGGGGCTTTGTCAACGACATCGGCAGGGCCATCGAGAAGCATGCCCGCAAGTACCACTACGGTGTGGTGCGCGACCTCTGTGGTCATGGGGTAGGGAACGCCTTTCACGAGGAGCCCGATGTGGCCCATTTTGCCGAGAAGGACAAAGGCATGCTGCTTGTTCCCGGCATGGTGTTTACTATCGAACCCATGATCAATATGGGAACATGGAAGGTGTTCATCGATGGCGACGACCCCTACGGCTGGGAAGGGATTTCCGAAGACGAGCTGCCCTCGGCACAATGGGAGCACACGCTGCTCATGACCGAGCACGGCGTCGAGGTACTGACGTATTGATGCGCCGGGCCAGTTCGTCGGCAACGACTCTGCTGGCCTTCCACGACCAGTGGGTGTCGTTATATTTGAAGATGTCTTTCTCGCCCCGTTCGAGCAGGGGTGTCAGGTACGGCTTCGACAGCAGCAGGTGGGGCGTGTCGCCTATCGTCTGTGCCATGTCTTCCAGCACGGTCTTCGCGTGCCATGGGTTATCTATGATGTGCTGCTGGTAGAAGTCGTATTTGTCAGTGGCTATGAGCACGATGGGGTACACTCCTTTTTCCTCGGCCTTGCGGCACAACGTGCCGAAGCATGCCAGCAGGGCTTCGCGGTGTTCTTCCTGAAAGCGTGGCGGACTGGTGAGGTCGTCGGTATAGAAATACAGCATTGCCGGATCGTCAGCAGTGAAAAAGTCGCCGTCGAGCCTTGCGCTGAGTACCGGCGATTTGATGAGCCGGTAGTAAATGAAGTCTCTTGTTCTGGCCAGCGACCACTGGTTCTCATTGCCCGACGGCGTGTTCTTGGCTGTGCCCTCTGCCTGCTGTCGCACGGCGGGCAGCGGTCCTTCCGGCAGAAATTCTGCCACCCGCTGTTCTATCATGCGTTCTGCACTCTCTATCACCAGCACCCTGGTGTTCGTCGAGTCTATCAGCCCTTGGTCAAGCATGCGGTAAGCCACTTCCAGTGGGTTGTCGAATTTCCCCACGTGGATGTTGGTCACCGTCAGCCCCTGTCGGCACAGGTAGTTCTGGTAGCCGTCAAGGCCCATCTGCGAGAACGAGTCGCCAACAGTCGTCACGTCCTGCTGTCTGCTGCGCACCGCGCCTCCTGCGGCATCTATCGTCGGGTAGAGCAGCTTTTTTTCTGCCTGCTGCTGCAGCCTTTCCGTATAGTGGGGGTCGAAGGTGGTCAGTCCCAGCACCTCCAGGTCGCCCTTCATGTTGGGTATGACCGCCAGCGAGACATAGCATACCAGGCCGACGAACAGCAGCCATACCGGCAGCACCGTATAGGATAGTTTGATAAGGAATTGCTTCATAGTCATTCAGAACTGGAAATAAATAAACGTTTGCACTTTGCCGGCAAAGAAGAAGATGAGCGTCAGGATGGCGGCGTAAGTGAGATAACGGCAGGCAGCATATTTGAACAGCCCTTTGCCTTCTGTCTGCAGGGCGTGCTGCTTGTCGCGCTGCATCCATTCGATGGCCAGGAAGACAGCCGACCATAGAATCCATCGTGCGGTGTCGAGCAGACTTCCCGTCATAGCCAATCCGTGCATCTCGTTGCCCGTAAAGGGGTTGACGGCGATGTGCCGCATATAGTCGAAAGCTTGGTCGAGTGAGGTTGCCCGGAACAGAATCCATCCGGTTACGGCCAGCGTAAATGTCAGCAGCATCTGCAGGACCTCTTTCCCATTAGGAAGCCACCGACCATAGGCTACTGGCTGGCTGTACTTGGTATTGATGCCCAGCATGATATATGCAGACAGTAGGAAGGCATGGAAGACGCCCCAACAGACAAAGGTCCAGTTGGCACCGTGCCATAGCCCGCTGACAGACCATACGATGAAGATGTTGCGGATGGTCTTTGCCTTCGACACCCTGCTGCCGCCTAAAGGGAAGTAGATATAGTCGCGGAACCACGAAGTGAGCGAGATGTGCCATTTCCGCCAGAACTCGGGAATGCTTCTTGAGAAGTAAGGGAAGTCGAAGTTGCGCATCAGATGTATGCCGAACAGGCGTGCGCAGCCGATGGCAATGTCCGAATAGCCGGAGAAGTCGAAGTAAATCTGTAGCGAGAAGAGGATGGCTATGCCTATCAGCGAGAGCCCCGGCAGCACGTCGTACTGCTCCCAATACTCGTTGACAACCATTGCGCAGTTGTCGGCCATCACCACCTTCTTCAGGAATCCCCACAGCATCTGCCTGGCACCGTCCACCGCCTTGGCATAGTCGAACCGGCGGTCGCGCTGGAACTGCGGCAGCAGGTTCGTGGCGCGCTCGATAGGTCCGGCCACCAGCTGCGGAAAGAAGCTGATGTAGGCCATGAACTCTGTCAGGTTGCGGGTGGCAGGCAGTTTTTTCTGATAGACGTCGATGGAATAGCTCAAGGCCTGGAACGTGTAGAAGCTGATGCCCACGGGCAGCACTATTTGTAACGTGACGACATCCAGGCTCATATTGAGGCAGGCAAATAGCTGCTGCAGGCTGGTGGCGAAGAAATTGTAGTATTTGAACACCCCCAGCACGCCGAGGTTCAGCACGATGTTTGCCGCGCTGGCCGCCTTTTGTATGGCCCGCCGCCCCTCGTAGTGCTCGATGAGCAGCCCGCTGGCAAAGCTGCTGACCGATGTCAGCATGATGAGCAGCAGGAACCGCCAGTCCCACCAGCCGTAGAACACGTAGCTGGCCACGAGTATCAAGGCGTTCTGACTCTTCCTTCCCGTGAAGACAAACCAATACAGGAGGAAGACAAGAGGCAGAAAGATGATGAATTCGAAGGAATTAAAGAGCATATTATCTTTATTTTATGGTGCAAAGGTACGAAGAACGGAAGAAAAAGCCAAACAAAAAACTCCTTTTTTGGGGTTTCCTGCATTTTTGTCCCCCTTATGCCTTTTTTTCGGGAATTTTTATTTACCTTTGCGAGCTGAAATGATAGATGGCATAAACAACGCTCTATTCAAATTCTTATGACAATGGCAAAACACTCCTATTCCTTAGACGCTTTTCGCGTGTTGGCAATCTTCTGCGTGTACGTAGCTCATACCGGTTTTTTTAATTACGGCATCGCCGGAGGCCGGAAGCTGTTAGACGGCAACCTGCTCAACATCGGCTCGTTGGCAGCCCATTTCTTTATCGTGCTGTCGGCGTTCCTTGCGGCTTTCTTCTACGACCGGGCCATGCAGAACGGCTATGGGGCCTACGTCAGGAAGCGGGCGCGCCGCCTGCTGCCCGTCAACATTGTGACGCTGCCGTTCTATATCGTTGTCGCGACCTATACCGGTTTCTATACGGTGTCGTTGGGGCGCACGCTGTTCGACGTCCTCTCCGCATCTTTGCTCTTGCAGGAGCTGTTCAATTTCTCGTGCAAGGTGTTCAACACGCCAGCATGGACCATATCCACGCTCTTCATCCTCTATCTGTTTACGCCCCTGTTGATGTGGCCGCTGAAGAAGGTCCAGACGCCGTGGGTGCTCCTGCTCCTTGTTGCCCTCCTGACGTGGGCCGATGTCGAGTACCGCGACTGGCTGGCTGTCGTCAAGCCCGACAACTGGTGGATAAACTATGCCTCGCCGGTCAACCGCATCCTCTCCTACATGCTCGGACTGACGCTGGGGCGTGCCGCACGGGTCTTCACCTGCCCGCCGACTGTCCGTAAATATGCCACATGGATGGAGCTGTCCGTTTTTGGGCTGTTCTGCTATGGCTGCGCCGTCATCCAGTTCGACTATGCCAGCTGCTATGCTATCATCATGTTCACCACACCCCTTGTCATTGCGCTGTGCTTCATGGAGAGCGGCAGCATCAGCCGCCTGGTGGCCGCCAGCGGCATCAGCAAGGCATCGCCCTACGTCTATGCCTTCTATATGGTGCATTTCCTCTTCATCTTGCTGCTCTATGCGGTGCTCAAAAACATGCTCGGCCTATGGGGCAGCCTGTCTCTAACGCTGACCGCAGCCCTCGCCCTCGCGGCGTTTGCCGCCAGCTGTGCCGCCAGCGTCCTGTTGCACCATTTTGTGGAGAAGCGGTTCGCTTAGCGGCTTTTTCTCGGCAGTTTTTTCACTTTTTTCGCTTTACGGGCTGTAATGTCGAATTTTTTAGCTAATTTTGCACACTGAAAAATGGAAAAGCATATATATATAATAGGAATAGAGAGCAGTTGCGACGACACCTCGGCAGCCGTGCTGAGGGACGGCGTGCTGCTGTCGAATGTGACGGCCTCGCAGGCCGTCCACGAGTCGTACGGCGGTGTGGTGCCTGAGCTGGCATCGCGTGCCCACCAGCAGAATGTCGTGCCGGTGGTCAGCGAAGCCATCCGCCGCGCCGGCATCACGAAGGAGCAGCTGTCGGCGGTGGCCTTCACCCGGGGGCCAGGCCTCATGGGTTCGCTCCTGGTAGGCGTCAATTTCGCCAAGGGCTTCGCCCGCTCGCTGGGCATACCCCTCATCGATGTCAACCACCTGCAGGGGCATGTCATGGCCCACTTCATCGACGGTGGCGAGGGCGACTTCAATCCGCCGCCATTGCCCTTCCTCTGCCTGCTGGTCAGCGGCGGTAACTCGCAGATTGTCAAGGTCAATGCCTACGACGACATGGAGGTGCTGGGGCAGACCATCGACGATGCCGCCGGCGAGGCCATCGACAAGTGCTCGAAGGTGATGGGCCTCGGCTATCCCGGCGGCCCCGTCATCGACCGTCTGGCACGCCAGGGAAACCCGCGGGCCTACCAGTTTGCCGAGCCGCATATCCCCGGTCTCGACTACAGCTTCTCGGGGCTGAAGACATCGTTCCTCTACAACCTGCGCAAGTGGGTAGAGGCCGACCCCGACTTTGTGGAGCACCACAAGGCCGATATAGCCGCCTCGCTGGAATTTACCGTTGTGGATATCCTGATGCGCAAGCTCAAGCTGGCAGCCCGCCAGACAGGCATCACTCATGTCGCCGTGGCGGGTGGGGCGAGGGCCCATCCGGGGCGGCGCAACGCCTGCCACCGCTCTGCGCCGCCCTACACTTGGCGGGGGTGTAGCGCACA
>ODAI014259216.1_pt1 | contig 12027 bp, 10 predicted proteins | sample 1539321 | NCBI WGS metagenome assembly ODAI01 (sample SAMN02144231, study PRJEB22623) | gut metagenome | biome: sheep rumen | host: Ovis aries | place: New Zealand
ATAAGACATTTATTCATGAATCAAAACGAAGTGTATGCAGCCATTGTATTGGCATTGCATGAATACAAAGGAAATAATGTTCACGATATCGAGACCGGCAAAATAACAATTGTCGGTCACGATACCCAGTGGAACGGATATGCGTTGTCGATGACGGCACATCCATAAATATATATATGGTATGAAAGAATACAAATATACTATCAATGGCAACAAGTATGATGTTGTCATCGAGGAAATTGTTGACAATATAGCCTCCGTCAGTGTCAATGGCGAGAGCTATAAGATTGAGATGGAGGCTGAGCATAAACCAGAGAAGAAGAAAGTGGTGGTACGCCCTGTGGCTGCTGTATCGGCACCTTCGTCAGAATCGTCTGAGTCTGCTCGTGTTAATTCTGAAAATGCAGTTAAGGCTCCCCTTCCTGGTACTATCACCGAAGTATGCGTTGGCGTCGGTGACGAGGTTAGTGCCGGTGACACCGTTGTTGTTCTTGAAGCGATGAAGATGGCCAACAACCTTGAGGCCGAAAAGAGTGGCAAGGTGACAGCAGTCTGTGTACAACCCGGACAGGCAGTCATGGAGGGCGATGCCCTTGTGGTAATCGAATAGACCAAAAGTGCTTGGCGTTTGCCAAGCACTTTTTCTATAATCTGTTCCCCTCTTTTGGGAAGACAACTTTCGGTTTGAACGACTTAGCCTCTTCAAAGTCCATCAACGCGTACGAAATGATTATGCATACATCGTCAACCTGCACTTTGCGTGCAGCAGCTCCGTTCAGGCAGATGCTACCCGACCCTCTTTCGCCTTTTATAATATATGTCTCAAAGCGTTCGCCATTATTGTTGTCAACAACCTGCACCTTTTCTCCGGCAATCATTCCTGCAGCATCCATCAAGTCTTCATCGATGGTAATGCTACCCATATAGTTGAGGTTTGCCTCGGTTACAGTGACGCAATGAAGTTTCGACTTCAATACTTCTATCATCATGCTATACAGAATATTTAATATGGTCTATAAGCCTTATCGGCGTTTTTCCGCAATATACAGTAATGCATCCCACGATGTACGAACTGTCTGTCCACGACTCTACTTCCTGTAATGTGTTGCCGTCAACAATCGAGAAGTATTCCACTTCGAGCCCGTCAATGGCATTTATGTCGCTAACAACCTTGTCGTGGGTTTCCTTTACCGTGTGTTTATTTGCAAACTCCACACTTGCCTTCAGAGCCTTGTAAATATTCGGTGCAATAGTCCGTTCGTCAGATGCGAGCAGCGTGTTACGGCTCGATCGTGCCAGTCCGTCGTCGTCTCTTACAATCTCGCACTCCACTATCTGTACATTAATCGCCAGAGCTTTAACCATACACTTTATCACAGCAATCTGTTGCCAGTCTTTCTCTCCGAAATACGCTTTCTGCGGACGTACGATGTAGAAAAGTCGGCTTACCACTTGGCATACTCCGTTGAAATGGCCTGGACGATGTGCCCCCTCCATAACAGTCGATACGGGCGGATACTCGAAATGTCGGTTGTCTGGCACCGGATACATTTCCGCTACATCCGGTGCAAATACGTAGTCAGCTTCGCACTGCTCCAGCAACCGGCAGTCGGAGTCAAGGTCACGTGGATAGTTTTTAAGGTCGTTTTTGTCGTTGAACTGTGTCGGATTGACGAACACAGAAACTACAGTGATGTCGTTATCCCTGACGCTTCGTCTCACCAACGAGGCATGTCCTTCATGAAGGGCTCCCATGGTAGGTACGAGTCCGATGACCTTACCCTGTTTTCTGTCTTCAAACAGTTCGTTTTGAAGGTCAACAATCTTTCGGAATATTTTCATTCTTTCTCTAATGTTTTATTTTGGGGTGCAAAATAACAACTTTTTTGTCAAATATGAAAGAAATATTGCAAAAATATGCCCCAAAAGAGGCTAAAAATTCTAAAAATCTGATTGTTTTGCAAAAATATCAAATATTTTTCGTAACTTTGCACGGAATAAAAGTTGTATTATGGCAAAAAAAATATTATTCATAAACCAAGAAATTTCTCCCTATGTTCCTGACAATAACTTGTCACTCATGGGTCGTCGTCTGCCTGAAGTGATACAGGACAATAATCATGAGATTCGTACCTTCATGCCCAAATGGGGTACCATCAATGAGCGTCGCGGTCAGTTGCACGAGGTTATCCGTCTTTCGGGAATGAATCTCATTATCAACGACACCGACCATCCGCTAATTATAAAGGTAGCATCTATACAGCAGTCGCGAGTGCAGGTTTATTTTATTGATAACGACGACTACTTCTCAAAGCGCAAGATGACAGCCGACGAGTCGGGCATTGACTATCCCGATAACGGTGAACGTGCCATATTTTTTGCCCGTGGAGTTCTTGAGACAGTAAAGAAGCTACGCTGGACTCCTGACATTGTGCATTGTCAGGGATGGATGAGCGCGGTTGTTCCTCTATACATCAAGACCGCCTATCACGACGAGCCGTCGTTTGCTGACGTAAAGGTTGTAACATCGCTCTTTACAAAGAGCATCAGCCAGGATTTCGGAACAAACTTCAAGAAATGCCTTGAGTTTCGCGAGGCAAAGGCAGAACTCCTTGAAAAATATAATGACAACTTTGACTTCAACGAACTTGGCAAACTTGCCATCGATTATTCCGACGGTGTTATCGAAGCCGACAATGAAGTGAACTCACAATTGTCGGAATATGCTGTTGAGCAGAACATCCCATTGCTGAAATATCCCGGTGACGACTTCGGGCCTGCCTACGAAACTTTCTATAACACAATATGTGGAGAATAAACATACAGGAAAATACCTAAATGATAAAGACAAAATTTTGGGCAATCATCATGCTGGCAGCATTGGTGTTTGCATCATGTGATGATACAACAGAAACGATAGGCAATTCACTTACTAATCAAATCGATCTGGTAGATGTGTTCGACACTACCATCGTTGTAAAGCATACATGTTCGGTAGTCCACGATTCCGTCTTGGCATTGTCGCAATATGGCTATCTCGGTCGGGTCAAGGATTCTGAAACTAATTCTTACGTTACGTGCAACTATACCACTCAGTTTCATGTAATGCCTGATATGTTCGATTCATATTTCAGCTCCAAAGCTCTTGCCGAAGAAAACCTATCGGTGGTGTTCAATTCCGATGGCACTCCGGCCATTGACAGCTGCTATGCCAACATTTACTGTCTGAGCTATATCGGCGACTCACTTAACCCAATGCAGCTGGAACTACACGAACTTGAGACTCCAGTGTATGAGAAGCTGAACTACTATTCCGACTTTGACCCCGAGGAGGAACAACTGCTTCGCAACGATGATTCCGCGCTTGTGGTGAGAAAGACCTATACCCCACTCGACCTTACGCTTAGTGCCAAGGAACGGTCGAAAATTATCGATGGTACCAATCTGAGCTACATTAGGATTCCACTCAACAAGCCCTATTATAAGAAAAATGCCGACGGCAGCTACCGTAAATACAACAATATCGGACATTATTTCTATGAGTCATACAAGGCAAATCCTCACTATTTCACCAACAACTACGAGTTCAACCAATATGTTCTTCCCGGATTTTATATCAAGACTACTGACGGCACGGGAGTGATGTCGAAAGTATATACCACAGAGTTGCTGTTCCATATCAAATATGCCAAGACCGTAGGCGATTCGTTAGTAGGCCATCAAAACCAGATAGTTACCCTCTCCGGCACTGAAGAGGTAATGATTACCAATACTATCAAGAACGACACAGCCCAGATTCACCGTCTTGTTGCTGAGGACACTCTATGCACTTATCTCAAGACTCCGGCCGGAGTGTTTACCGAGGTTACACTGCCTATCGAAGAGGTTATGCACAACCACACACGCGATTCGCTCAGCCTTGTTGAAATTTCATTCCAGAAGTACAATCAGCGCGACGAAGCTTCGCGCATTAGTGCTCCAACGTCGGTTCTTATGCTTCCTGTTGACAGTATGATACCGTTTTTCGAGAAGAAGAGCATCGAGAACAACCTGAACTCGTTTATAGCAACCCTCGATTCAAAGAACTGTTATACGTTCAACAATATAGCTCCTCTTATTGTTCAAATGTACCATAATCGTAGCTCCTCTCCCAATTGGAACAAAGTGTTGCTCATACCAGTAACCCGCAAGACAAGCAGCTCGACGAGTACAACAACAGCTTCGATAAGCAATGAAATGGGATTATCGAGTTGCCGTTTGGTAAAGGCAGGCGATCCCAATCACGACCCTGTGAAGCTATATGTCATTTACAACCGTTTCAGAAAGGATTAGTACGTTGATGGCCGATAATTTCCTTGAACGTCATTACGTCGAATACGAACAGCGTAAAGCCGACTACATTCGTCGCAAGCGTCATCTGCCAAAGATGCCCCATCGTCCGGAACGTCCAGACGATGAGGCACTTTAGCTGTAAAAAGTTTCTTGACTTATTAGAAGCTGTCTGAATTATAATCACACTATTCTGAGCTTTGCAAATTTTAACAGCAGTTGTTTCGTCCCTACATTTCGGAACTCTACAGTTGCTTTCCTGTTCTCACCCGTGCCCTCTACCTTCACCACTGTTCCTATTCCGAAGCGCTGATGTTCCACGGTAGCACCTTCGTTAATGGCACATTCTTCGCCATGGGTGGGTGTCGTAGGACGTTGTCTCCCGTTAGCAATGCTAAGCTGCCGTTTGAATCCGTCGGAGAAGGGGTCAACAGAATATTCTTCCTTTCTCGGAGCCACTATACGTGGTTTAGGGTCTGCTCGGAACTGTGTTGCTACGGGCCTTGGGTTCTGCTCCCAGCGATTAGCCGGCCGGCTCGCTCGTAAGGAATAATGCTCGGCTCGCTCGATTAGTGTCTGGGCGATGTCCATGATGAATCTTTAAGGAGTATCGTACTCCATGCGTCCATAGCGGAAGCGGGTCTGTGCACAAGTCAACAAGCAATGGTTCTCCGCCCGAGTAATGGCTACGTAGAGCAGGCGGCGTTCCTCTTCCAAGTCGCGCATCGAGTTGGTACTTAGTGGCGAGGGAAATATGTTCTCCTCAAGTCCGACAACGAACACTGTAGGAAATTCAAGTCCCTTAGCACTGTGAATGGTCATCAGCGTCACCTTTGGTATATCTTCGCTCTTGTCGCTGTCGAGGTCGGTCAGCAATGCCACTTCCTGTAGGAAGTCGCTGATGTAAGTGTGTTCTTCACCACTCTCTTCTCGACGTGTCTGTACAAAGTCTTGTAGGCTGTTGAGAAATTCCTCCAGATTCTGCTGACGCGAGATGTCCTCAGGAGCCTTACCCGAATATAAGTCGCGACTTATTCCACTGCTTATTATAATATCGTGTCCGAGTGTGTATGCATCGTCGGTATCCATGCGCTCCGCCCATCCAGCGATCATCTGGCGGAAACTGTCAATTTTCGTATAGGTCGTCTTGGATAGTCCTATCGGAAATAATCCGGGCTGCTCTATTATCTGCCATAGGCTCACTCCGTAGCGGTTTGCTCCTTCGATGATTTTGTTTACAGTCGTTGCCCCGATGCCGCGTGTGGGATAGTTGACGATACGCTTGAAAGCTTCCTCGTCGTCTTTGTTTGCCACAAGTCTGAAATATGCAATCACATCTTTTATCTCTTTGCGCTGATAGAAACTCAGTCCACCGTAGATTTTGTAAGGCATACCACGCTTGCGCAGTTCCTCCTCGAACGTTCGGCTCTGTGCATTGGTGCGGTATAGGATGGCGAAGTCACTATATTCGCAGTGCTCGACACGCCGGATTTCTTCAATGTTTTTTGCCACTATAATCGCCTCTTCTTTGTCGCTGTATGCTTCGGAGAGTTTCAAGCGCTCTCCATGCTCGTTGCGGCTGAAAACATCTTTCGGTATCTGCCGTTTGTTCTTGCTTATCAGACTGTTTGCAGCCTTCACTATAAGCTGTGTACTTCGGTAGTTCTGTTCCAGCTTAAAGAGCCGGGCATTGTCGTATGCCTCGTTGAATGTCAGAATATTGTCGATATTTGCTCCACGAAAACTATATATGCTCTGCGCATCGTCCCCGACCACACATACGTGCTGATGTTCCTTTGTCAACTGCATCACGATTTCCTGCTGTACGAAGTTTGTGTCCTGATACTCATCTACGAGCACATAGTGAAAGCGCTGTACATATTTCCGCCTTATATCATCATGGTTGCGGAACAATTTCCAAGTATATACAAGTAGGTCGTCGAAGTCCATGGCATTTGCCTGGCGACATCGGTCAACATACCTTGCATATACAGCCTGCAGTTTGTCACGCTTCATCTGGCGGTCGTCTTGCATCATAGTAGAGCCGATATAGTCCCGTGGCGAAAGCAAATGGTTCTTTGCCATACTGATACGTGCTGCCACGGCTGAGCCCTTATATACTTTGTCGTCGAGTCCCATCTCTTTGATTATCGACTTTACCAGCGACGCAGAGTCGGATGCATCATATATTGTAAAATTAGAATTGAACCCAATTTTCTCTGCCTCTGCTCTCAGTATGTGTGAGAATACAGAGTGGAAGGTACCCATGTTGAGCCTCTGTGCGCGTTCTTTTCCCACGAGCTTTCCTATACGGTCTTTCATCTCGCGTGCTGCCTTGTTGGTAAAGGTCAGTGCGAGGATGTTCCACGGTTTCAAGCCACTTTCCAACAGAAAAGCTATCTTATATGTCAGCACTCGGGTCTTGCCCGAACCAGCACCTGCAATGACGAGTTGCGCTCCGTCGCAATACTCCACAGCCTGGCGCTGGCTCTCATTAAGTTCAGAAAGCAATATGTTCTTATCCATGTCGCAAAGGTACATTAAAAATCCGACTTATCGAAATAAATCGGATTTTTTCTTTCGTTTTTCACTGCTTCTCCTCGATGATATTAAGCATCTTGAATGTAGCCTTGATGGCAGCATCGGTCTGGTCGGCATCAAGCCCTCGCGTGCGTATAAGATGACCGTTGTCGTTCCATGTGATTATCGTCTGTACAAGAGCGTCGGTACGGCCACCGGGAGGTATGCTCACCACATAATTATGGAGTATGGGGAATGTCCGCCCAAGATATTTCCGATAGATATAACGTAGCGCTTTCACAAAGGCATCATATTGTCCGTCGCCCGTTGCAGCTGCCTCATACTGTCGCCCGTTGATTTCCACCTTGATGTTAGCTCCCGGTTTCAGTCCGTAGGCTGTTGATACGACATAGCTTACGAGTTTCACCCTATCTTCTGGAGCATCGTGTTTCAAGACGTCGCTGACGATATACGGCAAGTCCTCCTGCGTTACGATTTCTTTCTTGTCGCCAAGTTCTGTTATACGCTGTGTCACACGGCGCGTCTGTTCCGGGGTCAGTTCAAGTCCGAGTTCTTCCAGATTCTTTGCGATATTCGCCTTGCCACTGTTTTTGCCAAGGGCATACTCGCGCTTACGTCCGAAACGCTCGGGAACAAGATCATTGTAGTATAGCTTGTTCTTGGTGTCACCGTCGGCATGAACTCCGGCAACTTGCGTAAACACATTATCACCCACGATAGGCTGATTTGGTGCGATGGCAATGCCGCTGTATCCCTCAACCAGATGGCTGATGTCGTTAAGTTGACTCTCATCAATGCTTGTTACTGCATGAAACTGGTCCTTCAGTATTGCTTGTACACTTGCCAAAGGAGCATTGCCACAGCGTTCGCCAAGCCCGTTGACCGTTACATGCAGTCCACGCACTCCGCCAAGCACTGCAGCAAGCGAATTACTCACGGCAAGGTCGTAGTCGTTGTGGGCATGGAAATCAAAATGCACATTGGGATAGCGACGGCGCATCTTTCTGAAATATTCTATAACCTGCAATGGGTTCATGATGCCAAGGGTGTCGGGCAACATAAAGCGCTGTACACCGCAGTCTTTCAAGGCATCGACCATCTGATACACATACTTGGGCGAATCTTTCATGCCGTTCGACCAGTCTTCAAGATACAGGTTGACGCTGATACCGCTTTCTATGGCATAGCCGATAGTCTCGAGAATATCTGAAATATGCTGTTCAGGGGTCTTTCCGAGCTGTTGCATACAGTGTTTCTGCGAGCCTTTGGCAAGGAGGTTCATCACTCGACAGCCACAACCAGCTATCCAATCAACGCTGTGTCGGCCATCAACGAAACCGAGCACCTCGACCCTCTCCCCTTTACCTATCTGGCGTGCGTAGCGGCAAATCATTCTCACCGCCTCACGTTCACCTTCCGATACACCTGCACTGGCCACCTCGATACGGTCAACATTAACCTTGCTGAGGAGCATGCGAGCAATGACGAGCTTCTCATGTGGAAGAAAAGACACACCACTGGTCTGCTCGCCATCGCGCAGCGTACAGTCCATTATCTCAATTCTTTTCTCTCCCACTCTTCTGTCTTTGCCTGATTCTGTACTAAGAAGTCAATGTCGTCGAGGCCGTTGATAAGACAATGCTTCTTATATCCATTGATATCAAAATGCTCGCTACGTCCGGTAGCCTTGTTGGTGACAGTCTGACGAGGCAAATCTACCTCTACTTCTATCTTAGGATTGTCACTGATGCTGCTGAAAAGTTCAGCCAGGAAGTCCTCACTCACAACCACCGGAAGCACAAAATTGTTCAGTTCGTTGTTCTTGTGGATATCTGCAAAGAAAGAGCTGATTACAACCCTGAATCCATATCCAGCGATAGCCCATGCCGCATGCTCACGGCTGGAGCCACTGCCAAAGTTTTTTCCTGCCACGAGGATTACGCTTCCGTCGTATTTTGGATCGTTGAGCACAAAGTCGCTGTTCAGTGTTCCGTCAGCATTATAACGCCAGTCACGGAACAGATTGTCGCCAAAAAACTTCTCCTCACGTGTAGTTGCCTTGAGGAATCGTGCCGGTATAATCTGATCGGTATCTACATTCTCCAATGGAAGTGGTACGCAAGTACTTGTGATTATATTGAATTTCTGTTTAGCCATTGTTAAATTGTCGATTATCTATTATCAATTAAATCAACGCTCTCGGATCTGTGATAACACCTGTTACTGCAGCGGCAGCCGCAACCAAGGGTGAGGCGAGTATTGTTCGTGCTCCAGGCCCCTGACGCCCTTCAAAATTACGGTTAGATGTAGAAACACTGAGTTTACCTGCAGGTATCTTGTCGTCGTTCATCGCGAGACAAGCGGAACAGCCCGGCTGACGTATGGCGAAGCCGGCATCCTCGAGCACCTTGTCGAGACCTTCCTGACGTATCTGACGGTCAACAGCCCATGAGCCTGGAACAAGCCAAGCGATAACGTTGTCGGCCTTCTTTCTTCCCTTCACGATAGAAGCAAACGCACGGAAATCTTCTATACGACCATTGGTACAGGCACCGAGGAACACATAGTCAACCTTCTTACCCAGAAGTTTCTCGCCAGGTTTGAACTGCATATAATTGAGGGCTTTGTCAAAACCCACCCCGCCTTCTTTAGGAATTGACTCGCTGATGCCGATGCCCATACCGGGATTAGTGCCATATGTAATGCGAGGTTCTATATCCTTAGCATCGAATGTCAGTTCCTTGTCAAACACAGCATTGTCGTCACTCTTCAAAGTTTTCCAGTAGGCAACGGCCTTGTCCCATTCGGCACCCTTTGGAGCAAAGTCACGCCCCTTAATATATTCAAAAGTCGTCTCATCGGGTGCTACGAATCCACCGCGCGCACCCATCTCGATAGAGAGGTTGCAGAGTGTCAGACGTCCTTCCATTGACATTTCGCTGACCACCTCACCGGCATACTCTACAAAATAGCCCGTGGCACCGCTGGTAGTGAGCTGCGACATCAGATAGAGAGCCACGTCCTTAGCTGTTACGCCCTTGCCGAGTTTACCGTTGATGCTGATGCGCATCGACTTCGGCTTTTGCTGAAGAATGCACTGCGATGCCAATACCATCTCCACTTCAGATGTTCCGATACCAAAAGCCAAAGCTCCCATAGCTCCATGGGTAGAGGTGTGGGAATCGCCACATACGATGGTCATCCCCGGTAGCGACAGACCTTTCTCCGGACCTACTACGTGTATTATTCCATTCGACGGATCCATCATACCGTAGTGTGTCAGTCCGAATTCCGAAGCATTACGTGCCAAGGTATCTACCTGTGTCTTGCTCACGGGGTCATCGATTGGTTTGTCCTGGTCATGGGTCGGCGTGTTATGGTCGGGCATACAATATATATGGTCGGGGCGGAAACATTTCAGTCCACGAGCCCTCATGCCATCAAATGCCTGCGGCGATGTCACCTCATGACAGTACAGACGGTCAATATAAAGCTGGGTCGGACCATCGGGAACAATCTGTACCACATGCCGGTCCCATATTTTGTCGAAAAGGGTGTGTCCCTCATCACTCCCGTGAAACCTAATTTGCTCGTTGTTTTTATCCATAATCATTATCTTAATAATTGTAAGGGTATGTGCTGTCTTATCTCAGAGTGAGGGGTCGGAACGCTTAAACTTATTGATACAGTCGATGTATGCCTCAACAGAAGCTGTCACAATGTCGGTATTAGCCCCGAAGCCATAGTAGAGACCGCCGTCGTATTCTACCTGCATGTGTACTTTACCCACATCGTCACTGCCCTTCGAGATAGCCTGTATAGTAAACTCCTTCAGCGTCATCTGCTTCATGATAATGCGCTTCAAAGCCTTGATAGCGGCATCTACAGGACCGTTTCCTGAAGCGGCTGCCTCGAACTTCTGCCCACTGATATCGAGCCCTATCGATGCAACGCTCTTCACGCCCTTACCCGTGGTTACCTGTAGGAAGTCGAGCTTCACGGCATGTGCCTCGGCAGTATCAGCCCCGGCAAGCATCAGAACGTCGGCATCGTTCACTTCTTTCTTCTGGTCGGCCAGTTGGAGGAACTTCTCGTAGATGGCATCGAGTTTCTTTTCGTCGTTGATGTCCACTCCGTTCACATGCAGACGATGCTTCAGAGCTGCACGGCCCGAGCGTGCGGTAAGTACAATCGAATTGTCGTCGATACCTACATCCTTCGGATCCATAATCTCGTATGTCTGCGCGTTTTTCAGCACTCCATCCTGGTGAATACCGCTCGAATGTGCAAAAGCATTGCGTCCCACGATAGCTTTGTTGGGCTGCACAGGCATGTTCATCAAGCTCGACACCATGCGGCTGGTGGGATAGATTTTCTGAGTGTTGATATTAGTGTCTATGCCAAGACCCTTATGACAACGTAGAATCATGGCAATCTCTTCGAGCGAGGTGTTACCGGCACGCTCACCGATTCCATTGATTGTTACCTCTACTTGACGTGCACCACCCATCACACCTGAGAATGTGTTTGCAGTTGCCATTCCCAGATCGTTGTGGCAGTGGGTTGATATCACGGCTTTGTCGATGCCGTCAACGTGTTCCTTCAGATATTTTATCTTTTCATAGTATTCCTGTGGCAAACAGTACCCGGTAGTGTCGGGAATGTTCACTACGGTAGCACCAGCCTTGATGACCGCCTCTACCACGCGTGCAAGGTATTCATTCTCAGTACGTCCGGCATCCTCGCAATAGAACTCCACGTCTTCAACGTATTTCTTTGCATATTTAGTGGCGGCTATGGCGCGCTCAATAATTTCCTCGCGGTTTGAGTTGAACTTGTATTTTATGTGCGAGTCGCTTGTGCCTATACCAGTGTGGATACGCTTATGCTTGGCGTATTTCAAAGCATCGAAGGCTACATCGATGTCTTTCTGCACTGCACGCGTTAGCGCACATATCGTAGGCCATGTCACAGCCTTTGAAATCTCAATAACTGAATTGAAGTCGCCGGGACTCGAAATGGGGAATCCTGCTTCAATAACATCCACGCCAAGCTGCTCCAATGCCTTTGCCACCTGAATCTTCCCCACAGTGTTCAACTGGCACCCTGGAACCTGTTCACCGTCGCGAAGCGTAGTGTCGAAAATAAATAATCTGC
>ODAI014827097.1_pt1 | contig 12026 bp, 13 predicted proteins | sample 1539321 | NCBI WGS metagenome assembly ODAI01 (sample SAMN02144231, study PRJEB22623) | gut metagenome | biome: sheep rumen | host: Ovis aries | place: New Zealand
AAATTCCTTATATCCAAGCATTTGCGGCTTGTTTCTTGTCTATATATCGGTCAGAAATTAGTATAATACTAATTCTTCCTCGGTGTATAGGCGATCTCCAAGCCTCAAATTCCTTATATCCAAGCATTTGCGGCTTGTTTCTTGTCTATACATCGGTCAGAAATCAGTATAAAAAGCCGCAGTGCTCCACCGAAAAGCTCGGAAGATACTGCGGCTCATTATACAGATCCTTTCTCGATGCATAGGCGGTCTCCAAGCCTCAGATCCCTCATATTCAGGCTATGCGGCTCGTTTCCTGTCTATACATCGGTCAGATATCGGTATTATCAGTCGATCTCGACCATTATCCTTTCGTTGATGCGTCCGGCACCCGCACGCATAACTATCCTGATAGCCCTTGCTATCTTGCCCTGCTTGCCTATGACCTTGCCCATATCAGGCTCGGCTACGTGCAGGTGATACACAACTATACCGTCGCTGTCGGGCTCGTCCCTGTCAACTCTCACGGAGTCGGGATCATCCACAAGACCCTTTGCGATCGCGATCAGAAGCTCGGTCATAGCTCTTACTTCCCGATAGCGCCGCTCTTTTCAAGGAGCTTCTTAACGGTATCTGTGGGCTGTGCGCCGTTCTTTATCCACTGAGCTGCCTTCTCGTTGTCTACCTTTACAACAGAGGGCTCAACGGTGGAATCATAGTAGCCTATCTCCTCGATGAACCTGCCGTCTCTGGGATACCTGGAATCTGCTACAACGATCCTGTAGAAAGGCTTCTTCTTAGCGCCCATTCTCTTAAGTCTGATCTTTACTGCCATTTTTATTCACCTCATAAAATATTTACACTTTCAGTGCTTTTATATCATCCCGGCAATGCCGTTGATAACCTATACAAACATTGTGACTATTCCCATGATGCCCACAAGGACTCCCGCTGCGCCAAGGAAGATGTGCCACAGCTTCATCAGCGGTTCTCCCACCATATTTGTCATTCTTCTCTGCTTTGTGCCCCTGTAAAGGGACTTGGGGTCTGCCACCGTATCAGTGATGAGCAGAAAGCCCGCTATGATAAAGCCTATGCAGATCACGACCCGCAAAACAGCTCTCATATCACATCCATCTTCCGGGCATCCTCAGCCTGTTGCGCTTGCCCTTTCCGTTCTTTCCGGTGATGCCCATTTGCTTGAACATCTTCTGCATATTTTCAAACTGCTTCAGGAGCCTGTTCACGTCGGACACGGAGTTTCCGCTTCCCGCTGCTATCCTGCGCTTGCGGGAGGGGTTTATTATAGCGGGGTCGGCACGCTCTTCGGGCGTCATGGAGGTTATGAGCGCCTCTATCCTGCCCATCTGGCTGTCGTCCACGTCCACATCCTTTATCTTTTCGCCCACACCCGGGAGCATTGAGGCAAGCTGCTTTATGCTGCCCATTTTCTTTATCTGCTTCATCTGCTCCAGCAGGTCGTCGAGGTCGAAGCCCTTGTCCTCCTGCAGCTTGTTTGCCAGCTTCTGCACCTTGGACTGATCCAGGGACTGCTCCGCTCTTTCTATAAGGGTGAGCATATCGCCCATACCCAGGATCCTGGATGCCATCCTCTTGGGGTGGAAAACTTCAAGGTCGTCCAGCTTTTCTCCCGTACCCACAAACTTGACGGGCTTGCCCGTAACAGCAAGTACGGAAAGAGCCGCACCGCCTCTGGTATCGGAATCCAGCTTGGACATGAGCACACCCGTGATGCCAAGAGCATCGTCAAAGGCTTTAGCCACATTCACAGCATCCTGACCGGTCATGGCATCCACCACAAGGATTATCTCATGGGGCTGTGTCTCCTCCTTGATGTTCTTCAGCTCGTCCATAAGCTCTTCGTCTATATGCAGACGGCCTGCCGTATCAAGGATGACTATCTCGTTGCCATGCTCCCTTGCGTGCTTTACAGCTTCTCTTGCAATGACCACAGGGTTTATCTGCCCCATCTCAAAGACCTTGACACCCGCCTTTTCGCCTACTACCTGCAGCTGGTTTATAGCTGCGGGACGGTAAACGTCGCAGGCTGCAAGGAGCGGTCTCTTGTCCTGTTCCTTGAAATACTTTGCCAGCTTTGCGGCGTGGGTGGTCTTACCCGAACCCTGAAGACCTACCATCATAATGATGCAGGGAGGCTTTGAGGGGTACTCTATACGGGCGTTTTCGCTGCCCATGAGCTCCACCAGTTCATCATTTACTATCTTTATGACCTGCTGACCCGGCGTAAGACTTGTGAGCACGTCCGAACCCACGGCTCTGACCGTTACCCTGTCTACAAAGTCCTTTACCACCTTGTAGTTTACATCCGCCTCAAGGAGGGCGAGCTTTACCTCACGCATAGCCTCCTTGACATCGTTCTCGGAGAGAACGCCTCTGCCCTTTAACCGTTTGAAAACTTCGGCAAGCTTTTCCGAAAGGCCTTCAAAAGCCATTGCGTACACCTCTTTTCACTGTGAAAGAACGCCCGGAGCACATCAGATGATATTCCTTATCTGCTCCGCAATGCCGCATATCTCCTCTTTGGTGCCCTCATCCGGCACATCCAGACCTTCAAGCCTGTCACACAGAGCCTCCAGGCTCCTGAACCTGCCCGCAAGACCCAGCTTTTCCTCCAGACCCGTCAGTATCTGCTCTCCTCTTTTTATGATCTCCCTGACCCCCTGACGGGTTATGCCCCACTGCTCGGATATCTCCGACAGGGACAGATCCTCGTTGTAGTAAAGGTCAAGAGCCTCATGCTGCTTTTCGGTGAGCATTGGAGAATAAAAGTCAAGAAGAAAGGAGATATAGATGTCTTTTCCCTTGCGCATAGCATTCACCACATCATGTAAATCAAATCACCTTTACATTATACCATAACTGTGAGATTTGTCAAGGAAAACCACTTTGGCGTTCTGCACAATTTTTTCGTACTTTTCATCAAGAGTTTTATAGCTCTCATCATTCGGCGGGTTCTTCCCCTTAATATAAGGATATTCCCGCAGTGCAATGATGATATGCCAAAATGTAGACTTACATTCATAATAAATTTAATTTATAGAAAGATTTTGTGCTATATTTGAGATATCCAAAGTGCTATAATAGCAATGTTGCTGATTTAGCTCAGTTGGTAGAGCACATCCTTGGTAAGGATGAGGTCGCCGGTTCAAATCCGGCAATCAGCTCCATTTTTTTACCCGGCAGACATTGCTGAAATAGCTCAGTTGGTAGAGCAGCGCATTCGTAATGCGCAGGTCGCGTGTTCGAGTCACGTTTTCAGCTCCAGATGAAATAAGCCCGATAGCTGTGGGATATCCGCAGCTATCGGGCTTGCTGTTATTCTTGGCGGTTCAGACCGCAGCAAATCTCTTCTCTGCCACGGACCAGTCCAGCACCTCAAAGAAGTTCTTTATATACTCTCCTCTGAGGTTCCTGTATTTAAGGTAATAGGCGTGCTCCCAGACATCGAGCGCCACAAGGGGCGTGCCGAGATCCAGAGAATAGGGGTTGTCCTGATTGGGTGTGGAGACCACTTCAAGCTCACCCTTTTTGCTGACCGTGAGCCATGCCCAGCCGGAACCGAACTGTCCCAGGGCGGCAGCCGTCAGCTTTTCCTTCAGGGCATCGAGAGAGCCGAAGGTCTTGTCTATGCACTCTGCCAGTTTTCCTTCCGGTGCCTTCTTCGGGGAAGGAGAGAGAGCTTCAAAATAGATATTGTGGTTGAGATATCCGCCGCCGTTGTTGCGCAAAACCTTTCTCAAAGCTGCATCGGGAACGCTTTCAAGGTCGGACAGTATCTCCTCGGCGCTCTTTCCTTCAAGTCCTGCCTTGGCAGCAGCCTCAGAAAATGCCTTGGTGTATGCGGCATGGTGCTTGCCGTAATGGGTCTCCATGGTGGCAGTGTCGATGAAGGGCTCCAGCGCATCAAAGGAATAGGGGAGCTTTACCTGTTCAAACATTGGTGTTTTCTCCTTTCTCGATAGGGAAAAATGACATTTGATCCTGTCATTACAGTATAACATACACAGAAGACGATGTCAAGCATATGCTCCTTTTCTTTACCCGTCTGCTGCTCACTGTCAGTCCTCCTGCCTGTCAGCCGTTCTGGCTGCAAGGGCGGAGTTGAGCTCATCCGCATCACGCTTTGATGAGAGATAGGAGAGCGCAAAGGTAAAAATATAGACTGCTGCCGTCGATACTGCCATTGTAAGTATGCCCCTGATGTCAAAGTCTATCCACCCGCAGAATATACCGTAAGCGGTCATGACTGCCCATACGGCTGCATAGTGGATAAATATGCCGAAGAAGTATTTTCCCCTTGTGCCGGATTCATTTGGGTACAGCAGCAGGGCCAAAAGAGAAGTGATGAGAGATGCCGCCGGTATGCTGATGAGCATGGACATACTTATGCTCCCATAGCCGAAAATAAGGCACACGGCGATAAACACCATGACTATGCCCGTGGTGATGTACGCAAAAAGTGCCAGAAATGAAGTCAGTTTTTTCATCTGTATCACCCCTCCGAAAGTCCCAGCTTCTTTTTGAGCCCGGGCACATACTGTCTTGAGATTATGACCTTTTCACCGTTCATGAGGGTAGCCTCCAGCCTTGAACCCAGCATGGGGGAAATGTACTGTATAAAGGCGATGTTCACGATGACCGATTTGGAGATACGCTTGAAATCTCCCCGTTCAAAGGTCTCCTCCAGCTCATACAGCTTCTGCCTTACCTCGAACACGTCCTTTTCGCAGCAGGCGAACACCTTGTTGTCCACAGCCTCAAAATAGTATATCTCCTTCGGCAGAAGCTGCCTTATCCCCTTGTCTGAATAGCCTGTGATACGGGTCTTCCCTTTTTTCAGCAGGTCGATCAGGTGCAGCAGCTCCTCATCGAGCTCACTGCACCTGATTATCACCTCATCCTCCTCACCCGGGGCGGGTGTCTCTATGAGTATCCTCATTATCTGTCCCTTCTTTTGGCATAGGCTGTCAGCAGCGCACCTATGAGGGTAAAGGCTGCACCGAAGGCAAGCACGGCAGCAAGACAGCCCCCTGCGGAAACCGTTCTTCCGAAGGCTTCGCAGTCGATCCCCATTATGAGCCTGTATTTTTCGGTCATTGCAGCGGGCGCATCCGCAAAGGTCTTTCCAAGGATGCTGTCAGTCATGACGTTCCTGAACATAACGGTGCCGTAAAAAACAGGAAAGAGCTTGATTATCCCCGCCACCGTGTCCGACAGTGTCCCGACGGGAAGATATATGCCGCCGAGAAAGCCCACAAGTGTGCCTGCTACCGTTCCGAAGCCGCTCCATGCACCCGCATTCTTTATAAGCATCGCAAAAAAGTACATAACGGCGGAATAAGTAAAGGAGTTTGCAAGTATCATCCCAAAAAGTCTGATGTGCTCACCCGGAGAAAACATTTCCATGCCTTTTGAGCAGAGTATAGCCTCGCATACGCCCAGAGTGAACACACACATTATCACGGAGGCTGTCCACGCCGAAACGATGTAGGAAAGAGTTATGGAAAGCCTGCTGACAGGTGCGGTATATACAGAATTTATGCGTCCTGTCTCCCTGTCCTTTATCATGGAGGAAAGGGACGAAAGAGTGACCATCACCCCATTTACCGGGATGATGCCTGCCGCTGTCCATGCAAAGACAAGAAGCTCCGCATTTTTCCCGTCCTGTGCCGTGTCGTGGCCGGGGAGGCCTTCAAGCAGCTCTGTCACCGACCCTGTGTTCATATCCCCCAGAAAGAATACCATCAGCATAATGATTATCAGCATGGAGAGCAGTGAAAAGAACAGCGCCCCCACATCCCTGAAATATATCCTCAGATTTCTTCTTGTAAGCTCAGCAAACTGTATCATTGCCCGTCCTCCCCCGTAACATCCAGAAAAACATCGTCAAGAGTACCCTCTATTACCTCAAAGCCGTCGCATTTTCTCCCCACCTTTTCGAGAATGGGCAGTGCATCCTTTGTGGAGCGCAGCCTTATGACCACCCCGAAGCTCTCACGGCTCATATCCGTTCCTTCAAGAAGCCGCTCCGTCTCTTCCCTTTTCTTTCCCGTGCAGTAGATCCTGAGCCTGTCGGCGGCGTACCTTTCCTTCAGCTGGTGGGGAGTGCCTCGTGCAGCTATCCTGCCCCTGTTCAGTATCATAACATCCTCCGACTCTGCTGCCTCCTCCATATAATGGGTGGTGAGGAACACTGTCATCCCCGTGTCTTTCCGAAGTCCGGTCACAGTGCTCCAGACTTCCTTTCTTGAAGCGGGATCAAGACCTGTGGTAGGTTCGTCGAGAATAAGTATCTCCGGGGTGTGCATAAGGGCGGCAGCTATCTCACATTTCCTTTTCTGCCCACCCGAAAGGGTCCTGTACCTTCTGGAAAGCAGCCCGTCGAGGGAGAAGATGCGACTCAGCTCCGCAAGCCTTTCAGCGGCACGCCTGCCGGCAGTTCCGTGGATCGTCCCCCTGCAGATAAGATTCTCCTTTACGCTGAGGCAGTCATCAAGGACATTGCCCTGGCTCACCATGCCTATCTTCTTCCTTACGGCTGCACCATCCTTCCTGACATCGCTGCCGCAGATCTCTATCTCACCGGAGGTGGGTGTGAGCAGAGTAGACATCATGTTGATGGTGGTGGATTTCCCTGCCCCGTTCACTCCGAGAAAGCCGATGAGCTGACCCTTTTCCACGGAAAAGGAAATGTTGTCCACGGCGGTGAATTCGCCGAATTTTTTCGTAAGTCCCTGTACCTTTATTATTTTCATATCCTTACCCCCTGTCCTTGATATGATGATAACACAGACAGTTCCCCGTGGTCAAGGCTTTTTCTGTAAGTTGCAGGTAAGGAGCCGTAAGTTGCACACAGGGAGCGTGAACGGAAAAACAGGACAGTGCAGATGCGGCAGGACGGATAAATTGTTTGATCTATATGTGCAAATTTTACATAGACAATTATATTTATTTAGGAGTTTCATAAAAAATATTTTAAAACTATTGACTTTTATGTCGAAATTTACTAAAATGATATAAGGGTATATTGCCCATCCTATGTAACAGCGAGGTAACTAACATGAGAATAGAATGCAGAAAAATATTTGCACTTGGCGCTGCCCTTCTTTCACTGGGTCTTGCAGGATGTCAGGGAGGCAATACCTCCTCCGCTCCCGCCGAAACCGCCGTACAGGTACAGCAGTTCAACAAGATACAGGATCTTGACGGCAAGCGTATAGGCCTCCAGGCGGGCACTAATATGGATTCCACCGTGCTGGCCGTTCTCCCGAATGTGCAGTTCAGGAACTACAAGTCCTACTCCGATCTGGTGGATGCCCTCAAGGACGGCAAGATAGACGCTATCCCCGGTGACGAACCCGTTATGATGGAGATGTGCGCAAAGGATGACAGGCTGAAGATGCTTGACGGCTATCTGGAGACCTTCGATTTCGGCTATGCCTTCGCCAAGACGGACGAGGGACAGAAGCTGTGCGATGAATTCAGCGAATACCTTGATGGGATACGCTCCAGCGGCGAGCTCGCCAAGATAAAGGACAAGTGGATGGGTGCGGACGAAAGTGCCAAGGTCACCGAGGACTACACTCAGCTCCCTGCCACCAACGGCTCTCTCGTCATGGTGACCGAAGGCGACTACGCTCCCTTCAACTATTTCAAGGACGGCAAGCTCACGGGCTATGATATAGATATTGCCATTAACTTCTGCAAGGAAAAGGGCTATGCTCTTCAGGTGAACACCATCGAGTTCTCCAAGGTGCTGGACACTGTTTCAAGCGGCTCCGCAGACTTTGCGGGAGCAGGCATCACCATAACCGAAGAGCGTGCGGAGCAGGTCCTGTTCTCCTCTCCCAACTACTCCGGCGGTGTTTCGCTGGTAGTTCTCGATCACTGATCCCCGGGGGCTGACAGGGGCTGACAAAGGCGTACAGGTCGGACAGGGTCGGGCAAAGGCACACAGGGTCGGACAAAGGCGCACAGAGGCTGACGGGAGGCGCACAGGTCGGACAAAGGCTGACAGACCGGATCTGTCAAAGCGGCTGTACGGCAGATACAGTGAGTGCCCTTCCCCTATCGGATATGTAAAATATGCCATGGTATCCTTTCACGGATGCCATGGCATTTTCTGTGCCGCCGGGACTTATTTTGTAAACACGAAGGCGGAAAGCTCGAAAAGGCTGCGCCCCTTGAAATAATCCCCCATCCAGTCAGTGGGATAGTCAGTGGTTATCCTGAAATAAACGGCGTGCCTTCCTGTAACATTCTTCACCGTTGTTGAGTATTCTCCGTCACCGTGACCAATCACAAGGTCGCCTATCTCCTCATCATCCGCATAGATGTGCATATGGCAGTCGCAGCCGAGACCGTGTACCTTGGCTGTAAAGCCCATGGTCCTGCTGGAATAGTCCTCACCGAAATCAAAGTACTTGTATCCTATCTCATCGCCCTCGGAAATACCCGTGATGACACGCTCCATAATGCTCTTTTCGGTGATATAGCCCTTTCCCTTGAGCACGCAGGCAATGTCCGCAGGAGTTATGTTATAGGGGTCAAGACTGTCCTCAAAGCCGAGAGAGGTAGTCTCCACCGGAGGTATGCTGCCGTCGGGAAGGATAGTGACCTTTTCCACACAGCCCCTTCTTGACATTATGGTGCCGTTGGTCATGCGGTGGTAGAAGATGTACCACTGACCGTTTATGCAGGCAAGAGAACCGTGATCGTTGCCGCCGGGATAATCCACTCCGCTGTCCACTATATACCCTCTGTATGTAAATGGACCCGTGGGAGAATCGGAGGTAGCGTAGGCAAGGCGGGAGCCCCTTTTGGGAGAGTAGATCATGTAGTAGGTGCCGTTTATCTTTCGGGGAGAGCAGGCCTCAAAGAAGAGACTGTCATTTTCCGTAAAGCCTCCCTCCTCTGTGGGTTCACAGGGGATAAAATGCTCCTTGCAGCTTCCCTTTACGGTCTCGTACATATTGTCGCTGTTTATCTCCGCAATAAAGGAGCGCAGGTATCCGCAGTAGATATATGTCCTGCCGTCATCGTCCACCAGTACGCCGGGGTCGATGAACCAGCCGTTGCAGGTGATGCTGTCGGGGATGTCGGTCTTGTATTGGGACACAAGCCTGAAAGGGCCTTCCGGTCTGTCACTCACTGCCACACAGCCCTTTGCATTGACTATATAGGCATAGAGATAGTATTTTCCGTCCTTTCCCTGCACCACATCGGGAGCAAAAAGCCTTGTGCTGTCATTGCCCCAGCTGATGTCGGACTCATGGTCACGGTCTGCACGGGTGTGGAAGATGTCGCCGTGGCACACCCATTTGTTAAGGTCGTTTACGGGAGCGCTCCAGCATTTGAGCACATAGTCGCAGAACTGACCTGATCCTGCGGTGTCGTGGGAGCCGTAGATATAAACTCTGTCGCCGAATACTCTGGGCTCGCCGTCGGGGATGTATTCCCAGAGGGGAAGATATGGATTCATATTGCTGCCTCTTTTCGTTTTTTCTTATCATAGCAGAAAAAAGCGTTCATGTCTAACTGTTTTTTGCCATAAAAGGACTGTTTTCGGCACATGAGGACGCCGAAAGGCATACAGCCTGTCCTCCATCCGCCTGTTTTTCCTGCATTTTCCCGGCTTTCTCAGTTCAAAGAAGTGTATAGAAAACTTCTCCGTCAGTATCTCGTGACGCTCATTCTCCATGATCCTGAAATCCGATTCACGGTTGACCTGCATCTCTGTATTTACCGTCCTGCCATCCACATCCGGTTTAAAGTCAAGCCTGCTGAACTTCCGGTCAAGGTTTTCGGGAGTAAGCTCCGCATTGTATCCCCCGAAAAAAATTTCTCCGATTAAAGGTTCTTTTAAGATATGTGTGCTAACATCATAACATCAAATAAAGCAAAGGAGAACAGTTATGAGATCGGGAAAGATAACAAATATAGCTTTGACAGCACTTATGATAGCATCCGTGACAGCAGCCATCCCCACCACCACATATGCCGCAGCATCACAGCCTGCAGCTTCACAGTCCGCATCGACCAAGATAAAGTACGGAAAGGTGACGGCAGTCACCTCCTCCAAACTGACCCTTTCCCTCGGCACAGTCGAAATGCCGGAGCCTCCTGCGGGAGCGCAGGGCGGAAACGGTATGCAGGCTGCGGGAAACACACCTGCGGGCGCCTTCGGCGGGATGCAGGGAACACCTCCCGACGGCATGAACGGCGGCGGACAGACACCTCCGGACGGGTTCGGAGGCGGAAACACAGCACAGCCTCCCCGTATGCCCTCAGGTGAAGCTGCCTTTACTCCGAGCGGCAAGAAGCTGACTGTAGATCTCAGCGGGGTGAGCATAACAAAAATGGGGCAGACCGCATCCCTATCCGACATCTCAACGGGAGACATACTCACCCTTGTGTACACAGGCTCAAAGCTGAGCGAGATAAAGATAGGCGCCGATTCCTTCGGCGGACAGGGTGTTGATGCTCCCGGCGCCGGCGGTGCTTTCGGTGCTGCCGGCGGTGCTCCCGGTGCTGCCGGCGGGCAGGGAAAACCCGGCGGTCAGGATGCCAAGTCCGATGTGACGGCAAAATACACTGCCGACAGTACATCCAAGTCCATAACTTCCAAAAAGATAAGCTCATCGGCAGCGGATACATCCGTCATACTTGCAACAAACGGGGGCAGGTATACCGTAAAGAACAGCAGCCTTACAAAAAGCGGCAGCACATCAAGCGAGGACGGCTCCAACTTCTACGGCCTCAATGCGGCTGCAGTGGCGCAGAGCGGCAGCAGCATAGCTGTCACCGGTTCAAGGATAACTACCGATGCAGACGGTGCGAATGCGGTCTTTGCGGCAGGTGAGGGTGCAAAGGTAACGGTGAAGGACACCACCATCACCACAAAGCAGGATTCATCCCGTGGACTTGATGCCACACTGGGAGGCACCATAAATGCCTCAGATGTGAAGATAAGTACGAGCGGCGCCCACTGTGCAGCCCTTGCCACCGACAGGGGCGGCGGAACAGTCACTGCATCGGATTCCGTGCTGAACACCGCAGGCGAAGGATCACCCTGTATCTACTCCACAGGGGACATAAAAGCTGTATCCTGCACAGGAAAGGCTTCCGGTGCACAGATAGCCGTCGTGGAGGGGAAGAACTCCGTTACACTTGAAAAGTGCAGCCTTACGGGGGCAGGCTCCGACGGCGTTATGCTCTACCAGTCCACCTCCGGTGATGCGGATGTGGGTACAGCCACATTTACCGCAAAGTCAAGCACGCTGAAAAGCACATCCTCCGGACCCATGTTCTATGTTACGAATACGGACGCAGTCATAGACCTGACCTCTGTAAAGCTGAGCTATAAATCCGGCGTGCTGCTCCGGGCATCAGGCAACGACGGAGCCCGCAACTGGGGCAAGGTGGGGGCAAACGGAGGAAATGTGGTGCTGAAAGCAAAGAAACAGACTTTGAAGGGAGATATCACCTGCGGCAGCATCAGCACTGTTGATGTTTCTCTGACAGGCTCCTCAAAGCTGACAGGCACCATAGACGGGGACAACACAGGTGATGTTTCCGTAAGCCTTGACAGCACATCCGTCTGGAATGTTACGGGTGATTCCTATGTGACATCCGTCACGTCCGCCAAATCGGACTTTTCCAACATCAAGTCCAACGGGCACACTGTCTACTACGACAGCAGCAAATGCACCGCTCTCGGCGGAAAGACCTATGCTCTCCCCGGAGGCGGCAGTCTGACCCCCGCAAAGTGACAAGTTTATAACGGCTGCTGACCGATGTACATCGAAAACCCGCTAAGACCCTGATATATGCGGTCTTGCGGGCAGAGATCCCCTGTATCGGTATCATACCTACATTTACTCTCCTCTTTTAAAAATACCGCCGTGAGACCGAAAGTCCCGCGGCGGTATGTCTATCTGTCAGGAAACTTGTTCATATTCCCCGTTTTATAGCCCCCCAGATCCAGGGAGGTGTAAGAAAAGCCG
>ODAI011466234.1_pt1 | contig 12025 bp, 6 predicted proteins | sample 1539321 | NCBI WGS metagenome assembly ODAI01 (sample SAMN02144231, study PRJEB22623) | gut metagenome | biome: sheep rumen | host: Ovis aries | place: New Zealand
CTCAAAAAACAGAGATAGCCAATGAGAATTATAACAACCATCGTCGCCCTGCTCCTGGCAGTGGCGCACATCAATGCACAAGAGAATATGAAAGAGAATGTAGATTTTAACGTATGGCCGAAGGGCGAACTGAACTCGGCCTACGCCCAGTATTTCATCGGCAACAGTTATCTGGCACCGCTCGGTGGCGAGAACGGGCTGGTGAACGACACCTTCGAGCCGCGATGCCGCAACAACTGGCACATCCACCACAAGTCGGTGCAGGTGCTGGTCTGCGTGGCGGGCAGCGGCTGGTATGTCGAGGAGGGCAAGGAGCCCGTGGTGCTGCGCCCCGGCGTGGTCGTGGCCATCCCCGCCGAGGCCAAGCACTGGCACGGCGCCGCCAAGGACTCGTGGATGCAGCACCTGACGTATATGACGAAGGTGGAAGAAGGGGCGTCCAACGAGTGGCTGGAGCCGGTATCGGATGCCGAGTACGACAAGTTGCCCGCCAGCGGGGCGATGCTCAGTCAGACCGATGCGGAGTATATGCAGCGCTTCGAGGCCTTTGCCTACGGCGAGGTGGTGGAGCAGGTGAAGACGCGGCTCGACGACCACACCCGCTACATCTGTTATCTGGCCACGCTCTTAGGCTGTCAGGGCATCGACGCATACCGCGAACTGCTGCCCGAAGCGCTCGACAAGGGTGTGACACCCGTGGAGGTGAAGGAGATCGTCTATCAGGCGACGGCCTACTTAGGCATGGGGCGCGTCCGTCCGTTCCTCTCGGCCACGAATGAGGTGCTGACCGCCCGAGGCATCGCCCTGCCGTTGGCCTCTCAGCAGACCACCACGATGCAGACTCGCCGCGAGGCCGGTACCGAGGCACAGATTGGTTGCTTCGGAGAGGGTATGCGCGACTTCTGGAAGTCAGGCCCCGAGGACAGCCGCCATATCAACCACTGGCTGGCGGACAACTGCTTCGGCGACTACTACACCCGCACGGGGCTCGACCTGAAGATGCGCGAACTGATTACCTTCTGCTTCCTTGCTGCCCAGGGCGGATGCGAGCCGCAGTTGAAAGGCCACATCGCAGGCAACTACCACGTGGGCAACGACAAGGATATGCTCATCGCCGTCATCTCCAGCAACCTCCCCTTCATCGGCTATCCCCGTACGCTGAACGCCCTCAACTGCATCCGCAGCGTGGAGGCTGACAAATAAAGACGTCACTGTTGTATCACCTCGAGTGCTTTCTTCACGATGGCACTGCTCTCATTGAATACCGAGAAGTACTCGCTCATGTCCCAGATATCTCGGGCGATGAGGGATTTCATCTGTAAGCGCAGATAGGGGAGGGTCTTTTCGAGTTCAGCCTCATCCTTCGGTTCTATCTTCTGCTTCTTGCCTTCAGCCAGCAGGTCGTCGATGAGACTCTGTGGCACTTCATAGTTCTGCTTGAAGTCGTCAAACGATGTCCACTGCTTCTTGAGTTCCTTGCGATGGTTGTCAACGAAGCGGAGGTTCTGTTGTATGACGATGCCCTTGGCAGCCAGTTCGCGATGGAACCGGGTATAGACCGTGGTGTCGAGGGGCACGTAGTAGTCGGGCATCACTCCACCGCCGCCGTAGACGGTGCGATGCTTGCGCAGGGTCTGGAATTTCAGCGAGTCGGCCAGGTGTATGCTGTCGGCATTGGTCAGTTCGCCGCTCTTCAGGCGGTTCATCACGTCCATGGCATAGTCCTTGCCCGCGCCCTTGGTATAGGGTTTCTGTATACAGCGGCCTGAAGGGGTGTAGTAATGGGAGACGGTCAGTCGTATCATCGACCCGTCGGGCAGGTCGAGAGGCCGCTGGACGAGTCCCTTGCCGAACGTGCGGCGACCCACCACGATGCCTCGGTCCTGATCCTGGATGGCTCCGGTGACAATCTCGGCGGCCGAGGCCGTGTAACTGTCGACCAGCACCACCACCTTGCCCTCGCTAAACTTGCCATGCCCGTGGGCACGGTACTCCGAACGGGATGTCATCCGTCCCTCGGTATAGACTATCAGGTCGCCCTTCTGTAGGAATTCATCGGCGATATCGACGGCGGCTTTCAGATAGCCCCCGCCATTCTCCTGCAGGTCGAGGATCAGGTCTTTCATGCCCTGCTCCTTCAGTTGGTTGAGGCTCTCGATAAACTCGTCGTAGGTCTGGGCGCCGAAGTTGCCAATACGGATATATCCGATGCCCGGGCGAATCATATAGGTGGCATCGATGGAGTGGACGGGTATCTTGTCGCGTACCACGGTGAAGAGGAGCTTATCCTTGATACCGGTACGGACGACCCCCAGGCGCACCTTCGTACCCTTCGGTCCGCGCAGGCGCTTCATGATTTCTTCCTTCGACATGTTCACGCCGGCAATGGCAGTATCGTTGACAGACACGATACGGTCGCCGGCAATGATGCCCACCTTCTCGGAAGGGCCCTTGGTGACGGGCTGTATGACCATCAGCGTATCGTCCATCATATTAAACTGCACGCCGATGCCCTCGAAGTTGCCATTCAGGGGTTCATTGGCCTCCTTCACCTGCTTGGGCGTCAGGTAGGAGGAGTGCGGGTCGAGCTTGTCGAGCATGCCTCGGATGGCATCCTCAACGAGTTTCCCCTCGTCGACACTGTCGACATAAAGATTGCTGATGGCTACCTCGGCAAACTGCAGCTTGCGGAGCGGAGAGTCTTCACCGTTGTTGATCCTGAACTGCGCATCGGAGAGCGTCGGGAACAACAACAGGGCTGAAAGCATTATGACAACTATTCTCATCGTTTCGGTATGTATTAAAATGATGGTGCAAAGATACAAAGATTTTTCCAACATTTAATTGTTTTAGGAAAAAAAGTAGTATCTTTGCCGAATGAAACTAAAACGAATATTACTAACCGTCGGCATGACCGTTGCTTCTGTCGCCATGATGGCACAAGTGTGGCAGTATGTGGATCCTCGTATAGGAAGCGAAGGCGTGGGGCGCACCTTCCCCGGGCCGTCGATGCCTTTCGGCCTGTGCAAGCCGGGGCCCGACTGCACGGTGAAGCCCAATGCCGGATGGGCTCCGATGCCGGAAGTGGTGACGGGCTTCTCGCAGACCCACGTCAGCGGCACCGGCGGCGGACAGAAGTACGGCAACGTTCTCATCCAGCCCTTTATAGGCAATGGACAGACACGACCAGACGCGGACTTGGCGCAGAGGCGGAAGGGCGAGGAGATATCTCTCGGCTATTATGCCACGACCTACGAGAACGGCATCCACACGGAGATTACCACCTCGGAGCGCTGCGCCTTCTATCGCATTCACTACCCATCGGCAGGGAGCCTGCTCATCGATGCCACCCACTACTTAGGCAAGGACTCCGTGCCCGACGGGCGCGAGAAACAGCAGTTCGTGGGCGCCGAGGTGGAGGTGACGGGCAGTCATGAGGTCGTCGGCTTCACCCGCATCCGGGGCGGATGGAACAATGGCGACGCCTATACCGTCTATTTCTGCCTGCAGAGCGACAAGGCCTTCAAGCCCATCTACTGTGCCGACGGGCGGGCCGTGCTCTGGATGAACGACTCGCTGCACCAGCTGAAGGTGGGCATCTCGTATGTCAGCACCCAGCAGGCGCGCCGGAACATCCCCGAATGCGACTTCGACAAACAATTAGATAAGGTACGGGAGAGCTGGGAGCAGTTGCTGAGCAGGATACAGGTCAAGGGGACGGAGCGCGACAAGCGTATGTTCTACACCGCCCTCTACCACACGATGCTGATGCCCGTGGAAAAGACGGGAGAGAATCCCAAGTGGACGAAGACACCCTACTACGACGACTTCTATGCTATCTGGGACACCTACCGCACCTCTACCCCACTCATCACCCTGATGGACGAGCAGCGCGAGGTGGACATTGTCAACTCGCTCCTTAACATCTACAAGCGTGAGGGCTACCTGCCCGATGCCCGCAGCGGCGACTGCAACGGTCGTACACAGGGCGGATCGAATGCCGAGGTGGTGATAGCCGACGCCTTCGTAAAGGGGTTAGGAAGAGGTGAGAGGGGAGAGGTGAGAAGTGGGAGGATAGACTATGAGCTGGCCCTGGAGGCGATGCTCAAGGATGCCGATGCCGATCCCGGCGCCGACCACGAGAAGCACGGACGGGGAGGACTGACGGAGTACAACAGCCTGGGCTACCTGCCCTACGGCATCGACCGTGCTGGCAACCGTACCGTGGAGTATGCCTACGATGACTTCTGCATCGCCCAGGTGGCCAAAGGGCTCGGAAGAGAGGACCTCTATGAGCGCTTCATCCGACAGTCGCAGAACTGGAAGAACCTCTGGCGGGCAGACTATGAATGGGACGACGTCAAGGGATATATCCTGCCGCGCGATGCCAAGGGGCACTGGCTCGACTCCGTGCCCTGGGGACGCTCGAAGGTGTTCCATCCCACCATTCCCTATACCCCGGTGACGAAGGTGGCGCCCTGGTACCTGCCATGGTGGAGCACCTTCTTCTACGAAGCCCTCTCGGCAGAGTATTCGCTGAGCATTCCTCACGATGTGCCGGGGCTCATCGAAGCCTGTGGCGGGGCTGAGACATTCCGCAGGCGTCTGGATATGTTCTTCGACCGGCGGCGCTATAACGTCGGCAACGAGCCGTCGTTCCTCACGCCCTGCCTGTATCACTGGATAGGACGCCCCGACCTGACCTCCGACCGTGTGCGCCAGATCATCACCGACAGCTATAGCGACCAGCCAGACGGTCTGCCGGGCAACGACGACAGCGGGGCCATGTCGTCGTGGCTCGCCTTCCACCAGCTGGGCCTCTATCCCAATGCGGGTCAGGACTATTACCTGCTGCATGCCCCGCTGCTGCCGGAGTGGACTATGACGCTCAGCAACGGCCAGGCGCTGCATGGTGTAGTGAAAGGTCCCAAGGCTGTGCTTAAAGATCTGAAATCGGCCAATCACTTCGACCGCGTGACCTTCAACGGCAGGGACTTGCCCGATGCCCGCATCACCCACCGGGAGCTGATGGAGGGCGGCGAGCTGGTGTTCCACGTCTCGACGAAAAAGGTTTCAAAAGCCACCTCGGACTTTCCCCGGAGTAAACCGGGACTTTCCCCGGAGCAAAGTCCGGGTTTGCCCGGAGTAAACTCCCACGCTGCCCGCCCCCTCTATTCCGGGCAGATCAGTTTCACGCTCAATCGCCAGTACCGCACGTGGCCCCTCACCTATGGATGGCAGGGCGACACGCTGGTGGTCAGATGCAAGGAAGCCACCTACCTGATACCACGGACAGTCGCCGAGAGAGCCGAAGGTTTCTGCTGGGACATCCCTGCCGACGGTATCGTATATCAGCCCAAAGGAACGTTCGCCTTCATCTCAAGACAGGCGATGGACCATCTGCGCGACAAGGGTTGGTTCGTCTACGACGGCATCACCTGGCGCCGCGTGGGTGAAGCCTCCGACAGGTCCTGCCATGTCCGTGCGGACATCGACCAGACGGAGATGCTGCTGGACTACTGCGAGCCCATCGACCTATATCTGGTCGGCGAGATGCGCCACAATCCCTTAGGCATCGACTGGCTGATGAGCCCGGGAGACGCACGACAGTAACTATGTACTTGAACAGCTTAGAAACAAGAAACAATGTATAGACTTCAGCGATTACTACTATCTGGTGTCATCTGCATGGTGACAACTCATCTGTCTGCCCAATACGAGAGACTGGGCGGCGTGTATTATGCCTACCCCGCAACCAAGACCTCTCTGGCAGAGACCCCTCAAGGCTATGAGCCGTTCTACATCTCCCACTACGGGCGCCACGGCTCGCGCTGGTTGCCCAACGACCGGCGCTACGAGTGGGTAAACAAGCATTTTGACGATCAGTCGAACCTGACCCGTCTCGGCAAGAGCGTACGTAAGCGACTGGCAAAGGTATGGAAGAACGCCAGAGGCAACGGCGGACAGCTCACCCCCCTGGGTGCCAGGCAGCACCATGCCATCGCACGACGTATGTATCAGAATTTCCCGCAGCTCTTCACGGCCGATGCCCGTCTGACGGCCCACTCCAGCACCGTCACCCGCTGTAAGAGCAGCATGGAGAACTTCGTGGCAGAACTAAAAAGCGCCAATCCATCGATTAATATCGAACCCGTCACCCGTAACGAGGACATGGCCTGGATAGCCTATACATCTCCGGAAGAAAAAGCCCTGGAACAACGGACATCCATTCCCCTGGATCTTTCGCCCGACAGATTTGTCAAGGCATTGTTCATCGATCCGTCGAAAGTGGAGAACCCCACACGGCTACTGACCGAACTCCATACCATCGCCTCCGACATGCAGGACGTGGAACTGAACGTCTCGCTCTATGATATCTTTACGCCAGAGGAACTCGAAGCCGTCTACCAGCAAAACAACAGGCGAATGACCATCTGCAACGGCGATGAAATCCTGAACGAGGGAATACCTGCCCGCAGCGCCATCTCTCTCTGGCAGCGCATCGAGGCCGATGCTGACAGCGCCATCGCCAGGAACAATGTGGGAGCCGACCTCCGCTTCGGACACGACACAAACCTATACCGCCTGATGACACTGATGGGCATCGACACGAAAGCCAAGGGCATGGACGATATCCTGCCTATGGCAGCCAACCTGCAGATGGTATTCTATCGCAAGCACAATCCTTCCCCCCTCCTACAGGAGGGGATGGGGGAGGTCATCGTACAGCTCCTGCATAACGAGCGCTCCATCGGTTTCTATCCTTGGGCGGAACTCAAGCAGCGCGTCGCTCGGCGCATCCACGACTTGGAGCACCTGCGACAGCTCTGTGCCCTGAACACGATGGTGGGTACAGCACCGGCCAACACCAAGACGGCCGGACTCTTCGGCAAGGGCTCAGAAGAACATGGACAGACACTGCCGGCCGTCCTATCGCCCAACGGGCAGAACTTCTGGACCCCTCAGACCCGTGACACAGAGAAGAAGTGCGTGGCACCTTATTATTATACCGACTCTCTCTTCCAGGGCATCCGCAACAGTCACTGGATAGTGGGCGGTTGCACGCAGGACTATGGTTCGTTCACCATTGCAGCCATCAGCGGCAAACTGCGTCTGAAGCCAGAGGAACGGGCCACCCGGTTCTCTCATTCGCAGGAGGTGTCTCACCCTCATTACTACGCCGTGCGCCTGCCCGACGAGGGCTTGCGGGTAGAACTGACGGGAAGCAGTCATGCGGCCATGCTCCGCATCACGCCGGAGAAGGACGGCCCGGTACACATCATCGTCAACCACAACAGCGACGAAGGTGAGGGCGTGATTGACCTCCGCGAAAAGACGGTCTGCGGCTACAACCCCGTTCACCGCATCTATCAGGGATGGGGCGAGAAGGCCGGCTTCAGCGGCCACTTCCTGCTGAAATACACCGATGAAATCGTGGATTCCGGCAAGGACAGCACCTGTGCGTGGCTCACCTTCGAGGGCAAGGCCCACCAGCCAATCCTGCTGACGATGGCCTCATCCTTCACCAGCATAGACGGCGCAGCTGCCAACCTCATCCATGAGACAAAAGGCAAAGACTTCGAAAAGCTGGCTACCAGCACTGCAGAGGAATGGATCGCCCGACTGCACACCATCGATGTGGAGGACAATGATACCACCCGCATCAACCAGTTCTATGGGGCTCTTTACCGGGCCTCTTTCCTGCCCAGGGAAATGAGCGATGCCGACGGCAGCTATCCCCGCTTCGCCAATGGCTCAGCAGTATCTCCCGGAATATCCGGAATAACCGGATCATCCGGTATATCCAGAATACCCAGCCCCCCCTCCAAATACTACGGCGACTTCTCCATGTGGGATACCTATCGGGCCGTGCATCCGCTCTACAACATCATCGCCCCGAAAGAGTCAGCAGACATGATGCAGTCGCTCGTCACCATGTACGAGCAGGGCGGCTGGCTGCCTATCTTCCCCTGCTGGAACTCATATACGGCTGCGATGATTGGCGACCACTGTTCGGTAGTCCTGGCTGATGCATATATAAAAGGTATACGCGACTTCAACGCCGAGAAGGCCTACGAGGGTATGCGGAAGAATGCCTTCGAGTCGCCCGCCTCCTTCGACGACTATAAGAACGGCATGGGTCGCCGCGCCTTGGAGAGTTATCTCAAGTATGGCTATATCCCCCTGGAGGATGGCGTGAAGGAGGCCTTCCATCAGGACGAGCAGACCTCGCGCACCTTGGAATATGCCTTCGATGACTTCGCCGTGGCGCAGATGGCCAAGGCTCTGGGTAAGGATAGTGACTATGAGCAACTGATGAAACGCTCGGAGAACTGGCGAAACGTCATCAATCCCGTGACGGGCTATTGCGACGGGCGCCATGCTCCCAAGCAGATCTCACGCAAGAAGACTGACGGTGGACGCTTTGAGAATAATACCGATTTCATCCACCGCAAGTCCTTCATCACCGAGGGAGCCACCTGCCACTATACATGGTACGTTCCCCAGAATATCGAAGGACTCGTAGAGATGCTTGGCGGCAAGGAGAAGTTTGAGGCCAAGCTCGACTCGATGTTCACCGAAGGACGCTACTGGCACGGCAACGAACCCTGCCATCAGATAGCCTATTTATACGATTTCATCGGTAAACGGGAGAAGACGATACAGCGTGTGGCCCATATCCTCGACACAGAATACAACGATACGCCCGGAGGACTGTCTGGCAATGACGATGCCGGCCAGATGTCGGCGTGGTATCTCTTCTCTTCGATGGGATTCTATCCCGTCTGCCCTGCCACCGACCGTTATATGCTCTCGGCACCGCGATTCCAGAAGGTGACGCTCAACCTGCAAGACAGCCGGCAGTTTACCATTACTCCAGAGTCACTGCCGAAGGACCGCAACTACATCACTCACAGCGAGATTATCGGAAGATAAGGGTAGTCAACCGCTCTGTGGCAAACAATTCGTTTGCCACATTTTGTATGTCCTGGGCCGTAATTTCGTCAATCTTGGCAAAGAGGGCATCAAGGTCGCGCTCATGGCCATGATGCAGATAACTCCTGCCGAAGTCGAGGGCAAACTGTTCCCGGTTGTCGCAGGCGATGGCTATCTGTCCCTTTATCTGCCGCTTGGCCGCAGTGAGTTGTGCCTGGGTGAGTGGCTTCTGCATCAGCCGATCCAGTTCCTTGCGAACCAGTTGCCGGCACTTGTCGACATCGTGATGGTCGCATCCGAAATAGGTACTCCATAGCCCACAATCCGAGTAGGCCGTCATCATGCTCTCTACGGTGTATACCAGTCCGTGACGCTCTCGTAGCGAGAGGTTCAGACGGGCATTCATGCCTGGACCGCCCAAGATATTATTAAGTAGGTAGAGTGCCATGCGCCTGGGGTGATTATAGGGATAGGCCTGTGTGCCAATCATCACATGGGCCTGATGAGTACCATGGTCACACACGATTTCCTCGCCTGACTGCTGACGCAAGGCGGGACGGAGGGCGGCCTGCTTGTCCCGTCGTCCCCTAGCCTCCTTGGACGCCGGGGCCGTCCGCTCTATAAGTTTCACCATCCGCTTGAAGTCAACATCACCATAGGCGAAGAACACCATCTTGTCTGGAGTATAACTACGACTGACGAAACGCAGGGCGTCCTCCGTAGTGTAGCCCCGCAACTGGTCTGCATTGCCTAATATGTTGTGCCCCAAGGGATGGCCTTTGAAGAGAATATTTTCGAATTCATCGTAAATCAATTCTGCCGGAGAGTCATTATAACTCTCGATTTCATCGCAGATAACCTCCACTTCCTTGTCTATCTCCTGCTGGGGGTACTGGCTGTGGAACACGATGTCGGTGAGCAGATCCACGGCCTGCTTGAAGTATTCTTTGGCGATGGCTGCATAGTAGACGGTGTCCTCCTTGTTGGTGAAGGCGTTCAGTTCACCGCCCACGCCTTCCAGGGCATTGATGATCTGCAAGGCATTGCGGCGCTCTGTCCCCTTGAAGGTCAAGTGCTCGCAGAAGTGGGCGATACCTTCTTCGCCTAGGTTCTCGTCACGGGTGCCGGCTGCTATCTGATAGCCGCAGTAGACCACCTGCGACGGTGACGGCAGATGGATAATACGAAGCCCGTTTCTGAGCGTATAAGTGTTATATTTCATCATTTCGGCTGCAAAGGTACGAAATAATTCGTAATTCATAATTCATAATTAATAATTAATTCGTAACTTTGCAGCCACAAACAATGAAACTATGCGAAAAGTAATCGGAATCGGCGAGACTGTACTCGACGTCATCTTCAAGAACGACCAGCCCATCAGTGCCGTACCTGGCGGTTCGGTATTCAATGGAGTCATTTCCTTAGGGCGCTCCGGCGTGCCTGCCACATTCATCAGCGAAACGGGCAACGACCGTGTGGGAGCCCGCATCGTCTCTTTCCTGAAAGAGAACGGTGTGAATGCCGACAAAATCAATATCTATCCCGACTCCAAGTCGCCTGTATCGCTGGCATTCCTCAACGACCAGAACGACGCAGAGTACATCTTCTATAAGGACCATCCCCGCGACCGGCTCGACTTCGACTATCCCGATGTCAACCCCGATGATATCGTGATGTTCGGGTCCTTCTATGCCGTCAACCCCGTCATACGGCCTCAGGTGCAGGGATTCCTCGACTATGCACGCAACCGTGGAGCCATCCTCTACTACGACGTCAACTTCCGCTCGTCGCACAAGAATGACGTGATGCGCATCACGCCCAACCTGTTGGAGAACTTCGAACTGGCCGACATCGTGCGTGGCTCGAAAGAAGATTTCGAGGTACTCTTCCGAAAGACTGATGCACAGGCCGTATACCGTTCGCAGATTGCTTTCTATACCAGGAATTTCATCTATACACAGGGAGCAGGCGAAGTGGAGCTGCGAGCCGAGGGTGACATCTCGAAGCAGTATTCCGTGAAGCCTACCGAGACGGTCAGCACCATCGGGGCAGGCGACAACTTCAATGCCGGCCTCGTCTATGGCATGATCAAGTACGGCATCACCCGCGAACAGGTTGTCGCCGGCATCACGGAGGACCTGTGGGATGGGGTCATCGCTGAGGCTCAGCAATTCTCGGCTAACGTGTGCCAGAGTATCAGCAACAGTGTTGATCAGTCATTTGCCGACGAGAAGAAACGTGAGTTGGAGGCAAGTCTGAAGGAAATGGAAGCGAATAATTAAAAAATATGAATATGATAAGTGATACCATTAAGTACATCGGTGTCGACGACCTCGACATCGATCTGTTTGAGAGTCAGTATGTGGTGCCCGAGGGCATGAGTTATAATTCCTATCTCATCGACGATGAGAAGATTGCGGTGCTGGATACTGCCGATCGTCGCAAGGGCGAGGAGTGGAAGGCCAACCTGCAGGCAGCACTCAACGGTCGCCAGCCAGACTATCTGGTGGCTCACCACATGGAGCCTGACCACGCTGCGCTTATTGCCTGGATGCTGGAGACCTATCCCGGCCTGCCGCTCGTCTGCAGTGCCGCTGCCGTGAAGATGCTGCCCAACTTCTTCGAAGGCTTCAACTTCGAGGGGCGCGTCATCACGGGCAAGGAGGGTGATACACTCCAGCTTGGCCAGCACACGCTGCAGTTCATCACGGCGCCTATGGTGCATTGGCCTGAGGTGATCATGAGCTATGACAGCCTGGACAAGGTGGTCTTCTCTGCCGATGGATTCGGCAAGTTCGGTGCGCTGGTGAATGAGACCGACGACTGGGCTTGCGAGGCTCGCCGCTACTATTTCAATATCTGCGGAAAGTATGGCACTCAGGTGCAGGCCGTGATGAAGAAACTCTCTGGACTCGACGTTCAGACCATCTGCCCGCTGCACGGTCCTGTGCTCAAGGGTGAGCCGATGGCTGCTGCTATCAAGCTCTATGACACGTGGAGCAAGTACGAGCCTGAGAGTGAGGGCGTACTGATCGCCTATGCCAGTATTCACGGCGGAACGGCTGCTGCTGCCGAGCGTATGGCCGAG
>ODAI014710716.1_pt1 | contig 12025 bp, 8 predicted proteins | sample 1539321 | NCBI WGS metagenome assembly ODAI01 (sample SAMN02144231, study PRJEB22623) | gut metagenome | biome: sheep rumen | host: Ovis aries | place: New Zealand
AGAACAGCAGCGCTCCTATAAGAAGTCCTTTGATTATAAACAGTACTGGATCCTTGATGCCGAATGTCAATAAATTGAGCGGGATCGAACTTCTGCTTCTGGCCATGTAACGCAACGAAAAATATCCGAAAGCGCCTAATGCACCCGGAAGCGCATAAAGAAGGCGCCTGAACTCGAAATTGATTGTGATTGCTCTGCCTCTTACGCTGCGGCCGGCGCTCTCGATCGTCTCCCAGCCCTTTGCATATGGGAATTCTCCGGAAACCTTACCAGTCTGACCGTTAATGACATACTGGTAGTTACGTCCGTTGTATTCATAGTGCAGAAACCATACCGGAAGCATGCAGTACTTGATGGTGAAGTCACTGTAGAGCGGTGTCGGGTCATGCTCGGTGACCTTGAAGGACTTGTATCCGAAATCCGACAGCTCGCAGATCTGCATCGTGTATCTGTCTAAACGTCTGACGATACGGTCATTCATGTCTTTGGGCTGTTCATCGTATTTTTCAGCCAGGAAACCCTGCAGATAAGATCCGTTAAAAGGAACCATCCCGGAATAATCGAACGGCTCGGCCGCCTCCATTATGCGGTTTGCGATCTGTCTTTCGCCGTCGAAAGGAACATCATTAAGCTTGAACCTGACCTTGCCCCTTACATCATAACCGTCCATGCCGTTAATGACGACAGAGTTGTCGGAAAAGCTGGCAGCCTCCATCATGGCACGGCCGCGCGCACGGCCCTGCTCTTTAGCCTTGTCGTAGTCTTCTTCGGTATGGCCTTCTCCGAGGACACTTGCCGTGACCGTACAGGAGATGAGCCATGTCGGAACATAAAGTCCCGTGATCTTCTTAAGTGTCTTGGCAGACGTAAAATCACGCGGAAGATGGGATATCCCTTCGCAATGCTTCTTGAAAAGCTCTACGGCATTATTTCTGTCGATCTCAAACGGGATAATGCTGTCGGGATGGAATTCCCTGGTAAGCCTTCTCGTAATGAGAGCAGGAGAGCCGCAGAAAGTGCAGACCGTCGAAGACGTGTTCTTGTCCGTTACTATCTGTGCACCGCATGAATTGCAGACGATCTCAACTCTGCCCTGGTCATCATTTGACAGGACATCGTCAATACCGTACTCGAGCTCAGGGTTCGTCATACCCATCGACCACTTCATATCCATCGTTTTCGGGTCGAAAACACGGCCGCAGCTGGTGCACGCCAAGCCTTCGGCTCTCGGATTGAAAGTCAGGTTAGCACCGCAAGAAGGACACTTCTTCGCATTTGAAGAGAAAACGCTTATCGGAGCGTCGTCAACAGTCTCAGTTTTCGGTGTGTTTGCCCAGGGCGACGTTGAGGCCCAAGGAGCTGCAGGCGCATCCCTGTTTACTTTGGGTTCAAAGAAGACCCTGTCCAGGTTCTTCTTTGCATCTTCTTCGCTGATAAATCCGGTCATATCATTTTCCGGATCATTCCAATTTCCCATATAATCCTCCCTTATTCTTTCCGTTATTCCATGAGATATATAATAAAATAATTTGAGATTGTCTTCAACAAAAACACAAGACCGCTTCCCGTGGGAAGCGGTCTTATGCAAATAAGGAACGGTTAAGAAGGATTTGGGATCAGTCGTTCTTGAAAATGAATACTGTGGAGCATTCAACTGCGGTATCAGCACCTGCGAATGACGAATATGTATCCGCAAATGTCTTGACCGCCTCGAATCTGTCAGACAGAGGAGCAATATTGTCTTTGATCAGGCCGGTTATCTTATCCACAGCCTTGTCATCGAACTTCTTGAGACCGTCTCTGAGTTCGTCGGAACCCTTGAGCAGTTTTTTTGTTCCGGCTGCAAGAGTATTCGTTCCGTTGCTGAGTTTTTTGGCACCTTTGGCAAGCGATCCAGCTCCGCTGCTGAGTTCTTTGGCACCGTGGTTTACCGTGCTCGCTCCGTCAGATACCTGCTTTGCGCCTGCGGAGAGGGTCTTGGCACCGTTGACAAGCTGTTCTGCGCCCTTGGCAAGCTGATCGGCATTGCCGGCGAACTTCTTCACTCCGGAATCGACCTGTGAGATTCCCGATGCGAGCTTATCTACACCTGCCGTGTAAGAAGCAACACCCTTATCAAGGCTCTTTGCGCCTTTGGAAGCACTGGCTACACCAGACACTATAGAAGGATATGCCGCAACGGCTTTATTGATGCTTCCGTAATTCTTATGGAGTCCTGCCACGCCCTTTTCAAGTCCGGCATAGGATTTATAAACAGCTATCATCTGCTTCATCGTGCCTTCATCGAGCTCGCCGGCTTCGACCAGTTTTGCAAGTTTTACGGTAAGAGACTCGATATCCTTTTCGGATACCGATACCTTTTCAGTGGCTGAATACATGCTGTCGATCGTCTTCTTTACCGAAGCGGAACCGGAAGCAAGAGCTTTTGCATCATCAGCAGACGGAAGCTTTTCTTTAAGTGTCGAAAGGCCCTCATCAAGACTCTTGGCACCGCCTTTAAGAGCATCATCCTGCTCAGTCAGTTTAGAAGCGCCTTCTTTCAGTGATTTTGTTCCGTCAGAAAGATCGGCTACGCCCTTCTTTATCGCAGGAAGGTAGCTGTTGAATTTCTTCATGCCGTCGAGCACGGAATTTGCGCCGTTGCTTACTTTAGATGCACCGGATGCAAGGGAGTTCGTTCCTGCAGCGAGCTTATCGGCACCTTTCGCTAACGTTCCTGCGCCGTCAGAAAGCGATTTTGCGCCTTTCTTAAGGCTGTTAGCGCCGTCATTTACTTTGCTTATGCCGTCATGAAGATCATCGGAACCGTCGATCAGTTTCTTCATTCCGTCATTCATCTCATCGGCATCCTCACCCAGCTTGTCCGCGTCAGCTTTCTTATCAAGGCTGCTGAGATCAAATACCTTTCCCAGTGTAAGCGCTTCCATTTCGTCGCAGTCTTTAACATCACATTCGATAGTAACGCTTTCGGGGATCTCGACCTTTTCGTCTTTTGAACCATCCTTCGTATAGTCACCGAGATCGATAGTATCGAGTCCGAGGCTCTTATAAAGTCCCGGGAATCCTACTCCCATGACCATTGTATGATCGCCGTCATTGACTGCCTCACCGTTGGTAACGGTAATGTTGCTGAACTTCGCGTTGTCGAGGATCATTCCGGTTGACATGATGAACGGCATATAAACGGTATATTCCTTGCCGTCTTTTCCTGTTACGTTCTTTGACAACGTGTTTTTGTAGTTAACAGTAATTACAAGGTGTCCGCTCTTCCCTTTGAGTTCTGATGCGTTGATCTTTGCTCCGTCGAGCATATATGTGATGTCGACATCAACAGGAGCGGCCTTTGACGTGGTACCGGAATAGTAGATGTCTCCGCCGGCCGCATTCCATGAAAGCCTGCCGTTCTCATTTTTCTCTAGTCTGGCATCGCCTTTGACTACCTCGATACCGTTAAGATCGGCAACATCATTCATTGAAGCAGCTCCCGCAGGATTCTTGAGCCACTCGCTGACGATCGTCTTTACTGTTTTGTCTCCGCTCTTGATGATGTATACGGTCTCGTTCTTTCCAGCAGTCTTGCTGTGCTCGGGCGCTGCCATTTCCTCGGCCTTGATCACCTCGGCCCTGATCTCCTGTTTCTGCGCTGTTTCAGCCTTCTTGCCTCCGCAGCCCGCGACACACGCTATAGCCATCGATATGCTGACAGCCGCAGCCGTTAACTTTTTGATGTTCTCATTCATATGTATCCGTCCTTTCTTATCCGTTCAAACCTGGCTGGCTATGCCGCCGGTATGCTTTTTCACATGTCTTTCCTTTTCTCTTTCAACACAGCACTTCATTCCCGCTGTCGTTCTTATGATCAACGGATCAAAGATAAGCAGAAGCGCAGGCAGGAGAAGTATTACCAGTACCATCGACAGCAGCGCGCCTCTTGCCAGGAGTTTGCAGATCGATGCGATCAGGTCGATGTTCGAATAGACTGCGCAGCCTATCGTTGCAGCGAAGAATCCGAGCGCTGAAGAGAATACGGAGTTGACCGATGACTCGACTGCGGTCTTTACCGCCTGTTTGCGTTCCGCGCCTCCGATCCTTTCGGTCTTGTATCTTGTGGTCATGAGGATTGCGTAGTCGATTGTTGCGCCGAGCTGTATCGTTCCGACGCAGATCGAAGCAATAAAAGGAAGTGTCGTTCCCGTGAAGTAAGAGATGGACATATTCAGATATATCGCGAGCTCAACGACCATAACCAGGATGACCGGTATGGTGACTGACTTGAGCACTGCGAGGATCAGGATGAAGATGGCTCCGATCGACACTGCCGAAACGACTTTGAAATCCCTGTCCGTCATGTTTATCAGGTCTTTTGTCGCTGGAGCTTCACCGATGAACATCGCATTGCTGTCATATGACTTGACTATGCCGTTTATCTCATCACACTGGGCATTTGCCTCGTCCGTTGCGACCTGATACTTTGAAGATATCAGCAGGAGCTTATACTTATCGCTCTTGAAATCCTTTGACTTTTCAAACGTTATCATGTCATCCGGCACGAGCGGACCCTGAAGCGAATCAAGACCTACAGCAAACTCAACGCCTTCAACATTCTTGATGTCTTCAAGCATCTTCTTTGTCTCTTTCGCAGGCAGATCGGCATCCGCAAGGACCATGCACACGGAATTCATGTCATATCCTGCTTCAAGTGCCTTGTTGGCCTGCACGCACTGGAGATCTTCGGGAAGACTGCTGTCGAGTTTATAGTAGACGTTGATCCTGCTGTAACCGAATACTGCCGGGATCCAGAGAAGCAGCAATACTATCGCTGCGGGAATATAGCCCTTGTCAAAGAATCCGGCAAGCCCTTTTGAAGGAAGCTTCAGTGTGAATCTGTGCCTTGTCTTCTCCACTGCCTTATCACAGGCAAGTATCATTGAAGGAAGAATGGTAACGCATCCGATAACGCCGAACACAACACCCTTTGCCATAACGATACCCATGTCGAGGCCGAGTGTGAAGGTCATGAAGCACATTGCAAGGAATCCCGCGATGGTCGTAAGAGACGAGCCTGTTACTGACGTAAGAGTTGCGGCAATGGCATGCGCCATAGCTTCTTCCTTGTCGCCGTATATAGTCTTCTGTTCGACAAAGCTGTGATACAGGAATATCGAATAATCCATCGTGACACCTAACTGCAGGATAGCAACCAGGGCCATTGTGATGAAGCTCATCTCGCCTGTGATGAAATTGGATCCGAGATTGTAGATTATGGTCATTCCGATATCCGCCAGGAACAGAACGGGAACAATATATGAATCCATTGTCAGCATGAGGACAAGGAGCGCAAGAACAACTGCGATCGCCGTATATACGGGAGTCTGCTGCTGAACCAGATCCTTTGTATCGGTAACGACAGCCGCCATACTTGAGAGCAGGCACTGTTTTCCGGCAACGGCACGGATGTCCTTTATCGCCTTCATGGTCTCTTCCGACGAGCTGGTGCTGTCGAAAAAGATAAACATCAGGCATCCCTTTCCGTCCTTGGAATAAAAGATGTCTTTTATGTTGTCAGGAAGCATTTCCGCAGGGATCTCCCCGCCGGTAAGCGAGCTGTAGCAGATCACGCTTGCAACATGGTCAACCTTGGATACTTTCTCTTCGAGCTTGATCTGATCTGCTGTTGAGAGCCCGTCGCATACGAAAATGCCGTAAGCACCCTTACCGAAATCATTAAGAAGGATGTCCTGTCCCTTCATCGTTTCGATGTTGTCAGGAAGATAGTACAGGATATCGTAATTGATACGCGTATTTAAGAAACCTATCACTGAAGGAATAAGCAGCAGTACAGACAGAATAAGGATAAGTCTGCGGTGCTTAACTACGCCTTTCCCGAATCTGAGCATTCCTTATCACCTCTTGAATATTTTTGACCAACGGTCATTTATTACAGCCTCAATATATCACTTTTTGACCGACAGTCAATAATTTTCGGGAAATTTCTTGACCAAAAGTCAATTTTTGTATATAGTGTCATCATCAGTAAAACAGGAGGTTTCCGGATTTGGGCAAAGCTGAAGAAAACAAAAAGATCAAGCGCAATTCATTTCTCTCGCAGTCTTATAAACTCTTTACGACCAAAGGTATATCCGATACCTCGATCTCAGATATCGTAAACAGCGCGGGCGTCGCAAAAGGAACTTTCTACTTCTATTTCAAAGATAAGCAGGACATAATAGATCACCTTATCGCCCACAAATCAGAACACCTTCTCAAGACCGCAAGCGAAAGGCTCAGAAGGCATGAGAACGCCAACCCGCACCTTCCGGTAGAGGAAAAGATCATTATTATCGCAGACAGTATCATTTCCGACCTTGAGAAAGACCCGAAACTCGTAAAGTTCCTCAACAGGAATCTTAACTTCGGTTTCTATGTCAAAGCTTATCAGGACGAGAACCTCATCCCCGGTGTTCCGATAAAAGAGGCATACGACAGGATAATCAGGTCAAACGGCGATGTCTGGAAAAATTCCGAGCTCATGCTCTACACGATAATCGAACTCATTTCGAGCAGCGTCCATGACATAATAATCAGCGGCACGCCCTGCAGTCTAACGACATATAAGCCTTACCTGTTCGATTCAATAAGAGCGATAGTTGAAACATTCCGCGTCTGAACCTTATCTTTTCAGATAAGTATTGAGCATCAGATACACGATGATGCAGAAAAATGACGCAACCGCAGTAAGAAGCCTCTTCCTTATCTTCAACTGAATACGGCCGTCTGTTGCCGCTATTGCTTTCCTGTGGATCTTAAACTTCGTAGCTAGGATAAATACCATCGGAACAAACGGCGTGAAATATCTTCCCTGGATGCCGAAGATGTTGCGTGAATCCGTAGGAGTCGAGCTGAGCATCATCGCAGGCGTAATGACGAGAGCGAGCACGATCGAAATGATCATGAGCCTTTTCGCATAATTAGTAAATCTAATATCGTCTTTCTCGAAGACCAAATAAGCCATCATGATAACGATCAAAGCCGTGATGATCACACCGGGAACGACGAAATCGCCCCAGCTGAGCATGCCGCCGGTGATCCCCATGAATATTGCTTCAAGCTCAAAGACATATTCATAAGCAGCCATGATAAGGAACGAAAGAGGATTCTGGAACGCAAACGCCGTAGTGAGATTGCCCTCTTCTCCTCCGAGCTGGAACAGCGAGATTCCGTATGTCACTATCACATTGAAAATCAGGAGCGCAAGAAGCCCGGATGCGATGACCAGGGCCGGCCTGATAAAAGACCTGGCCTTCTTTCTTGACGCAGGCAGGAAAGCTACCGGGATCAAAAGGAAGAAATATCCACCGCCCTTGACGCTTGCACACACAAATGACCAGATCATGCATCTGACAAGATCACGGCTGAAGATCTTTGAGTTCTTCTCCTTTTCCCTGCGCACGGAATCCGCAAGGCAGAAACAGCTGGCCGTAAAACATATCGCGCACGCGACAGCCATTCCGTCATAAGAGAAAGCGCCGGCGATGTGAAGCGACTCCGGAAGGAGCGCGGTAAATGCCAGAGCAAACTTACCAGAAGGCATTATCTTGATCGCATGGAAACATGCGATTATGTAAAAGATGTTGAGGCATGCCCTTGAGATGTAAATAGACGGGACTGTGCCGAGCTTTAACAGTCTGGCGGCCGTAAAACCCAATACTTCAGGCAGATAGCATACGATGGAGTAAAACTTCATCTTGTCCTCGTGCCTGACGATATCGACCAGTGTCTCATCCTTGATAAACCATGACGCAGCCGTAACAATCGCCTGATACCCCTTGGTCTCAGGTCTTGCGACATCGGGCCATAACTCATTCATGAACTTAAGGTCGTCTGCTCTGCAGAGCCACTCCCCTTTGCCCATGATGAGATTGGAAAGCCTGTAAACGGCAATGAAATGCGTCTTGTTATCAACAAAGCAGTTGTGCGGCAACAATATAAGGAAGATTGCCGACAAAGGTATCGCAGTTATCAGGAAGAACTCCGCCGCATCGGGTTCTCCGGTCTTCTTTATCCAGATCAGGAAACTGACAAAATACACCGCGAGGACTCCGATACATGCAAATCCTATCGCCTTTCCGCTGTCTGTCTTGATCCAAGGGAAAAGATAGATGAAAACAAAAAACAGGACTGCGAACAATCCGGCCAGCGAAAACATTTTGCCGGCAAGACGTCTGGTCCTGAGTTTTGGTGTAAAGCTTTTCATTTCAAAAGAATAACATAAGAATAAGCGTTATTCCATTTGAAACTTAAAGCTTCATGTCTCCTTCTTTGATCCACTTGAGCTTTCTCATGATCTCGCTGAATACGAGTGAAAGAACTGCGGGAGCAATGATGCAGACAACAGCCATTCCGACCCATGCCATGGGAGTAAGCGTTCCGGACTTAGTCATAGCCGAGAAGCATCCGATGGGGCCGACCATGCCGCATGTTCCCATACCGGCGGAAACGCCTGTGCACTCAAGCTTGAATACCATTGTAGATATAGGACCCGTGATCGCTGCAGCGAGAGTTGCAGGGATCCAGATCTGAGGGTGCTTTACGATGTTGGGCATCTGGAGCATTGATGTTCCGAGGCCCTGGGAAACGATTCCGCCCATCTTGTTCTCTCTGTAAGAAGCAACGGCGAAACCGATCATCTGGGCGCAGCAGCCTGCAAGAGCCGCGCCGCCTGCTATACCCGTGATTCCGATCGAAGCGCAGATAGCGGCACTGGAGATCGGCAGGGTCAGGATAATGCCTACGACAACCGATACGATGATGCCCATGATAAACGGATGGAGCTGTGTTGCGGTGTTGATAAATGAACCGAGCCAGTTCATCGCTACTGCGATGGCGGGGCATGTGAGGTAAGCTACGAGATATCCGACTCCAAGCGACACGATAGGTGTAACAAGGATGTCGACCTTTGTCTCTTTGGAGATCATCTTACCGACCTCAACAGCAAAGATGACTGCGACGAAAACACCTAAAGGGCCTGCGGAAAAAGCCGGTGTGGGGTTCTTGATGTAGATAGCCGCTTTATCGAATATGTATCCGGGATAGCCGTTGGCAAAAGCTCCGACACACGCGGCGCATGCCGTAACAAGCATAGGTGCTTTAAGTGCGGCAGCAATTCCGACTGCGATGGCGGCACCCGTAACAGGCGAGTTTGCGCTGGTGATATATCCGACGACATGCATGAAGTGCGCAAGCTTCTGGAAGAATGCCAGATCGATCATCCCGATATAATTGGCTGCCGTCGAAAGGATGGTTCCTACGAGGAGCGAAGCGAAAAGGCCCTGGGCCATGCCGCTCATAGCGTCAACGAAATAAGTCTTCGCTGAAATGTTTATATCCTTTTTCTTCAGGAATTCCTTGAAAGTGAGTTTCTCTTTTTTCTTGCCCATATTTGTCCCCTCCGCGTTTTATGGCAATTCAAATTCTATAAAATCCAAAACCCGAGTTCAATGTAACAATCGCTTAAATTACGAAGCTTTCAGCTCTTCTTTTCTGTATTTTTTGTATCAGTCATACTTTTGCTTAAATGTTGCAATATTTTTCAAATGGTGTAATATTACACTTGTGATGTGGAGGTTGGTATGTCCGCAAAAAGATCCAATGGCCGCAAGGCAGTCATAATCGTATTAACTGTATTCATTTCGATCATAATCCTCACCGTGCTGATCATCGGAGAAATGACGTTCCACGAGACCACGCCCCACAAAGTACACTTCAACAAAGTCTATCTCGTTTCAAACAACAAGTATGACGGGAAATACCTGTACCATCTAAGCAACAACAGCGGAAAAGTATTTATCCTGAGGACTGAAACCGATCTAAGGAGTATCTTCACGGTTTCTGAAGAAGGCGAGTTTGATCTCGGTGAACAGGATCTGACCGTCAGGGCAACGGGGATCGAGACATACAGAACAGACATTTCCGGACTGAACATTTCCTATCCGACGATCGTTTACGAGTACGTCAGCGGATGATAACCTGTCTTTCTATATAACCCGCAACATCAAAATCATAAACATCTTCAAGGCATTCGGGCGTAATGACCTTTGAACTCGGGCCGTCAGCAAACACCTTCCCGTCCTTGAGGAACACTGTCCTGCCACAGACGCTTCTCGCCTGCCCCAGATCGTGAAAGACTGCAACTACGGTATTTTTCAATTCACCGTAAGGCGTGGAGGTCTTTCCCTTCGCCCACTTGCAGAGATAGTCGCAAAGCTCCGCTCTGTATTTGATATCAAGATTGCTTCCGGGCTCGTCAAGAAGAACGAACGGGGTACCCTGGGCAAACGTCCTTGCCAGGAGCACTCTCTGCAGCTGTCCTCCGGAAAGCTCGTTCAACAGTCTGTCCCGGTATTCATATACTCCGCATATCTCCATGGCAGTTTTTGCTGCTTCCCTGTCCTCATGGGTAAAACTGCCGAAGACATTTTTCGAGCGGGCAAATCTGCCGAGGAGAACAGTCTGAAAGCACGTGTACTGGAAATACATCTCGGATGCCTGAGGCATGAGAGCTATCAGTCTTGCGACACTCTTCCGCTTCATTTTCGAGATATCGTTGCCGCCTATCGTCACGCTTCCCTCATAATCCATAAGGCCTGACATTACGCGAAGGAGCGTTGTCTTTCCCGTACCGTTGCGGCCGCCGATGAAAACGGTCTCGCCGTCACTGATGGAAAGATCGATATCCCTGAGGACCTTCTCGCTGCCGTAACCGGCAGATACATTCTTAAGCAGCAGTTCCATCAGGCCTTCCTCCTTCCTTTCGTGAAGAAAACATACGCAAAGAAAGGTGCTCCGACGAGTGCTGTAACGGCACCGACCGGGATCTCGCGCGGAGACAGAAGAGTTCTTGACGCCAGATCGCAGAGTGCCATGAAGGCTCCGCCGTATACGAACGACATCGGGATCACGACCTTATGTGAAGGTCCGAATATCCTGCGGACTATGTGAGGCGCAGCCAGATCGATAAAACCGATGACTCCGGAAAAAGCTACGGAAATGCCCGTCAGGAGCGAGCACACAAGTATCGCGATTATCTTGGTCTTCTTGACTTCCACTCCCATGGATGAAGCCTGGAGCTCACCGAATGTAAGGATATCAAGCTGACCGGAAAGCATCATGAGGATAATAAGACCAATGATGCCGGCAACCGTAAGAATGGCGCAGTGGTTCCAGTTCCTGGCCGAGAACGAACCCGTCATCCACAGCCAGAGCTGCTTGCTGCGGTCCGAGTAGAAAGTCATCATGAGATTCATTATTCCCGTAACAAACAAAGACAGGATCATACCTATCAGGACTATAGTCTGATTAGATACGCTCCTGTCTATGCGTGAAGCGAGAAGGATTGCAAAAGTTACCGTCAGCAGTCCCAGGACAAACCCTGCCAGAGGCAGCATGATCCCCTCTAAGCCCGCAACCGTAAACCCGCAGAGGAGCACTAACGCCGCTCCCAAAGACGCGCCGGATGAGACTCCCAGCGTATAAGAGGATGCCAGAGGATTCTGCAGGACAGCCTGCATGACCGCTCCGCTTACAGACAGAACGCCTCCGACCAGGAAAGCTGTGATCGCCCTGGGCATACGTATAGTCCAGAAGATAGAATCGTTCATCGGATCCACTTCAGCAGGCAAGGGACTTCCCGTGATGTGGCTTGCGATTATCTTCATCAGGTCAGCAAGCGAGATATAGACACTCCCTGCCCTGATCGCGGCAAGCAGTATAAAAAGGCAGACCGCAAGGGATAGCGCAATGCCGATCCCTGCGGTCCGTCCGGTTTTCATATTAGATTTTACAAAGCGTTCCCTGATCATCCATTTGTCATCAGATATCAGGCAGCTTCTTTGGTGGTCTCGGAACCTGCGATACTCTTTATCTTCTCGACAGCTTCCTTGAGAGACTGCTCAAGAGACTTTGAAAGCTCGGTAAAGATATCGGGGTAAACGACCTTGAGCCATTCGAGAGCCGCATCGGTAACATG
>ODAI010662603.1_pt1 | contig 12024 bp, 9 predicted proteins | sample 1539321 | NCBI WGS metagenome assembly ODAI01 (sample SAMN02144231, study PRJEB22623) | gut metagenome | biome: sheep rumen | host: Ovis aries | place: New Zealand
AATTCTTGTTCCTGAGTTAGCATAAACTTTACGTTTTATACTATAAAGGTACAAAAAAATCTGCACATAGCCAAATATTACATGACTATGTGCAGTATTTAATTGTTAAAACAATCTAAGGGGACTTTTTCAGTGCCCTCCCAGTTGGCGGGGCTTTTTCTATTTCACCAGACGGATGCCGTCGTCGTCTATTGTGATCAACCGTCGCCGGTATAAGTCGCCGATAGCCTTCTTGTAGGCTTTCTTGGAAATCTGGAAACGGTCGTAGATCAGTTCTGCGGGCGACTTGTCGCCGAGGTTGCAGTGGCCGTCGTTCTCATAGAGGTAGCGCAGCAGCACCTCGGCAAAGTCGAGCGTGTGTTGCCTGCCGGTAGGCTGGAGGGTGAGGTCGATCTTGCCATCCTGGCGCACATGGTCGATATAGGCCGTCAGACGGTCGCCGCTGTGCAGTGGCTGGAAGACCTGGTTCTCGTAGATCAGGCCCTGGTAGCGGTTGTTGATGATGGCCTTGAAGCCGAGGTCGGTCTTCTGCCAGATGAGGACATCGACGGGGGTGCCGTGGGAGAGAGGCGACTCGCCGGATGCTTTGGATGTCCTGGGATCTTCCAGGTATTTCTCGACTTTGGCGGTGGCCATCAGGCGGTAGCTGTCTTCATCGACCTTGATATAGACGATGTAGCTGTGGCCCTGCTCCATGCGCATCTTCTGCTCACGGAAGGGACAGAAGAGGTCTTTCATCAGTCCCCATTTCAGGAAGGCACCGTACTGGTTGACCCATGCCACTTCGAGCCAGGCAAACTCCCCGACCTTGGCATAGGGGCGCTCGGTGGTGGCCACGGGGCGCTCCTCCTGGTCGAGGTAGATGAAAACCTCGATCTCGTCGCCGATGTGCATGTCTTTAGTCACGTAACGCTGGGGAAGGAGGATCTCGCCTTCTTCGCCACCGTCGAGGTAGAGTCCGAAATCGACGGACTTTACGATCTTGAGGGTATTGTAGTCTCCGAGGGTAAGCATTTTTGTTTACTGTTTATTGTTTACAGTTTAGTGTTTACTGTTTACGGTTTACTGTTTATTGTTTACGGTTTACAGTTTACGGTTTACAGTTGATTAGTTCAGTGGTTGGGTCTTCGATAAGGCCGTCGCGCAGGTGGATGGTGCGGTCGGTGATGCTGGCCAGCGACTCATCGTGGGTGACGATGACAAAGGTCTGGCCAAACTGGTCGCGCAGGTCAAAGAACAGCTGGTGCAGTTCTTCCTTGTTCTTCGTGTCGAGCGAGCCCGATGGCTCGTCAGCAAGGATGACTGCCGGATGATTCACAAGTGCCCGGGCTACGGCGATGCGCTGTTTCTCACCACCCGACAGTTCGTTGGGCTTGTGGGTGGCGCGGTCGGAGAGCTTCATGAAGTCGAGCAGCTCCTCAGCCCGCTGGCGGGCCTGCTTGTTGGAGGCACCTGCGATATAGGCGGGAATCATGATGTTCTCGACGGCCGTGAACTCAGGCAGCAGCTGGTGGAACTGGAACACGAAGCCCAGATGCCGGTTGCGGAAGTCGGACAGCTTCTTGGTGGATAGCTGACTAGTATCGATGCCGTCAACGACGACCGTGCCGCTGTCGGGACGGTCGAGTGTGCCGATGATCTGCAGTAGCGTGGTCTTGCCGGCACCGCTGGGTCCCACGATGCTTACGACCTCGCCCTTGTCGATATGGAGGTCGATGCCCTTCAGCACTTGTAGCGTGCCGAAGCTCTTGGTGATATGCTTAATGTCAATCATGTCTCTCTTACCTTTTTATTTGTTTACCTTTTCCGCTCATGTATCCAGCGCAGGATGGTGTCGTAGATACTCTTCTCCTCATGGTGCTGGGCCTCGGTGAAGCTCATCTGCTCGTCCTTCTGTTCGCCGAACTGGTCGGGGAAGATGATCATCAGGTTCTTGCCGGAGAAGAACTTCTGCAGTTCGTCGGGCAGCCGCTCCAGTGCGTTCTTATAGGAGATGGTGCCTTTTCGGGCTGTGACGACCACGAACAGATGGTCTTCCGCCATGTCGGAAGCCAGCTGTGGCAGTTCGTTCCAGTGGGCCATCGGCGTATATTCGGCACGGACGTTGGGGTGGCGGTTGTTGATATACTCTGCTATCAGCACCAGCGACTCCTGGCGGCCATGGAACTGGGTGCGGCAGTCGAGCTGTCCTGCCAGGCGGCAGAGCCGCTCCAGCCACCGGTGGAAGCCAGGCTCGAACTCGGCCCGTGAGGGTACGGCGACCCGTATGCGGCGTAGCGTGGACATCGGCTGCACGAAACGGGCAAGGAAGATCTGGCGGTTCAAGCCGTTGTAGAGGCTCTGTATGAACTCTCCCCAGAAACGCGGGTTGGTGTCGGTATGCACGTGCATACCCATGATAATCTCCGAACAGCCCGTCTCGCGGAAGGCGTGCTTGATGCCGTTGGCTATGTTTGTGGCCAGGCGCACCTGCGTCTGTACGCTGATCTCCGAGGCACTGGCCTGCTGCTGCAGCCGTTCGAGCAACTGTATGCCATCGGCGCGGTCGCGGTTGCTGTTCTGTCCGTCATAGACCACGTTGAGTGCCACCAGCTCACGTTTCAGCCGATGGTTGCGTATCATCATGGCAAGGTCGAGCAGCTGGGGCGCTATCTCCGGGTATTTCACGCAGAGCAGGATCTTCTCGTCGTCGTCCTTAGGCGTGTCTGCCTGCAGATGCGCCCTTTCCCGGATGATGATCTGCTTGGCGGCATGCTGTGTCATCAGCGTACTGATGATACACGTGAAGAGGATCATCATGATGATGCCGTTCAGCATGATGTCGTCGATCAGGTATTCCCCGGGGGCTACCTCCAGTCGCATGCCTACCATCACCATGGCGATGGCACCGGCGGCGTGGGCAGAGGTCAGACCGAACATCATGTGACCGTCGGCCTGCGACAGACGGAACAGCAGACTTGAGAAATAGGCGGCCAGTGCCTTGCCAAAGGTGCCGAAGAAGACAATGAGGAACACCGTCCATATCATGCCCGGTCCTGCAAAGACGGTGCGGATATTGATGAGCATGCCCACACCGATTAGGAAATAAGGTATGAACAGGGCATTGCCGATAAACTCGATGCGGTTCATCAGCGGTGACACGCGCGGGATGTAGCGGTTGAGTATCAGTCCAGAGAAGAAGGCTCCGAAGATACCCTCCAGTCCGATGAGTGCCGTGAAGGCGGCACTGAGGAACATGATGGCCAGCACGAAGATGTACTGCATGACGGCATCACTGTAACGGCGCAGGAAATAGCGCGTCAGCTTCGGGATGAAGATGAGGCTCGCCAGACAGAAGGCGGTGAACTTCAGGAAGAACAACGGCCAGAAGAGCCAGTTGCTGCCTTCCTCGTACGACCCGGCGAGGGCTGCCAGCATCACCAGTGCCAAGAAGAGGGAGATCATCGACGATCCGACACTGAGGGTGACGCTCGGGTGGCGCTGCAGGCCGTAGCGCCCTACGATGGGGTAGGCTATCAGCGTGTTGGAGGCCATGATGCAGCCGAGGAGGAACGAGGCCGTGCCGGAATAGCCGAGCAGGGTCATCGCCATGACATAGGTGAGGATGAGCGGTACGAAGCAGGTGAGCAGTCCGAAGATGACGAACTGTCTGGAGTGCTTCTTCAGGCCCTCCATGTCCATCTCAAGGCCGGCAAGGAACATGATGTAGTAGAGTCCCACGCGACCGAACAACTCGAAGGAGTCGTCGCGCTCAAGGATGTTGAACCCGTATTTCCCGATCATGACACCCGCCAGCACCATACCGATGATATGGGGGATGCGCAGCTTACTCATCACGATGGGCGCGAAGAGAATAATCAGCAGCACCACAAAGAATATCAGTGTGGGGTCGTTAATGGGGAAATATGCTGCCATTAGTGTCATTCTGACTGCAAAGGTACAATTTTTTTGCCACGGATAGTGCGGATTACGCGGATTTTTTGTAATTTTGCAGCCAAATTCACGATTTATAAATAAATTAGACAAGATGAAAGTAGCAATTGTAGGTGCAAGTGGAGCCGTGGGACAGGAGTTCCTGCGTATCCTTGACGAGAGGAATTTCCCGATGGATGAACTGGTGCTGTTCGGATCAGAACGCAGTGCCGGACGTAAATATACATTCAAGGGCAAAGAGATTGAGGTGAAGCTGTTGCAGCACAACGACGACTTCAAGGATATCGATATCGCCTTCACCAGTGCCGGTGCCGGTACGTCGAAGGAATTTGCAGAGACCATCACGAAATACGGTGCGGTGATGATCGACAACTCGAGTGCCTTCCGTATGGACGACGACGTGCCCCTCGTGGTGCCTGAGTGCAACGCTGAGGATGCCCTGAACCGTCCGCGTGGCATCATTGCCAACCCGAACTGTACGACGATCATGATGGTGGTGGTGCTCCAGCCGCTGGAGCAGATCTCCCACATCAAGCGCATCCATGTGGCCTCCTATCAGAGTGCCTCGGGTGCCGGTGCCGCTGCGATGGCCGAGCTGCAGCAGCAGTACAAGGAGATGGTCGAGGACGGTGAGGTGAAGACCATCAAGAAGTTCGCCCACCAGCTGGCCTACAATGTGATTCCCCAGATCGACGTGTTCCAGCCTAACGGCTACACGAAGGAAGAGATGAAGATGTATAACGAGACACGTAAGATCATGCATACCGACGCCAAGTGCTCGGCCATGTGCGTCCGTGTCAGTTCACTACGCTCGCACTCGGAGTCGGTGTGGATCGAGACCGAGAAGCCTATCAGCGTCGAGGAGGCCCAGAAGGCCATCGCCGCTGCTCCCGGCTGTCAGCTGAAGGACGATCCTGCCACGCTGACCTATCCGATGCCGTTGGAGACAGCTGGCAAGGATGATGTCTATGTGGGCCGTATCCGCAAGGACCTCAGCGACGACTGTGGCCTGACCTTCTGGCTCTCAGGCGACCAGATCCGCAAGGGTGCTGCCCTCAACGCCGTGCAGATTGCCGAGTATCTGGTGAAAGTGGGTAACGTGAAGTAAGCGACCATGAATCCAGTGAATTATATTGGCCTTAGAAGCTCTGGAGTTGCCAGGGCTTCTGCCTTTTTTATCTTGCTATTCTTGCTGATGGGCTGTACTGGCGGCGATGACGACGGGCGCAGACTCGGCGACATCATAGTAGGCACCTGGCTGCGCGGTACAAATCCTGCCGACGTGGTGATAGAGGGGGCCGACTTGGATCCCGACGATCTGGCCATCCAGCAACTGATGTTCCTCGGTGACGGTTCCTATAACGGCATGGTCAGGAAGGGGAGTTTCCAGGCCTTCGACATGCAAGGACAGCCCACTGCCACGGGCACTTACCAGTGTGATAACAGCAACCTCCGGCTGGAATATACGGATGGGTATGGCGACAACCAGAAGCTGCTGATGCAGGTTGTCTCTTTCACGGAGACTACGATGCAGCTGCGCTATGTCATGGGGGCCATAGGCGTCACTATCACCGTGACCGTCCGCAAGCATGAAGCGTATCCATGTGGCCTCGATCCAGAGTGACCATAGCAGTCTTGCTTTTTTACTCCTCGTCGATGACGTCGTCGCTGTGGAAGACAAATTCCTCTGTCACCTGACCGTAGGCAGAGAAATACCCCAGACAGCCACCCTTGAAGTCGGCAATCGGGTTGGTGCCCGTATTGTCCATCTGCTGCATCGAGAAGAGATAGTCGTAACTCTTCTTGTCGATGGTGCGCACCTCCAGACGGAAAAGGTCGCCTTCCCGAGGCAGGTCTTTGTCGTCGCTATCCTCGCGGGCGAAGGTAAATGTCTGCTGCTGTTCCTTGTTGGGGTCGGTATCGTCTTTCTTGACGGCCCATCTTAAACCGGTGTTATTGCGGTAGAGGTGGAAGAAATAGTAGTTGTCCTCGTTGGGAATGTCCTGTATCAGCAGCTTGGCCATCAGGAAATTCTGTCCGACGATCTTTTTCCGGAAGAAGTAGAAATCATTGATGAAGGGTTCCTGTTGCATGGTGGAGCTCGACGTGAAGTGGTGTCCGTCAACATCGATGTCGATGGTATAGACCACGCCGGGTGTGCCGATGGCAGAGGACTGATAGATGCCCTTGCTCTTGTGGAGCAGCATCTCACGGGAGCCGTCGCTGCCGGTGACGATAACGGTTGCCCCGGTGATATCGCTGGTCGTGGTGTTGTCATCCATGTCGTTTGTACGGCTGATGCGGGCTTTCATGCCCTCGTTGGTCACCGAGGCCTCGACCACGTAGAGCGGTGCCACGCGGTGGTAATCGACCTCGATGTCTTTCTTGCAGGCGCTTAGCAGGGCAAGCATCCCAAACAGGGTGAGTATGTGTCGTATTCTTCTCATTGTCGCTCAGAATTTGATGTTGAAGGCTACCGACGGTATGATGCCGAAGAGGCTGTACTGCACGGCACGGGTACGGGCACCGTTGTCGCTGTCCTCGAAGTTGATGAGGAACGGGTTGTAGCGGTTGTAGAGGTTGTAGATGCCGAAAACCCACTGGGTGGTGTACTTAGGCTTCTTGCGGGTCCAGATGGCACTGATGTCCAGGCGGTGGTAGTCGGGAGCCCGGTAGCCGTTACGCTCGGCGTAGTAGTAGATCCAGTTGTCGATGAGCTGGTATTTGCCACTGGGGGCAGTGAAGGCCTGTCCGCTGTTGAAGACCCAGGCGGCGTTGAAGGTCCAGCGGTCGTTCAGACGGTACATGCCCACGATGTTGATGTCGTGGCGACGGTCGTTGCTGGCATCGTACCACTGTCCGCCGTTGACACCGTCGATGCGTGTCTTCGACCAGGCGAGGGTATAGGCGAGCCATCCCGTCAGCCTGCCCGTATTCTTCCTGGCGCATAGCTCCACACCGTAGCTCTTGCCGTCGCCCGGCAGCACGAGGCGCTCAATCTCGACCTCACTCCTGAACGATTTGCCGTCGCGGTAGTCGATCACGTTGCGCGTCTTCCTGTAGTATCCCTCCAGCGAGAAGTCGTATGCCTGCGACGGCGTCATCACATACAGGCCGGCACTCACCTGGTCGGCCACTTCGGGCTTGATGATGTTGCTGCTGATGGCATAGCGGTCGAAGGGGGTGGAGGTGCTCTGGTTGCGCAGGGCATGGATATTCTGTGAGGTGCGCGCATAGCCCAGTTTGACGCTGGCTTCATCCGTCACTTGATAGCTGAGGCTGGCGCGCGGTTCAAGCACGTAGTGGGTCGTTACGATCTGGTTTTTCCCGTAGTTGTAGTACCAGTCGATGCTTCCGTCATCGGCGATGTCGTAGTAGAGTGAGCCTCCGAGGGGTGAGAAGGCATCCAGGCGCAGACCCAGTGAGGCCGTCAGACGGCTGAACTCAAACGTGCCGTTCACCCAGGCTGTATTCTCCCAGGCACGACGCTCCTCCTTGTTGTATTTGTTGACAATCTGCCACTCGCCTGACTTCACGTTGAGCAGCGACGACTGAAAACCTGCTTTCAGCTGATGATCCCCCAGCTGGATGTGAAAGTCCTGACGCAGGCTTCCCTGACGGATATGCCCCTTGTACCAGAGGTTGAGGCCGACGAAATCCACGCTGTTGTCTGTCTGGTAGCCACTATAATATAAGGTGGTCTGTGAGTTGGAGCCCCCGTTGAAGTGGTGGAGCCATTTCAGACTGGTCGTCAGGTTGTTCCAGCGCACATCGACCATATCCTCCACTGCGGTACGGTCATAGCCGGTGAAGAACGTCAGGAACAGCTGGTTGCGCTTGTCGATCGTCCAGTCGAGCTTCGCGTTGACATCGTAGAAATAGAGGGTGTTGTTCTTGTAGTCGGGCAAGAGCTTGAGGAACAAGTCCATATAGGTGCGGCGCGCCGTGACAAGGAATGAGGCCTTGTCCTTCACAATGGGACCCTCGATGGCGCCCTTCGCCGAGAGCAGGCCGATGGTGGCACCGCCGTGATAGCTGTGACGGTCGCCCGTGCGCCCCGTGACGTCGAGTACCGCTGACGAGGCTCCGCCGTACTGCGCCGGGAGCAGACCCTTGTAGAGCGTGCCAGAGGCCAGCGCATCGTCGTTGAAGGCCGAGAAGAGGCCACCGATATGGCCCACGTTATAGACGGGCGTGTTGTCGAAAAGCACCTGGTTCTGTGCCGACGTACCGCCACGCACCTGGAAGCTGCTCGAAGCATCGCTCTCAGACTTCACGCCAGGCAGCAGCTGGATGGAGCGCATGATATCGTTCTCGCCAAACAGCTGCGGGGCTGCCGTCAGGTCTTCTATCTGTAAAACCTCGGCACCCGTCTGCACATTCTGGATGCGTTGACGGGCGGAGTTGGAGGTTACAACGACCTCCTCCAGCCGTTCGCTGCGGATGGAGTCTTCTCCCTCTGGGAGGGTCGTTAAACATGCTGAAAGGATGATACCTAGTAAATTCATCGGTGCAAAGGTAGTAAAAACTTGAGAAAAATCAGCCAAGATGAGGCAGAAATCGAAAATAATTAGTAAATTTGCCACCAGAAACTCAATAACAATATGATTATGAAGAAGATTTCGGTAGCCCTTATGGCTTTTTTGATGCTCTGCGCATGCAGCAGTGAACAGAAGGAATTGAAGTATCGTGGACTGTCGATGGCCCTGCCTTTCCAGACATTTATCGACTCCATGCAGGCACGAGGCTTTGCGGTTGACTCCGCCAAGAGCGACTCTGCCTTCACACGTGTGGTTCTGGCCAATCCAGGGGAGAAGTTCCGCCTGATGCTGGCTCAGAAAGACGGAAAGCTCATCGCCCTGCAGGAGAACTACAAGATCTCCACCAACGACAGCACCCGTCAGCTCTGGCAGCAGATGCGCGACCAGTTTGAGAAGGATTTCGGAGCCTGGCCCAACATGCCGAAGCGCGGTGACGACCACAAGATCGCGAAGTTCGAGACCGACGGCGGCTTTGTCACCCTCACCCTCGAAAACACCTATACTCCGACGCTCCAGGTGCTCTACGAGGTGAAGTAATAAGTGTCGCTATACCATCTCCCGTTTGAACCAGCGTTCGAACAGAGGGTCAGAAATGAAGAGTCCGTCTTCCGTTTGCTCGATGATCTCGCGTTCGATAAGGGCTTTCTTCAGTTTCACTAAGTTGGAACGGCTACCGAGGTCGTACTGGCTGGTGACCTCCTTCTTGCCGAAGTCCTCGTGGAAGCCGGTACAGATGGCACGTAACAGATTCATTTGGTAGGTTGTCAGGTTGGCGGTCAATTCAACGAAGAAGGGTGTAACCTGCGCAAAGGTAGCCTCTAAGCCTTCTTGGAATGTCTGTTCTGTAACAATACTATCGGATACCACTAAGACGTTCCATGCCAGTTGTTGCACGTAGGAAGAATAGTTATCCACCGTCTGGCATATTCTTTCTGCCAGTTTTTCGGATATCTGCTTTCCTGCATCCTTAAAGCGGCTGGTGATAAAGGGCACCCACTTCTCCGTAGGAATCTTCTTCAGGAAAAACATGTCGCCAAACTGGTAGAAGGGCATCTTGCGGCTATAGAACAGATTGTTCATCAGGTGCTGCTTGCTACCAAAGAGGCAATAACACACATTTCTATGATGCTGCCACACGCTGCGGATGGTCTTCTGTACGGTCAGTGAGTCGGGCATCTCTCCAATCTGCTGGAATTCGTCGATGCACACCACCATTTGAATACCTTTCTTCTGCGCTATTCGTTCCGGCAGGTCAAGAATTTCCTCCGGGGTGTTTGTCTTCGAGGTGATTCCGAGCGAAAGGGTGTATTCTGTTCCTGGGTCTGGACTATAGGTGATCTTCGGGGTGATGCTTATGATGAATTCCTTGGCAGTCCGGACCATCTGGTCCATTTTTGTTGATGTGGCCTGGATGACAGAAGAGGCGAATATCTCATAGAACTCGTATTCTGAACGGCATTTATAGATATCCATAAACACCACAATCCGGTCTTTACCTTCTGTCAGGCTCTTCACTTTCTTCACTAATGATGTCTTTCCAATCCTTCGTGGAGAAATAAGAATGGAGTTCATGCCATTCTCGAAGTTCAGTTGCAGGCGTTTGGTCTCCAACTCTCTGTCAGTGAAGTTCTTGCCCTCTACCGACATGCCGTAAATAAATGCCTTGTCCATGTCCTCTTATGTTTTGATGTGACAAAGATAATCATTTGATTCCATGTACACAAATAAGTATAACACCAAGTGGTGGACATTATATTTATTTAACTAATGTATTGATTGTCAATTTGATATTATGTGTTTTAAAATGTTCACCAACTGGTGTAACACCAAGTGGTGAACATCTTTATCAGAAAAAACTAAGTAGGTGGCGATAAAAGAACGGGAGTTGGATGTGTGATTCCAACTCCCTTTTCCTTTGTAAACGTAATGTATCTTATTGATGCATTTATGCTTCAATCATTTACTTCAACCAGCATCCACGTATATTTATCGCCTTCCTTTTCAGGATCGTACATTCGGATGGCACGATAGACTTTTCCGTCGAACTCATATCTGAGGTAAGCACCCGTTGGCAACCATGCACCATTAAAGTGGAATGACTCTGCTGTCATGGTTTTACCTGCATACTTACAGTCCTTGAAAGAGATGGTAGCATAAAAGTCTTTGAATGTGATTTCCTCGTAGACTTGTGACTGGTATTTCCAATATCCCTTCTGAGGCTCCCAACGCTCCTTTTCTTCGTTATATTCATAATCAGAATTATCGAGCAAGCCAACGGCCTTATTTGCCTCAGGAATATCGGCTTCGTTATTTGAGCTTGTCCACCACCAAGAATCGCCGTCTTCACTGAATACTACCCATTCATATCGGTCTTCGTATATGGGTTTACCATCTGTGTCCAACTTAGGTTTGCTCGTCATGATATAATTTTCAAAGATTACATTTTCACTGAACTCACAGTTCTCGAAGTTGAATTTAAAGGCATTGATAGCTTCAGTCTGGCCTGGAATATTGATACTCACTCTACGATCTTTTACATCACTCTCAAACTTGCAATTCTTAACAGTTGCAGAAACTGCTTCAGGATTACGGAATGTTATATAGCCCATCTTGAACGTGACATTTTCAATATCTACAGGCGCGCTGTAAATGGTAGATCTTTCAAGTGTACCATCCTTGAAGTCACCGTCGAGGAGTGGTTCGATAGTGACGTTACTTATCTTATCCACTCTGTAGAGGTTGATATCTGTGGCAACAGCCTTTTTTTCGTAATTATCCCACCAGACATCGCTACTCTTCAAGATGGCGCCGTTTCCTTCGCCAACAATTTCTTTGATATATGGGGAGTAATTCAATACTACAGTTAAGCCCTCGGCGATAGTCAGTTTGTCGAGCTTGTAACTTTCTTCCCATACATTTATTTTTGCATAATCAGCCTTCCCCTTGACAATCTTCAGGTTCTTGAAGCGGTAAGGATCGCCATTGGTATAGCTAACATTGGGCCTGTAGGAGCTCTTTGACCAACCATCTCCTGATTCGGTAAATTCTACCCACTCTGGCTCACCATTATTCATTTCATAGTCATTTCTGGTAGGTGCCCATACATAGGTATTAATGCTACCACCATCCTTCAATATAGACACACCATTCAGGATCTGGATGCTGTTCAGCTTGTTGATGAATACTGTGGTTCCTGGAACATCGAGAATCAGGTCAATGTCATCATTCTTGAGGTTCAGAGTAATGACATTGTCATAGTTCGTCTTAATCTTCTCACCAACCTCATCGCGGGTTCCAGCCTTCTGATCCAACTTCAGGGTCAGTGGCTTTGCGCTTGTGACGAGGTTGCCATTCAGATTGATGACAATGTTGAATTCCGAAAGGTTAGGAATCAGAAGCGTGTAGTCTGTTTCCGTTGCTTCCAACGTAGCAGTGGTCTCAATGTCGAGCACGAATTGTTTGCCAGGGTTCTCTGTCTGGAACTTCTCGATGACGGTCTTGAGTTCATCAATGAAGCTTGAAACGGCAGACAGTTTGTTGATGGTAATCT